>Ga0209056_10001006_pt1 | contig 31200 bp, 37 predicted proteins | sample GraSoiAngelo_114_FD_185876 | JGI IMG/M metagenome (GOLD analysis project Ga0209056, IMG submission 185876) | Grasslands soil microbial communities from the Angelo Coastal Reserve, California, USA - 14_0903_13_40cm (SPAdes) (version 2) | ecosystem: Environmental > Terrestrial > Soil > Grasslands... | reverse complement strand
GGAGATATTCCTCAGCTACTTCAAAGAGCCCAAGCCCAAGCTGCTCAAGTCGTGATGTCCTTCGTCCTGGGCCTGCGTCTGGGTCGCTGGGGGATCGCCGGCTTCTCCGTCGCGGCGCTGGTCTCGGCGTTCGTCCAGACCGCCGGCTTCTACCAGATCGCCGGCCATACGGCCGCCGAGCGCACGGCATTCGGCGCCTCGATGGCGACGCTCGCCACCCAGTTCGTCGCGCTCTTCCCGCCGCCGATTCGCCCCGACACGGTTGGCGGGTACGTGGAATTTCGCGGCATCCATCCGCTGGCGATCCTGTTTGGGGTGTGGGCGCTTGCTTCCGCGATGGGGTTTGCGCGCGGCGATGAGGAGCGCGGAATTGTTGAAGCGTCGCTCGCCACCGGCACGTCGAGGATTGCCCTGGTGGCCTCGCGCGCCTCTGCATTCGTGGCCGCGATCACAGCCGCCTCGGCCGCAGCAGGGGCCGGTTTCCTGGCCGGCGTGGCGTCGGGACACGAGACGGTCGAGCTCCGCGGGCTGATCGAAGACCTGGCCCTCCTCGTCGCTGTCGGCTTCTCGTGCTATGGGATTGCGCTCCTGGTTGCCCAGCTCGTGCCGGCGCGGATGGCCGCGGCGGCCGCCGGCGGCGTCCTGCTCGCCTTGTTCCTGCTCAACAGCCTGAGCCGCGTGTTCGCGTCTCTGGCGACATGGAGATGGCTCTCGCCTTTTCGTTACTACGACCTGGGCCAGCCCCTTCCTCCGGGGGGTTACTTCGACACGCGCGCTCTCCTGGCGATGCTCGGGATCGGTGCGCTGACGGCGGCCGGCGCCGCAGTCGCTTTCCTTCGCCGCGACCTCGGCGGTGCTCTCGTGAACGTTCCCTTGCGCTCGCACCGTCCCGGCTACGACGCTTCGCCGACCGTCCTGTGGTATCTGCCACTGGCACGTGGGTTGTATGAACGACGCGCCGGCCTGGTCGCATGGACAGCCGGCATGGCGGTGCTCGCCATCGTCTTCGTCTCACTGACCAGGACGATCGTCAACGTCCTGCTCTCAGTTCCTGCCCTCCTGCCGTACCTTTCGAGCTTCGTCCACCAGCAGCTTTATCCAGCCGTGCTCGGGTTCACGTGGTTCAACGTCGCCCAGCTTCTGTTCGCGGCTCTCGCCATCACTTACGTAGCGCGCTGGTCGGCGGAAGACGACGACGGCCGGCTCGAGATCGCGCTCAGTGAGCCGTTCTCGCGCGCCGCGATCGTCGTCGAGCGGATGGCCGTCCTGATCCTCGCAGCCCTCGTGATCACGGCCGTCAGCGGCGCGACGCTGTATTACGCGTCGCACGCCGAGGGCATCGACCTCAATCCCGGCCGGCTGGTGGCCGCGTCGCTGATGCTCGTGCCGTTCGCGCTCGTGTTCGCGGCCGCCGGTTCCCTGCTCGCCGCCTGGAATCCACGCGCAGCCGTCGGGCTGCTGGGCGCGTTCGCGTTCGCCAGCTACCTGGACACCGAGCTCGGCACGATCTTCAAGCTTCCGATGTGGCTGCAGGACCTGTCCGCGTTCAAGCTCTTCGGCACGCCTTTGCTCACCGGCATCGACGGCCGCAACCTGGCGCTGATGATGCTGCTCGCACTCGCGGGCCTCGGAAGCTCGATACTTGCGATGCAACGGCGGGACGTCGGCGCATAGGCGTTGGCATTAGAAAAGCCCCGACCCAGCACCTACGAAAAGTAGCCAAGCACGAACTTAGGAGGTAAACTGCGTCGCCATGCCGAGATCGATGTGGAAAGGCGTGGTCTCTTTCGGAATGGTCTCGATCCCCATTCGCCTCTACAACGCCACCGAATCCAGCGCCAAGGTCTCCTTCCGCCAGCTGTGCCCTGAGCACCACTCCCCGATCTCGTACAAGCGCTGGTGCGCCGAAGGCGACCACGAAGTCGCCTACAGCGAGATCCAGCGCGGTTACGAGGTCGGCAAAGACCGCTACGTGATCATCGAGGACAAAGATCTCGACAACCTCCCGCTGCCCACCGCCCACGCGATCGACATCGAGGAGTTCGTGCCTGCAGACGACATCGAGCCCGGCTTGTACTACGACAACGCGTATTACGTCGAGCCCGAGGAGCTCGGCAAGAAGCCTTACCAGCTGCTCAAGCGAGCGCTCGAAGCGACAGGCCGAATGGCCATCGCCAAGATCGCGCTGCGCGACAAAGAGCACCTCTGCGCGCTGCACCCCAACGGCCAGGGTCTGATCATGAATACGCTGCACTGGCCGGACGAGATCCGCTCGACCGAAGGTCTCAAGGGGCTCGAGGGCGAGGTCAAGATCAACCCCAAAGAGCTCGAGATGGCCAAGGCGCTGATCGAAAGCCTCGCCGAGACATTCGACCCGAGCCGCTACAAGGACGACTACCGGGAGGCGGTCATGAAGGTGGTGCACGCGAAGATGGAGGGCGAGGTCATCGAGGCTCCCGAGGCGCCTCAGCCGGCCAAGGTCATGGACCTGATGGAGGCCCTCCGCCAGTCCGTGGAGCAGGCGAAAAAGCAACGCTCCGGACGCGAGAAGCCCGCGGCTGAGGCCAAGAGGCGGCGTAAAGCTTCATAAACGCGCTGCCCCTAATCTGGGGCAGATGCAGGAGTCAGACCAACTCCAGATTGACCTGGAGAGCTTCCCTGCCGAGGTGCGGCCGATGCAGGCCGTGTCCGCCGAGGCGCCCTTCAGCTCGCCCGAATACCTCTTCGAGGTGAAGTGGGACGGCCTGCGCTGCATCCTCTTCCGCGACCCGGACGGGCAGGTGAGACTCAAGGATCGCGGCCTCAACGACCTCACCGCGGACCTTCCCGAGGTGGTGGCGGCGGCCAAGCGCGTGCCGCCCGGGAGCGTGATCGACGGCGAGCTCGTGGCCACCGACAGCGACGGGCGGCCGAACTATCCGCGCCTCCGCCAGCGCCTGGCTGCGAGCGCGCAAATGCGCGACGAGATCCCCACCGCTTACCTGGCCTTCGACGCCCTGTATCTCGAGGGGAGACCCCTGCTGCGCCAGCCGGTTCTGCGCCGCCGCACGCGCCTCGCCAAGGCTGTCGAGACAGGCGGCCACCTGTTCGTGCCCGACCATATACAGGAGGACGGCGTAGAGCTCTTCGAAGCCTGCCTGGAGCGCGGCCTCGAGGGTGTCGTCGCCAAGCACTTGCAGAGTCCGTACGTGCCAGGTCAGCGCAGCCCCTTCTGGCTCAAGGTCAAGGCGGTGAAGTCGGACGACTTCGTCGTCATCGGCTGGACGGGCTCGAAGCCGTTCGACGCGCTCGTGGTCGGCTACCACGAGGACGGCCGTCTTCTGCCCTGCGGGACGGTGGGCGGCGGTTACGACGAGGACGCGGGGCACGCGCTGCGCGACGCGTTGGTCGAGCTTGCCACCGAGCAATCTCCCCTCGAACCGCCGCCGATCATGATGCGTCCCGTTCAATGGGTGCGGCCGGAGCTCGTCGTGAGCATCCGCTACTCGGAATGGTCGCCCGACGGCACGCTGCGTTTTCCAATCTTCAACGGTCTCCGGCCAGAGGTCCACCCGGCAGAGGCCGTGCGGCATCGGCCGCGCGTTGTGATCAGCGGCCACGTGCGTCCGGGTTCGGCGGCCTACGACCTGACGCGGTTCCCGTTTTGATCCAGGAGCCGAAGGCCGACTTCGACGTCGTCACCGGCGCCTTCAGCTATACCGGTCGCTTCATCGCTCGCCGGCTGCAAGCGCTGGACCGCCGGATCAAGAGCCTGACCAACCATCCGCGGCGCGCGGGCACGGAAGACATCCAAGCCGATGTCGCGCCGCTCCAGTTCACCGACCGTGCGGCCCTGGTGGACAGCCTGCGCGGCGCCGACGTCCTCTACAACACCTACTGGGTCCGTTTCCATCACGGACGGGTTCGCTTCGGCGACGCTGTCGCCAACACCAGGATCCTGCTCGGCGCCGCGAGAGACGCGGGCGTGCGCAAGGTCGTGCACATCTCCGTCAGTAACCCCTCCGAGGACTCGCACCTCGACTACTACGCCGGCAAGGCGCGGGTCGAGAGGATCGTGCGCGAGTCAGGGCTCGCGTGGGCGATTGTCAGGCCGACCTTGATCTTCGGGCCGGGCGACATCTTGATCAACAACATCGCGTGGCTCTTGCGACGCCTGCCCGCGTTCGGCATTCCTGGTCGTGGCGATTACCGTCTCCAGCCGGTGGCCGGAGAAGACGTGGCGGAGATCGCCACGTGGGCTGCTGATCAGCACGACAACCTGACGGTCGATGCGGCGGGGCCCGACATCATCTTCTACAGCGAGATGGTCGAGTCCATCGCCATCGCCGTGGGACGCCACCCGCGCTTCATTTACCTATCGCCCCGCAACTCCGTGCTCGCCGCGCGGATCATCGGGCGGTTGGTCAACGACGTCACGTTGAATGAACCCGAGCTGAAGGGTTTGATGCAGGAGCTGCTGGTCTCGCATGAGAGACCTCGAGGAACGCGGCGGCTGGACAACTGGCTCTTGAGCAGCGCTGAGACCCTCGGCAAGACTTACGCGTCGGAGCTCGACCGCCACTGGCGTTAGAAGCAACCGGCACGGCAAAGAGGGGTGGAATTCGGGCGCGGGGTTGAAATGCGGTGAAGAGGCTGGCCGGGCTGCGCGCGGACGGCGTCGTTTTGCGACGGGCATCTGTCAACGCCATCACCGGATGGTCCAACAGGGCGCGCGGTCAAAACCGAGGACGAGGGTTTGTTGCGGGTCGCGCCGATGATCACATTCGGGATGCCACGATGGCCTGACTAAATCGGGGTGAACATCATCAGTCGAAGGCGTCTTCGATCAGCTCGGCGTCCAAACCTCCGTTCTCGTTCACGGTGAGGCCGACGACCGCATACCGGATAGGACCTCGCCACTCTGATAGCGCCCGGTACTCCGCAGCCGCGGACATGAGCGCTCGTCGCTTGCGAGCGCTGACGCCCTCGAGCGGCGTGCCGAACGCGTCGCCTGCGCGGGTCTTGACCTCGACCACGATCAGGTCGCTGTTCCGACGGCAGATCAGATCGAGCTCGCCCCTCCGGGCCAGGAAGCCGGCGCCGACGACCTGATAGCCGCGCGCCCTCAACAAGTCGGCCGCGGCCCGCTCGCCGGCCCGCCCTAGATCGTCAGGCCTGACCGAGAAAGCCCTCGACGGATCTTCGGCGCCCAGGCGGCCCACCTTCGGGCTCAGCTCCTGAGCTGCTCGTTTGCGCATTCGCGATGCGCTCTCTGCGCTGCTCGTCGCTTCGTCCGAATCTGGATCACCTGGGCTCGCCAAATCTCTCGCTGAAGTTTCCCGGTCAGGCCTGCCCGGCTACCAGCTCGGAGACGCGGAACGGCGCCCAAGACGTCCTGTGGATCGGGCTTGGGCCGAGTCGTCGGATCGCGGCGCGGTGCGACGGAGTGGCGTAACCCTTGTGTTCGGCAAACCCCCAGCCTGGATACAGCCGGTCGTACTCGATCATCGTCCGATCGCGCGCGACCTTGGCAACGATGCTGGCCGCCATGATCGACGCGCAAATCTTGTCGCCCCTGACCACCGCCATCTGAGGGAGGGGCGTGTCCGGCACGTCAAAAGCGTCGATCAGCAGGTATTCGGCCTTGACGCTGAGACCAGCGACCGCGCCGGCATGGGCGAGGATGCGCGCCTTGTAGAGGCCCAATCGGTCCACCTGCGTGTGGTCGACGGCGCAGACCGAGACCGCGACCGCGCGCCTCCGGATGATGGCGTCGACCCGATCTCGCTCCTCAGCCGTCATCTGCTTGGAATCGTTGAGACCGGGGATGCGCTCGCCGATGCGGAGGACGACGGCGCCGCCGACGACCGGGCCCGCAAGCGGGCCCATACCGACCTCGTCAACGCCGGCCACGACCTCGTAGCCCATCGCGTGGGCGCGGCGCTCGAACTGCCAGAGCTTCGGACGCATTCAGATGGAGAGTACCGAGGTCGTAAGCGAACGCCAACCCTCTTTACAGGACAGGCCTACACCTCCTGCGGCTCGGCCTCGGCCTCGGCGGCCTCCTGTGGCTCCTCCTCCGGCTCTTCAGGTTCTCCGGCCTCGGCGACCAGCCGTCGCCGCTCCCGGATCCGCGCCTCCCGGCCCACCTTGCCGCGCAAGTAGTAGAGGCGCCCCTGCCTCACGTCGCCATGGCGCAGCACGTCGATCTTGTCAATACGCGGCGAGTGGACCATGAAGGTTCTCTCCACGCCGACGCCGTGAGTCACGCGTCGCACCGTGAAGTTGCGCCGGAGCCCGCCACCTGTGACTCGGATCACCGTGCCTTCGAAAACCTGGATGCGTTCGCGCGTGCCCTCGACGACCTTGGCGTGCACTCGCACGGTGTCGCCTGCACGCAGGGCGGGTGTCTTCTTTTTCTCCTGCTCCTTTTCGAGCTGCTTGATCACATTCATGTTCTTAGCTCCTCAGCTTGGGGTGTGAACCCCGTCTCTGCGCTGCCTGCTGCCTCCGCCACTGCTTGATGCGGGCGTGATCGCCGGACAGCAGCACATCAGGCACCGCCATGCCCCTGTACTCGGCCGGCCGCGTGAACTGCGGCCAGCCGGCGAACTCACTGGAAAAAGCGTCCTGGGCCAGGGAGCCGGGATCGCCGACGACTCCTGGCACAAGCCTGGCGACCGCGTCGATGAGAACCATGGCGGGGATCTCCCCGCCGCTCACCACGTAATCGCCGATCGAGATCTCTCTGGCCTGGAGGGCCGTCCGCACGCGGTCGTCGATTCCCTCGTAGCGGCCGCACACGATGATCAGCCCCCACTGCTGCGCGAGCTCGGCGGCAAGTTTCTGGTCGAGCAGCTCGCCCCATGGCTCCATCAAGACCACCTGACCTGCGTTGCCGGCGCGCAGCGACTCCACCGCCTCGATCACAGGCTCGGGCTTCATCACCATCCCGGGACCGCCACCGAAGGGCATGTCATCGACCTGGCGGTGGCGATCGTGGGTGTACAGCCGCAGGTCGTGAGCCTGAAAGCCGATCACGCCGCGCTCGATGGCACGGCCGATCACACCCTGCTGAAATACAGGGCTGAACATCCCAGGAAAGATGGTGACGACATCGAACTTCATGCTTCCTCGAATCTCATCAGCCAGTCGGCTACGACGACCCGGCCACGCGCGATGTCAACCTCCAGGACCGCGTCCTTGGTTGCGGGAATCAGATGCTCGATAGAGCCTTCGCGGCTGACCCACACGTCATTGGCCGGCCGCTCCAGCACCTCCTCGATCACGCCTACCCGCCGGCCGGACTGGGTGACGACGGTCAGCCCGACCACCTGGCGGTAGTAAAACCGCCCCGCCTCCAGCTCACGCATGCGGTCTTCCGGGACTTCGAGGTAGCGCCCGCGAAAAAGCTCTGCCAGGGTGCGGTTGTCGATGCCGCGGAGCTTGACCACGAGACCCGGCTGCCCCTCCCGGCTCCACTCGACCTGGTGCTCGTAACCGTCGAGCACCAGGCTTGCGCCCGTGTCGAAGCGGTCATGGAAATCTGTCAAGGGCAATACCTTGACAGCTCCCTCCAACCCATGCGCCCCCGTCACTTGCCCGACTCGGATCATGCCCTTACCTCGCCGCCCGACCGAGGGCCGCGCGGCGCGAAGTGTGGCGAAGACAACGACGGGTTGGCGAGGTCCACGAAAACGCGCTTGCCGCGGTCGCGCGATGACGCTACCCGGACGAGCGTCCGAATTGCCTCGATGTTGCGACCGGCCTTGCCGATGAAGCGACCGATGTCTTCGTCGGCGAGCTTGACCTTGATCGCGACTGTCGCGCCTCCGCGCTCGAAGGACTCGACGGTCACCTCGTCCGGCTTCTCGGCCAGCGACTTCGCCACAAACTCGACGAGCGCCCGGTAGTCGATACCCGGGCCGCTCGGCATCGGCCGGTCGCGCCGGAAGCCACCACCGCGCCGAAAGTCACGCCGTTGGGGTCGATTTCTCTGTACGTCGCTCAAGGATTCCCTCCCGCTTCAAGAGGCTGCGCGCCGCTTCGCTTGGCTGCGCGCCCTGCTGCAGCCACTTCATGACTTTGTCCACATCGATCTTGATCTGCACTGGGTCTGTCATCGGGTCGTAATACCCGAGGTGCTCGATAAATCGGCCGTCGCGCGGCGAGCGCGCGTCCGCCACCACGAGACGGTAGAAGGGGTGTTTCTTCGCCCCCATCCGCCTCAACCTGATCTTTACCAACCTGCGCCTCCTTGTCCATGAATCCGGATTAGACCGGCCAACTTGCCTTTCCGGTTGACCGCGCCGAACTGTTTGGCGAGCTTTTGCATCGCCTCGCGTGCCTTGAGCAGGCGGTTGACGTCCGCCGGCTGCACTCCGCTGCCCCGGGCGATGCGGCGCTTGCGCGCGCCGTCGATCAGGCCGGGATGAGCCCTCTCGCGAGGGGTCATGCTGAGGATGATCGCCTCCATCTTCCTCACCTCTTTTTCCGTATCGGCGCCCGCGAGCTGCCCCTTCAGGGCCCCACCGCCCGGAACCATTTCGAGCAAACCTTCCAGCGAACCCATACCCCGCAGCTGCCGGATCTGGGCGAGGAAGTCGTCGAAGCTCAGCTGGCCGGCCCGGAGATGGCGTTCGACCTCGGCCGCCCTGTCCTTGTCGACGGCCCGCTCGGCTTTTTCGATCAAGGTCAGCACGTCGCCCATGCCCAGGATTCGCGATGCCATGCGTTCGGCGTGGAACGCCTCGAGGTCGGACGGCTTCTCGCCCGTACCGGCGAACCTGATGCGCTCACCGGTGGCCACCCGAAACGAGAGCGCGGCTCCGCCGCGGGCGTCGCCGTCGAGCTTTGTCAGCACGACCCCGTCGACCCCGACGCCTTGACCGAAGGCCTCCCCAACCCTGACCGCCTCCTGACCCGTCATCGAGTCAGCGACGAGCAGCGTCTCCGCGACCTCGACCGCGGATTTCAAGCGTTCGAGCTCCTCCATCAGCTCGGCGTCCACGTGCAGGCGGCCGGCTGTGTCGAGGATGACGACATCGCAGCCGAGCCGTCTCGCCTCCGCGACCGCGGCCCTCGCGATGTGCTGGACCGAGGCTTCGCTTGTGTGAAAAGCGACCCCCTCGCGCTCCGCCAGCACGCGGAGCTGCTCGACCCCCGCAGGTCGCCGATAGTCCAGGGCCGCGACGAGAGGGCGGTGACCGTCCCGTCGCGCTAGCAGTGCGAGCTTGACCGCGGTCGTGGTCTTGCCCGAGCCTTGAAGCCCAACCAGCATCAAGACGGTCGGCGGTTGGGAGGCGTAGCGCAGGCCTTCCGAGTTTCCGCCCAGGAGCTCGACCAGCTCGTCGCTGACCGCCTTGACGACGGTTTGGGGAGCCGTCAGGCCAGGCGAGATCTCCCTGCCCGCGAGCCGGCCTCGCACGCGCTCGACGAACCCTTTGACGACTTTGAAGTTGACGTCGGCCTCGAGCAGGGCCAGCCGCACCTCGCGCAGGCCGGCGTCGACCTCTTCGGCACGCAGGACTCCGCGGCTGCTGATCTTCTTGAGGGCCGCCGCGAGCCGCTCGCTCAAGGCTTCGAACATCTAGGCGCCACCCTCAAGCGATGCGATCCGCCGCCGCAGGCCGTTGAGCTCCCGCTCCAGCGCACCGATCGCGCGGCGCCGGCGCGCGGTCTCGGCGAGCAGCCCGAGCCGCTTCTCGTATTTCTGCAGCACCCGGGTAGAACGACGGACGATGTCGTGGACCGCGGCCCGCGAGGTGCCCTGGTGAGCGGCGATCTCCGAGAGCGACCAGTCGCTGCGCAGATAAAGGTCGATCACCTCGCGCTGGTGTTCAGTGAGCAGAGCGCCATAGCGTTCGTATAGGGCAAGGGTGCCCCCGCGAGCCTGAAGGGTGTCAAGTGGCATGCCTTGACAGCTTAGCAAGAATTAGAATCAGCACATCGTGGGGCCGCTGCTGGTCGAAGCGTTTCGCTACAACAGGTGGGCCAACCTGCATGTGCTCGATGTATGCGCTCGGTTGAGCGAAGACCAGCTCCAACTGACCGCGCCTGGCACGTATGGGGCGATCGCCGCGACGCTGCAGCACCTCCTCTCTGCTGAGGGACGGTACCTGCGCCGGATCCTCGGCCACGAGCGGCAGATCAACGAGCGCGATCCGTTTCCCGGCCTCGCCGCATTGAGGACGATCGCGGAGCGAAGCGGGGATCTTCTGATCGAAGCCGCGGGCCGGGTCGGCGGCGACGATGTGATCGATACCCAGTACGGAGATGGGCGCTTCAGGTTGAACCTCGGTGTCGTGCTTCTCCAGGCCATGCACCATGGCAATGACCACCGCACACATGTATGCACGATCCTGGGCACTCACGGAATCGAATACGGCGACATGGACGTCTGGGCTTATGGAGCGGCGTCGGGCGCGATGGTCGCGCTCGGTGCGAGCTGATCGGATGCTCACCGCCTTTCTGCTCGTCAAATCGACTCGGGATGGGCTGACGCGACTCGGACCTCAGCTCGCCGACGTCGAGGGCGTCGCCGAGGTCTACACAGTCACGGGGGAGTGGGACTTCGTCGCCATCGTTCGTGTGCGCGAGCACGATGACCTGGCCAAGGTCGTGACCCAGCACCTCACCAAGCTCAATGGCATCGAGCGGACCCAGACCATGGTCGCGTTCCAGCAGTTTTCGGCGCACGACCTCGAGGCGATGTTCGGTCTCGGCCTCGAGGACAGGACCGGGTAAGGAGAGCGTCGCGGCGCCGCGCCGCTCCCCTGGCGACCTCCTCCCCGTCGCCCTGCGCGCTGCGCGCGCGGGCGCGGCCGTCCTCCTGGAAGCAGGGTTGCCGCGCCCGGGCGCGGCGGTGGAGCTCAAAGGACACGGCGACTACGTCACGGCGACCGACCGTCGATCTGAGGCCGCCATCCTCGAGGTGCTCGCGCGCGACTCGCCTGGCGTGGCCGTGTTGGCAGAAGAGGGCGGCGGCGTCCGCGCCGCATCGATGTGGGCCGTCGACCCACTCGACGGCACGACCAACTTCACGCGTGGGTTCCCCACCGTCGCCGTCTCCGTCGCGCTGCTCGAAAGCGGAATGCCAGCGGTCGGCGCCGTGCTCGCGCCGTTCCTCCAGTTGGAGTTCACTGTTTCGCGAGGCGGAGGCGCTTACATGAACGGCGAGCGGCTGCCGCAGCACCGCGCCATCGAGCCGGCCAGCGCGGTCGTTGCAACCGGATTCCCGTTTCGAGACAAAGCGCTCCTCGCGCGCTACTTGCCGGTGATGGAGAGGGCCCTGGAGCGTTTCGAGGATCTGCGACGTGCAGGTGCCGCCGCGCTCGACCTCGCCTGGACCGCGTCGGGCACCTTCGACGGTTTCTTCGAGCTTGGCCTGCACACCTGGGACGTGGCCGCGGGCGCGGCGCTGGTCCTCGAGGCCGGCGGCCGCGTCACCGACTGGTCGGGCGGTGACGGCTGGATCGAGACAGGGAACATCATCGCCGCCGCGCCGGCGGTGCACGAGGTGCTTCTAGAGCTGGCCGCGCATGCGCCGGAGGGGTAGCTCGACCAGAGCCCGCCACTGCTGGCGAACGGTCAGACCGGCCGGCGCGCGGCCGGCGTTTCGCAAGCGCCGTGGCTCGGTCGCCCGGTCCTGCACGGCGGTCCTGAAATCGCCTTCGAATTCCGTCACCGCCGAGGCGATGTCATGCGATCCGAAGTGGCAGTCGCTTCCGCCGATCGCCGCACCGAGGCGATCGCGGTTGGCGGCGTAGAAGGCATCGAGCTGCCGGCGGCGCCGTGCCCCGATCGGAACGGTGAACACCATCTCGATCCCATCGACTGGATGCTTTTCGATAAGGCGACGGAGCATCCCCGGCTGGATCGACCCGAAGTAGATCGGCATGAAGGGATGCGGGACGATCGCGAGGGCGCCCTGGTCATGAATCGCCGCCACGGTGTCCCCCAACGACATGCCTCGTGGTATGGGCTTCTCCAGAAACCAGCCCATGATGTGGGTCTGGGCAGGCCAGCTCGTGGTGATCTCCTGGCCGGCGACCACCTCGATCCCTGCCGCATCCCCGCGCTGCCGCGTCTCCCTGACAGAGTCCATGGTGTCGTGATCCGTCAGCGCGATCAGGTCAAGACCGGCCTGGAGGGCGGCGTCGATGAGCTCCGCCGGCGTGACCATCCCGTCCGAAGACAGGGTGTGGCAGTGGGGATCCGCGCGCCTCATCGTTTGAAGATCGCACGGATGAAGGAGGCAGGCTGGAAGGGAGCGAGGTCCTCGATCGTCTCCCCCACTCCGGCAAGCTTGGCCGGCACGTTCAGCTCGGATTCGATCGCGATCACCGAACCGCCCTTGGCCGAGCTGTCGAGCTTGGCCAGCGCGAGCCCGGTGATGGGGATCGACTTGTTGAACTCGCGAGCCTGAACCAGGTTCGTCAGACCGAGGACCGCGTCCAGGACGAGCAGCGACTCATAAGGTGCGCCGTCGAGAGCTTTCGCGGTTACGCGCCCGACCTTGGCAAGCTCTTCGAGCAGGTTGCGCTGGGTCTGCAGCCGGCCCGCCGTGTCCGCGATCACCACGTCATGTCCACGCTTGCGCGCCAGCTGGACGCCCTCATAGACCACTGACGCCGGGTCGGCTCCGCTCGCCCCTTCGAAGTGGGCCACGCCCGCGCGCTCTGCCCATATGACCATCTGCTCGATTCCCGCCGCGCGGTATGTGTCCGCGGCGACGACGAGCGGACGGCGGCCCTCACCGCGCAGCCTGAACGCCAGCTTGCCGGCGGTTGTGGTCTTGCCGGCGCCGTTGACTCCGTAAAGCAGCACGCAGGCCGGTGCTCCGGCAAGCTGCAGCTCCCGCGGCTTGTTCGACATGACAGTCGTCGCGACCTCGACCAGCGCATCGACCGCCTCCTCGCGAGTCCGCGGCGCGCGGGATTGCACCCCCGCCGCGAGCTGTGACGCCAGGGCGGGTCCAAGGTCCGCGGCGATCAGGACTTCTTCCAGCTCCTCGTAGTAAGCCGCGGCCAGGGGAGGACTGAGGGCGCGGAGGCTTGCGGAGAACGCGCCGCGGGTCCGGCCGCCGACGCGCGCCCAGAAACCAGGAGGCTCGGTCTCTTTTTTGTCGCTCAGCCTGCTTGCAGTGTGCTCGCGGCCCGCGTGGCCGGTTTGCGAATGTCGTCGAGACGGACCGAGACCAGATGGGACGAGCCGCTCTCATCGAGATGGATGCCGTACAGGGTAGACGCGTAAGACATCGTGACGTGGTTGTGTGTGATCACCAGGAACTGGCGCTGGGCGCCGAGACGGGCGACCATCTGGCCGAAGCGGTCGACGTTGGCGTCGTCGAGTGCTGCGTCTACCTCGTCGAGGATCGTGAAAGGGCTCGGATTGACCTCGTCCAGGGCGAGCACAAGCGCGAGCGCGGCCAGCGAACGTTCACCGGAGGAGAGCAGCGTCACGTTTTGCAGGCGCTTTCGCGGCGGCTGGACGAGGATCTCAACCCCACTGCGTGGACCGTCATCACCGTCGGCATGGCGCAGCGTGGCCCGACCGCCGGGATTGAGCTCGGAGAAATACTCGTGGAAGTTCGCCGCGACCGCCCCGAACACTGCTTCGTAGCGGGACTCTTCTTCCTGTCGGAGCTGGGCGATCAGGTCGTCGAGGTCGGCACGAGCTGCGGTGATGTCCTCGAGCTGCTCGGTCAGGTTCTGGTAGCGCTCTTCGAGCTCGCGGCACTCGGCCTCCGCGAGGGCGTTGGTCGGTCCGATCTCCTCGAGCCGCCGCTCCAGGGATCGCATCTCGCGCTCGCGCGCCTTGCCGCCCGGCACCTCCTCCGGTGCGACCCCGTCGGGCATGCGGGAGCGAATCTCTTCCATCCTGGCCTCCAGCAGCTCGGCTTCCCGAGCCACCAGCTCGAGATTGCCTTCGAGGGTCCCGGTGCGCAGCCGAGCGTCGATCCGCGCCTCCTCGAGCGCGACGAGGCGTCTAGCCGACTCCGCCATCTCGGCATCGTCTTCGGGCGCGTCATGCTCCGCGGCTGCCAAGGCCTCTCTTGCGGCAGCCGCCAGACCTCGCAGCTCGGGCAGCGTCTCGAGCGCCACCGCCGCAGCGTGCTCGGCTTGCTGGAGGTTCCGGCGCCGCTCATCCGATCCGCTGCCCAGGCGGACGAGGTCTTCGTCGACCAGCGCCAACTGCTTGCGCAGCGACTCCGCCCGATCTCGCCACCGGTCGCGCTCGGCCTCGCGATGCTGCAGCACCGCGCGCTGCTCGGCGACCGTACGGATCCCCTCCTCCAGCTCCCGCGCCTGCTGTCCCGCGCGGTCCTCCGCGGATGTCGCGGCGCGTTCCATTTCAGTGAGCTTTGCGGCCTCGGCCCGCTCCGCGGTACACGCTGCCTCGAGCTGGCGCGCCGTGTCGTCCAACCGTGCCGCGCCCGCGGCGCGGGCCCGGAGCTCCGCCAGCCTCGAGCGTGCGGCGAGAAGTCGGCTCGCGGCTTCCGCGGCCTCATCCGCATCGGCCTCGATCTCGGCGATCCGTTGCCGGAGGTCAGCGCCGCGCGCGTCGAGAGCCGCTCGGGGATCGGCCCCCGCCCTGAGCAGACCCTGTTCCCGATATATGCCGGCCCGGGTGACGTCGCGCCCGACGACGACGCCGCCGAGCAGCCGCCGGGCGATGAGCTCGAAGCCGGCGCGGAAGGTCACGTGGTGGTAGAGCGAATCTTCGGCCGGCTCAGGTGCGGCGACCGGGTACAGCGCGGTCAGCTGTCGGTCGCTTGCCGCCACGGATTCCGCCGCCGCGGCTTCGTTGGGCGCGGCGATGGCATCGACCAGCGGTCCAAGCACTGCGGCCAGCGCCGCCTCATAACCGGGCTGCGCGCTTAGGACCTCGCCAAGGCGAACACCGCCTGACAACGCGGGCCTCAACGCCTCGATGCCCTCCATCTCCGAGCGAAGCCGGGCCAAAGCCAGGGCAGCCTGCTCGGCCTTCAACGCCCGCTTCTCCGCCTCGGCCAAGACCGCCTCCGCCGGAGGGATCTCTGCTGCGGCGCCCGCCGCCTTCTCGAGCAGCGCCGACTGCTCCTCCAGGAACTCACGGCGCGTGCGCAGCCCGGCCAGCGCCGAAGCAGACACCAACGCGGCCCGGCGCGCCTGGTCCGCGACGCGTCTGGCGTCGATCGAGAGGCCGGGGTTGGGCTCTGCCGGCGCCGGCGGCAGCCCGGACGACCCCTCAATCGCCGTCATCGCGCCGGCGAGCTCGCTCGCAAGCTGCGAGCGCAGCGCGGTCGCGGCCTCGTGCAAAGTCCTGTTCTCATCCTCGGAACGCCTCGCCGCCTCGGCCATCGCACGGCGGTTCTCGACGCGCTCCTCTGCCAGCTGCAGCCTGTGATCGGCCTCCGAAAGCTGCAGGCGAAGCTGGCCGAGCGTCCGCTGCCGGGCCAAGCGGCGATCCTGGGCCGCCTGCATCGCGTGCCGGCTTGCCTGGAACTCCTCCTCGGTGACCCGGGATTGCTCGCGAGCCTCGATGAGGCGCCGCTCCAGCGATTGGGCCTGGGACGAGGAGCGCCGGTGCGCGTCGCGAGCCTCGCGCCACTCCTCCCACACGATGCTGCCCCGCAAGAGCTCGAGGCGAGCGCGGGCCTCAGTGGCGTCGTGCGCAGCCGCGGCCTGGGCGCGGAGCACCTCGAGCCTCGGCCCGACCTCGGTCCGAAGATCCTCGAGCCGGAGGAGGTTGGCCGCGAGCTCCTGAAGCTTCTGCACCGCCTCCTGGCGGCGGGCCTTGACGCTGCGAACCTGGGCCGCCTCTTCCAGCAGCTGCCGCCGCTCGGCCGGCGAGCAGACGACGATGTGCTCGATGTCGTGCTGGTCGATGATCGCGTAGGAGTCGACGGTCAGACCTGTCGACGCCAGCAGGTGGATCAGGTCGCGGCGTCTCACCCGCGCGCCGTTGAGGAAGTAGTCGCTCTCGCCGTCCCGCTCGATCCGGCGCTTGATCGCGACCTCGTGGTAGTCGACCGGCAGGCGTCCGGCCGAGTTGTCGAAAACCATCGAGACCTCGGCAAACGACGCGCGGGAGCGACGTTCGCCGCCCGCGTAGATGACCTCCTCCATTTTGCGGCCGCGCAGGTCGCGCGCCTGACCCGAACCGAGGACCCACTTGATGGAGTCGACGATGTTCGTCTTCCCCGAGCCGTTGGGGCCGACGATGGCGGTCACGCCGCCGTCGAACTGGATCTCGGTCTGCCGGGCAAAGGTTTTGAAGCCCAGCAATTGCAGGGACCTGAGGAACAAACTGGCGGGCAGGTTAGCAGATGTAGGGGTCGGTTGCCCCTCAGGCACTAGCTGTCGATCGGTTCGCCGAATTGACGGCTGCGCGTTTCCTGTGGCGCGGCCGGCTCGGGCGCGGCGTGCAGCGGCACGACCTCCGCAGGCTGCGGTCCGGCCTCCGGCGCGAGGGCCGACGCGGCGGGCTTCCGACTGCCGCGTGCAGTTCGGCGCGTGCGGGGCTTCGCCTGCTTCGAGGCAGGGAGCTCGGCGACCGAGCCGACAAGGGCCTCCAGAGCCGCCCGTGCCGCGTCCTGCTCCGCCTCCTGCTTGGTGGCACCGTGGCCGGTGCCGAGCGGCTCGGCGCCGGCGAACACGACCGACGTGTACTCGCGGCGGTTGCCCACGCGCGCGCCCTCGCTGTCATAGACCGGCGTCTCGCCGAAGCGCTCCTGCGCGACCTGCTGGAGGCGGCCTTTGAAGTTCTCGTCGCGGACCGGAGAGGGCAGCGCGCGATAGCGGTTGAGGTAGTAGTGGTAGGCCGCGTCATAACCCGCATCGAGGAACACCGCGCCGAGCACCGCCTCGAACGCATTCGCCAGCAATGACTTGAGGCTGCGTCCGCCCCCCTTCGCGATGCCCTTGCCCAGGTACAGATAGCTGCCCAGGTCCAGCTCCTCCGCTAGCTGCGCAAGCGTGTTCGTGTTGACCATCGCTGAGCGCGTCTGCGTCAACTCGCCTTCGGTCGCCCCGGGATGGTGCTTGTAGAGGTACTCCGCGGCGATCAGCTGTAGGACGGCGTCGCCGAGATACTCAAGACGCTCGTTGTCGCGCGGAGAGATCGACGGGTTCTCATTGGCAAAGGAGCTGTGGGTGACGGCCTCGAGCAGGAGCCCGGGATCGCGAAAGTGAATCCCGATCTTTTGCTGGAGGAGCTGCAGAGACTGAGCGAGAGGTGCAGCCTGAGGCTGTGCTATGAGCCGGCCTTCTCCTGGATGTACTCCCAGGCCTGCCCGACCGTCGTGATCTTTTCAGCGTCCTCGTCGGGGATCTCGAGTCCGGTGTTCTCTTCGAACGCGTATATGAGCTCGACCAGGTCGAGGGAGTCGGCGTTCAGATCCTCCTGGAAGGATGCGTCCATCGTCACCTGCTCCGGCTCGCAGCCGAGGCGCTCGACGATGATGTTCTTGAAGTCCTCGAAGCTCAGCTTTTGAGTTTCCATACGCGGACTACTGTACACGAGCAAGGTGATGCGGGCCCCGCCGGGGGCGGGGGGTCGCGCGGCCCCCGCCCCCACCCATCACCTACCGATTCGTCTTGGCCGCCTGCGGCTGCGGAGGCGCCGGCGCCATCCCCAGCTGGGTCATCAGTTGCACCTGGTCGAACATCAGGTGCAGGCTCTTGATCAGGCCTCGATCGACCTCAAAGACCTGCACGAACTCGCCCTTGACCTTGCGGCCGGTCGCCGGCACGTCACCCATCGGCGTCTTCAAGACGCCGTCATGCGTGCCCGTGAAAACGCCTTCCACGATGACATGGTTGCCCTGGGTGAAGATGTTCTTCGCCTCGATCCGGGCATCCGGAAACGCGCTGATGAAATTCTGGTTGTACTCCTTGATCGCCTGTGGTCCCTTGAGCTTGACGTCTCCAGGCGCTGTCATTTCGCTATCGGGCGCTCCCTGGCGCGCGATGGCTTCCATGTCATGCGCGTTGAACGCCTTCTGCCCTCGCTCGACCACAGCCCTCGCCTCGAGCTGCGTCGAGGTGGCGATCTCGTAGAGCTCGCGCGTCGGCTTCGAGTCAGCGGCCTTGTACTTCTCAAACGATGCGATCAGCTTCTCCGCCTTCGGCCCGAACGATTTCGCCGCGGCTTCGCTTTCGTAGATACCGATCGAGAGCACATCGCCGGTCTCGCGATTGACAAGCAACATGGCTGAGCGCCCGCCTTCGTGTGTCGTGATACTCGGCAGCGCCAGCTCCGTGTACTCCTTGATGGCTTTGTCCAGCTCTGTTTTCTTGTATCTGGACTTCACAACCCCTGCGTTCATCTCTCACCTCCGTGAGAACACGTCCTAACGAAGTGACCGCATGTCGAATCGAGGCGATCACCTGATCCGACGAGCGCCGCCCGCTTGGCGGCTACAGGTCGATTGTGCTCTTCCGCTGGAGAACCGGGTCAAGGCACACAAGCCCGGTAGGCAACGGACGGTTGCCTACGCGGTGATCGGCAGCTCTTCGATCGCCTTCGACGTGCCGACGGCGACAGCGCTCTTGCCAGGTGCGAGCTCCCGCATCATGCCTGTCAGTGCCTTTTTGGGTCCGATCTCGATGAATGTGTCGCAGCTGGCTTCGACCAACGATGCGACGCACGATGCCCAACGCACCGGCGAGCGCAACTGCATCTCCATGACATGCGGGATGCGGTCGCCGCCCTGGTGCGGGCGGCCGGTGAGGTTCGCCATCACGGCGATCCGCGGCGTACGCCATTCGATGCGGTCGAGGGCGGCGCGCAGGCGCTCCGCGGCGGGCGCCATCAGTGGTGTGTGAAATGCGGCGCTGACGTTCAGGGGGATCACCCTCTTGGCTCCCGACGCCTGCAGCCGATGGGTCGCGGCTTCAAGTCCGGCCGTCGTGCCGGCGATGACCGTCTGCGTCGGCGTGTTGTAGTTGGCCGGCCAGACATCGTTCATTTCCGCCAGGGCGGCCTCGATCGCCTCCGCGTCGAGACCCAACACGGCCGCCATTGAGCTCGCCCCCGCGGGTGCGGCGTCGGCCATCGCCCGGCCGCGCTCGACGACAGCCTTGAGGACATGTGGCGCGTCGGCCGAGCCTGCGGCTGCGAGCGCCGTGTACTCGCCGACCGAGTGTCCGGCCGCGGCGGCGGGTGCGATGCCGCGGCGCCGCAGCAGTTGCGTCAAGGCGAGTCCCATAAAGCACAGCACGGGCTGTGCGTTCTGGGTCAGGCGGAGCTCATCGTCGCCGGCGGTTGTGAGCAAGCGCCGCAACTCCAGGCCCGTGGCGGACGCGCAGTCATCACACAGCGCCGAGATCTCCTCATCTTCGAGAACATCGGATCCCATGCCGGGCTGCTGCGAGCCCTGGCCGGGATAGAGAAAAGCGACCTGCGCCGCCGTCTACTCCTTGGCTTTGAGGACTTCGCGGCCGGCGTACTGGCCGCAGTTCGGGCAGATCGAGTGTGGTCGCCTTGGATGCTTGCAGTTTGGGCAGGGTTGGATCTGGACGAGCGCGAGCGCGAGGTGTGAGCGGCGGCGACCCTTCTTCGACTTGGACAGTTTGACCTTCGGTAGAGCCATGGCCCCGAAAGTCTACGGGAAGCTAGCTACCGGTCGCCTGGTCGGCGGTCTCCTCGCTGACGGGCTGATTGGACTGCAGCGCCTCCACCCCGCGCCGCACCGTCCCCAGGGTGCGCGACAGGTGCGCCTCGAGCTGCTTCAGCTGCTCCAGTGCGTAGCCCTCGGCGTCGCGGATGATCTGGTCGGCCTTGGCCTGCGCATCCTTGACGACCTGGGCGGCGTGTCGCTCGGCGCGGCGCAGGACCTCATGCTCGGACGCGCTCTCCTCGGCCCTCTCGTTCGCGCGGGACATCGTCCGCGCGGCCTCCGCGTGCGCCTCGGTGATGATCCGCTGCTGTTCCGAGACCGTCCAGTTCGCCTGCTTGATCTCATCCGGCAAGTTGAAGCGGATCTGGTCGACGAGCTCCATCATCTCGTCCTCGTTGACCATCACCTGAGTCGACAGCGGGACGTGGCGTGCGTTCTGGATCAGGTACTCGAAACGGTCAAGCAGCTCGTCGACCTTTATTTGAACTTCTCCTTCAGCGCCCTCGCTACCGCTGGCGGGACGAGGTCCGAGACCCTGCCGCCGTAGCTGGCGATGTCCTTCAAGATACTTGAGGAGACGAAGATGTGCGCGAAGCTCGACATCAGAAACACGGTGTGGATGTCGGGTGCCAGCTTGCGGTTCATCAGGGCTTGCTGCAGCTCCGCGTCGAAGTCGGAATAGGCCCGCAGGCCCTTGACCAGCGTGCTCGCGCCTCGGGCGCGTGCGAACTCGACCGTCAGGCCCGTGAAGCTGGCGACTTCGGCCCGGTCGCGCCCATTCAGGGAGGCGCGGATCAGCTGCAGCCGCTCGTCGACGGTGAACAGCGGCTGCCGCTTGTCCGGATTGGCGGCGACGGCCACGACCAGCTTGTCGAAGATGCCGAGCGCGCGGTCGACGACGTCGAGGTGGCCGTTGGTGAACGGGTCGAAGCTCCCCGGATAGACGGCGATCTTGGAGTTCGGGAGCTGGTTGCGTGACATTTAGGTGTGGAAGACGGTGACCATTGTGTCCCCGTAGCGCCGCTGGCGGTCCACCTGCATCCGAGACAGCGCTGGGAGCTCCTGCCGCCGCGAGTGCTCGGCGAGAACGGTGGTGGCTGCCACCTCGCGATCCAGCGCCCGCAGAGCGCGGTCGAGCACAACGTCTTCGTAGGGAGGGTCCAGAAAGATGAAGTCCGCGGACCCGACCTGATCGGGGGAAGCCTCGATCCACCGAACGACGTCGCCGCGGACGACATGTGATCGCTCCTTGAAGCCGAGGGCGTCCAAGTTCTGCCGCAGGATAGCAAGACCGCGCGGCTGCTGGTCCACGAACGTCACCTGCGCGGCGCCGCGCGACAGCGCCTCGATGCCGAGCGCTCCAGATCCCGCAAAAAGGTCGAGTACGTTGGCGCCCTCGATCCGCGGACCGACCATGTTGAAGATCGCCTGCTTGACCACGCCCTGCGTCGGCCGGATGTTCTTCGGCGCTTTCAACCGGCGGCCGCGCGCCTCTCCACCACTCACACGCAGCTTGCTCATCTGCGGATCCGGATACGTCCGTCATCGCGCATGACTCCGATCCTCACTCCTCGCTCGAACCGAGACGCGTTCGAGGGAGGGATCGCGACCAGGAGGCCGCCGCTGGTCTGCGCGTCGCAGAGCATCATCTGGTCCGTCTCGCCGAGGCCACCCCACTCGACCTGGTCACGAAACGCGCCGTGGTTGCGGCGGCTACCGTCAGGGAAAAGGTCGCGCTCCGCCAGCTCGCCCGCGCCGTTCATGAATGGCACCGAGTCGAAGTCGACATCGGCGCCGCCACGCAGGTTGGCAAGGTGTCCGATCAAGCCGTACCCGGTGATGTCCGTAGCCGCGGTCGCCCCGGCGACCACCATCGCCTCAGACGCTTCGCGGTTGAGCATGGTCATGATCGCGATCGCCTCTCGCTCCAGGTCGGGTGGACACACGCCGCGCTTGATCGCAGTCGCGACGAGCCCCGAGCCTAACGGCTTGGTCAGGTACAGAATGTCGCCCGCATGGGCGCCGTCGTGACCGATCGCCCTGTCGGGATGCACCTCACCCACGACCGCGTAGCCGAACTTGGGCTCAGCGTCGTCGACGGAATGACCGCCGACCACTGCGACGCCGGCCTCTCCCAGCTTGGCCGCACCGCCCGACACGATCTTCTCGAGCAGACCGGTGCCGAGCTTGCCGCGCGGAAAGGCGGTGATGCCCAGCGCAAAGAGCGGGCGCGCTCCGACGGCGTAGATGTCGCTCAGCGCGTTGGCCCCGGCGATGGCGCCGAACTCGTAAGGGTCGTCGACGATCGGAGTGAAGAAGTCGACCGTCGCCACCATCGCCCGGTCGGGCGTGAGTCGATAGACCGCCGCGTCGTCGCGGGCGGCGGCGCCGTGCAGCACGTTGGGATCGACGATCGGGGGCAGCGCCCCCAGTACCTGCCCTAGCTCCACCGGGCTGAGCTTGCAGGCTCAACCGGCCCCGTGGCTGTACTCCGTCAACCGCAGTGGGGAAACTTGTTCCATCAGTGTGCTAAGTATCGGCTGTGCTTGAGACATACCCCTCCCGGCGGCATGGCCGCCGATCTCCACACACGGTGGGGAGGTGAATTAGTTGCCTCTGGTTTTTGCCGCCATCGCTCCGCACGGCGGGATCGCAATCGCCGAGGCGTGCTCGGTAGATGAGCGCGACGTGGCGATCAAGACTCGCGCGGGCATGGAGGAGCTAGGCCGGCTCTTCGAGGGTGCGAAACCAGACGTTGCGGTCGTCGCCACGCCGCACAACGTCCACATTTGCAACGCCCTGGGCGTGGTCGTCGCGAATCGGGTAGCCGGGCGGCTCAACGGCGTCACGCCACCGATCCAGCTCGACCTCGCGTCGGACACGCAACTGGCGTGGCGGGTGCTCGAGTCTCTCGGCGCGGCCGGCCTCAGCGCGGTCGGCGTGAGCTTCGGGTCGAACGACCTCGCGACTGCCGTCGCGCCGATGGATTGGGGAGCGTTGATTCCGCTCTGGTTCATGGGTGGTAGGGGCATCCCGCCGGTGCAAGTCGTCGTGGTCACGCCCTCGCGCGACCTTCCGGGGAGCGACCATCTCACGGCGGGTGCGGCGATCGCTGCGGCCGCGGTCGTGTCGGAGCGCCGGGTCGCTTTCATCGCCAGCGCCGACCACGGACACGCGCATCGGGAGTCGGGACCGTACGGCTATCACCCGGCCGCGACGGAATACGACGCCCTCGTGTCGGAGCTCGTGGGCTCGGACCGGCTGGACCGCCTACTCGAGATTCCGCGCGAGCTTGTGGAGAAGGCGAAAGCAGACAGCTGGTGGCAGATGCTGATGCTGCAGGGCGCCACGCGCGAGGCCGGGCGCGTGCAGCGCGCCCAATGGAAGGGGACGTTGATCTCGTACGAGGCGCCGACTTATTTCGGGATGTTGACGGCGGCCTATGCTCCGGCTAGCTGATCGAGGTCAGCTCCAGCCGGCGCGCGATCGCCGCCTTGAGCACCGCGTGATTCCCAAAACTCGGGTCTGACTCCAAGATTCGCTCCGCCTCCTGCCGCACCTCGCTGAGCAACTCGGGCTGCTCGAGCGCCTCCATGGCGACGTCGGAGATCCCGTGCTGGCGCGGACCCATGAGCTCGCCCATGCCGCGGATCCGCATGTCTTCACTCGCCAGCTCAAAGCCGTTCTGGATCCTCGCTACCAGGGCGAGTCGCTCGCGCGCCGCGTCAGATGGATCGTCGCTCAGCAACAGGCAGTAGCTCTGGGCCGCGCCGCGGCCGACGCGGCCGCGGAACTGGTGCAGCTGGGCGAGGCCGAAACGCTCCGCTCCCTCGATCATCATCACGCTTGCGTTCGGCACGTCGACCCCCACCTCGACGACCGCCGTGGCCACCAGCACCTGGATCTCGCCCGCGACAAAGCGACGCATGACTTCTTCCTTCTCTTTGAGCTTGCCGTGGATCAGATCGAGCTTGAGATCGGTGAAGACTTCCTGCCGCAGACGCTCCGTTTCGGCGGTTGCCGATCGAACGGCGAGCGTTTCGGATTTCTCGATGAGTGGGCAGATGACAAACGCCTGACGGCCTGCGGCGACCTCTCTGCGCACCAGGTCATAAGCGCGGTCCCGATGGTCGGGATCGACGACTTCGGTGGCCACCGACTTCCTTCCCGGTGGCATCTGGTCGATCACCGAGACTGCCATCTCGCCATAGACCGCGAGGGCCAGCGTGCGCGGGATCGGCGTCGCGGTCATGGCCAGGAAATGCGGTCTGCCTCGACCCTTGGCGCGCAGCAGCTCACGCTGACGCGTCCCGAACCGATGCTGCTCGTCGACCACCGCAAGCCCCAGGTTTGCAAGCTCCACGTCGTCCTCGATGAGGGCGTGGGTGCCGACGACGAGGGCACAGTGAGCCGACGCCGCCGACATCCGGACTCGGCGACGTTCCGGCGCGCTCTGGCTGCTCACAAGCAGCTCGACGGTCAGATCCGGGAAGCTATGCTCGAGGTACGCACGGAACCTCCGCAGGTGCTGGCGGGCGAGGATCTCGGTCGGCGCCATCACGACCGCCTGCATCCCCGACGCGTGGGCCATGGCGACGCATGCCGCCGCGACGGCGGTCTTGCCCGAACCGACATCACCGTTCAGCAGACGGTTCATCGGCACCGCTTTCTGCATGTCCCGGAATGCGTCTCGAGTCGCCTTGCGCTGGGCCTCGGTCAGCTCAAAACCAAGGCCGGCCTTGAAGGCGTCGCCGACGTCCTGCCTGTACGGGATCGGCGTCGCGGGCTCGGCGGCGATGTTCGCCCGCATGATGGCGAACGCCGCCTGCAGCTCGAACAGCTCGGCAAACGCCATGCGCCGGCGCGCCTCGTCAAAATCCCGGTCCGTCTCAGGCTTGTGTCCACGGCGTACCGCGTCGGCGACATCGATCAGGTGATGACGTTCGCGGACGTCCTCGGGAATGATGTCTTCGAGCTGCTCCGCCAGCGGAAGCGCGGACTCGACCCAGCGCGCGACCCTGCGCGAGCTGAGCCCCTCGACGAGGTGGTATTTCGGCATCATTCCGCCGATGCGTGTGGGTTGGACCGCTTCGTTGCCGTCGAGTCGCTCGTAGTGAGGGTTCTGCATCTCGAACATGCCCCCGCAGGTGCTTTTGGGCACTCCGGCGACGGCGACGCGATCGCCGCGCGCGAGACGCTTGACCACCCACGGGTTGTTGAACCAGGCGACCCTGAGGCCCGCTCCGTCGTCATCTCGGATCATCGCCTCGGTCAGCCTGAGCTTTTTGTACTTGGTGACCTTGACGTGGATCGAGGCGACGGTCCCGACCACGGTCGCCTGCATGCCTGGAGTGAGGTTTGCAACCGTGACCGGATCTCCATACGTCTCCCAGCCGAACGGCAGAGTCAGCAGCAGATCACGAATCGTCTTAACGCCGACCTTCGCCAGCAGTTTTGAGTACTTGGAGCCGATCTCAGGCAGCTGGTCAACGGGAGCATCGAGCCCGCGCGGCAGAACCACGATCGCCATCTACGGTATTTTCCGAAACGGAGCCATGTTGCTGCGGAAGCGAATCGAGTTGGTCGTCATCGGGGTGTTGATCATCGGAATGATCGGCTACGCCGTAAGCAGCACTCTGTACTCGGCGTTTCGAGTCAACTCCGCCGAGCAGACCCTTAACACCGTCGTCTCACACCAGAACAGCCTCAATGTGACGTTCGGCGCCATCAACTCGCAGCTCGTCGCATTGAACAGCAGCGCGGCGTTTGATTCCGCGCAGGCTCTCACGCTGGTCGACAAATCGATCGCCAACTCGCAGCTTGCGATGAACACGATCAACCGGGATGACGCGTCGCTGCGCACCGCCGCGAACAACCTGAACGCGCTGCCATGGCTCACGCTTCTCGGCCGCGGCAGCCTGGACGGCGTGGCGACGAGGATCGCGCACGCGCGCAAAGCCCTCGCAGCGGCGAGGGCGATCGCCTCGGACGAGATGCTTGACGGTCGCTTCTGGAGCGTGCTCTACGGCGGACTCGCGGACTTCACGACTTTGAACACGCAGAGCTCGGCCGGTGACGTCGCGGGAGCGCGCTCGACGCTCGTGAAGATGAAGGCAGAGATCGACCAGGCCGCGCAGCTTTCGGGTGCGCCCGGGCTGCCGGCCGACCTCCATGACCTGATGGCGGACATACAGACCTTCGTCGGGGACTACGGGAACAAGCTTGATGCGCAAGCGGCAGGTGACGACGTGGCTGAATCCACTGCCGAGACGAATGTCGACACCGACGTGACCGAGATTGGCAAGTACGACATCGACAAGATCGGGGGCGAGATCGACTCTTTCTACAAGCCCATGATCGACCGCTTCAACTCGGAGATCGCCGCCGCGACTGCTTGAGCCCCTCCGCATACGCAAACCAGACGAGCTGGCCCGCCAGGAGGACGACCAGGATGACAAGAGCCGGCAGCCCAAACCTGGAGACGGCAAACCAACCCGCCGCGAGGATCAACACGACGACGATGCTCTGCAACCAGTCTCCGACGAAGAGTCCGATGATCTGGCGGGCCGCCGCGCTGAGAAACCTCACGCGACCTGGGGCCGCCTGATCAGCGTCATCGCCATTCGCGACGCAACCAGGTAGACGGCGGCGAGGCCCAGGATGGAGACGAAGTCGAGCGGCCACCGTGCGCCCATGCCCTCCGCGGCCCAGAAGGTGCCCAGGCTAGTGAGGATGACCCCGACCCCGTACTTAAGCGTGTTCTCCGGCACGCGTGACAGCGGCCTGCGCACGACCACGCCGACGGCTGCGATGACGATCGCGGCGACCAAGCCCCCGGCGACTGCGGCCGGAAACCCATGACCGGTCCCGCCGACGGCGATCACGATGAACACGACCTCCAGGCCCTCGAGAAAAACGCCCTTGAGGGCAAGGACGAACCCAACCCAGTCGCGGGTCATCACCGCCGATTCCAACTGGGCCACAGCCTGCTCGTAAGCGTGCTGCTCGTCGTGCATCGCCACCACTCCCGCCGAACGGAGAACCGCCTTGTGCAGCCAGCGCAGCCCAAAAAGCAGGAGCAGCGTGCCGACGACGAGCTTCAGCGCCGATTCCGGCACGGTGGTGACGATCAGCTGGCCAAACGCGACCACGAGCACGCCGAGGGCGACTACCGCTGCGGCGGCGCCCAGCAGCGGAGCGCGCCACCCGCGTGTCAGGCCGACGGCGAGCACGATCGTGAGCGCCTCAGTCGACTCGACCGCTGACCCGAGGAACGCGGCGCCGAAGATGAAGAGCTGCTGACCCATGGTCGTTCGTGAGATTAGGGGTTTAATGGGATCGATGCGCCCCGGTCTTTACGCCGACGACTCAATCACCCGCCGCATCAACCGGGAGAACGTCCTGCTGCTCGGTGGTGGGCGCGCGCTGCTCATGCAGCTCGCGCATCCCAAGGTGGCAGCGGGAGTCGACGATCACTCCGACTTTCGGCGCCGGCCGATGTACCGATTGCGACGGACCATCCGGCTTACGATGGCCATCATTTTCGGCGACCGCGAAACCGCACTCGCCGCGGCGCGCGCCGTCAACCATGCGCACGGCCACGTGCGCGGCGCGGACTATCGCGCGCTCGACCCCGAGCTGCTCCAGTGGGTGCACGCGACCCTCGTCGATTCCGCGCTCGTGACCTACGAGACGTTCGTCATGGCACTCTCGGCCGGCGAGCGGGAGGACTTCTTCCAGGAATCGAAGCTCCTGGGCGAGATGCTTGGCATCCCGAAGGATCGTTTCCCGGAAAGCATTCAGGGGTTCGACGACTACGTGGCGACGATGATCTCCGACGGTCCTATCCGGGTGGAGGCGCTGGCGCTGGAGCTGGGCAGGCTCGTGACGCGGCCGCGGCTGCGCCTGCTTCCGGGCCCGGTGATGATCCCGTTCGAGATCGTCACCGCAGGCTTGCTGCCCCCGGCGCTGAGGGAGCAGTACCGGCTCGCATGGGACAGCCGCCAGGAACGCCTCTTCCGGCTCATGGTGATCGCGATACCGCGTTTGATCGCGGTCACCCCCCCGGTGCTTCGAGTCTGGCCGCTGCCCGGCCACAACGTGAGCCTCGCGCCGAGCCTGACCCTTACTTCTTGAGGTACACGAGCCCGAGCGCTTTCGGGCCGGTGTGCGTGCCGAGCACGCAGCCGATCTGGCCGACCGGAATCTCCATGTCGGGCAGCTCTCGGCGCAGCTCGCGTGCGATCTGCTCGGCATCGCCCGGAGCCTGCGCATGCATCACCGCGAGGGTCTCGACGGGCATCTCGGTGCGGAAGAACTCGATCATGCGCGGGATCGCGCGCGAGCGCGTCCGCACGCGGTCGACGGATTTGATCTCGCGGTCGGCGACCAGGAGCAGCGGCTTCAGGTCGAGCATCGTGCCGATCATCGCCTGCGCCCGGCTGAGACGACCCCCCATCTCGACGTAGCGCAGCGTGTCTAGCAACGCCAGCACCCGGGACCTGGGCACTCGACGCTGCACAGCTTCGGTCGCCTCGGCCAGGCTCGCCGTTTGGGCGGCGATCCGGCATAGGAACGCGATCGGCATGGAGACCGTCTGGCTGTCGATAACGTTGACCGGGAATCCATCCACAGAGGAAGCGCCGACACGCGCTGCCTCGGCCGTGGCCGAGAGCTGCTCACCGATGTGGATCGAGATGCAGCCGTCGTGGTCCTGCGCGAGACGCGTGTAAACGTCGGCAAACTCGCCCGGGGAAGGTGCCGAGGTGGTGGGCAGAGAGGATGAAGCGGCCAGGCGGGCGAAGAACTGCTCGTCTGTCATGTCGACCCGATCGCGAAACGTCTCCTTCCCGAACAGGACCTTCAGGGGCACGACCTCGATCGCGTAGCGGTCTCGCCACTCGTCGGGCAGGTCGGCGGTCGAGTCGGTGACGACCGCGAAGCTCCGGCTCATTCCGAAAAGGGGCTATTCGACGGAGAGGATGAACGGGTAATGCTGCTGGCCGCCCTGCTGCACCTCGACCTCGAGCCCGGGGTACTGGGAGCGGATCTCGGACTCGAGCCGCGCCATCTCGGCGTCGCTAGCCTGCTCGCCGCGGTACACGGTGACCAGCTCATAGGAGTCGGGCCCCAGCTTGCTGAGGGCCTGCTTGACGACCTCGGCGTAATCCGCGCCGGCGAACTCGAGCCGGTCGTTGATGAGGCCGATGACGTCGCCCTTCTTGACCTTCATGCCGTTAGAACGTGTATCGCGCACGGCGTGCGTCACCTCGATCGTCTGCACACGCTCGGCTTCGGCCTTCATCACGCGCAGGTTTTCCTCCCCCGTCCGCTCGGGCCGGAAGGCGACTGCCGCCGACACTCCCTGGGGGACGCTGTGCGTCTCCACCACGTGCACCTTCTTCTTGGTCAAGCCGATCACCTGTTTCGCCGCGGCGATAACGTTGCCGTTGTTCGGCAGCAGGACCACCTCGTGGTAAGGGAGCGACTCGATCGCGTTGAGCATGTCCTGCGTGCTCGGGTTCATGGTCTGGCCGCCTTCGATGATCGCGTCGATGCCGAGGCCGCGGAAGATGTCGACCAGGCCGCGCCCGGCCACGACCGCCACGATCCCGACGCCGTTTGGCCGCGTGGCTGCAGGTCCCGCCGCGCCTTCGTACTCCAAGATGCGCCGGTGCTGGGTCGACATGTCGCCGACGTTGAGCTTCAAAAGCTTGCCGTAGCCGCCGGCGATGTTGATCACGCTCGTCGGGTCGTCGGTGTGCACATGCACCTTGACCAGCTCGGGCTCACCGACGACCAGCACCGAGTTGCCGAGCGCCTCGATCTGGCCGCGGATCAGCTCGGTGTCGAGGTTGCTGCCTTCGATCAGAAACTCCGTGCAGTAGCCCCAACCGCCTTCCGGCAAGGTGAGCGAGACCTGCGAGGCGGGCGAAACAGGCTGCTTCGTCTCGGCAAAGATCGCGGCGGCCGACTCGCTCTCCTCGACGCTTTTCAGCATGCCCTCGAGGATGAGCTGAAGGCCGAAGCCTCCGGCGTCGACGACACCCGCGTCGCGCAAGATCTGGAGCTGGCTCGGCGTCTTGAGCACGGCGGCCCGCGCGCCGGCGGCGGCGGCGGCGATGACTCGTGGAACGTTGGCGTCGGCGCTCCCGGCAGCGGTCGCCGCGGCACGTCCCGCCTCGCGAGCGACGGTGAGGATGGTGCCCTCGGTCGGCTTGTTGACCGCGCGGTAGGCGGCATTGGCCGCCTCCTCAAATGCGGCGGCCAGCTCGGCCGGAGTGAGCGAGCTCTTGCCTTCGACGGCTCGCGCAAATCCGCGAAAGATCTGCGAAAGGATCACGCCGGAGTTGCCGCGCGCGCCCATCAGGCTGCCGTGAGAAGCAAGCTTGGCGATCTTGCTCACTTCTGCGGCGTTGGATTCCTTCACGTCTTCGACCGCCGACTGAAGCGTCAGCAGCATGTTGGTGCCGGTATCGCCGTCGGGCACGGGAAAGACGTTGAGCCTGTTCACCTCTTCGTGGTTTGCGCCCAGCCAGCTCAGGCTGCCCAGCAGGGCCCGCTTGAAGAGAGGTCCGTCGACGCCGATCGCCTTCGTGGCGGCCACCACTCAGCGGCTCTCTTCGCGGACGCCCTGGACGTTGACGTTGACCTTGACGATGGGCACGTTGACGGAGCGCTCGACCTCGAACTTCACGGTCTCCTGGAGGTTGTGGGCTACCTCGGAGATGCGAATCCCGTACTGGACGATGACGTAGACGTCGATCATCAGCCCTTCGTCGACCTGGACGACGTCCACGCCCTTGTCGACGTTCTCCCGGCGCAGCAGCTCCGCGAAGCCGTCGCGCAGGCCCCGTCCGGCCATGCCGCTGATGCCGTAGCAGCGCGTCGCCGCGTGGCCGGCAATCGCCGCGACGGCTGACGGAAAGACCTCGATGCGCCCCCACTGCCGGGACTGGATGAGCGCGGTGGTGGTCTTGGAGGCCATCAGATGGCTCATGGTACAATTCGGCTTCGCGCGCAAGCGCGTCTTCGCTGCCGCGCGCTCCTCAACTCCAGCCGGAAGGTAAACCATGGCCAAACAGTGCGCCATCTGCGGCAAAACGCCGCAGTACGGACATCACGTCAGCCACGCCAAGAACCGGGTCAACCGGAGGTTCCTGCCCAACCTCCAGATGGGCCGAGTGACGGTGTCGGGCAAGACATTCCGCGCGCGGGTCTGCACGCGCTGCCTGAGGACGTACTCAGCCTAGATCGATCCTATGTACTTCGCCAAGTCGGGCGATGTCCTTGCTCAGAGCGCGCCAGACACGGTCCTGCGCCTCTTTTCCAGGCTCCACCGTGGTCGGGTCGTTGACGTCCGCGGCGAGCTCGGGGTGCTCGACCATCTCCGCGAACAGCAGGGTCCACGCGCGAGGTACCACCTCGTAGATCGCGTATCCGCCGCCGCCCAGCGCAAGCCAGCGCCCCTCGCACAGCTCGTGGGCGACCTCGTGGAAGACCCGGCCGACGTGAGGCCAGATGCGTGTGGTTGTCGCAAGGTGCGCCAGGGGATCGAGGTGATGCGAGTCGCAGCCGTCCTGGGTGACGAGCACGGTCGGCTTGAAGCGGCGCAG
>Ga0209056_10001004_pt1 | contig 31226 bp, 30 predicted proteins | sample GraSoiAngelo_114_FD_185876 | JGI IMG/M metagenome (GOLD analysis project Ga0209056, IMG submission 185876) | Grasslands soil microbial communities from the Angelo Coastal Reserve, California, USA - 14_0903_13_40cm (SPAdes) (version 2) | ecosystem: Environmental > Terrestrial > Soil > Grasslands... | reverse complement strand
GGGGCGCGGGTCGGCGCCTTCATGAGCGCCGGCCGGACCGTCCAGCGCGAGATCTGGCCCTGCAAGGACGGCTTCGTGTCCTTCGCGCTGCGCGGCGGACCGGCGCGGGTGCCGGGGCTGATCGCCATGGTGGCCTACATGGACGAGCACGGGATGGCGTCGGAGCGCCTGAAGGCGACCGACTGGAAGACCTACAACCACAACCTGCTGACGCAGGCCGAGGTGGACGCGCTCACCCGGGAGTTCGGCGCCTTCTTCGCCACCAAGACCATGGCGGAGCTCTACCGGGCCGCCTGCGAGCGGAACCTCATGCTCGCCCCGGTCAACACGGCGCGCGAGATCGTGGCCTCCGAGCAGCTCGCCGCACGCCGCTTCTTCGTCGACGTCGAGCACCCCGGCCGCGGCCACCTGCGCTATCCGGGCGCCTTCGCGATCACGAGCGACGCGAGCGTCGCGATCCGCAGACCTGCACCCCATCTCGGCGAGCACACGGCCGAGGTCCTCGCCGAGCTCGGGCTCGACGCGCGGGATGTCGAGCGGCTCCGCGCCGGGGCCATCATATGAAGCCGCTCTTCAGCGGCACGACGATCGTCGAGTTCGGCGGCGGCGCCGCGGGGCCGATCGCCACGCGCTACTTCGCCGACCACGGCGCGACGGTCATCCGCGTCGAGTCGCGGCGCCGCCCGGACTTCCTGCGCATCCTGCGCCTCACGCCGACGACCCCGGGCGGGCTCGACGGCTCGGCGCACTTCGCCGTGCTCAACGTGAACAAGCTCTCGGTCGCGCTCGACCTCTCGCGGCCCGAGGGGGTCGCGGTCGCGCGCCGGCTGGCGCTCTGGGCCGACGCCGTCGCCGAGAACTTCGCGCCGGGCGCGATGGCGAAGTGGGGTCTCGACTACACCGCGCTCGTCCGGGAGCGTCCGGACCTGGTGATGATCAGCACGTGCCTCAACGGGCAGACGGGCCCCGACCGCCAGTATCCCGGCTTCGGGGGGCAGGGCTCGGCGCTCGCCGGCTTCAACCACCTGACCGGCTGGCCCGATCGCGAGCCCGTGGGCCCGTTCGGCACCATCACCGACTCGCTGTCACCGCGCTTCGCGGCCCTCCTGCTCGCCGCCGCCCTGCTCGACCGCCGGCGCACCGGCCGGGGGCGGCACATCGATCTCTCGCAGGTGGAGGCCGGGATCGCCTGCCTCACCGAGTCGATCCTCACCTACACGGCCAACGGGGAGATCCTGACGCGCATGGGCAACCGCTCCCGCCACGCGGCGCCGCACGGCGTCTTCCGCTGCGCCGACGAGGACGGACGCGACCGCTGGGTGGCCATCGCGGTGCACGACGACGAGGACTGGCGGCGGCTCGTGAACGCTCTCGGCCGCCCGGCCTGGGCCGCCCGTCCGGCGCTGGCAACGCTCGCCCGCCGCCAGCAGCACGTCGACGAGATCGAAACGCGGATCGAGGAATGGACGCGGGAGCAGACGGCGGCGCACGTCGCCGCCCGCCTCCAGGCCGCCGGCGTCGAGGCCGCGCCGGTCGAGGACTTCGGCGACCTCCACGAGGATCCGCAGCTCGCGCATCGGCGCCATTTCCGGACCGTCGAGCACGCCGTCCTCGGGCGCCATCCGGCCGAGACGCACGCCATCCGCTTCTCCGCGGCAGAACCGCGCCTCGAGTCGCCCGCGCCGCGGCTCGGCGAGCACACCCGATACGTGCTCCGCGAGCTGCTCGGGATGGATACGGAGGAATTCGAGCGGCTGCACGCGGCCGGGGTGTTAGAGTAGCGGGATCCCTCCGCGCAAGCCGCCAGTGCGCGATCGCGTCGGGGCGCAACGCCGCACCGCTGGGCGCCGATGCACTCCCGCAGAATTGGTCTTGACGGCCTCTCCGGCTGGCGTACCTAGGAATCTAGGACGCTCGCTGAGCCTACGCATCCCGAGAACGTCGGAGAGGACGAACCTGAACCTCTGCGTGATTGTCGATAATCCCGAGACGACGACCCACCCGGTGATCGCGGTGGTCCTGCATCAGCTCCGTGCCAGACACACGCTCCGGCTGCTCGATGTCCTGGGACTCACGGGGCCGGCCGCCATCGCCCGGGAAGCGGCACATGCACCCGCTGACCTGTACCTGCTGAAGTCCCACGCGCAGCAGGCCCTCGAGCTCGCCTACCACCTCGAGCAGCGCGGTGCCATGGTGGTCAACCCGTGGGCGGCAGCCGTGGCCTGCTGGGACCGCCTGCTGATGACCGAGCGCATGCGCCAGGCGCATCTGCCATGGCCGCAGACGTGGAGCTTTGCCACCCCCGGACACCTGCTCGCGCAACTCGACCTGCTCGTTGCCTTGCCCTTCCCCCTCATGCTCAAAAGCCGCTACAGCCGGCGCGGCGACCTGGTAGCCAAGCTGCTCGACGTCGACCAGCTGCAGGCCCTGGCGGGCCCCGGCGGGGAGCCGTGGCATCAGGAGCCGATCATCGTGCAGGAGTTCGCGGCGGGCGACGGCTGGGAGATCCGGCTCTCGGTGATCGATGAGGAACTCTTCGCGACCCGGCGGCGCAGTCCCCTGGACGTGGAGGCCTCGCGTGAAGACCGTGCGCCGACGGCCGTCGATCTGCGCGATGAGTGGGCCCGTCTGGCGCGGGAGGTCGGCCGCGTGTTCAATCTGCGCGTCTACGCCCTCGATCTGCTGCTGACCGAGCGCGGACCTCTCGTCATCGACGTGGATGTATTTCCCGGGTTTCGCGATGTGCCGGGAGCTGACCGCGCCCTGGTGGCGCTGGTGGACCGCCTTGCGGGAACGAGTCGGACCCGCACTATCGCGTCCGGGCGGGAACCGGCTGGCCGCGAATCCGGTAGTGCACCTTGGTATCGTCGCTGCCGGCGTTGAAGGTCTGGACGGTCCACACGTCCTGGAGCCGTGCCGCCTCCGGGAAGACGTTGCGCACCGGCACCGGCTTGTTGATCAGGTCCACCGAGCCGCCAACGGGGACGACGATGGCCGGCGTCTCGAGCACCTGGATGCAGGTCTCGTCCTCCTTGCAGGTGGGACAGCTCGCCTGCGCGCAGTCGGAGTCGTGCTGGCAGGGCCGCGAGAGGGTCGCCGAGCAGTGCGACTGCGTGAGACACGTCTCACCCTCTCCGCACCCCTGGCAGAAGAGCGGGTTGCAGTCGGCGTCCCGCGTGCAGCCCTGGGTCGTCGTGTCCGAGCAGTGCTGGAGGTCGAAACTCGTCTTCTTCGTCTGCGCCACCTCGCGGACGCTGGCCCCCTCCTCGCAGGTGAGCACGCCCCCTCCGATGAGAAGAATGCCGCTGCCGCCTACGCGCGGGCTCGCGTTCAGCAGGCGCACGCGCAGGTTGACGGAGTCTCCGGACGTGTACGTCGGCCGCCGAGGCGTCAGCTCGACGACCAGCCGCGGGATGATGGTCGCGCTCAGGATGCGAACGCCGACGCTGTCACAGAGCGCGCTGCCGTCCATGAACTTCTCGGCGACGGAGGCGACGAACCGTCCCGCGGATTGGTAGAGAAAGTCCGTCTTGCAGGCGTCGAAGACGCGGTTCGAGCCCCCGGTCGTGCAGGAGCCGGGATCCACCGACGACGACTCTCCAGTACCCGTGCCGAAGTCGAACTTGTTCGGCGCGGGCAGCGTCTGGCCGTTCGGGCTGACGAGGGCGCCGAACTGGGGGTTGATGTCCGACGGGATGCCACCGCGGTCGCCGACACCGTCGTCGCCGTCGGCGTAGAGCGTGATCGAGGCGGTGTGCCCGAACCCGATCTTCGCCGACGCCTTGCCGAGACGGCGGGCGCCGGCCCGGGCCTCGACCACGACGCGCGAGATGCCGCCGCGGAACGGCCGGAACGGCGTCTTCGGCAGGATGTCGCAGGTCGGCGCCACCCAGAGGATCGTCGGCCGCGTGTAGAAGGCCAGCTTGTCGGGGGTGAGAATGCAGGCGTCGCCGAACTCCGCGCAGAGCCCCGCCACCGCCGCCCCCTGCGCCGTGGGACCGAGGTCGAGGTCGGCCACCAGCAGCCCGACGGCGGGCGCGCGCATCGACCAGTGGTAGACGATCTGATCGGCCGGCGCGCCGTCGGCCTCGGCCCGCAGCCGCACGACGTGCAGGGGAAGCCCGTCGTCGGCGAGCTTGCTCAGCTTCGAGCAGTCGGGCATCGCGTCGGCCGCATACAACGTCTCCGCACGCGTCGCCGCGAGCCGCACCGCCGCACCGAGCGGCGCGGCGAACGGCACCTCGAGCAGAAGCAGGACGAAGAGAAAACGGCGCGCCGAGCCCATCCTCCACCTCCACCCCGGGCGCGCTCATATCACGGCCGCGATGGGCGGGCCAGCGAGAGCGGCGTCGCCCCGTTGACACGCCCGCGGCCGTGCCGTTTAACTTCGAGCCGGCGCATGGTGGAGAATCGGCAGGAAGCGCGCCGCATCATCGGCGAGCTGGCGCGCACCGTCGACCGGAAGCTGGCGGTCGAGGTGCGCGACGTGCCCGGCCAGGAGCGGCTCCAGGTGAGCCTCACCCACGGTACCCACCAGTCCCACATCGAGCTGGCGATTCCCGCCGTGCTCGCCGCCAGCGAAGACGCGGTGGCGCGGAACGAGCTGCGGCTGCGGATCAAGCGCGCCACCGACACCATGCTCTTCCGGCCCATGCCGGACCATCGCATCACCGTGAAGCCGGTCGCGCCGCCGGGCGGGCAAACGACGTTCCGCGCGCCGCGCGGGCGCGGGCGCCGCTGAACTGCGGGAGCGCCGCCGGCACGACCGTGCCGGCGGGCGCAGGCTACCGCGCCCGCGCGGCGCGGGGCGGTTTCGCGGCGAGCGGCGGGGCGGCGGCGCGGGCCTTGGCGGCGAGGTAGTCCTCGTAGTGGCCGAGGTAGCGGGCGGCCTGGCCGTCGCCGACCTCGATCACCTGCGTCGGGAGCCGGTCGAGGAGGTAGCGGTCGTGGGCCACGATGACGAGCGTGCCGCCGTAGGCGAGGAGCGCCTCCAGCAGGACCTCCTTCGCCGTCAGGTCGAGGTGGTTGGTGGGCTCGTCCAGCAGGAGGCAGTTGGCCGGCTCGAGCAGGAGCTTGGCGAGCGCGAGACGGCTCCGCTCGCCGCCGGAGAGGACGCTCACGCGCTTGTCGACGGCGTCGCCCGAGAAGAGAAAGGCGCCCAGCAGCCCCCGCACGTGCGGCGCCGCCTCGACCGACGCGGCGCCCATCACCTCTTCGAGGACGGTGTGCCCTGCGTCGAGCATCTCGGCGTGGTCCTGAGCGAAGTAGCCGAGCCGGACGTTGTGGCCGACGCGGCGAGTCCCCGCGTCGAGCGGCACCACCCCGCCGAGCAGCTTGAGCAGCGTCGTCTTCCCCGCGCCGTTCGGCCCGACCAGCGCCACGCGCTGCCCCCGCTCGATCAGCACGTCGGCGCCGTCGTAGACGCGCACGTCGCCGTATCGCTTGCGCGCCGCCGCGAGCTCGAGCACCGCGCGGCCGCTGCGCGGCGCCTCGGGCAGCCGGATCTTGAGCACCCGGTCGTGACCGTCGGGCGGCCGCAGACGCTCCATCTTCTCGAGCTGCTTCACGCGGCTCTGGACGAGCGCCGCCTTCGAGGCCTGGTAGCGGAAGCGGTGGACGAACGCCTCGATGCGCTCGATCTCGGCCTTCTGCTCCTCGTAGGCCTGGCGGGCGAGCTCGAGACGTTGCTCCCGCTCCTCGAGGTAGCGGCTGTAGCCCATCGGGTAGTCGGTGACCCGGCCGTGCAGCACCTCGGCGATGCGGTCGACCGTGACGTCGAGGAAATAGCGGTCGTGGGCGACCATGATGACGGTGCCCGGGTAGGCGGTGAGGAACTCCTCGAGCCACGTCCGCGCCTCGAGGTCCAGGTAGTTGGTCGGCTCGTCGAGCAGCAGGATGTCCGGCCGCCGGAGGAGAAGCTGCGCGAGGGCGGCGCGCATCTGCCAGCCGCCGGAGAGCTCCGCGCAGTCCCGGTCGAGGTCGTCGGCGCGGAACCCGAGCCCGCGCAGCACGGCTTCCGCCTCCGACTCGGTGTCGTACCGTCCGTGGTGGTCCCACTCCTCGCAGACGGCCATGTAGCGCTCCATGACGCGCGGGTACTCGTCGCTCCCGGGATCGACGGTGGCGAGCGCCTGCTCGAGGGCGGTGCGCCGGGCCTCGAGCGCGTGGAGCTCCGCGAAGGCCGAGAGCGCATACGCGCGCACGGTGACGCCGCACGTGCCGAGGATGTGCTGGGGAAGGTAGCCGACCGTGGCGCCGCGCGGCAGCGCCACCGCGCCGGCGTCGGGCTCCACCTGGCCGGCGATGATGCGGAGCAGAGTCGACTTGCCGGCCCCGTTGGGGCCCGTGAGCCCGATCCGGGCGCCATCGGGGATGCCCCAGGTGACGTCGGCGAGGACGATCTGGCCGCCGTATCGCTTGGCGATGCCGGAGAGATTGAGCATGAATCAACCAGGATGCCCGCGCCCACGCGCGGGAGCAAGCGGCTACGCTCGGCGCTCTCGGGAGCCCGCGACGGCACCGGCCACGAGCAGCGTCAGGTAGGGTTGCAGCGGCTCGCTGAGACGCGATTCGGCGTGCGTCGCGGCGTGGACGAGCGTGCAGTAGACGAGCAGCGCGTAGACCGGCAGGAGCTGGCGCCAGCGGTCGCGGAGGACGAGGACGGCACCGAGCGCCACGATGGGCAGGACGATCCCGGGCGTGAACGCCGCCGTCCAGGCTCCGCCGAACGCGAGGACGAGGACGTGAAAGTCGAACACGTGCGAGCCGCCCCAGTCGGCCTCGGGATCGCCCACCCAGTAGGTCGCGAGCTTCTCGGCAGCGTAGCGCAGGTAGACGAACGGCTCCGCGGCGATCGACCGCACGGCCCGGGCATTCCAGTAGCGCTCGCCGTCGAGGGACGAGGGGTCGGGCACCGGCGAGCCGGGCGCGTACAGCACGTCGGTCCACACCTGCATGTAGGAGTACCCGCGGTCGCGGACCAGGTGATAGTACTCCGGGCTTCCCTGCCAGAGCAGCGCATTGCTCAGCGCGAGCGGGAAGACCGCGTGGTAGCGGACGTAGTTGCGCACGAGCCAGGGCGCCACGACGAGCGCCGCCCCGAGCGCGTACACGAGGCCGTGCCGCGCCGCGCGCCGAGCGCTCTCGCGCCCCGCGAACGCGAGCGGTGCGACGAGAGGGAAGAAGAGCAGCGTCGGACGGACGAGGTCGGCGACGCCCACGGCGGCGCCGGCCAGCGCGACCCGCCATCCCGCCGGCTCCCGCGTCGCGTCCCAGAGGAGCAGCATGGCGAGCAGCACGACGGGCGTGAACAGCACCTCGCTCATGAGCGGCCGGACCTCCAGGACGAGCTGGCAGCTGAGCGCCACCCCGAGCGCCGTGAGCAGGCCGGCCGGGTGGCCGAACACGCGCCGTCCGAGCAGGTACGCCACCGGGATCGCCGTCGCGCCGAGGAAGGCCTGCGCGATCGGCACCGCGCGGTAGGATCCCCCCGACGCCGCATACACGGCGGCGAGCCAGAGCGGGTACAACGGCACCCGGCCGGGCCAGTCGATCCCGTGGCCGGCGAGGAAGGCGCGGGCGAGCCGATCGTAGGCCGGCTCGTCACCGTCCAGGCGCGCGGGGCCGTCCACGTGCGTCAGGTTCCAGCACCAGGCCGCGTAGAGCCGCAGGGCGAGCCCGACGGTCGTGATCGCGGCGATCGTCCACGCTGCCGAGCGCTCGTCGCAGACCAAGCGGACGAGCGTACGCCCGCGGACCGGCACCGGCGCATTCTACGCGTGCTCCGCCGCCCGCGACAACGAAGAGGCGTTCGCGTACCTCAAGCGGGCGCCGAGAGCTACCCCTTGACGCTTGGTTATACGCGCGTAAAACACCAGCGTGACCCTTCGTCGGCGGGTGAGGCGGATCGGCGGCAGCCTGGGGGTCCTGATCCCGCGGGACTTCGCGGAGGCCATGAACGTCACCGACGGCAGCGAGGTGCGGCTGACGCTGGTGGGACGTCAGGTGGTGGTGGAGCCGGCCGACGACACGGTGGACGACGGAGCCTTCCGGCGCGCCCTCGGCGCCGTGCTGCGCCGTCACGGCCGGGCATTCGAGTTGCTCGCCGCCTACGACCGTGGCGAGTGGCGGCCGCCTCGGCGGTGAAGCGCAGCCTCCGCTTCCTCTCCGCCGAGCAGGTCGTGGCGGTGCACGACACGCTTCTCACACGCTACGGAGGCCGTATGGGCGGCGGCCCCCGCGGACAGGCGTACGAGGGCGTCGACGCGGCGGTCCAGGCCGTCAAGAACTCCTACTACGAGACGGTCGAGGAGCTGGCCGCGGCCTACGCGGTGTACATCGTGCAGGGGCATGTCTTCGCGGACGGGAACAAGCGGACTGGCGCGGCCGCAATGCTCACTTTCCTCGAAGTGAACCGGATGCCTGTGCGGATCGCTGCCGAGGAGCTGGCGGCGATGATGATCGATCTACAGCGGCGGGCCGAGGCCGGCCAGCCGGTGTCAGACCTCGTGCGCTGGATCGCGCGCGCCATCGCCGCGCGCCGCGCCAGCCGCCGGCGTCGCCGGGGTCGCTGAGCGGCCGGTACCGCAGCTCGACCCGGCCCGGTCCTCAATAGTCTTCGCCGAGTTCGAGCTCCATGAAGCGGGCGCCCTCGATCGGGTTCGGACGGTACGGCGCGATCTCCTCGAAGCCGAGGGAGCGGTAGAGCGCGATCGCCGCGGTCATCGACGGCACCGTGTCGAGCCGCATCCGCCGGTAGCCCCTGCGCCGCGCCTCCTCGATGACGGCCGTCGCGAGCGCCCGGCCGATTCCCCGTCCGCGGCATTCCGGTCGCACGTAGAGGCGCTTCATCTCGCAGACGTCGCCTTCGAGCCTCCGGAGCGCGACGCACCCCGCCGCCGTCGTGCCCTCCGTCGCGAGCAGCAGGCAGCCCTCGGGAGGAGCGTACTCCCACGGCAGGGCGTCGAGCTCCTCGGAAAAGCCCTGAAAGGAAAGGTCGAACCCGAGCGAGGCCGCATATTCCACGAAGAGCGTGCGGACGGCCTCGAGGGCTTCTCCGCCGTCGGCCGGCACCACCCTCACACGTCGCCCCGGAGCCGGAGTCCCGCCGGCAGCGCCTCGTCCAGGAGCCGCGTCTCCTCGCGCGCCTCGAGCGCCACCGGCTCGCGCACGAGCCGCGCCGCGCGTTCGCCGTGCGGGGCGGTCTCGAGCCGGCGCGCGAGCCGCTCGCGCAGCTCGAGATCGAGGTCGCGCCCGCGGTCGCCCGTCGCGCGCGCGAGCTGGGCGAGGGCGAAGGCATAGGCCTCGGGGCGCGGCCACTCGGCGGCGAGGAGGCGCTCCGTCCACGCCGCCGCCGCGTCGCGCGCGACGACGCAGTTGAGCGGCCCGTAGACCGGCACGCGCGCGCCGAGCCGGGCGAGCGCCCAGAGCTCGGGCTCGGTCGCGGGCCCGCGTTCGGCCTCGGCCACGAGCACGCCGCCGAGCTCGGCGCGGGCCGCGGCGGGCAGGCGCTCGCAGCTGCCGACCGCCTGCCACATCTCGCGCCGCTCCTGCGGCGCCGGGCGGGGCCCTCTCGGCTTGCCGCGGCGGAGCAGCGCCGGGCCGACGAGCTCGAGGAGGTGCTGCTGCTGGCGGGCCGTCAGCCCGCCCGCGATCCGCTTCCAGAGGTTCCACCATTCCGCCCGGCACTGGACGGCGCGCGGATGGCGCAGCTCGCCCGACAGCACGCGCCAGAGGCGGCCGACGCGCACCTCGTCGCCGGCGTCGCCGAAGCCCGGCCGGAGAAGGAATCCGGCCAGGTTCAGCCACCGTGCCTCGTGCTCGGCCGATCGCGCGCGCGCCGGCTCGAGCGGCCAGAGCGCGTCCCACAGCGTCCGGATCGCCGCGAGCGGCCAGGCGTCCCGCCCGGCGTCGAGCGCCGCCTCGAGGCGGCGCGTGAGGGTCACCGGGTCGTCGCCGCTCTCGAAGGCGGCGCGCAGCAGGGCCGACGCCTCGTCGAGCCGGGCCGGCTCGACGACGAGCGCGGCGTCGCCGGCGGCGGCCGGCTCCGCCGCGGGGCTCACGATGTCGCGCAGCCGGAACTCGAGCCGCCAGCGATGCTCGGTCTCGAGCGAGCGACACCAGAGCTCGAGCGTCCCGATCTCGGTCAGCCGGACCTCGAGGTGCACGGGCAGCGCGCGCTCGGCGAGCTTCCGCCCGAAGCGCACGACGGTGCGCAGCGGCGGCAGGGGCGAGAGCGCGTCCGGAGCGGCTCGCACCAGCTCGCCGGCGCGCTCGCCGCTCCGATCCGTGGCAGTGTAGAGCGGGAAGGCGACGGGCCGGTTGGCCAGCAGCTCGAGCTCGCGGTCGGCGATCTCCACCGACTCGCCCTCCTCCATGCCGCGCGGCACGATGCAGAGCGCGGTCGCCGGCTCGCCCCCCAGGCCGAGGTAGTACGTGCGCGCCGCGCCGCCGCCGATGCGCACGCCGAGACCGCGCCGGACGAGGCCGAAGTAGGCCGCGCCGCGCGCCACCGCGAGCTGGAGCGACTCGGCCTCCAGCTCGGCCGGCCGCCAGTCGCCGCCCGGTGCGTGCCACGACCCGACCACCTCGCAGAGCCGCTCGCGCACGACCCGGGGCTCGAGCGCACCGCCGTTGAACAAGATCGCGTCGGGCCGCGCGAGCGGCAGGTCGGGCTGGCCGGCAGGCTCGCGCTGCCGGGCGAGGAACTCCGCCACGTGCCGCGTCACCTCCGGCTCGGCGGCGAAGGGGAGGCCCCATTCGCGCGACGCGAGGCCGGCCGCCTGCCTCGGCCGGGCTTCCCCACCGACAGGCGGAAAGAAGCCGTCGAGCACGACCGCCTCGACCTCGGTGCGGCTGAGCGTCGCGGCGAGCGCACCGCCGACGACCCCCGCCCCGCGCCCGGGCACCGAGATGCGGACGTCGGTGAGCGAGGCGTCGGCCAGCAGCTCCTCCTTGGCCGCCCGGCAGCGGCTGACGAGCGCGTGGAAGCGCGGCGAGTCGAGCGGCCGGCCGGGACTCAGACGCGGCTCGACCGCGCGCGCGAGCGCGATGTCCATGTTGTCGCCGCCGAGGAGCAGGTGCTCGCCGACGGCGACACGCTCGAGGCCCAGCTCGCCACGGCTCGCCCGCGCCGCGATCAGCGAGAGGTCGGTCGTGCCGCCGCCGACGTCGATCACGAGGACGAGCGGATGCCTCGCCACGCGCGGCCGCCATTCCTGCTCGTGCGCCACGAGCCAGGCGTAGAAGGCGGCCTGCGGCTCCTCGACGAGGACGACGTCCGGGAAGCCGGCCTCGCGTGCCGCGGCGAGCGTCAGCTCGCGCGCCACCTCGTCGAACGAGGCCGGCACGGTGAGCACGACCTGCTGCGCGGCGAGCGGCTCGGCGAAGCTCGCGTCCCACCCCTCGCGCAGGTGGCGGAGGATGCGCGCCGAGGCCTCCACCGGCGAGATGCGCGGCACCCCCTCGCCGCCGCCCCACGGGAGGATCGCGGCCGTCCGGTCGACGCCTCCATGACAGAGCCACGACTTGGCCGAGGCGACGAGCCGGCCCGGCACGCGCCCGCCCTGCTCGCGGGCGAGGAGCCCCACGCAGAAGTCTCGGCCGGCCGTCCAGGACAGATCGAGGCTGCCGGGAGGCAGGTCGTGCGGCCCGGCCAGGTAGACGAACGATGGCAGCGTCGGGCGGGCGCCCATCTCGCCCGGCGCGACGAGCTGCGGCACCTCGAAGACGCGGATCGCCCGGCCCGCGTGCGTGTCGACCCAGGCGCAGGCGGTGTTCGTCGTGCCGAGGTCGACGCCGACGACGAAGCGGGGCGCCGCCATGCGGGCTACGAGATCTCCACCTCCGCGGGAGCGATGACGTGCGGGTTCTGCCCGCGGCGCGCCGGCAGCGTCACCGTCTTCACGCGCCAGCCGGCGTGGCGCAGCACGCCGCGGAACGGCGGCGCGCCGGTGACGTTGCCCGTGAGCCGGATCGCGGCCGGGTCGAAGCCCGCCTCGACCGTCACCGATTCCCCCTCGGCGCCCGCCAGCACGGGCTCGAGCGTCACGCGGTCGCGGAGCGCGCGCCGGCAGCCGTCGTGAATGTCGCGGGCGGCGCCGCCGACCTGCTCGTCGCCGTACGGGCCCAGGTCCTCCTCGAGGAAGTCGACGAGACGGCCGTCCGCCTGGAGCGCCGCGAGGAGGCCGAGGGCTCCTTGCTCGGCCGCGTCCGCCGCCGGCACGGCGGCCACCGGGCTCGGCGCTTCGGGCGCCGCCACCCGGGGCACGACGGCGAGGAGCAGCAGCGCGAGCACGAACGGGCCGCCCACCAGCCACGCCGTGCAGGAGATGCACGCCGGCTGCGCGGCCACGAGGTAGTTGCCCGCCGCCAGCGCGGCCGCGGGCACGAGCGCGATCAGGAGGTTCATGGGGCCCCTGGTATCATACGGCTTCCCGCCGACAAGGCGCCGAGCGCGCCCGCGACGGGCCGGTGGCGAGCAGCGCGCCGCCGGCGAGCGCGGCGGCGGCGGCCGCGACGGCGAGCGTCGGCGCGAGGCCGACGGTCGCCGTGCCGAGGCCGAGCAGCGCGACCACGGCGGCGAGGGCGAGGCGCGCCACCAGGCTCTGAAGCGACAGCATGGTCGCGCGCAGCCGCGAATCGACCAGACGGTTCATGTAGACGTTGAGCAGCGGCTGCCAGAGGCCGTCGAGCATGCCGCGCGTCAGGATGAGGGCGGCGCCCTCCGGCCGAGCGACGAGGCTCATGGCGCCGAGCCCGACCGCCGGCGCGGCGGCCATGACCGCCGTCGCACCGCGCGGCCCGAGGCGCGCGTCCACGCGATGTGCCGCGTTCGCAGTGAGCGCCGTCACGGCCTTGGTGGCGGCGAAGACCACGCCGAAGAGTGCCACCGGCAGTCCGATGGCGCGCAGGTAGGGCTGCTGGAGAAAGAAGTAGACGTGCGACGTGACGATGGCGAAGGCGGCGAGCGCGAGCACCCAGCGCACCCGCGCCGTCCGGACCGCGTGGCGAGCGGCGTCGAGCATGAGACGCGGTGCGCTCGTCCCGTCGCGGCCGGACACCTCCTTTCCGCCGAGCGCCCAGGCGACCAGCGCGGTCGCCACGGCCGCGATCCCCGTCGCGACGTACGGCAGACGGATGTCGAGGGCGGCGAGGAGGCCGCCGGCGATCGCGGTGGCCCCCGAGGAGAGCGATACGAGCGCCTGCCCGCGGCTCTCGGCGCGCGGGTAGAGGTGGAGCTCGTCCGCCGCCTGGAGGGCGTCGAAGAGGAACGCCGAGTCGGCGCCGCTCTTGAGCGCCGAGGCGACGGCGAAGAGCGTCTCGGCGGCCCACACGACGCCGAGGGTGGGCCAGGCGAGGAGGCCGGCCGAGCCCGCGGCGAGGGCGAGCGCGCTCGCCACCAGGCAGGCGCGCCGCGAGTAGCGGTCGGCGACCGCGCCGAGCGGCAGGTCGAGCAGCGCCCGCACCGCCGTGTAGTACGACTGGATCCAGAGGATCGTCGCCACGCCGAGGCCGGCACGCTCCTCGTAGTAGACGAAGAAGACGGGCGCGAAGAAGACGCAGCTCGCCGTCGCCTGATAGAGGTAGTACGACGCGAGCAGCGTCGCCGGCCGCGCGGCGGCGGTGGCGGGTCTCACGCGGCGGCCAGCAGCCCCGCCAGGTCCTTGGCGTTCTCGACGCCATAGTGGCGGTAGCAGTTGTTCATCAGCGCGTAGACCTGGCGGCTCTTCCCGGCGAGGTCCCGGATCCTGTCGACCCACTCCCGGAGCTCCTCGGGACGGTAGAGATAGCGGAATCGTTCCGTGGTACTCACTCCGGGTCTGGTCCACGTCTCGACGCGCCGCCCGTGAAAGCGGACCACCGACAGCGCCTCGGACGTCGCCGCCGCGACGGGCGGTACGCTGGCCGCCGTGCCCTGCGGCTCGTCGACGCCCACGTAGACGAGTCCCGTCCGGCGGAGGAAGTCGAGCGTGCGCGGCGCCCGGCGCTCCGTCATCCATCCCGACTGCCGGAACTCGACCGCCACCTGGAAACCCGCGAGCCGCTCCGCCACCTGTTCGAGGTAGGTCGCGGACTCCCGGCTCGGGACGAACCAGCGCGGCATTTGGAAGAGCACGTAGCCGAGCTTCCCCGCGCTCGCGAGCGGCGCGAGGGCGCCCCGGAAGCGCAGCCAGATCTGATCGAGTATGCCCGGTGGCAGGTCGCGCGCGTAAACGCTCTTCGCGCCACGGAGCTTGTCGGGCAGGCTTTGTTGGATATCCTTGTCGAGCCGGAGCGGCTCGACGGGGTGCTGCGTGAGCGCAGCGTACGCCTTCACGCCGAAGACGAAGTCGGGCGGGGTGCGCTCGGCCCAGCGCCGGGCGTTCTCGAGCGATGGCAGGGCGTAGTAGGTGGCGTCGACCTCGACCACCGGGAAGTGCCGGGTGTAATAGCGCAGGCGCTGCTCGGCGGTGGTCACGCCCGCCGGATAGAAGGCACGGCTCGCGACCAGCGTCTTCTCCGTCCACGAGGCGGTGCCGACGAGCACGTTGCCGATCCGTGCCGGCTCCGGGCCGCGGCGCAGCGAGGGGAGCGGCGGCGGGGCGGCGAGCCAGCCGGTCGAGTCGCTCATGGCCACGCCGGAGGCTCCACGTGAAGATCCTGTACGGCGTCTGCGCGTGGGGCCTCGGGCACGCGACCCGCTCCCTGCCGGTCCTCCGCCGCCTGGCCGCCGAGCACGAGGTGCTCGTCTACTCCGACGGCGCGGCGCTCGCCTACCTCCGGCGCGAGCTCGGCGCCCGCGCCGCCTTCCTGCCCGCCACCATGCCCTACCCGAACATCTTCGCCGGCAGCGTGCTCGCGCTCCGCTTCTTCGCCCTCGCGCCGCGCCTCGTCGAAGCCATGCGCGCCGAGTACCGAGAAACGCAGCGCCTGGTCGCGGCCCACCACGTGGACCGCGTCGTCTCGGACAGCCGCTGGGGCGTGTCGTCGCCCCGCGTCCCATCGCTCTTCATCGCCCACCACCTGAAGCAACTCGCCCCGCCCCGCTTCGGCGTCGCCGAGCGGCTGACGGAGTGGGTCACCTGGCGCGCGATCCACCGGCGCTACCGCCGCATCCTCGTGCCCGACGCGGCGGAGGACGGCGGGCTCTCGGGCCGGCTCGCGCACGAGCTCCACTGCTGGGCGCCCTCGCAGCTGGTCTATCTCGGGCTGCTCTCCGACCTGACGCCGGGGCAGCGTCCGGCCTCGGATGCCGGCACGAGCCTCGACACGCTGGTCGTGCTCGGCGGTCCCGAGCCGAGCCGCTCGCGCCTCGAGGCGCGCCTGCTGCCGGATCTTGCCCGCCTTCCCGGGCGGACCGTCGTGCTGCGGGGGCTCCCGGCGGGTGACGGGCCACCGTGGCCGATCGGCGGCGTCGAGGCCCTGCCGCATGCGAGCCGGGACGAGCGAGACCGCCTGTTCGGCGCCGCGCGCGTGATCGTCGGTCGCTCGGGGTACTCGACGCTCATGGACGTGGCGCAGGTCGGCGCACGGGCGCTCCTCGTGCCGATGCGCGGCCAGACGGAGCAGGAGTACCTGGCGGCCCGCCTCGCCCGCAAGGGCCTCGTCCATGCCGTCGCCGAGCGGGACGTCGACCTCGCGCGCGACGTGCCGCTCGCCCGAACGCGCCGGGGGCTCGACGGCTTCGTCCACCCCGGGACCGACGCCGCCGCGCGTGCCGTCGCGGAGATCCTCGCATGATCTCGGTCATCATCCCGGCGCACGACGAGGAACGCTACGTCGGCCCGACCATCGCGGCGCTGTGTGCCGCGACGCGGTTCGAGGTCCTGGTCGTGGCCAACGCCTGCAGCGACCGGACGGCCGAGGTCGCACGCGCGCACGGCGCGCGGGTCCTCTCGACGCCCGTCCGCGGCGTGTCCCACGCCCGCAACCTCGGCGCCCGCGCCAGCGGCGGCGAAGTGCTCGTCTTCCTCGACGCCGACACGGCGCTCCCGCCCGCCGCGCTCGACGCGATCGCGGCCGCGGTCCCGGCACGCGCCGACTACGGCACCTGCCGCATCCGTCCCGATCGAACGACCCTTCCCGCCGTCCTGACGGCCACCGTCCTCGCCTGGGGCCACCGCCTGGCGGGCACCTCGCTCGGCATCCTCTTCTGCACGCGCGCGCTCTTCGAACGGGCAGGCGCCTTCGACGAGCGCCTGCACGCCGGCGAGGACAACGACCTGAACGCCCGCTTCCGCCGCCTCGGGGCCCGGCGCATCTACCTCGGCCAGGTCGCCGCCTACACGTCGATGCGCCGCTTCGAGCGTCTCGGCTACGTCCGCGTCCACCTCGCCTGGCTCCGCGGCTACTTCCGCCCGCCCGCCGAGTACGAGGTGATCCGCTAGACCGTGGCTGCCGTTCGCGGGAGCGGGGGCGCCGGCTCGGCTCCCGGTCCTCGCCTCACGCGCGCCTCGTATCTGCGGCGTCCCCCCGCAGCTGCACGCGCGCGCGGAGGCTGCGGAGGTCGCCGCGCCAGCGCCCCCGCTCCCGCGCCGAAAGCCGCGGCGGAGCGCCGCGTCCGCCCGCACGGGAGTGCCGAGCCGTGCAAGGCGGGAAGGGGCGTCGCCGAGCCGACCTCCGCAGGTCCCGCGCGAGCGCGCAGCTGCGGGGGGACGCTGCAGTTACGAGTCGCGCGTGGACCGAGGACCGGGAGGCGAGGCGACGCCCCTTCCCGCCTCCCCGCCGCTCGAACTCACGAGAACAACCAGCGGCGCTCCGCCGCCAGCTCGTCCATCATTCGCTGCATGATGCCCTCGACGTGGCGGTAGCCCGCGTCGATCGGGTCGTCGCCCGGGCCGGCCTGCGCGAGGAGCTCGTTCGGACTGATCGGGCGCCCGTACACCGTCGTGATCTTCGAGGGATAGAGCGGCGGAGTCGCGAGCAGGAGGAGCAGGAAGAGCCAGCCCGAGATCCAGTTCTCGCCGAACGCCATGCCGGCGAGCAGCCACACGAGCGCCTGCAGCGGCAGGGGGATCGCCTCGAGCCCGAGGTACTTGCGCGCACCCGTCACCGCGGCGAGGAAATGCATGCCGGGCGGCAGGATCATGGTGGCGTGGCTGCCGATGGTGACGAACGGCACGATCGGCGCGTTGTTGGCGAACGCGAGGCGTACGAACCCCCGCCGCCCGTGCAGCTCGACGCAGTAGCGGTCGGTGAACGGCCGCGTCGACTCGTGCTCGCCGCCCGGGAACACCGTGAGCGCCTGGCCGGCGGCGAGCATCTGGCGGGCGTTCCGCCAGCTGGCGCGCACGCCGCCGATCTTGGGCACGACCACGCGCAGGAACGGCGTCGTGTACAGCCACTGATGCGCGAGGCAGCAGGGCCGGCGCGTCGTGCCGAAGCGGCGGTACCAGGCGACGAGCAGCATGAGCAGCTCGGCGACGCCGAAGCCGCTGTGGTTGCCGACCAGCACCGCCGCCGAGCCAGGGATGTTCTCGAAGCCGCGCACCTCCATGCGGAAGTAGCGCCGATAGAGGCCGTCGAAGGCGCGGTTGAGGATCTCGATCAGGCGATAGTCGAGCGAGGCGTCCGACCAGTCGACCTGCCGGACCTCGCGCAGGTGGCGGAGCGCCCAGAAGACGTCGACGACCGCCGGCAGGCGCCGCACGCGCAGGTCCCGCCGGACGACCTCCGTCCACGCGGGAGCCGCGCGCCACGGACTCATGTCTACCCCCCGAGATACCGCGGGTTCGCCACCCGGAGCTTCTCGCGCACCGCTTCCCTCACGTGTTCGCGGACGACGCGCCCGAACGGCTCTCGGTCTGCCTCCCCTTTCCGGATGCGTCCGACCAGCGTTTCTGTCAATCCCCGAACGGCGTCGCGCAGGGCCTCGAGACGCGCCGGAGGCGCTCCGGCGACGCCGAGGAGGCGCGCGAGGCGCCCCCACTCCGCGAGCAAGCTCTGCTCCTCGCCGGCGATCTCGCGCTCGACGATGGCAAGGACGTTGGCCGCGACGCGCGCGTGAAAGCGCTTGACCCCTTCGAGCTCCGGCACGACGTCCGCTTCGAGGAACTCGCGCACGGCCGCGAGCAGCTCCCTCGCCGTCGGTCGGTCCTGCACCTCAGGCGCCCTCGGTCAGGTCGAGCAGCTCGAGCTCGGTCTCGGCCGTCCTCCGGCCGAGGCTCGCCAGCTCGACGCTCTTCACGCCCGCGAGGAAGGTCTGCATCTGCATGATGCAGATGATCCCCCACTTGAGGTTGCCGAAGACCTCCCACCAGCGCACCGCGGCCGCGTCGACGCCGCCGCCGCCCGCGCGTTCGTAAGCCGCAAAGAAGCGCGCGCGGTCCGCGAGCCCGCCGACGGGGTTGGCATCGGCGCCGAAGCGCCACGCGCGCACGCAGAGCCAGCCCAGATCCTCCATCGGGTCGCCGACGTGCACCATCTCCCAGTCGATCACCGCGCGCAGCCCCTCGGGGCCGAAGATGACGTTGCCCACCCGGTAATCGCCGTGCACCAGCGTCCGGCGGTCCGTCGCCGGGAGGCGAGCCGCGAGCCAGCGGAGCGCGAGCTCGAAGGCGGGATGCGGCTCGGGGGCGAGGGCCCGGAAGAGCGACTCGTAGCGCGCGAGCTCGACGGCCGCCGGCGACGCCTCGGCCGGCGGCCGCGCGAGGAAGCCGAGGGCCGGCGCGTCGAGGTCGATGGCGTGGACCCGGGCGAGGGCCGTGGCGAGCTGCTCGGGAAGCGCGGCGCGCGCCGGTGCGTACTCGGCGTCGCGCAGCAGACGGCGGGCCAGCGTCTCCCCCTCGACGTAGTCCATCACGAAGAAGGGCGCGCCCAGCACCGCCGGGGCGTCCTCGCACCAGCGCACGCGCGGCACCGGCACGCCGGCGGCCGCCGCCTCGCGGAGCAGCAGGAACTCCTGGCGGCGGCTCGTCTCGATGACGTGGCCCGGCGGGTCGCGGCGAAGGACGAGGCGCTCGGCCCCGCCGTCGGGCGTCGCCAGCGTGAACAGCCAGGTCTCGCGCGAGGCACCGCCGGGCAGGCGGCGGAGCCCGCTGACGCTCGCCTCGGCGCCGAGCTGACGCCCGAGGTAGGCCGCGAGTGCGGCGGCGAGGTCAGTCAAGGTGATCGAGGTATTCGGACCAGCCGTAGCCGACCCGCTCACCCCAGCGCCACTCGGTGAGACCCTCGGCGATGCGCGTGGTCACGCCGCCGCGGCGGTTGCGGAGCGGCACCATGCCGAGCACCCGTCCCTCGATCTCCTCGGCGGGCGCCCCGTCCGCCGGATGGAGCCGCGCGCGGATGCGGGCGTGGAACTTCTCGGGCGCCGCGTACTCGGTCTCGACCTCGACGCGGCCGATCGGCCGGTTGGGCTCGCCGCGGCGGTACACGTATCCGCCGTGCATCTCCGTCCCGTCGCGCTGCACGGTGAGCGCCCCGACCAGGCCGTGATCCGGGCCGAAGTTCATCGTGAGCCAGCGGTAGCACCTGGGCGCCTGCCAGTAGCGCGGGCCCCAGGAGCGGTCGCGGAGCCCGAAGCCGTCGATCGGATGGTCGACGCCGTCGACGACGATGCGGCCGCGCGCGCGCCCGTGCTGCTCGAGGTGCCCGCGCGCGAACTCCTGCCCGGTCCGCTCGTGCCGGACGCTCACCCAGCTCCCCTCCCGGCGCTCGCGCGGCTCGCCGCCGTACGCCGGCGAGATGCCTTCGTAGATCAGATCCACCTCGACGGCGCGGTGCGGGTTCTCGGTGAAGGCACGCTTCGGGTCGACGAGGTCGAGCGGCCGGGTGAGAAGCACGCAGGGGCCGTCGTAGAGTACGCGGTGCTCGCGCATCGGCACGCGGACCTCGAAGCGCATGCCGGCCGCGTCGAAGCGCGCGTTGTCGGCGATCTCGGGCCGCGCGAACATGAACGCGACGCGCCCATCGGGCAGGTAGAGGCAGAGCGTCATCTCGGCGTGGCGCTCGTTCGGCCGGTTGCCGATGCGCGCGAAGCCGCCCAGGCGGCGCGCCGGGTCGTAGAAGTTGTAGTAGGCGCTCTCGTTGTAGTTCTCCTCGCCCGTGTTCGGATGCATCAGGTCGTCGGCGTCGAGAAGAACGAGCTGGGTAGTCATGGGCTCAACCTAGGCGGGCTCGCCCTGCGTTTTCAAGCCGCTCGTCTGCCTTGGCAGTCGGAGGCCCGTGCGGTAGATCACCGCGCATGACTCAGCTCTCCGCCGAGGATCGGCTCGCCATCGGCGAGCTGCTGGCCGCCTATTGCCACGCCATCGACCTGGGCCGCTGGGAGACGTTGCCCGAGCTCTTCACCGACGATTGCCGGCTCGACTTCGGCGAGACAATGGGGGTGCACGAGGGCCGGGAGGGGCTCCGGGCGTTCGCCGATCTGCTGCGCTCGTCGGGCATCCGCATGCGGCACTACGTGACGAACCTCGTCGTCTCCGGCGACGGCGACCGTGCCCGCGCGGAGTCCTACGTCCTCGCCTTCGTCGGCGAGCCCGGCACTCTCAGGCAGACGACGGGACGCTACGAGGACGAGCTCGTCAAGCGCGGGGGCCGCTGGGCCATCCGCGTGCGCCGCGCCGTCATCGAGCTGCCGCCGACGTAGCCGCCGCGTCATGAAGGCCGCGCTCGACCTGCGGGACGTCGTCGAGAGAGATGGCCGCTACGCCTGGCGCATCGGGCTCGCGGTCGTGACGGGCATCCTCGGGGCGGTGGGCAACGTCGTCTTCCGCGAGGCGATCGCCGGCGCCACCTGGCTCTTCCAGGGCCGGCTCGCACCCCTCGGGCGCGCGGGGATCCCGCTCGCGCTCGTTGCCGGCGGGCTGGCGCTCCTCTGCCTCGACCGGCTCTTTCCCGGCGAGGTGCTCGGCTACGGCTTCCCGCGCTTCCTCGAGATGCTCCACCTGCACGGGGCCAGCGTGAAGCGGCGGTGGATGGTCGTGAAGACGCTCGGGGCCGCGATCTCGCTCGGTGCCGGCGCCGCCGTCGGCCGCGAAGGACCGATCGCGCAGATCGGCGGCTCGATCGGCGGGGCGGTCGCGCGCCTCGGACGCCTCGCCGCCGAGGAGCGCAAGGTGCTGATCGCCTGCGGCGCGGGCGCGGGCATCGCCACGACGTTCAACGCCCCGCTGGGGGGCCTGCTCTTCGCGCAGGAGATCGTGCTGCTCGGCGAGGCGCATCTCGCGAACTTCAGCCTGATCGTCGTCGCCACCACGACCGCCGTGGTTGTGGCGCGCGGGCTCCTCGGCAACGAGCCGGTCTTTCACGTCATGCCGTTCGAGATCGAAAGCTACTGGGAGTGTCTGACCTACGGCGTGCTCGGCGTGGTGCTCGGCCTGCTGGCGGTCGGCTACATCCGCTTCTTCCACGCGGTCGCCGCGCGCGTACGGCGGAACCCGTGGCCGCGACCGGTCGTCCTCCTCGTCGGCCTGGCGCTCGTCGGCCTGCTCGACGTGGCGGTGCCGGGGAACGTCTCGGACGGCTACCCGGTCGTGGACCAGGCGCTCGCGGGCCGCCTGGCGCCGGGTCACATGGCCGTGCTCGCGGCCGCGAAGGTCGCCGGCAGCAGCCTCTCGCTCGGCTGCGGCGCGCCGGGCGGCGTCTTCGGCCCCATCTTCTTCATCGGCGCGATGACCGGCGGCGCCTTCCGCGGGCTCTCGGCGCTCGTCCTGCCCGGGCTCACCGGTCCGCGGGGGTCCTACGCGCTCGTCGGTCTGGGCGCCTTCCTCGCCGCCACCACGCACGCCCCGCTCACCGCCATCTTCCTGCTCTTCGAGATGACGCAGAGCTACACGGTGACCGTCCCGGCGCTGATCACCGCGATTGTCGGGCTGATGGTCGCCACCCGGCTCGAGCCGGAATCGATCGATACCCTGGGGCTCACCGCCGAAGGCAAGAGCCTGCACGCGACGACCGAGCGCCAGGTGCTCGACCGGATCCCCGTGGCCGCGGTGTACCGCCGCGAGGCGGAGACGATCCCCGAGCGGGCGACGCTCCCCGAGGTGCTCCGCATCGTCGCCGGCAGCCGGAGCGCCACCTTTCCCGTGCTGAACGACGCGGGCGAGCTGGTGGGAGTGCTCGCCTTCGGCGCGCTGCGCTCGCTCCTCCTCGAGGAGAACCTCGCGCCGCTCGTCGTCGCTCGCGACCTCTGCGAGCTTCGCTTCGCCAAGCTCAGCCCGGAGGCGAGCCTCGGTGATGCGTTCCGGCTCCTCGAGGGCGAGGGGCTCGAGGATCTGCCGGTCGTCGATCCCGCGAACCCCGGCCGGCTTCTCGGCCTCCTCTCACGCGCCGACCTGATCGCCGCCTACAACCGGACCGTCGCGGCGCTCGGCGCGCTGCCGGCGTCCGCGCGTCCCGGGCCGAAGTGGGCAGACTCCTATCGGGTGCTCGTCGTCTCGGCCCCGCGCGCCTGGGTAGGGCGGTCGCTGCGCGAGATCGACTGTCGCGCCCGCCACGGCGTCGCCGTCCTCGCCGTGCAGCCAGCGGGACGGGTCGAGCCCGGGTACGAGGTGCCCGATCCAGACCGCCCGTTCGCCGCGCACGACACGCTGGTGCTCGCGGGGACGGCCGACGGGTTGCGCGCGGCGCAGGCCCTGTAGATCAGCGAGGGGCTCCGCCCCTCGCCCCGTCGGGCGAAGCCCGCCGGGTCCTCACACCCCGCTCGCTTCGCTCGGCCGCGCGCGCGGCGCGCGCGGAGATTCCATCTCGAGTCGATCTAGCCAGCCGCTGCGGCGCGCTTGCGGTTCTTGGAGCCAGGAGGGCGGCCCGGGCCGCGCCGGCCACGGCGCCGGCGCCGCCGCCGCGTCGCGGTCTTCCCGCCTCTGCCGCCCGGTCCGCCGAGGAGGCCGGAAATCGCCTGACTGATCTCCTGACGGACGAGGTCTCGGATCACGGTGATGAGACTCTTCTGACGCGGCATACCGCTACCTCCTTGTGAAGAGGCTTGCTCCTACTCCAAGCTCTCCGCCGGGGCAAGAGTTATTTGCCGATTTCCGGCCGCTCGCTCGGGTTGGAAACCTGTATTCCGTCGAGATGGAGCCCGCCCACGTCGACGAATTCCATGTCGGCAAGGCGACGGCGCATTTCGACAACGCCCGGAAATAACCCCGCAACGCGCCCCGATGCCCGGTAAATGTAATCGTGCACCGGCGCATACAACTCCACTCCCCGCGCTTCCGGATGCACTTCCTCCGTCTCGTTCAGGTCCTCGACCAGCGTGCCTTCGGGTACGGAGCCGCGCAGCGCCTGCCGGAGGCCTTCCGCCAGCGCGCGGGAGAACATCTCGGCGTGGAACGTGAAGGCGGCCGCGCGCACCTCTCGCCGGCGCTCGAGCCTCACGCCGACGCCCGGACCGGCCGCGACGAGCGCGTCCGCGAGGGCGCCCGCGAGCGGCTCCGGCGCGAGGAGAATCGCGTGCGAGCCCGCGACGAACAGCTCCTTCAGGCGCTCCCCGAGCGACTCCGCCTCCAGGTCGAGCTCGGAACCGAAGAGCACCAGACCCCCGCGCTCGCCGCGCGCGGCGAGGAATCCCGCGACGAAGGCCCGGACGACATCCTCGCGGCCATGCACCGCGATCTCGTACCAGCGCGTCACGGTCGGGTCATCCGAAGAACAGCCAGGTGACGAGCGCAAACACCGGAATCAGAACCGGCAGCGAATAACGAAGGATGTAGCCGAAAAACGACGGCATGGATACCCCAGCTTCCTCTGCGATCGACTTGACCATGAAATTCGGGGCGTTTCCGATGTAGGTGTTCGCACCCATGAACACGGACCCGGTGGCGATCGCCTGCAAATAGGCATGGTGCTCCCCGATGAGCCGCGGAATCGCCGCCCCTTCGCCGAGACCCGGGTACAGCCGGCCGAGCGCCGTCGAGAGGAAGGTCAGATAGGTCGGTGCGTTGTCGAGAAACGAGGAGAGGATTCCGCTCGCCCAGAAGAAATGGCCCGGCGCGCGCACCGCGCGCACGACGAAGGCCATCGCCCCGTGCTCGCCGGCGCGCAGCATGACGAGCGCGGGAATGATCGTCGTGAAGATGGCGGCGAACAGGATCGCGACCTCGCGGATCGGCGCCCAGGAGTACTCGTTCTCCTGACGGATGCGCGGCGAGGTCGTGAGCCACGAGCCCGCGAGCATCGCGATCAGGATGGCGTCGCGCGCCAGGTTCTGCACCTGCTGGTGCACGCCGAGGATGGTCACCTCACCGGCCGACCAGATGCCGGACAGGATCACTGCGCCGACCACGCCGCCCAGGAAGACGAGGTTGTGCCAGCCCTCGACGGCGAGCGGCTCGCGCGGAGCCTGGGGAGGCTCGCGAACCACCCAGTCCTCGCGCCGCCAGTAATAGACGTCCTGGAGCGCGTAGACGCCGAGCACCACCAGCGCCACCAGCGCCGTCTCCTTCCACAACGTGAACGTCCAGAAGAACGGCACCCCGTGCAGGAACCCCAGGAAGAGCGGCGGGTCGCCGAGTGGCGTGAGGGCGCCGCCGACGTTCGCCACCAGGAAGATGAAGAACACGATCGTATGCGCCCGGTGCCGGCGCGCGCGGTTGGCGCGTAGCAGCGGGCGGACCATCAGCATCGCCGCGCCGGTCGTGCCCACCCACGAGGCGAGCACGGTCCCGATCCCGATCAGCACGCAGTTGGTCACGGGCGAGCCGCGCAGCGAGCCGCGCACGTAGATCCCACCGCCGATGGTGAACAGGGTGGCGATCAGGATGATGAAGGGGATGTAGTCGGCCACCGCCACGTGGGCGAGCTCGTGCGCGGCCGGCTCGCCGTAGGCGAGCACGAACGGTACCACCAGCACGGCGGACCAGGCCGCCGACACCTTCGGGAAGTGATGGTGCCAGAAGACCGGCGCGAGGAGCGGGAAGAGGGCGATCGACAGGAGGACCCCGGCGAAGGGAATGGCGCTCCACACCGGGAGGATCGAGCCGAGCTCCGTTTCCATATCCGCTCAGCGCCTGTTGCGCCCCGCGGTCACGCGGTCCGCGACCCTTCGGAACTCACGCTCCGTGAGGATGCGCCGCTCGACGAGCTCGTGGGGATCCTCGAACGGCCGCCCCTCGACGATCCGGCGCGCCATGCTCGGCGTGATGCCCGGGAGCTTTTCGATTGTGCGCCGCGAGGCGGTGTTGAGATCGAGGGGACGCGGCGCCGCCGGGTCGCGATGGCGGTGAACGAGCCCGCACGCGGGCCCGACCAGGGCCGCCGCCAGGCAGACGGCGCGCACCGCACGACCTCGCAGCATGAGCGCCGGAGCCTATACCCGCACGCCCGGTTCAGCGGAAGAGCCGCCCGACCCAGCCGAACACCCGCCGCCCTCCCGCCCCGATGGCCCGCCCGCCGCCGCGCAGCACATCTCCCACGCCCTCGCCGACGGCGGCCCACACCGCGCGGTGCCGATCGCAGAGGTGCTGGGGCTCGGTGCCGGCGAGGAAGGGCTCGCGCCGCACCTCGGGGCAGCCGGAGGTGGCGAGGAGTCCGGAGGAGGGGTCGACGTCCCGCCAGACGATGTCGTCGGGGACCTCGAACGGACGCGCCGCCCCGGGCCCGGCCGTCGCGCGCACGAAGTCGATCCAGATGGGAAGCGCGCCCTCGGCGCCGGTGAACCCGGTCGGCGCGCCGTCGTCGAAGCCCACCCAGACGCCGGCGATCACCTCGGGCGTGAAGCCGATGAACCAGGCGTCGCGGGTGTCGTCCGTCGTGCCGGTCTTGCCGGCCGCGGTGCCGTCGATCCCGGCGCGGCGGGCAGCGCGCGCGGTCCCGGCGTCGACCACGCGCTCGAGGAGGTGCGTCACCACGTAGGCGACGCCCGGGTCGAGCACTCGCGTTTCTTCGGCGCGCGCCGCGTACAGCGTCTCGCCGGCCGACGAGGTGATCGCCACCACGAGGTCGGGCGCCCGTCTGACCCCGCCGCTCGCGAACACGCCGTACGCCGCGGTCAGGTCGAGGAGCGAGGTCTCCGCGACCCCGAGGGCGAGGGACGGCACCATGGGGAGCGGCCCGGGGATGCCGAGGTCGGTGGCGGCGCCGGCCACGGCTTCGAGACCGACGTCGAGCGCGAGACGCGCCGTGGCGGCGTTGAGGGACTGGGCGAGCGCGTCCTCGAGCGGCAGGCTTCCGTGGAAGACGCCGTCGTAGTTCGCGGGCCGCCACACGCGTGCGCCCGCCCCCACCTCGAGCGGTGAGTCCTCGAGCGGCGAGACGACGGTGCGCGCAGACATGTCGACGTGCCGGGCGGGATCGAGCGCGGCCAGGTAGACGAAAGGCTTGAACGCCGAGCCCGGCTGGCGGCGCGCCCGCACGGCGCGATCGAGCGGGCTCGACCCGTAGTCGCGCCCGCCGACGAGGGCGAGGATCCGGCCGCTCGTGGGGTCGAGCGCGACCAGCGCCGCCTGCAGAGGCGCCGCGTCGCGCCGGCGCCGCACACGCGCGCGATCGGACGACTCCAGCCGCCGCCGGACCGCGCGCTCGGCCTCGCGCTGCGCATCGGCGTCCACGGCGGTGAAGACCGCGAGGCCCGGCGCGCGGGCCGCGTCCGGAGGCAGCAGCCGGCCCAGCTCGCGCGCGACCTCGTCGGCGACGTAGAGCGCGCCGACGGGCCGGGCATGGGGCGGCGCCAGGCGCAGCGGCTCTCCCCGCGCCCGTTGCCCCGCGGCCTCGTCGAGCGCGCCGTCCTCGACCATCGCCGCGAGGACGCGGTTGCGCCGCGCGAGCGCCGCGTCCGCATGCTGGCGCGGCGCGAGGCCGTTCGGCGAGCGGATGATGCCGGCGAGGAGCGCGCACTCGGCGGGGCCGAGCTCGCCGAGCGGCTTCGCGAAGTAGGCGTCCGCCGCCTCGGCGAAGCCGTGGATCGGGACCGCACCGTCCTCGCCGAGGTAGACCGAGGCGAGGTAGCGGCGGAGGATCTCCTCCTTGCTCGCGTGCGCCTCGAGAAGGAGCGCCAGCACGGCTTCGCGCACCTTGCGCCCGAGCGTGCGGCGCGGCGTCAGGAAGACGTTCTTCGCGAGCTGCTGCGAGATCGTGCTGCCTCCCTGCCGTCGCCCCCCCGCGCGCAGGTCGGCGAGCAGCGCGCGGGCGACGGCCGTCGGATCGATGCCGGGATGGCGGAAGAAGTGCCGGTCCTCGGCGGCGAGCACGGCGGCCCGGCATGCGGGCGGCGCGGGATCGGCTCCGGCGTCGAGCGCGCCGCCGCTGCGGCCGAGCGTCGCCAGCACCTCGGGCTCGAGGTCGAGCGTGTCGAGGGGCGTGCCGTCGGCGGCACGGATGTCCGCGACGCGACGGCCCTGCACGGCGACGCGCGCCGGGCGAGGCGCGGGCGCCCAGGGCGCAGGCGACGGGCGCGGCGCGATCTCGACCGCGCCGCCCGCCGCGCGGTAGGTGCCGGCCACGAGCGCGCCGCCCTCGGCCTGCCGATAGCCGAGGCGGGCGAGCTTTCGCGCGAGCGAGCCGCCCGGCACCGGCGCGTCGCGGCGAAGCACGGTGGGGGCCGCATAGATGCGCACGGCGCCGAGCGCGGGGCCCGCGAGGTAGGCTCGCACCTGGCGGTCGAGCCGCGCGAGCGCGATTCCTCCGATTGCCGCGACGGCCACGGCGACGAGCACCAGGACGCGTCGGAGGCTCGGCATCGTCCTCCGTTTCGTAGCACACGGCGGCGTCGCGTCCACCTCCCGAGTTTTTTTGCGTGGCCGGCTTGTCAGCGCCGTCGCACGGCGCTATGAGGCCGACGTATGCAGGAAGCTGTGCGCCGGCCGCATCCCGGCCCGCCGCAGAGTCAGACCGATCAGTTCGACGCGATGGTCCAGGGGCTGCGCGACAGCGCGGACCTCCTCGAGCGTCTCGGCCGCGACGTCGCCGTGCGCTCGATCCTCGTCGACGTGCTCGCCGACCTGCTGAACGGCTCGATGGCGACCGTTCGCTTCGTGGCGAGTGCGCTGCTCGGCTGAGTCTCCGCGCGCGTTTGTCTCGGCGCCCTGGATCCTGGTAAGCGATCCGGACGGAAGGAGGAGAGCCGGTGAACCTCTCCTACAGCGCAGAGTACGAACGCTTCCGCGCCGAGGTGCGCCACTTCCTCGCCGAGCAGTGGAGCGACCCTGGGGGTGAGCGAGCCGCCAGCCTCGCCGACCTGACCGGCGCGCACGTCCGGACCGACGCGCGCGCCACCGCGTTCCGCCTGCTGGCGATCGAGCGCGGCTACCTCTACCGCCACGTGCCGCGGCGCTACGGCGGCTCGGAGCAGCCCGCCGACCCGCTCAAGTCGGCGATCATCGCCGACGAGTTCCGTCGCGCCCGTGCGCCCTACGAGATCATGGGCCAGGGGCCGAGCATGCTCGTGCCCACGCTGCTCGAGCACGGCACCGAGACGCAGAAGGAGCGCTTCATCCGCGACACCCTGCTCGGCACGCTCCGCTGGTGCCAGGGGTACAGCGAGCCGGGCGCCGGCAGCGACCTCGCCTCGCTCCGCACGCGGGCCGTCCTCGAGGACGGCCACTGGGTGGTGACCGGCCAGAAGATCTGGACCTCGAACGCGCAGGACGCCGAGTGGATGTTCGCCCTCGTGCGGACGGAGCCCGAAAAGCCGAAGCACGACGGCTTGAGCTACCTCCTGATCGACATGAAGACCCCCGGCATCGAGGTGCGTCCGCTCCGGCAGATGACGGGCGACGCCGACTTCAACGAGGTCTTCCTCGAGAACGTGCGCGTGCCGGAGGCGAACATCGTCGGCAGGCGGGGTCAGGGCTGGGTGGTCAGTCGCTCGACGCTCAAGCACGAGCGGGCGCTGATCGGCGGCGCACACCTGACGCGGCGCACGTTCGACGGGCTCGTGATGCTGGCGCGGGCGCTCGAGCGCGACGGCCGGCCCGCGATCCAGGATCCGGTCATCCGCAACCGCCTGGCCGAGCTCGAGGCGCGGCTCCTCGCGGCCGAGTACCACGGCTACCGCCTCCTCACGATGAGCGCGCGTGGGACCGAGCCGGGGCTCGGGGGCCTCGTCACGAAGCTCTACTCGACGGTCCTCGGCTACGACATCGCGAAGCTTGCCATGGACGTCATGGCCGATCGCGGGCTGCTCGCCCCGGGCGAGGCGAACGCGCCCGCCATGGGCATGTTCGGCCTCGCCTACATGTGGTCGCTCGGCGTGCTGATCGCCGGGGGAGCCGCCAACATCCAGCGCAACATCGTGGCCGAGCGCGGCCTCGGGCTGCCGCGCGATCCACGCAAGTAAGCCCGCACATGGACTTCGGCCTCTCCGACGACCAGTTTCTCCTGAAGGACACGATCCGCCGCTACCTCGAGAGCGAGTGCCCGACCACGCGCGTCCGGGCGGTCATGGAGAGCGAGACCGGACACGACCCCGCCCTCTGGCAGGGTCTCGCCGACCTCGGCGTCCCGGGACTGGCCATCCCGACCGCACACGGCGGCTCCGGACTCGAGCTTCTCGACCTCGCACTCGCCGCCGAGGAGCTCGGCGGGGCGTGCACGCCGGGGCCGTTCCTCGCCTGCGCGATGGCGGCGGGAGCGCTCGCCGCCAGCGACGACACCGACGCCAAAGCCCGCTGGCTTCCCGCCGTTGCCGCCGGGCGCGCGATCGTGACCCTGGCGCTCGGCGAGGACGGCGGGGTGTGGGACGCTGCGCGGCTCAGGAGCCGCGCACGCGACGGCCGGCTCAGCGGTCGTAAGCCGCTCGTCCCGGCGGCCGCGGTTGCGGACGCGATCCTGGTGGCGGCCCTGGATGACGGCGGACCCGGTCTCTGGCTCGTCGAGCGGCGCGCTCCCGGGGTCGACGTCGCGCCGCTCCGCGGAACCGACATGACCCGTCGAGTGGCCGCGGTCACGCTCACCGACGCCCCGGGAATCAAGGTCGCCGAGGGCCGGCGGGCGATCGACCGGGCGCGCGACGCCGGGCTCGTGCTGCTTGCCGCGGACGCCTACGGGGGAGCGCGCCGGTGCCTCGAGATGACGGTCCGCTACGCGCTCGCGCGCGAGCAGTTCGGGCAGCCCATCGGCGCCTTCCAGGGTGTGAAGCACCAGCTCGCGGACCTCGCCACCGACCTCGAGCCGGCGCTCTCGCTCTGGTGGTACGCCGCGCACGCGCACGACCACATCCCGGACCGCGCCGAGCGGCATGCGGCGCTCGCGAAGGCGCACCTGACCGACCTCTACGACCGCGCCGCCCGCGTCGCGACCGAGCTGCACGGCGGCATCGGCTTCACCTGGGAGTACGACCTCCACCTTTGGTTCCGCCGCGCGGTGTTCGACCGCGCCTTCCTGGGCGACGCCGAGTCTCAGCGCCTGCGGGCGGCCGACCTCGCGGGCTGGTAGCGTCTCAGGCGGCCGTCGTGCCGACGACCACGCCGTCGTTCAGGGTGATGACGCGCGTGCCGTAGGTGGCCGCCCGGGGGTCGTGCGTGACGAGGACGACCGTGCACCCGCGTTCGGCATTGGCGCGGCGGATGAGCGCCAGGATCTGCTCCCCGGTGGTCGTGTCCAGATTTCCGGTGGGCTCGTCGGCGAGGATCAGGCGCGGCTCGATGACGAGGGCGCGGGCAACCGCGGCGCGCTGCATCTCGCCGCCGGACAGCTCATCGGGCCGGTGCCGCCGGCGGTGGGCGAGCCCCACCTGCTCGAGCGCCGCGAGCGCGCGCGGGCGAGCGTCGCGCGCGCGTACCCCGTCGAGGAGGAGTGGCAGCGCGACGTTCTCCTCGGCCGACAGCGTGGGGAGGAGGTTGAAGAACTGGAACACGAAGCCGATCTTCCGCCGGCGGAACACGGTCAGCTCGTCGTCGGTCAGGCGGGAGAGGAGCGCGCCGTCGATGCGGATGTCGCCCGCGCTCGGGACGTCGAGGCCGCCGATCAGGTGCAGCAGCGTGCTCTTGCCCGACCCGCTCGGGCCGCGAATGGCCACGAACTCGCCCGCCGCCACCTCGAGCGACACGCCGGCGAGCGCCCGCACCTCGGCCTCGCCCTGGCGGAAGACCTTGTGCACGTCCGAGAGCGCGATCATTGGAGCCGGCGTGGTCGCACGTTCACTCGAACCGCGGGCCTCGTGCATACGTCCGTACACGATCGGAAGCGACCTGTCACCCTTTGACACCGCCAGGTGGTGAGTCCGCAGGTGGCCGGGTCGTGCCCACCGGTCGGCGAACCTGCGGACCTGTTTTCCAGGCACCTGCCCCGCTGGCAGCTGCGTTGCGGTGTTCATAGTTTCCACGTCCTATGGCTACAAAGACGCGGACCATCGACGAGCTCGTGGACAC
>Ga0209056_10001002_pt1 | contig 31275 bp, 23 predicted proteins | sample GraSoiAngelo_114_FD_185876 | JGI IMG/M metagenome (GOLD analysis project Ga0209056, IMG submission 185876) | Grasslands soil microbial communities from the Angelo Coastal Reserve, California, USA - 14_0903_13_40cm (SPAdes) (version 2) | ecosystem: Environmental > Terrestrial > Soil > Grasslands... | reverse complement strand
GCCGCACCGCGGGCGAGCACGGCCGTGAACAGGCCGCGTTTGGAGTGGAAGTAGTAGAAGAGCAGTTGCTTGTTCACCGCCGCGCGCCGGGCAATCTGATCCATGCGCGCGCCGTCGAACCCGCGCCGAGAGAACTCCTCTTGGGCCGCGGCGACAATCCGTAATGCTCTGGAATTACTGAGCTTAGGCTTCAATGTTCGATTTCATCAACCAGACGGTTGATGAAGTATACGACCCTAACGCGCGAGCGCCAGATCCCCGGGGACGCGGGGCAGCCCATCCTTCAGGAACCTGACGAGCAGATGGTTCACCTCGTCCGGTGCCTCTTCCTGTACCGAGTGCCCTGCGTGCGGTACGCTGAGGAACGCCGAGCGAGTGACCCCGCTGGCGAGGGCACGGCCGAGTCCCAGCGGGACCCAGCGGTCCTCCTCCCCCCACAACACGACGGTCGGAGCCGCGATTCGATCGAGCCGCCCTTCCAGACCGTCGAAGTGGAACTGTCGGAGCGCGCCCCGTAGAGCTCGTCCGTAGTCCGGCAAGGTGACCGGGGCGTAGTACTGATCCACGTCGGCCTCCGTCACTTTGCCGGGATCAGAGTAGGTGGACTTGAGCAGACGGGCGGTGAGCCCTCGCCCGCGGAACGCGAGCAGTGCCGGTCCGAGCACAGGCCACCGGCCCACCCGGAACAGGAGCGGCTCGCGGGCGCCCAGGCCGGCCGAGCCGACCAGGACGAGCCCCCGCACGCGTTGCGGATACTCGATAGCGACCTCGGCGGCGATCGCGCCGCCCATGGAGTGCCCGACGAGCACGGCATCCGAGAGACCGAGCGAGTCCATGAGGGCGATCGCGAGGCGGGCGTAGGCGGCGTTGTCGTAGGGGGTCGGCGGTTTGTCGGAGAGACCGAAGCCGCGGTTATCAAAGGCGATCACGCGAAAGCCCGCTGCGGCCACGGCTCCGAGGTTCTTGCGCCAGGCGTACATCGAGGCGCCGAGGCCGTGCAGAAAGACCACCGGAGCGCCCCGCCCCGCGTCGATATAGCGGATCCTCGTTCCGTCCACCACCAAGTAGCGGGCGGTGAACTCGGTCCCGGCGGGGAACAGCTGGGCCTCCGGTAGGGCGCGGGCCCGGCAGCCGCCGACGGCGCACAGCAGCAGGAGAAGAAGTCGCCTCACGCGAGCCTCCGGACCCAGGCGCGGGCCAGGGCGACGACGGCGGGATGCGAGCTCCACATCCCTGCGGCTGTCTCGCCGCTCCCCGCCACGAGCACCGCTTGAACGTCATCGATCAGTAGCACCGTGGGTGCGTCCCCCGACACGGTCCCGCTGAGGATTGGACTCGCCTCTGCAGGCACCTCCCCCGCGACTCGCAGCTCGAGCGTCGCGCGTTCCTTGGCGCGGCGCCAGGCGGGCAGCGTGGGGCGGAGCAGCTCGGCCGAGAGCACACCCTCCGCCCGTCGCTCGGCGCGGGCGACGACCTGCATGATCAAGTTGGCGACGGCGCGCCCGCCGGTGACGCTCCGGGTTTCGGGCTCGGCGGGACCAGCGGCGTCGCGCAGGGAGCGGCTGAGGCGGTCGAGGGCCTCGCCCTGCTGCGCGGCCAGCTGGGCGATCAGCGCGGCCGGGTCCGTCGCCCGGTAGCGGGCGGGACGCCCCGGGAGCCGCAGCGCGGCAGTGCGCCCCACCAGACCCTCGAGGGCTCCGTACGTGTTGGCGCGGGCCACGCGGGCGGCATGGGCGACCGCGTAGCCAGTGGATGGACCGAGCCGGAGCAGCGCGGCGTAGGCCAGGGACTCGGTGGCCGTGAAGCCGAACGGCGTGAGGTCGAGCTCGCTGGGCATTTGCGTAGTAGCGATTACTACTACGTAAACGGGTCACCAGGCGCAAGGGGGAATGCTAGACGATCTCGACGGGAATCCCCATCAACCGGGCGATGAGACCCAGCCGGAAGGTTGCGTCCGTTTGCCGTTGCGCGGGGCTCTTCCCCGGTCCCTCGAGCGGGAAGTAGTGCGCCGTGAGGGGGCTCGTCGCTTTGGGCATGGCGCGCAGGCTCTTCGGGCTCCAGATCCCCCGGTCGTCGCACTCGTTGAACAGCCGCGCCAGCACCCGACTGGCGCTGGGGATCTGCCGGACGAGACCGAGGCGAGCCAGGAGCTCGATCCAGTAGAGCGCGAACGGGATGTCGGTGACGTGGCCCTGGGCGTCGGAGCGCAGCGGGTCGCCGAGGATCTCGAACATCGGCTTCAGGAGCTTCTTGCCCGCCAGGATGAAGAACGCACGTCGCGGCGCGGGCGAAGAGAAATAGTGCCCTAGGCGCTCGATGAAGCCGGCCCGCTCCCGCTGCACGGGGGGCAGGAATGCGAGCATCTCCACGGCGAAGATGGTCGGAGGGAAGGCATGGGGATCGAGCACCGTCTTCCCCTGGGCCTTCTTGAAGGGGTTCGCGGCCAGCTCGCTGCGCAGGTACTGGGAGATGTTGCTGGCGATGGTATGTGCCGTGCCGCGCACCCGCGGATCGTCGCTGTGCCCACCGCGCGCCAGCGCGCACGCCGCCCCCTCGCGCCCCATGCGGCGCGCCCAGCGCCCCAGCCCGGGGTCCGTCTTGGCAGGCTTTTGGAACTCGATCAGCAGCTCGAGCGCCCGCTGGGCGACCGTTCGATCGGGATCGTCGGTCTCGATGCGCGATAGCAGCTGAAACAGGAACCGGTCGGCGTTGCGAAACACCCGCTCCGATGGCGGCCACCCCAGCTCGAGCAGCCGCCGGTAGTGATATACCGTGCCCGGCTCGGTCCAACCGTACGTCTTGGATGCCGCGGGCGCCAACAGGTTCCCGCTCCACAGCCCCGTAGCCTTCTGCTTGCGCGCGATCGCCTGGGCGGGCTTGTAGTGTGTCACCGATTGACGCAACGCCTCGAGGCGCGCCGGGTCCCGCTCGACCTCCGGCACCACTTCGGCGTAGGCTCGATACACGATCGGCGGGCTCGCCGCCTCGAGCAGCCACGACAGCGGCAGCCGATGCGATGTGGGGAGTTCCAGGTGCCCACTCCGGAGTGCGGGAGGTGCGACTGCCGCAAGGCGGGCGCAAACTTATGTGGGTGCCTCCCAATAGGCCAGAGGCACCCACGTTCCAGTCTCCGAAATGGTCACATAGCGCTTGTTGACACCAACTTACATATACTGCAATATGCTGCACTCAAGGATGCGCGCGTCCTGCCGGCCGCTGGAATTCTGAATTCGGAAGCCACCGCGGCATCGCCGGCGCGTTCGCCACCGCCAGCGCGACCCGCACCGCCACCCGCACCTCCTGCGCCATCCCCGCGTAGCTGAACGTGGCGCGGTACTCGTCGCTCGGCTGGTGGTAGCGCTCGCGATTGTAGCGCGCGGCCTCCTGCTCGCCCCAGCCGGCGGGCCGGCCGACGAAGTCCCTGCCGGGCTCGATCGACAACGCCGGCACGCCGGCCTTTGAAAACGGAAAGTGATCGGACCGATAGAACGAGCCCCGCACGTCGGGCTCGTGGACCACCGCCAGCGATTCGGCGCGGGCCGCTGCATCGAATACCGCGCCGAGGGTCGAGCGGTCGACGCCGAGCGCGTCGATGTCGCGCGTCGCCCCGCGGACGTTTGTTACATCGAGATTGATCTCCGCCGCCGTTTGCTCGAGGGGGACGAGGGGATCCCGCGTGTAGGCCTCGCTGCCGAGCAAGCCGCTCTCCTCGGCCGTGGTCGCTACGAACAGCAGCGTCCGCCGGGGGCGGGGCTGCACCTGAGCCAGCGCCCCGGCGGCGCCGAGCATCGCCGCGACGCCCGACGCGTTGTCCTCCGCGCCGTTGTAGATCGAGTCGCCGTTCGCGACCGGGCCGATCCCCTTGTGATCCCAGTGTGCCGTGAACAGCACCGCCTGGCGGGTCAGCGCCGGGTCGCTCCCGGGTATCCTGGCCACGACGTTTTCCGAACGGACGTGACGCAGCGCGCTCGTGACCTCGACGGCGACGTTGATCCCGGTCGCCACCGGACGGAACTCGCGGCGCGCCGCCGCGCGAGTCAGTGAATCGAGGTTGAGGCCGGCCCGGGCGAGTGCGGCCTCAGCCGCGTCGTGCGTCACCCACGCGGCGAACGCGATGCTCTGCGCGGCGGGCCGGTCGAGCTTGAATTGCTCCACCGACCAGGAACCGCGCACCACGTCCCATCCGTAGGTCGCGCTCTCGGCGGTGTGGAGGAGGATCGCGCCCACCGCGCCGCGGCGCGCTGCTTCCTCGAGCTTGTACGTCCAGCGGCCGTAGTACGTCAGGGCCCGCCCGTTGAAGATGGTCGAGTCCTGAAGGCCGGGATCGTTCACGAGCATCAAGAGCACCTTACCGCGAACGTCCACGTCCTTGTAGTCGTCCCACTGCCACTCCTCCGCGTCGACGCCGTAGCCGACGAACACGACCTCGCCCTCGGCGACGATGTGACTCTCCGGCCGCTCCGCCCACGCCACGAAGTCGCCGAGATAGGTGAGCGACCGGGTCGCGCCGCCCTTGCCCCACACGAGCGACGGGTGCGGCGTCATGCCGACGAGCGCCACGGGTTGGAAGTACGATCCGTCGCTGCCCGCAGGCTCCAGGCCGAGCGCCTCGAACTGGGCCGCGATGTACTTCGCGGCCAATCGGCCGCCGCGCGTCGCCGGCGCGCGGCCCTCGAGCAGGTCATCGGCGAGGTATTTCAGATGCGCGTCCATCGCCGCAGTGCTCACGGCGGCAGTGGGAGCACCGAGGCTCGCCGGCGTGGCGGCGGGCGCCGGCGCGCCGGTGCAAGCGAACGACGTCATGATGACAGCAGTCGGCCATTTCAGGGACACGTGGCTTGCTCCTTTGGAAGTCAGTCGGCCTCGCCGGTGAGCACGAACGTGGAGTCGTCAGTTCCGGAGCTCTCCTTCACGCGCGGACTCTGGAACGTGCCGGTCAGGGCGACGTTGGGAATGCTTTGCAGTGTGAGTAGGAGGAGGATCACGACCTCCAAGGAAATCGGCTTGCTCGGGCCTCGGCAAGGGGTCATCTTTCGCGCGATGCTCACTGCGTTGCGCTCCCGTCGCGTCGAGAAACTGCCGGATCAAGTGGTGCTCCGGGGGCGGATCCTGTTCCTGGCGGAGGACGCGGACCTGGTGCGCCGGCAGCTCGAGGGGCAGGATATCGACTGGCATCCTGCGACCAAGCTCCGCGACAACATCTCCACCGACGAAATAACTCCCGCCTACATCTGTTACTACTACGACGAAACCCTGGGCGACTTTCCCTACCTGGGCCTCAAGTGCGGCGAGGAGTTCCCCATCACCCGCGGGTCGGTGAAGCGCGGCGGCTTTGTCGCTTCGGTGAGCGGGAAGCGCCGGGGCAAGGGCTCTTCGCGCGAGCAGTCGCCGTACGCCGAGATGTGCGCCGGGATCAGGCTGGTCGTCGCGGAGAACATCGAGCGCATTTATCGGGAGAACTGTCAGAACCTGGGCGTCTTGGCCACGACGGACTTCTCGATCATCGACCGGGTGCGACGCGGCGAGGCGATCCCCCTGAGCGCGTTCACCGCGGGCGAAGGCGAGATCACCCGCGGGATCATCGAGTACGGGGGGCTGTTCAACTTCAACGTCGCCCGGCTCCAGGGGAAGGTCGTGCTCTCACCACCCGCCACCCCACCTCGCCCCATGACCCTCGGCGAGAAGATCATCGCCCGCCATTGGGTGGTGGACCCGTCCAAGGGGAAGATCGGCGTCCCGGCGGTCAAGCCGGGGGACGAGGGGTTCGTGGTCACCGACGTCCGGTTCAGCCACGAGTACGTCACCCCTATGGCGGCGATCTTTTTCGAGCAGCTCGTGGGACCGGACGAGAAGGTGCACGACCCGGGCTCGATCCTCATGTTCCGCGATCACCTCACCTTCCTCGGGGAGGCGATGACGCCCGAGCGCGTGAAGGAGGGCCTGCTCGACGTGGCACTCGAGCTCGAAAAGAAGCAGCGCGCGTTCGCGGAGAAGCAGGGGATCCGGCTGTACGGCGAGCTGCGGCTGGGCCACCACGGGTCCGAGGCGATCTGCCACTCCAAGATCCTCGAGGGGCACGCCGAGCCGGGGATGGTGATCATCGGGAGCGACTCCCACACGCCGCACGCCGGAGCCGTGGGGTGCGTCGCCTTCGGGGTCGGCACGACGGCGATCTTCAACTCCTGGATCACGAAGGACGTGCGGCTCACGGTGCCCGAGACCGTGAAAGTCGTCGTGCGCGGCAGAAAGCCCGACAACGTGACGGCAAAGGACTTCATGCTCGAGATCCTGCGCCACCCGTACGTGAAGAGCGGCCGTGCGATCGGGAAACTGGTGGAATACTGTGGTGATGCTGTCGAGTCGCTGTCCGTAGACGAGCGCGCCACGATGACCAACATGACGGCCGAAGTCGGTGGCTTCACCGGCTACGTCGCTCCCGACGAGAAGACCGTCGCGTACCTCATGGAGTATCGCGGGATGACGCGGGACGCGGCGGAGCGGCTGTGTCAGGGTCTCTCGAGCGACGCGGGCGCCGAGTACTGCCAGGTGATCGAGATCGACGCCGGCGCGATCCGGCCGCTGATCGCGCTCCCGGGCGACCCCGGGAACGGGCGCTACATCGCAGAGACCGCGGAGCGGGTGAGGGTGGACATCGCGTACGCCGGGTCTTGCACCGCGGGAAAAAAGGAAGACATGGACATGTACGCGCGCGTGCTGGAGGAGGCGGCGGAGCGAGGGGAGCGCGTCGCGCCGTGGGTGCGCTTCTACATCCAGTGCGGATCGCAGGACGTGAAGCGCTACTGCGAGGCGCGGGGATACCTCGAGCTGTTTCGGAAGGTGGGGGCCACGTTCCTCGAGCCGTCCTGCGGCGCCTGCATCAACGCGGGGCCCGGGGTCTCGAAGACGGGCGCCGACGTGACCATCAGCGCGATCAACCGCAACTTTCCGGGTCGCTCGGGGCCCGGCCAGCTCTACCTCGCCAATCCCTACACCGTCGCCGCATCGGCTATCGCGGGCTACATCACCGAGTGGCAGCCCGGGATGGCCCTCGCGGAACCGTCGGCTTGACGGTCGGGCCGGTTAGCGGCCGCCGCGGCTCGAGACGCTCGCTCCCGCCGCCGGCTCGGCGCTCTGCTTCGGTCGCAGCGAGCCGCGCTGGTACACACTCCGCGGGTTCCACAACACCCATGACGTGATGCCCAGGTCCTCGACCGCGCGGATCTGCTCGCGGATCTCGAAGGGCGTGTAGCGGGGCAGCCGGCGCCCGAGCGTGAACGCTTGCAGGAAGGGGCGGATCTCGGCCGATCCCGGGAGCGGCTCCGAGCGCTTCAGCGCCTCGGTCAGGGCGCTGCGCACGATGCGGTACGGCTGGCCGTTGGGCCACGCATAGCCGAAGGCGCCGCGGTAGTAGTGACTCGGGTACACCATCGGCAGCACCACGTCGGCCACGCTCACGAAGTCCTCCCACACCTGCCCGATGCCGAGGTCGCCCGTGGCGGACGCGGTGAGCCCGAAAATGTCGAACGTGACCGGTACGCCCGATGTCTTCAGGCGATCCTTGAGCAGTGCCACGTGCTCGCGCACCGCTTCGCGCTGGGTCTGCCCCGACCGGTGCGCGGGGAAGATCGCGGTCGCCATCCGCTCCCGGGGCTCGTCGGGGAAACGCACGTAGTCGAACTGCACCTCCTGGAATCCCATCTGCGCGGCTTCGTGCGCGAGCTGGGCGGAATAAATCCAGACGGAGTCGTTGTAGGCGTCCACCCACGCGCTGTTGATCCGGTCGCGCCACAGCTCGCCCGTCACGCGGTCCTTGACCGACCACGCGCCCTTCCGCTCCGCGAGGAGGGGATCCTTCGCGACCACGATGCGCGCGATGGCGTAGATGTGGTGCGCCGCAAGCGTGTCGAGCCGCGCCCGCGCATCCTTCGCGCGCACGCAGCGGTTCGCACCGATCTGCTCGGCGGTGGGTACCGTCGAGGGGTAGAGCAGGCATCCGGTGTCGTCTTTCACGTCGACGACGAAGGCATTGATCTCGGTCTCGTCGGCGAGGCGCACGAGCTGCCACAGTTTTGGCGACCCGAACGCCCACGCGTTGACGTACAGTCCTTTGATCTTCGCGGTCGGCGGGAGCAGCACGGACTCTTGCTGCATGTACCGGATCTCGGTGGGTCGCAGCAGGACCTTGACTTGATCCGCGGGACTCGCGGTCACGACCACGGCGCTGTCTTGTGCAAAAAGGCCGCGACTCATGATGAGCGCGGCCAGCAAGAGCACACCTGCCTGCCGGACCACAGCCATAGGGGGCTACACGATAGGAATCACCGGACAATCGGACAAGAGACGGGCGTCACTTTACCGTGAAGTCAGCCGCAAGCTGTTGAATAGCAACGGGTAAGTCGCGATGCTCTGCCCTCGGTATTGCGGCCGAAAGCCGAACAAGACGACCCGACCGGTCCCGAGCTTCGCCTCCACCAGCGCCCCCCGACCTGCCACCCGCTCGGGATGTAACGCCCAGCCGGACAGCAGCACCTTGTCCGCATCAGCGGGATACCGCCCCACGACCCGCGCGGCGCTCGAATCGAGCACCTCGAACGCGGGACCGCTTTCATACCACGCCACAGACTGGGCGGGCATGCCGCGCGCGATCGGGTCGCTCGGGTCGAGCTCGAGCCGGAAGATCGATCCGGGAGCGTAGAACTCATCGTCGGCCACGCCCTCGAGGACGTTGCGCACGGGAAGGAGCAGACGCTCGACGGCGAAGCGGCTCGCATCGTTGAACGCCACGAGCGTGCCGCCGTCGGTCACGAACTGCCGCAGCGCCTCCACGCCCTCCTGGCCGAGGCCTCCGGCGTAAGGCGCGGGATATTGGTGCGGCAGCCCGTCGAACAGCTCGTGGGGCGGCTGATCCGGCAGCACGATCACCTCGAAGTGGTCCCTGAGCTTCCCCGCACGCACCACCGAGTCGACGACCGACATGTAGGGCACCTTCCAGGTATCGAACACCCAGCGCGTCCACCCCTCGTCGATCGGCGCGGCATACGAGCGGTACAGCCCGACCCGTGGCCCCTCCGGGCCGGCGACGCCGGGATACGCGGGGCTCGCAGCAGGCGGCTCGACCGGGGCGGAGAGGGCGATGCGCAGCGAGTCGCGCGCGGCCACGGCGGTCACACCCATCAGCAGTGGCAGCGTGTGGGCGGTGACGTCGTACGGCGGGAGCGGCGGGCCACCCGGGTAGAGCCGGAGGTCGGGGTAGCGTTGCGGCTCGAGCAGCGTCTTGGCGAACCCGGCATACGGCTGCCGTAGCACCACGACGTAACTCCCGGCCGGGAACCGCTGGCCGCCGAGCGCTACGGGGTGCAGCGCGGTGCGAATCTCGACCTGCCCGCGATGCAGGATGCCGAGCAGCGTGGCGAGCCCGACGGAGTCCTGATGCTGTCGCGGCAGCACGTAGGCATAGGGCCAGCCCTTCCACCCGCGGACGGCGCGCCCCTCGACCGTCAGAAAGTTCGCGAGCCAGCGGTCGCGGTAGCGGGCCGCATTCTCGAGCAGGGCGTAGGCGCCGTCAGTCTGGTAGGTCACGATATCGCGCAGCGTCCACCGCCCGCCCGGCCAGGGATTCGTGAAGTTCCACGACCGCTCGCGCGGGTTGAAGCCCCGGCCGCGCGTGGCGAGCTGGTCGGGGGGGAGGTCGAGGGGCGACGCGAGGTTCGCGCTCGCCGCCTCCGAAAGGATGCGGACGCCGCCGTGGTAATGCTGGTAGGCCCGGGCGGGCGTCCACGCGTCGTAGACCGCATTGATGACGATGCCCGTTTTCCCCTGCCCGGCGAGCGCCCACGCCATGGCGGTGCCGAGGGCATTCACGCCGTCGACCAGCAGGGGATCGACGTTCGGCTCGATCGGATCGAGGTAGGGTGGCAGGAAGAGCCGCGAACCGTCGGTGTCCTGTTGGTGAATGTCGTGCACGATCTGCGGGTGCCACACGTTGTGGATCGAGTCCACTACCAGCTGCGTCTCGACCTGCGTGAACGCGTACCAGTCGCGGTTGTTGTCGTGCCCGATGTAGTGATGATAGAGCTCGGGTGGCTCGGAGCCCTCGGCTGCGGTGCCGAGCGTTCGGTTGTACCACCGGGTGACGATCGAGACCCCGTCGGGGTTGAGCGACGGCACGAGCCAGAGGATCACATTATCGAGGATCGCCCGGGTCGCGAGACTGGTGTCGCTCGCGAGCCGGTACGCGAGCAGCGCGGGGGTCAGGTGCCCGCCGACCTCCGTCGAGTGGATGCCCGACGTGACGAGCACGACGGCCTTGCCGCCACGGAGCACGTCCTCCGCCTCCTTGGCGGTCTTGAAGCCCCGCGGATCCGCGAGCTTCGCGTTGAGCTCACGGTAGCGGTCCAGGGCCCGCAAGTTCTGCGGGCTCGAGATCACGAGCGCAATGAGGGGGGCGCCGAGGGTGCTGTGCCCCAGCTCGCGGTACTGCAGGCGATCGCTCGCCGACGCGAGCGCTTGGTAGTACCGGACGAGGGTCGGCCAGTCGGCGAGCTTCTTGTCGTCGCCCGGCTCGAACCCCAGCACCGACCGCGGGGCCGGTATCCGTGGGGCGGTGGCCGGAGGTGGGCGGCGCCGGGGCGGCGGCGTGCGGCGCGGTTGCTGCGCCGCGGCAGGGGAAGCCGGCGCGGCGGCGATCGCTGCGGCGAACAGGAGCACCAGCGGGCGGAGCATGGGGGCAGGAGAACATACCGAGGCCCCGCCCGCCGCCGCTACGGCAGCTTGTGCAGCTCCACCCGACGGTTCTGCGCGCGCCCCGCGGCCGTGCTGTTCGGCGCGATGTAGCCCGACGCGCCGTATCCCTTGGCAACCATACGGACGGGCGCCACGCCTTTCCGCGCGAGGTAGAAGCGCACGGCGGCGGCGCGCCCCTGCGACAGCCGCAGATTCATGAACTTCCGGCCGGTACTGTCGGTGTATCCCGCGATTTCGATCCGGATGTCCGGGTTCGCGAGCAGCGAGGCCGCTACCGCGTCGAGCACCATGTAAGAGTCACGCGTCAACGCCGACCGGCCGGTCTCGAAGTTCACACCGGTCAGAATCAGCGTGGGCCGAGGCGGCGCCCCGGGCGTCGGAGGCCGCGCCGCTTCGGGCGTGAACAGAATGAGACAGCCGTTCGCGTCCACCTGACTCCCCGGCGGCGCGGGCGGACACTTGCCCGGCGGGGCGGGGGTGGGCGCCGCCGGCGCTGGCTTCACCGCCTCGACGGGCAGCGGGCAGCCGGCGGCGTCCACCTTGGTGCCCGCCGGTGTGTTGGGGCATTGGTCGAGCCCGTCCGGCACACCATCGAGATCCGCGTCCAACGGGCAGCCGCTCGCGTCCACGGTGGCCCCGGCCGGTGTGTTAGGGCACTTGTCGATGCCGTCGGGGACGCCGTCCTTGTCCGAGTCCAGCGGGCACCCGGCCGCGTCGACCGCGACGCCCGTGGGCGTGTTGGGACACAGATCGACGCCATCGGGGACGCCGTCGGCATCGGAGTCGACCGGACAGCCTTTCGCGTCCACGTGCACCCCCGCCGGCGTGTCGGGGCATTGGTCGATCCCGTCGGGGACGCCGTCGGCGTCGCCGTCGCTGGGGCAACCCGTGGCATCGACATGCGCGCCCGCCGGCGTGCCGGGGCACTTGTCGATTCCATCGTACACGCCGTCACGGTCGGAATCGATGGGGCAGCCCTTCGAATCCACGGCAGCCCCTGCGGGCGTGTCCGGGCACGCGTCCTCCTTGTCGCTGACGCCGTCGTGGTCGGAGTCTTTGGACGGGGTACCCAGGTGGAACACGGAGAGCCCGGCCGTGCCCACGTAGTGCGTCGCCGTCTTGGGGCCGAACGTCGACTGGGTGCTGGGGCTGTAGATCGCTCGCCCCTCCAGCCGCAGCGCGACACGCTCGGTCAGGAACAGGCGAACGCCGGCGCCGCCGTGGGCGCCGTTATCGGTGAAGTGATAGGGCGCGCGCGTGCCGAAGTCGAGCAGCGAGTAGCCGCCGAGCACGTAGGCCATGAGTCGGCTCGTGTGCAGCGCGTTGATGACGAGGGACGCGCTGCCGATCAGCGGCTCGAGCGTGGTGGGCGTGCCGCTCGCCGAGACGGTGTACTCGGGCTGGAACAGGACGTCGGCTTCCACGCCGACGATGTTGCCGAGCAGGTATCCCAGTCGGACGCCGCCCCCGATCTTACGGGCAAGGCCGAACGTGGCATCGTAGCGCGTGTAGGAGCCGAACGCTCCGACTTCAACCTGCCCGGCGTGCTGCGCTGCGAGGCTTCCCGCGGCGAGCGCCAGCCCCGCCGCCAGCAACCCGAACCGTCTCATGTCCGCTCCCGCGCGCGACGCGCTCAAGGTAACTGGTGCAGCTCGACGCGCCGGTTTTGCGTGCGCCCCGCGGCCGTCGTGTTGGGCGCGATCGGATTCGTCGCCCCGTACCCCTTCGTCACCATGCGGCCCGGTGCGACGCCCTTGCTCCCGAGGTACGCGCGCACCGCGTCCGCCCGCGCCTGCGATAGCCGCAGGTTGGTGGTGGACGAGCCGGTGTTGTCCGTATAGCCGGCGATCTCGATCCGGATCTCCGGATTGGCATTTAGCGACTGGGCGACGATATCCAGGACCGTGAAGGACTCGGGCTTGAGGGCCGACTTGCCGGTCTCGAAGATCACGCCGCGCAGGATGACCGGCGTCCGCTCGGGCGTGAACAGAATCGGGCAGCCAGCGGCGTCCACGCGGGTGCCGGGAGTCGTGCCCGGGCAGCGGTCCTTCGCGTCGTCCACCCCGTCCCCGTCCGAGTCCCTGAAGCGCTGGCAGCCGACATCGTCCACTTCCGCCCCGGGCGGCGTGTTGGGACACTTGTCCAGTCCGTCCGGGACGCCGTCCTTGTCCGCGTCGAGCGGGCAACCGGCCGGGTCGACAACCGCGCCGGCCGGCGTGCTCGGGCACTGGTCGAGGCCGTCCAGCACGCCATCTCCATCCGCGTCCGCGGGGCAGCCCTTGGCGTCCACGCTCGCGCCCGTGGGTGTGCTCGGGCACTGGTCGAGCCCGTCCAGCACGCCGTCGCCGTCGGTGTCTGCGGGGCAGCCCTTGGAGTTGACGCGCGCCCCCGCGGGCGTGCCGGGGCACTGGTCGAGTCCGTCGTACACCCCGTCGCGGTCGGAGTCAGAGGGGCAGCCGCGCGCGTCCGTCGTGGCGCCGACGGGCGTGTCGGGGCACGCATCCTGCCGGTCGGGCACTCCATCGTGGTCCGCGTCCGCCGCCGGGCCGCTCCGGGTGAACACGGACAAGCCGAGCGACCCGATGACGTGACCCGCCCAGTCTCCCCCGGCGAATCCCGTGTTGGGCGTGTAGAAGCCGCGCACCTCGAAGCGCAGGGCGGCTCGGTCGCCGAGAAAGGTCCGGTCGCCGATCGCGCCGTGGACGGCGTTGTCTGTAAAGCGATAGGGCGCCGTCTTCTCGAAGTCCAACCGGGAGTAGCCGCCGAGGATGTAGAACAGGTTGCGGGCGGTTCCGAAATTCAACACCAGGCTGGCGCTGCCGTGAGCCAATGTCGGCGAGGCGCTGCCGGTCTTTGGATTGGGGCTCTGGTAGCCCGCGTCGAGCTCCGCGCTGACGACGTTAGTGAAGAAATAGCCCAGCCGGCCGCCGCCGCCGATCTGGTTGTCCAGGTTGAAGACCTTGTCGTAGCGCGTGAACGATCCGAAGGCCCCGAACTCGAACTGGTGCGCGCGCTGCGCACCGAGGCTGGAGATCCCGCACGCGAGCGCTGCTCCCAGGACGGCGAGTGTTCGCACGGACCGGCTTCTCCTGTAGGGCTGGCCCTACGGTAATAACTCGAGCGCCGGTTAGAAACCCCGGAAACCGATCATTGGTGATGTGGGTCACGCGGCTACTGGCGCCCGTTCTCGCCGCGCACGAATCGGACGGCGCTGGCGAGGTTGTCGGCGAGCGCCGCCAGCTCGGTAGCGCCGCGGGCGAGTCCCTCGATGGCCTGCAGCTGCTCCGCGGCAGCGGCGGCGACGGCTTCAGCTTCCTGCGTTGACGAGTGGGCGCCCGCCTTGGCCTGCTCGAGCGACTGGCTGATCCTGGCCGACCGCTCGCTGATGCCACGCGCCAGCTCCGCGACCTGCTTCCCCGCGCGCGCTGTGCCGCCCGCAGCCTCCGCGATGCGGGTGAGGTCCTGCACCCAGTCGGTCGAGCTGCGCACGACGTCTCCGAGATCGCCGCGGACGCGCTCGAGGAGCTGCGCGGCCCGGTCGAGCGCCCGGCGCGTCTCTTGGGCGGACTTCCCGACGTTGCGCGCTTCTCGACCGCTCGCCTCGGCGAGTTTGTGGACCTCGTCGGCGACCACCGCGAAGCCGCGGCCGTGAACGCCGGCGCGCGCGGCTTCGATCGTGGCGTTGAGCGCGAGGAGGTTCGTCTGGTTCGCGATGAAGCCGATCGTCTCCGAGAACTTCTCGACCTGCTCCGCGACGTCGCGCAGCCGCCGCACCTCGCGGGCGCTCTCTTCGGTCGTGACGCCCAGATCGGTCAGGCGACGGACGGCGGTCTGGGTCGCGAGGCGGACCTTCTTGGTGGTCTCCTCCATCTGCGCGCCCGAGTCGCGGGTCTCGGCGCCTGCGGCAGCCACGTCGCCGGCGTGCTGGGTCAGCTGCTCCGCGTCGCGCGCCAGCGCGCTCACGAGGCTCGCGGCTTGGGCGGCCCCCTGGCTGGCGCGACGCGCCGAGGCCGCCACCTCCTGGCTCGAGGCGTGGATCTCCTCGGCCGTGGCCGTCAGGGTCTGGATGTAGGCGCTCGTGCGATCCGACGCACCGACGACCGGCTGAACCGAGCCCTCGATCGCGAGCATTAGCGCGAGCTGCGGCGCCAACAGCGCCAGCATGTCGGCGTCGGCATCGCGGTACATGGCGGGATCCGAGTGCCGCACACTCCACAGGCCCACCAGCTGGCCGGCGTGATACAGCGGGACCAGCAGCTCCGAGCCGGATGTTTCCCGCCCCGGCACGACCACCCGCGCGGGGGAGAGCGCACGCGCCACCACCGGCCGTCGCAGCCGCACGGCCTCGCCGCTCAGCCCGGCGTTGGCGTCGAAGCGGACCCTGGCACCCCCGCGATCACCCGTCGCCGTGTCCGCGACCAGCTCCATTTCGTTCGTCCCCGCGTCGTACCGCGCGAAGCCCATGTGCTCCCACGGCACCAACCGTCGGGCGAGCGCCTGAATCCGCGGGAAGCTCTTTGCCAGGCTGATGTCCCGCGCGATCGCCTGCGACAGGCTCTGAATGAGCGCGAGCTCGTCGGCGTGAACACCCCGCCGAATGACCGACACGCTCGCGACCGTGGCGCTCACGAGCACGGCGCCGATCACGAAGAACCCGAGCATGTCCGGGCCGGCGTGCGCGAGCGCGAAGCACGCGAGGGCCAGACCCACCGAGCAGGCGTACACGACGGCCTCCCACCGCGCGGTGAGTGCGGCGTCCACCCAGGCGAGCGTACGCCCGAGCGCCAGCTCGATGTAGAAGGTGCCGTTCACGACGCCGGGCAGCAGGACGAGGAACACGACGAGGGGCACGAGGTTGCCCGCGGCCAGCGCCTGGGCGCCCGTCGCCCCTCCGAGCCGCGCATACGCGAGCCCCGCAACGGCCGCGCCCGTCGTGAGGTGCGCGGCGTTGTCGAGCGCCGCCGCCACGGGCAGACGGCGCAGTGCGAGGTCGCCCGCGACCATCGCCAGCGGCGCGACCAGGATGCCGAAGGGCCAGCCACGGTCGAGGACGGCGTACGCGGTGACGCCGAGGATGTACGAGGAGAACCCGTTGCCCGGGAGGGCGATGCCGTAGCGCCGGGCCAACGCCCCGACCACGACGAGCACCGCAATTTCTTCCGCGACGTCCGCGCCGAGCGGCACTCGTCGGGACGCGAACGCCGCCAGCCCTGCGGCAATCGCCGCCACGGCACCGAGCGCGACGAGCGCCCGTACCAGCAGGCCCGGCGACGCTTTGAGGCGGGAGAGGGCACTCATGGGCAAGCTCGGAGCAAAGTCGGCCCCTTGGCGTGACCTGTCAAGCGCGACTATCGTTTACCGCATGCGCGTTACGATCGAATACTGCGTCGTCTGAAACTACGAGCCCCGAGCCGCCGGTCTGGCGGCCGAAATCCGCAAGACCTACCCCCACGCCGACGTAAAGTTGATCCAGTCGTCGGGCGGCGTGTTCGAAGTGGAGGTCGACGGTCGTCGCATTTTCTCCAAGAAGGCGTTGGGACGCCACGCCGAGCCCGGAGAAGTCGTGCAGCTGATGCGGCAGGTCGCCCCGCCACCGTCGCGTTGAAGCGTGGCGGACCGGAGACAGGCGTGACCCGGGCAGGGGACACTCTCCCGCTCCCGCGGCCTCCAGCACTCGGTGCCCTAAGTCCCGTCAGCAGTTGCCGTTGCGACGGCGCCGTCGCGTCTGGCATGACCCTTCCAGAAAGGGCCGGCGGGAGGTGACCCATGAAACGTCTGCTCTTGGCAACGGGAATGGCGCTCGCGCTGGGTGCTGCGCCGATCGCGGCGCAGACGCACGTCAGCGTCGCCGTCGGTTTCGGCGTACCGCGGCCGTACGTGACTGGCGTCGTGATCGTGCGAAGGCCGCACCTCTCCTACCCACTCCGGCGGGCATTCTATTACCGGCCCCCGCTCTTCGTGGCGCGGCGCGTCTACGTGGTTCGGCATCGTCGTCATCATCACCGCTACCACTACGATTACGACTGCGACGATGATTGAGATTGCACGCGGGCTGTACCACCGGAGTGCGGCGTGCGAATTGAGGTTCCGGATGCGGCGGCTGGCGCCCTAGACAGTGCCGCAGGCAAGGTCCGCGAAGCGGGAGGCGCGCACGCACGCCTCCCGCTTTCTTTTGTCGCGGCCGGTCAGAGCTTCGCCGCCGCGTCGGCCGGCTTGCGGCGGAACAACCTGCGGAGGAACGCCGCCGCCGCAATGAGCCCCAGCGCGATGATCTTCTTCAGGGCGACGAGCGCCCCGAGCAGCACCTTGAACAGCCCGGCCTTCGCGGCGAGACCGCCCGCGATCAGCGCCGCGATGCCGTACTCGGCCACCTTGTCGGTACCCGGGATGAAGTCGGCGTAGCGATGACCCCCGTTGAACTCGACGAAGCCGATCACCTTCGCCATGTCGCGCCTGATGGACTCGAGGCGATCCATCGATGCGACGGCGTTGAGCACCAGGACCCCGCGCCTGCCCAGCACGCGGATGTTGTAGTTGAGCGTGTGCGCCGAGTCGTCCGTGAACTTGAGGTCCTTCGCCCAGTAGAGCTTGTGGGCCACGGTGTCGTAGTGCGGGGGCTCGGCCCATCCTACGAGCTCCACGGTCGCGTACCCGGCCTTCGCGCGCTCGGGATTCGCCTCGCGTGTCGCCTGCTGCATGGTCGTGAGGAGCTCGGGGTAGTCGATCTTGCCTGCGTCGTCGTCCTTGACGTAGCCGTCCTCGCTGAAGCTGATGATGACGCCCCAACCCTCGGGAGCGAGCACGCGGACACTCGCAGGCACGAGCATCCCAAGGGTCTCGTGGCCGGGTGGGTTGCCCCACGCGCGCAGCACGATGTCGGTTTCCTGCGGGTCGAGATACCGGAAGTCCGCAGGCAGGTCGAGGGTCGCGAGACCGCCGCGCACGGTGACGCGACCCGTTTGATAGCGGAGCTGCGCCTCGACTTGCTCCCGGGTGGGGTTCTTGGGAGTGCGTTCGAGCCGCTGCGCGCGTGCGACGAGCGGCGCGACCGCTAGCAACGGCACGATCAGCGGGCACATCAGGGGCCGACGGAGCATCTCTCCCTCCTCCGCTAATCTATATTGCGACCGTGCGAATTTCCCGCGACCACTTCCTCCCCCCGGATCCCAACGCCTTCCTCGCCGCGGAGCCCGCCACCGGGCGGGTCGTGGTGATCGCCCCGACGCGCGCGGCCTGCGAGACCATCGAGCTGGCGATGAGCCTCGATATCGACACCCTGCTCGCCCGAGAGCACGGTGAGGACATCCGCCGCCTCGCGGCGTCGGGGCGGGGGTTCGGGGTCGTTGCGGGGACGGGCACCGGGAAGACGCTCGCGATCCGGTCGATCGCGACGACGATCCTGCAGGCGCCGCTCAAGGTCGGGGTCGTGAACCGCGAGCGCGAAGCAACGCCCGAGACGCCGACGTGGAACGTCGTCATCGTGACCACCGGGATCGCGCGTCGTTGGTTTGAGGACGGCCTCATCACCGCACGGGACACGCTGGTGGTGGACGAGATCCACCAGACGTCTGCGGAGCTCGAGCTGTGCCTGGCGCTCGGTAAGCGAGCGGGCTGCCGCTTTATCTGGCTCTCCGCCACCGTGGATCCGGCCTTCTACGCCCGCTACCTGGGGTCGGTCGAGGTCCTCGAGACCCGGGCGTTCGATCCCGCGCGGGCGGCCGATGTACGCGTCCTGCCCCAGCAGCCGCTCGAGTTCCTGAACGATCGCTTCATGAAGCGCGTCCTGCGGGAGCGGCGCGGCGTGGCCGTGTTCGTGCCCACCCGGGCGGAAGTCGAGCAGATCGCGAAGGAGCTCGGCGACCGCTGGCAGGGACTGCCGACCGCGTTCTATCACGGTGGCGAACCGATCCGGGTCATCCGGCCGTTCCTCGATGGTCAGGTGCGCCGGCCGTTCCTCCTGGCGATGACGGCGGCGGGCCAGTCAGCCCTCAACATCCGCGGCCTCGACACCGTGGTGATCTACGACGCGCGCTACGCCAATGTCGTCGAGCGGGGTCGCAACGTGCTGACGCGGCTCTACCTCGGCGCGAACGAAATCCTCCAGATGGCGGGACGCGTGCACGGACGCGTGGAAGGCGGCGAGGTCTACGTCCTGAGCGATCGGGAGCTCGTGTTCGAGCAGCTTCAGCCGACGCCACCGGAGTTCCAGCTCGCGGGAGACGCGGAGCGGGTGGCCATAACCTGCGCGGCACTCGGTGTGGACGCGCGCGAGCTCGACCTGCCCGTGCCGCTCGACCGCAAGGCGTACCGCGACGCCGTCGAGCTCCTCACCGAGCGCGGATTGATCGAGCGCGGGCGGCTGACCCGCTACGGCCGCGAGGTGGAAGCGATGCCGGTCGAGCGACCGTGGGGCGAGCTGCTCTATCACGCCGATCCCGATCTCGTTCCGATGGTGGCGGTCGCGGCGAGCGTCGAGTCGCTGCACCGCATGACGCGCGAGGAGCGGGACCTGCGGGGCCTGATCGTGTCCGGAAGCGATCACCTCACCGCCTACAACGTCTACGCCGAGGCGGTCAACAAGCACGGCTACCTGGGGGAGGTGTACGGTCTGCCGCGCCACCTGTTTCGCGAGAGCGTCGATCGATGGGCCGAAGGCCGCGGCGTGCTCGTCAAGGCAATCGAGGATGTGGCGCTAGGGCTGGCCTCGGTGTACCGCCAACTCGAGCTGCCATTGCCCGAGCGGTTGCCCCACGCAGGCGAGCAGACCCTCGGCGCGTTTGCGGACCTCGTGGCCAAGATCCAGCCGTTCGACCTGGTCATCGACGAAGAAACGGCGGACGGCCGCGAGGCCCGCGTGAGCCGGGGCTCGGTGTGCTCGAGCTGGGGCGCCGTCGCCGGCTCGCTGCGCTACTTCGCGGACCGCTTCGGCGTGCCGCGCGCCAGCATCGAGGGAACGCAGCTGCCCGAGCGCGCGATCCGCCGCTACGCGCGGCGCAGCGCCCCCACGGTCGTGTTCGAGCGGCAACGCCGGCACGAGGGCCTGATGAGGGTCCGGACGGTCAGCTACTTCGGGTTCCTGCTCGAGCGCGACGTCGAGCCGCTCCCGAGTCCGTTCCCCCCGGAGCTCGCCGCCGCCGCGCGGGCGGCGCTCGTCGAGGCCCTGCTCGCAGGCCACACGCCGCATCCCGATCAGGCACCTGCTCGAGCGCGACGTCGAGCCGCTCCCGAGTCCGTTCCCCCCGGAGCTCGCCGCCGCCGCGCGGGCGGCGCTCGTCGAGGCCCTGCTCGCAGGCCACACGCCGCATCCCGATCAAGCACGCGTGCGGCGCGCGCTCGAGCGGCTCGGATTCTATTGGCGACGCTCGGGCGGGCGGCTGACGCCGGCGGCCACCGAGCAGGTGACCGCTCGGCTCGGAGCCCAGCTCGCTCGGGTCGGCTCGTGGGATGCGTTTATCAACGCGCGGCTGGTGCTCGACGTAGACGAGATGGTGCCAGAAGCAGAGCGTCGCGCCCTGGAAGCGCTCCCGGCATCCGTTCACCTCTACGGGGACCGCGTGCCGGTAGATTACGAGGTGGAGCAGGGGATCGGCGTGGTGCGGTTGCGCCTCAAGGAGGGCCAGGCACGGCGCCTGCAACCCCGGGATCTGCCCCCCTTCGACCGGCCGGTCCGCTTCACGGTCCTCCGGGGCAAGCGGGAGGCGGCGCGGTCGGACTCGCTGGAGGATTTGCGCCGCCAGCTGAGCGGTCTATCGCGGGGGGAACGGCAGCGCCTGGCACGAGGCGGTAGGCGGGGCCGCCGTCGCTAGAATCCGCGCCCGCGCGCGGTGACCTCCGGACACTGCGCGGGTCTTGTGTATGGTGGTGCTCTCTGGAACCTTGATCCGCAAACTCCGCTATGCAAGGACGTATGGCTGCGAGAGAGAAGAACCCCAGTCTCCCCCCCCCGCTGAGCTTCGCCCCCCTCGGGCAGGCCGTGATGGAAACATTCAGCGAGGGTGTGGTCGTCTTCGACCCCTACGGCCGGATGCTGTACGCGAACCAGCGGGCGCGGCGCACCCTCGACGCCCTCGGGGGCGGCGCGCCGTTGCGGGGCGAGAACCTGCGCGAGCGGCTCGTTGCGTTCGGCGGCCGAGCCCGCACCCTGAAGCAGGGCTCCCTTGAGCTCGGTGAAGTGGTGTTTCTGTCGGACGGCGGAGAGAGCCCGACCCTGGCCGAGCGCGAACGCCAGGCCATCCTCGACACGCTCGAGGTGACGCACGGCAAGCTGGCCGAGACGGCGCGACGGCTCGGTATCAGCCGTACCACGCTGTGGCGCCGGTTGCGAGCCTATGGGCTCCGGCCCAACAACCACGGAGCCTCCGGGCCCGCGACGCGGGTCTAAAGCCGCTCGGCTATCCTGGCGTGGCGGTTTCACGCCCCCTAGCTTCCCGCTCGGGCTCCACCGTTCGGGACGCGATGCCCGCCAAGCCGTACATCATCGAAGAGTATGTCCGGTGGTCCGACGTGGACTTCGCCGGCATCATTTTCTACGGGTCCTACGTGCGCTTCTTCGAGATCGCCGAGACGGAGCTGTTCCGTGCCTGCGGCCTCGCCTACGCCCGGGTGTTCGACCGCTACGACATCTTTCTGCCGCGCAAGGCCGTTCATAGCGAGTTCTACTTCCCCGCGCGGCTGGACGACCGGCTGCGCGTGGCGACGTACGTCGGCCGCGTCGGCACCACGTCGATGACCCTCAACTTCGACGTGTTGCACGACGACCCGCCGAGGCTCGGTGCCGCGGGGTGGATGGTGCTGGTGTGCGTGGACCGTAAGGGGCTGAAGCCGCAGCCTCTGCCTCCGGGGCTGGTCGAGGCGCTCGCTCCGCACAGGCTGACGACCGCTGCCGCGCGCGCGATCCTCGGGATCACCACTCCGGCGGGCGCGCGGGCGTTCCCCTGAGACTGCCTCGGTTCGTCGTCCTCGCGCTCGCTCTGCCGGGCGCGGCCTGCGGCAGCGCGCCCGAGCAGGCAGGTCGCGTACACGCGCGCGTGATCCGCCCGCCCAAGGACACCATCCGATTCGAAGCCCCGGCGGGTGCGAGGCGCTGCAGCGCTGGTCCCGGGAGCGTGGGGATGCTGCTCCAAGGGTCGACCGGCGGGAACGGTGTAATCCTGTGGCTCCGCGCCGGCCGGGGGGGGGGAGACTCGCTGGCGGCGGGCCCGTGGCCGCTCCTGCAGAGAGGTGATACCGTGTCGCCGCGCGGCGCGACGGTCGCCGTGCGGTACATGCTGAACGAAGTGGCGCACGGCCTTCCGCTCGACAGCGGCGCGGTCGAGGTGCGGCAGACCGGTGGTGTCGTCACGGTCGTGGCGCGCGGCACCGGGCTCGAGACCATGGCCGCGGGGCGCGTCGCGCTCGAGGCCTCGTTCGACGCGGTGGCGCTCGAGACGGTCACCGTTTCCTGCCGGCCGGGACCGTGACGCTCCGGGTCGGGCTGATCGGCACGGGGTTCGCGCGCCGGGTGCAAGTCCCGGCGCTGCGTCTCGTGCCGGGCGTAGCGGTGACCGCGATCGCGAGCGGCAGCCTGGAGCGTGCCCGGGCGGTCGCCGCGGAATTCGGTATTCCCAGCGCCTTCGGCAGCGGTGAGGCGCTCGCCCGCGCTCCCGAGGTCGACTTCGTCATCGTATCCTCGACGCCTGACGCCCACGCGCGTCACACGATCGCGGCGCTGGAGGCGGGGAAGCACGTGTTGTGTGAGAAGCCGATGGCGCTCACGGTCCGGGAGGCGGAGCAGATGCTCGAGGTCGCGGAGCGGAGCCGCGGGCTGGCCCGCATCGACCACGAGCTGCGCTACGAGCCGAATCGGCGCAAGGTGCGGCAGCTGATCCAGGTCGGCACGATCGGCCCGATCCTCCATCTCGAGCTCGTGCTCAGGCCATACGTGCGCGGCGACGGGCGGCCGCAGGCGTTCGACGCGCCGTGGAGCTGGTGGTACGATGCCGCGAGAGGCGGCGGCATCTTGGGCGCGGTCGGGTCGCACCTCATCGACCTGTGCCGCTTCTGGACCGGGAGTGAGGTCGTCGAGGTCAGCGGCCGGGTCGCCACGTTCGTTCCCGAGCGCTACGACGAGCAGCGCGTGCGGCACGCCGTGACCGCCGACGAATACGCGAGCTTCGTGATGCGGCTTGCGAGCGGCGCGGTCGCCACCATCACGCTGACCACGGTGGCAGCGTACGGGCCCGGGCACTTCGCTCAGATCACGGGACGCGACGGCACCCTCCTGTTGACGGGCGAGACGACGCTCGAAGTCGGCCATCTCGGGGGGCCGCTCGAAGATACAAGCGTCCCCGACGATCTGTGGGAGCAGACGGCTCCCAACAACATGTGGGCCCGCTCGTTCGTGCGGTTGATGCGGGATGTGGTCGCCGTGCTCGACGGCCGGCCTGCCGCAGGAGAGCCCGCCACGTTCTACGACGGCCTCGCCGTGCAGCGTGTCATGGACGCCGTGCGCGACGGGCGGGGCGCGCGGTTAGATTGACCTCCGTGGAACAGACCTATTTCCGACGCGGCTTCGGTCTCAAGGGCGACATCGAGGGAGCGCTCGCGGCGGACTATCACAGCCGCCTGGTGGATCGCATCCGCGCCCACGGCTACGTCCTCGCGGTCGGCGACTTGACGTTCAAGCTGGCGCGCGAGTTCGGGTTCTGCTACGGAGTGGACCGCGCCGTCGAGTACGCGTACGAAACCCGCACCAAGTTTCCCGAGCGGCGTGTGTTCCTGGTCGGCGAAATCATCCACAATCCGCACGTCAACAAGAAGCTGCAGGCCATGGGCGTCGAGTTCCTCCACCGGCCCGACGACGGTGAGTTCGACTTCGGCGGGATCACCCCGGCGGACGTCGTCATCCTTCCGGCCTTCGGGGTCACCGTGAAGGATTTCGAGCGGCTGCGCGCGGTCGGGTGCGTGCTCGTGGACACGACGTGCGGATCGGTGCTCAATGTGTGGAAGCGCGTGGACTCCTACGCCAAGGACGGCTTCACCGCCGTGATCCACGGCAAATACTACCACGAGGAGACGAAGGCCACCTCGAGCCAAGTCACCAAGTACCCGAGCGGGAAGTACCTCGTGGTGCGCGATATGGCTGAAGCGCGGCAGGTGTGTGCGTACATAGAGGGAGCGGGGAGCAGGGAGCAGTTCGTTCAGCTGTTGGCGGCGAAGATGTCGCCCGGCTTCGATCCCGATCGCGACCTGGCACGCGTCGGCGTGGCGAATCAGACCACGATGCTGTCTGGCGAGTCGCTCGCCATCGCGGCCGAGATCCGGCGGAGTATGGCGAAGCGGTACGGTGAGGCCGCGCTGGCCGAGCACTTCCGTACGTTCGACACGATCTGCTCGGCCACCCAGGACCGTCAGGATGCGGTCCTGAAGCTAATCGCCGAGCCGCTCGACCTCATGGTCGTGATCGGGGGATACAACTCGAGCAACACGACGCACCTCGCCGCGATTTGCCACGAGAAGGCACCGACCTACCATATCGAGGATGCGAGCTGCATCGACCCGGAGACGGGCGCGATCCGCTTCCGCCCCGTGGGTGCCAGAGAGGAGCGGCGGGTGACGGGATGGCTGCCCAGCGGGCCCCTGACGGTCGGCGTCACGGCGGGCGCCTCGACGCCCAACAACAAGATCGGGGAGACCGTGGAGCGGATCGCCGCGGCGCGGGGGCTGTCGCTGCTTCGGTAAATCTTCGCCATATTTCAGCATGTCGTTGTCGGGCTTTCATCCCGCCATTGAGCGCTGGTTCGGGTCCCGCTTCCGCGAGCCGACCGAACCGCAGCGGAGCGCGTGGCCGCTCATCCAGGCTGGCCGGAACGCCCTGATCGCGGCCCCAACGGGGTCGGGCAAGACGTTCGCGGCCTTCCTCGCCGCCATCGACTCGCTCTTGCGCCAGGGGCTCGACGGGACGCTCGGCGACGGCACACAGGTGGTGTACGTCTCGCCGCTCAAGGCGCTTTCCAACGACGTCCAGAAGAACCTGGCGGAGCCGCTCGCCGAGATCCGCCGCACGCTCGGAGCTTTGTGCCTGCCGGATGTGGAGATCCGCACGCTGGTGCGGACCGGCGACACACCGGGCGCGGAGCGCCAGGAGATGGTGCGGCGGCCCCCGCACATCCTCGTCACCACCCCGGAGTCGCTCTATCTCATTCTCACGTCCGAGCGCGCCCGCGAGATGCTGCGCGGCGTGCGCACCGTGATCGTGGACGAGATCCACGCCGTGGCGCGCGACAAGCGGGGGAGCCACCTGGCGCTCTCGCTCGAGCGGCTGGAGCACCTCGCCGGCCGGCGTCTCCAGCGCATCGGGCTCTCGGCCACGCAGAAGCCGATCGAGGACATCGCCGCCTTTCTTTCCGGCACCCCACACCCAACACCTAGCACCTGCATCATCGATTCAGGGCACGCGCGCACGCTCGACCTCGCGATCGAGATTCCCTCCTCGCCGCTCGAGGCGGTCATGGCGGCCGAGGTGTGGGAAGAGATCTACGAGCGTCTGGTGCAGCTGATCCTCGAGCATCGCACCACGCTGGTGTTCGTGAACACGCGCCGGTTGGCGGAGCGGCTGACGCTGCATCTCTCCGAGCGGCTGGGCGCGGACCAGGTGACGTCGCACCACGGCAGCCTGTCCAAGGAAAAGCGCCTCGACGCGGAGACCCGGCTCAAGGAGGGGAAGCTCAAGGCGCTGGTCGCGACCGCGTCGCTCGAGCTCGGGATCGACATCGGCGCCGTGGACCTGGTGTGCCAGATCGGCTCGACCCGCTCGATCGCGACGCTGCTGCAGCGCGTGGGGAGATCGGGGCACCACCTCGCCGCCGTGCCCAAGGGCCGCCTGTTCCCGCTCTCGCGCGACGAGCTGATCGAGTGCGCGGCGCTGGTGCGGGCCGCCCGGGAACGCACGCTCGACCGGTTGGTCATCCCGGAGCACCCCCTCGACATTCTGGCGCAGCAGATCGTGGCGGCGGTGGCGTGCGAGGAGTGGGAGGAGGACGCCCTGTTCGACCTGGTGCGGGGGGCGTACCCGTACCGCGACGTCTCGCGCAAGGATTTCGATGCGGTGGTGCGGATGCTCGCCGAGGGATTCACCACGCGGCGGGGGCGGCGCGGCGCGTATGTCCACTACGATGGCGTGAATCGCCGGCTGCGCGCGCGGCGCGGCGCCCGGCTCGCCGCGCTCACGTCGGGCGGGGCGATCCCGGACATCGGCGACTACCGCGTCATCCTCGAGCCGACGGAGACCTTCGTCGGAACGCTCAACGAGGATTTCGCGATCGAGAGCATGCCGGGCGACATCTTCCAGCTGGGCAACCGCTCGTATCTGATCCAGAGAATCGAGTCGGGCCAGGTGCGCGTCGTGGATGCTCAGGGCCAGCCCCCGTCGATCCCGTTCTGGCTGGGCGAGGCGCCGGGTCGTACGCCGGAGCTGTCGCAGGAGGTGTCGCGGCTGCGCCGGGACGTCGACGGTCGGCTGGGGGATCTCCGGGCGGCGACTACCTGGCTCGCGGGCGAGATCCCGGGCGTCCCCGAGCCGGCGGCCCGTCAAATGGTCGAGTATCTCGACGCCGCGAAGAAGATCCTGGGGGTCATCCCGACGCAGGAGACGCTCGTGCTGGAGCGCTTTTTCGACGAGGCGGGCGGGATGCAGCTGGTGCTGCACGCGCCGTTCGGGAGTCGGGTCAACCGCGCGTGGGGACTCGCGCTCCGCAAGCGGTTCTGCCGCAGCTTCAACTTCGAGCTCCAGGCCGCCGCCACCGAGGACGCGATCGTCCTGTCGCTCGGACCCCAGCACAGCTTCCCGCTCGAGGACGTGTTCCAGTACCTGAAGCCCGAGACCGCGGAGCACCTGCTGGTGCAGGCGATGCTCGACGCGCCGATGTTCGGCTCGCGCTGGCGGTGGAACGCGACCCGGGCGCTCGCCGTGCTGCGCGCGCGCGGCGGGAAGAAGGTCCCCACGCCGCTCCAGCGCATGGACGCGGAGGACCTGGTGGCCGCCGTGTTCCCAGATCAGCTGGCCTGCCCCGAGAACCTCGTGGGGGACCGCGAGATTCCCGACCACCCCCTGGTGCAGCAGACCATCGCGGACTGTCTGCTCGAAGCGATGGACTTCCCCGGCCTGAAGGGCGTGCTCGAGGGGATGGCGGCGGGACAGTTCAAGCTGGTGGCGCGCGACACGACGGAGCCGTCGCCGCTCGCGCACGAGGTGATCAACGCCAAGCCGTACGCCTTCCTCGACGACGCGCCGCTGGAAGAGCGCCGCACCCAGGCGGTGATCACACGGCGCGGGCTCGACGTGAAGACCGCCGAGGAGCTCGGGAAGCTCGATCAGGCGGCGATCGATCGGGTGCGGGAGGAGGCGTGGCCCGACGTCAGCTCGTCCGACGAGCTACACGATGCCCTGCTCGTCAGCGGTGCCCTCACGAGTGCGGAATGCGGAGTGCGGAATGCGGAATGGAAGGGGTATTTCGAGGAATTGGTGAAGGCCGAGCGTGCCGGTGTGCTGCAGGCCGGGCCAGGGCTGTGGGTAGCGGCCGAGCGGCTACCGATGCTCGAGGCCGTGTTCCCGGGTGTTCGGTGCGAGCCGGCGCTGAGCGTGCCCGAGCGCGATCGCGCGCAGGCATGGACGCGCGAGGAGGCGGTGCGCGAGCTGGTGCGCGGCCGGCTCGAGGTTGTCGGTCCGACCACCGCCGAGGGCGTAGCCACGGCGCTCGGCGTGCCGGTCGGGGACGTGGACTTCGCGCTCGGCGCCCTCGAGCACGAGGGCTTCGTGCTGCGCGGCCGGTTCAGTCCCGGCGTCGCGGACCTCGAGTGGTGCGAGCGGCGCCTGCTCGCCCGCGTCCACCGCTACACACTCGACCGGCTGCGCCAGGAGATCGAGCCGGTCACGGCGGCGGACTTCATGCGGTTCTTATTGCGGTGGCAGCGCGCCGCCCCCGACGCCCGGGCCGAGGGGCCGGAAGGGCTCGGTGCCGTGCTCGAGTTGCTTGACGGATACGAGGCGCCGGCAGGGGCGTGGGAGGCGGACCTGCTCCCCGCGCGGCTCGGGAACTACGACCCGCTGTGGCTCGACGGCCTGTGTCTGTCGGGGGCGATCGCCTGGGGCCGGCTGTCGCCGGCGGCGCCGTCGAACGGGGCGGGCCACAAGTCGGGGCCGATCCGCACGACGCCGATTTCGTTGTTTCGCAGGGAGCGGGGAGCGGTTTGGCAGTCCCTGACGGTGCAGTCCGATCCAGCGCACCTCCCGCTCTCACATTCAGCCCGAGCCGTCCTCGAGGCGCTCGACCAGCGGGGCGCGTCGTTCTTCGGCGACCTCGTGAACGCGACGGGCCTGTTGCGCACCGAGGTGGAGAAGGGACTCGGTGAGCTGGTCGCGTGGGGGCTCGTGACCTCGGACAGCTTCGCCGGGCTGCGGGCGCTGCTCGTGCCGTCCGACCGGCGCCGCCCCATCGGCGGGGGCGGGTTCCGGCGGCGAGGGCGCGTGGCGCCGTTCGGGGTCGAAACGGCAGGGCGGTGGTCGAGGGTGCGACGCCCGGCGCCGCTGCCAGAAGAGGCCGTCGCGGAAGCGGTAGCGTGGCAGCTGTTGCGCCGGTGCGGGGTGGTGTTCCGCCGGCTGGTGACGCGTGAGGCGCTGCTCACGCCGTGGCGCGACATCCTGCGGGTGTACCGGCGGCTCGAGGCGCGAGGAGAGATTCGCGGCGGGCGATTCGTGGGCGGGTTCTCGGGGGAGCAGTACGCGCTGCCGGAAGCGGTGGGGTTGCTACGCAGCGTGCGGCGCGAGGAGCCGCGCGGGGAGCTGGTGGCCGTGAGCGGGGCCGACCCCCTCAACCTGGTGGGGATCGTGACGCCGGGAGACGTGGTCGCCGGAGTCGCGACGAACCGGATCCTGTATCGAGACGGAATCCCCGTCGCGATCAAAGAGGGAGCAGGGGGCGGGGAGCAGTACCTCGCGGAGGTCACACCGGACGAACGGGAACGGCTCAAGTCCGCGCTGGTGCGCGGGCGTGTGGCTCCGCTCGTGCGGACCTATCTTGGAAGGACTCGTCCCAGGCCTGCCGCCACGCCCGACTAATAGTTGACGAAGCTGATCGCCTGCCGGATCACCGCTCGCACTGCTCGACTCTCACTGCGCGCGGGGCGATACACCGACCCACGCACCACGCGCAGCGCCTCCTCGTCGAATGCATGGTTGGGGCTCTGGACGATCTTCGCCGACCCAGGCTCGACGTGTCCCGTCACATCGAGCGCGGCTTCCACGAGGACGGTGCCGTCGACCCGGAGCGACTGCATCTCCGGCGGATAGCGGATTGGTGGGTGGGAGACGAGCACCGGCTGCTCCTCTACGGCCCCGACCGCGATCGGCGCAGACATGGTGGCGCCGGGCGGCTTGGCCCCACGCCCGCTGAGCCGGACCGAGTCCGCGAAGCGGCGCAAGAACGGCGCGAGGTCTACGCCGCGCGCAGTGAGGGTCTGGTACAGCGCGAGGCCCTCCGCCAGATCGGCGCGCCCGGCGCTGTCCCGCCCCGTGCGCGAGGCGGCGACACCTCGCACCAGCAGCGCGTATACCCGTTCTCCCTCGGTTGGACGCGTGAGCGCCGTATCGAGAGCGAGAGCGAGCTCCGCGAGCGCGCTGTCGGGGCGATTCGCGGCGAGTTGGCTGCGGGCGCTCGAGACGAGCTCCGTTGCGCTGAGCCTGGGCGGCCGCACGTCCACCGCCATCTGGACCATCACGCGCACCGCGGCGCGTTTGAGGCGGCCGGGAGAGAACCGGGACGCCACCATCATCTGTTTTACGGGCTCGATCAGGCCGGAATCGGGCGTCGACAGGACTTCCAGGGACGCCGGCTCCGCGTGCCCGGTCGTATCGATGATCGCCGCGATCTGCACAAACCCTTGGACATGCCGCCGTAGCAGGCTGCGCGGGTAGGCCACCGAGGGGCCCGACAGACGTCGCGGCGACTCGTCGACGTCCTTTGAAACGTAGAAGCCATGGCTCCGCCCGGCCGCTTGCTGCTCCTGCTGGAACAGCTGCGCCAGCTCGGGCGAGAGCTGATCGAGCCCGTTGACCTCTAGGCCTGGGTCAAGAGCCAGCGCCTGCCGGAACGCGGCGCGGGCGAGGTCCTCGTGGCCGCGGAGGAATTGGACGATCCCGTCCCACACGCGTGCGTTGTTGCGGTCGGCGGGCGCAGCGGGAGCCGTGCTATCGAGAGCAGACCGCAGCAGGGCCTCGGCAGAGTCGAGATGGTTGGCCGCGAGCTGTACGCGGGCGGAATCGACCAGTTGGGAGACACGCGACTGGCCCAGCAGCGCACCGGGCGGTGCGAGTATGACGGCGACGAGCACGACGACGGACGGCCGCGGCATGCCGCCCAATCGTGCTGCGGTGCGCCGCGAGCGTCAAGCCGCCGCGCTACGGCCGCGTCAGATCCACGCTGACCACGGGCAGGTCCCAGTGCGCCGCGAGGATCTCGAAGCGCCGCTGCTCCTCGCGCCGAAACGTGTCCTGGTCGGGAAACAGACGTTTCAGCTCCGCCTCGGGGAACGGCTCGTGCGGCGCCGCGGCGTTCTTCCACACGATCGTGACGCGATAATCCCAGCGGCCATCCTCGGTCCCGTGGAACCGGGGCGCCTCCGCGGTGACCCGCTGGATGTACCCCAGCTCGATCTCCCGCTTCAACACCGGGAAGTGGTTCTTCTTGAAGAGCCGGATGAACTCGTCGGCGAAGCCCCAGCGGGTCTTGTAGTAGTACTCCACCACGAACGGCTCACTCGCCCCTGCGGGGGGTGCCTGGGCGGCGCTCAACACCGGCATCGTGAGCAGCGCCGCCAGTATGGTCCAACGCACCTGCCTCCTCCCTTCTCAGTCGTGCGTCCGACCGGCGCGCACGATCTTCGCGGTGGTGATCACCTGTCCGGTGTGTCGCTGCGTGTGCTCGGCGAGATGGAACAGCAGGCCAACTACGTTGGTCGGTAGGGCCTGCCGCCCCACGGTACGAACGGTGAACAAATCCTTCGCCGAGGTATTTCGGAGTCCCTCGAGCGTGTCCGCGATCGCGCGCTGCACCGCGGCGATCAGGGTCGCCGCGTCCGCCGGCGGATCGCCCGGCTGGCCCTCGCCGGCGAGTACCCGCATCTGCTCGGGATTGAGGGGCCGACCGTGTGCGTACGTCAGCAGCCGGTCGAGGCTGCCACAAATGTGCTTCAAGTGGAAGCCGATGGACGCCGCGCCGCCGGGCTTGGCCCAGAGCTCCGCGACCGCCAGGCCGCTCGCCGCCCGCGCGACATCCTCGGAGGCCTGCACCAATGCGTGGGCCGCCGGCATGAGCAGCGGGTCGATTCCGGGGATTGGGCCGCGCAGCCACGCTTCGGGGGCCGCGGGCATCAGCCGACCGGTTGCTTCAGCTTGTCGAAGTAGAGCTTCCGCACCTTGGCCACTTTGGGGGCGATCACGGCGCTGCAGTAGCCCTGGTTCGGGTTACGGCGATAATAGTCGCGGTGGTACTCCTCGGC
>Ga0209056_10001001_pt1 | contig 31319 bp, 32 predicted proteins | sample GraSoiAngelo_114_FD_185876 | JGI IMG/M metagenome (GOLD analysis project Ga0209056, IMG submission 185876) | Grasslands soil microbial communities from the Angelo Coastal Reserve, California, USA - 14_0903_13_40cm (SPAdes) (version 2) | ecosystem: Environmental > Terrestrial > Soil > Grasslands... | reverse complement strand
CAGACGTCACGAGAGTCGCCTGGACGGGACTAGTCACCTAGCAGGGTTCTGGCAATCGACCGCGAGCGGCGTGTCAGCGGCGCGGTCTCGAGGTCGGGAGGCCCCACTCGAGGTGAGGACCTCCCGACCTCATGGTGCTAGCGAAGCGCCGAGAAGTTCACGAGGGGGCAGCGGACGAGGATGTTGGTCACCTCGATCCGACCTAGCCCCGCTGCAGCCGCTGCGGTGATGTCGTCGTCCTTCGTGAGGGGCACGATCGACTTGCCTTGGGCCCAATGGAAGATCTGCAGGTTCCAGGCGCCGCCCTGGTAGCCGACCTCCGTTGGGATGAAGTTGAGGACGTTGCAATCCGTAGCGTCCGCGGGGAACGTGGCTCGGTTCAAGGCGCACTGCGTGGCTGGGACGTTCCCGTTCGAGTCCACGACGTGGTAAACCACGTTGCCCTTCGCTATCAGCAGCGCCTCCTGAACCGTGCCCGCGCTCGAGGTCGAGCTGACGTACTCGATGACCCGGTGGTCGTAGTAGCCGGAGGTACGCGTGCCGGCAATGGCAGTCGTCGCGCTGAGGGTGACTAGCGCGAGCGTCGCCAGGGTCGCGAGAAGTGGAATGCGTCGCATCTACAGATCCTCCCGATGAGTCGTGCGGCGAACCATCGCAGACGTATGTGACACGCCGATGACAGTCCGCGCCCGCGCGGGTGCGACCCGTGCGATGCGAGTCGTAACGCTCCCCGCCGGCGAACGAGCACGCGCAGGTGCAAGCGCGCGAAAGCAGGACCGCGAGTTCGCTTGCGAGTCAGGTGAGCTCGCGACGACGAAGTGAGCCGGCAAAGGCTCCTTCCGTCGAGGCGGTTACCTGATTTCTGATTAGGTGCTCATTGACATTCTCGGTCGTCCGAAGACGCCGGAAACATCGGGATCTGCTGGGGAGGGTGGATTCGAACCACCGATTACCTGATCCAGAGTCAGGAGCCTTACCGCTTGGCCACTCCCCAAGGACGGCGCACGACGATTATCCCATCCGGGGACGGATCCCGAATGACGCGATAAGTGTGATCAACAGAAGTGGTGCGACGACCAGCGCGTAAACGAACCCTCCGCCCATGCTGATGATCCCGGTGAGATCTACGAAGAGCGCGAGACCGATGAGCCAGGAACCCCCGGGGGTCCCGTCCTCGCGAAACCGCACACCCGCGACCGCAAGCACCGGAGCGAGCGACCACATTAGTATCCATAGGAGCGGCGCCGGGAACAGGTTGTCGCGCTGTGCGACGACGAGGCTCTCGCTATGGCAAATCGTCGGACCGGGCGTCTGATTCGGGCCGATCGATCCGCTCGAACAGATCGTGGATGTCGGTCCGAAGAGGATGAAGATGCCGTACGCGATGCCAATCCCGACGGCGAGGAAGGAAACCGTCCGCGCTCTCCGGTTCATGCGGCGACGCTAGAACGGGATCGCGGCGATGCAAGCCGGCTAGGCGATGAGCGACTGCGGCCGGCGGTCGTCCTCAGGCTTCCACACGCGTCCGCGTTTGTCTTTCGTCCCGGATCGAGCGGCCTTGAGCTGGACCTTGCACCACGTGTCGTCAACGAGCGCTTCGAACGTGAAGCGGCCGGCCTGCCGGCTTTCGAGCGTGGCGACGACGTCGTCTGGCGCTCGGAGCACAAGCGTGACCTGGGCGCCGTCCTCGAGGGTGTCGAGGGCGCGCGCGCTGATCGTGATGACGGTTCCGTGCTCGTTCATGATCCGAACCTGCGACGGGACGATCCCAGCGCTCTCGAAGCGCAGCCACGTGAGCATGTTCTCCTCGAACACGCGCCAAGTCAGCGGGACGACGAGCTCGTCACTGGTCGGGAGCACCGCAGGCTCCTCATCGACGCCCGGACTGTCGGTACCGAGCCCCGCCGAGAACTCACCGATCCTGACGCGCGCCTCGTAGAGCTGTCGCTCGAGACGGTGTAGCCGGCGACGGATACGCGTCTCGCTCGCTTCGGAGACCACGCGGGCATCCTGCGCGCGCTTGAGCGCGTCGCGCAGGTTTGCGACGTCGTTGACCGCCCACTCGAACTGGCGGATCACCATCGTCACGCGCTGGTCGGCCTCGTTCTTGAGCTCATCAGTCACCGAGGCGAGGGTCGTCGCAGCGATGTGCCGGTTGGTCTGATGTGAGAACCAGGACACTGCCGCTCCCGCGCCGATCCCGAAGACGAGCCCCAGGGCGACCCATCGTTCCGCTCCCGCTGAAAAGGGCACGAGCGCCACGCTGAGCGCAAATAGGACGATCCAGGGCAGATAGAGCTGGGTGCGGGCCCGAGGGTGCGCGGTGTGGCGCTGGGCGGCCTTCGAGTGCGCGGTACAAAGCGCGCAGTCGGTGCCTGGCCGGTGTTGCTTCGGTCCGTTCATCGGTTTTCTCTTGGTCCTCGTGCGAGAGGCTCGGACCAGCGGCGATCTGACGCATCCCGACAACGGGTGACTGAGGCGAAGTCCACCCAATCGGGGCAGTACGAGTGGGGTATGACCAGGCCTGTTCGGTAGGTCCTTCTCGTCTCTCGTTGCGGCGGCAAGCGCTCCCTAGCGTTTCTGGCGTGGGCGGGGCTCGCTCACGGGAGGTCGGGAAAGATGAAGGCGCTAAGTCGCGCGGCCCTAGTGGGGACGCTTGCGACCGCACTGGCCGGCTTGGGGCTGCCGCTCGCGTCGCTCACGGCGCTCGCGGGTTCGGCGGCACCGGTCTTCACGAGTCTCACGCTCACCCCCAACCCGAGCGCTGAATGGCAGCAAATAGTCCTGCACGGTGATTTCACGGATGCCGACGGCCCCGAGGAGCACTTTCTCGTGGTCTCGTGGGGTGGCCAGGTCGCGCTTACCCTGCAGTCGATCCCTGCAGGCGCGCTCTCATTCGATGTCCTCAAGACTTATCCAGACGACCGTCCGACCGGCACCTCGTTCGACACGTACGACGTAGTTGTCACGCTCTACGACGGATCTGCCCCGGACCTGAGCGTGCCGTCCACCACGCAGACTCTCAAGCACACCGTGAACGATGTCGCGCCAGATGTGCATCTCGATCTGTCGCTGACCACTATCTTGGATGGCGGAAGCGTGAGCGCCACACTCTGGTTCACGGACCCGGGCCACCCGGGTCTCAGCACCCCGAACCCCTGCCCTGCCAGCCGCACCCCCGACTGCTTCACCGAGAAGGTCAATTGGGGCGACAACAGCGCAGACGCGGTCTGGGAGCAGACGGTCTTCTCGCAGCTGATGACGTTTGCGGTCCCCGCACACAGGTTCGACGTGGCCGGCACCTACGACGTTACCGCGACCGTCACTGACGACGACGGGTTGACCGGCACCGCGAAGGTCACGGTCGTCGTCGGATCGAAGAACACTCCCCCCAGCGGCCTCAAGCTGAGCGCCGATGTTGTGTCCGAGGGGAATGCGACGACTCTCACAGGTAGCTTCACCGATCCCGACCCGGACGACACCCACAGCGTCTTGATCAACTGGGGCGACGGCAAGGACACTGCGGAGCCACTCGGCCCCGGAGTGCTGACATTCTCGGCGCAGCACGTGTACGCGGTCCACGACAGCTACACGGCCGCCGTCACCGTCAAAGACGCGGGGCTCGCCACGGTCAGTGACAACCTCGCCGTCCTCGTTCGGAATACACCGCCCGCGGACCTTGCGATGCCGGCCGTAACGGTCATCGAGGGTGACGAGGCGACACTCACGGGCTCGTTCAGCGACCCTGACATGCTCGATACGCACAGCGTTCGCATTGAATGGCGGGACGGCTCGACAGACAGCACCGTGCCGCTCGGCGCCGGAACGCACACCTTCTCAGCCAAGCACGTGTATGCGGCCCAGGGCAGCTACAAGCCGACCGTGACCGTCACGGATCTTCCGGCAAATGAGTCCGTGACCGGCTCGGCCGACGTCACGGTACTCGTCCGCAATACCGCGCCGGCCGACCTCAAGCTGACCGTCGCCGAAATCGACGAGGGCGGGACGGCCACGCTGAACGGCAGCTTCACCGACGTCGACGCGGACGACCCGCACACGGTGGTCGTCGACTGGGGCGACGGCTCGTCGAAGACGACGCTGTCGCTCACCGCTGGTCTGACGACGTTCTCGGCGCCGCATGGCTACGCGACGGCTGGTACGTACACGCTCGGCGCGACCGTGACGGACTCGCACGATGCCGCGACGAGCGCAAGCGTGGACCTCACCGTCCGCGCCAAGACCAAGAGCTTGAGCGAGCTCCTGGATGCCCTGAGCGCACTGATCACCTCGTGGAATCTGGACAAGGGCACGGAGAACAGCCTGTTGACGAAGGTCGACGCGGCTCGCCCCAATGTCGGCACGAGCGACGACAAGGTGTGCACGTCGCTCAACGCGCTCGGCAACGAAGTCAACGCTCAGACGGGCAAGAAGCTCTCGATGGAGCAGGTCAGTGACTTCTGGAAGCTCCTCGCGAAGGTCGACGCAGCCGTTCCGTGCACCGCGTACGGAACGGCGCCAAACGTGAGGAGCAGCGCGCACAACTAGCCCACCTCCCCCAAGCAGCGCCGGGCCGTTCGCGCGAAAGCGCGGGCGGCCCGCGCGTGTCAGGCTATGTATGTGACCGCAGACTCGGGAGGCTCGGCCCCCCGTCCCCCGAGGCTCCCTCGGCCTCGGTCCGAGATTGCGGCGTTCCAGCCGTACCGCACGCCACCGGTCAAAGCCGACGTGCGGATCCAGGCGAACGAGTGGCCCGAGCCCAACCCCGCCGGCCACCACATCACGCCACAAGAGCTCGACGGCGTCCTGTTGAACCGTTATCCGGGCCGTGGTGACGAGCTCCGGGACGTGTTAGCCGCGCGCTGGGGAACGCGACCCGATCAGCTGATCCTCGGCAACGGAAGCAACGAGCTCCTTCTTCAGGTCTTCCTGGTCTTTGGCGGTCACGGCCGAAAGACGCTGCTCTTCCATCCCACGTACACGATGCACGGCCGGCTCACGGTGCTCGCCGGCGGCACCGTCGTCGAGGAGATGGTGGGCCTGCCGTACGAGCTCACCAAAGAACGCGCACTCGCCGCGATGGCCAAGGCGCGCCCAGAGATCGTCGTGTTCACCACGCCCAACAATCCGACCGGCAACACGATCGACGGCGACTTGATCCTGGAGATCGCCGAGCGCTACCCAGAGACGCTCGTCCTGGTCGACGAGGCCTATTCGGACTTCGCCGGGAAGACCCTTGTCCCGCGGATGGACGCGTACCCCAACATGGTCATCTCGAAGACCTTCTCCAAGGTCCTCGCCGCCGCCGGGCTGCGCGTCGGCGTCCTCATCGTGCACCCCGAGCTCATCAACTACTTCACCGCGGCCGCTCTTCCGTACAACGTCAGCACGCTGACGCTCGCGGTCGCGACGCGGATCGCCCGCGACGAGGCGTCCGTCCAGCGCCGCCTGGCACTCGCGGCGAAGGAGCGCAAGCGCGTGTACTCGGCCCTGCGCCGGATTTCAGCGGTCGACGTCTTTCCGTCGGTCACGAACTTCATCCTCTTCCGCCTGCGCGAAGGGAAGCCCGCGGACGTGCACGCGCGGTTCCTCGAGCAGAGCGTGCTCATCCGTGACATCTCGATGTGGCCCGGTTGCCAGGGATGCTTGCGCGCGTCGCTCGGCACGCCTCCGGAAAACGATCGGTTCATCGCCGCGCTCGACGCCGTGTTCGCCGCTCCGGCGGTACCCAGATAGCACGGCCAGCGCTATTTGTAGACGCGGCGAGCCTCGCGTATCGCGCCTATCACGCGGTCCCCGAGTGGCGCGCCTCGGACGGTACGCTCGTGAACGCCGCGCTCGGTTTCCTCAACTTCCTCTCGCGACTCGTGCCCGATCGAAAGCCGGCGCGGCTGTTCGTCGCGCTTGATGCCGACTGGCGGCCGCAGTTCCGCGTCGACGCCATGCCGTCGTACAAGTCGCACCGCGTCGCCGGACCGGACGATCCGCCGGACCCGGTCGATCCTCAGATGAAGATCATCGTCGAGCTCCTCGACGCATTCGGGATCTCGACCGCGGCAGCCGAAGGCTACGAAGCCGAGGATGTCATCGCCTCGCTCGTCGAGCGGATGTCCGGGCCGGCCGAGATCGTCACCGGCGACCGCGACCTCTTCGCGCTCGTGAAAGACCCGAACGTGCGCGTCCTCTACACCCTTCGCGGCGTGAGCGAGCTCGCGCACGTGGACGAGGCGTGGATCCGCGCGAAGTACGGGATCCCCGGCGACCGCTATTACGACTACGCCGTCCTTCGCGGTGATCCCTCCGACGGACTCCCCGGCGTGCACGGGATCGGCGAAAAGACCGCGAGCGCGCTCGTGGCGAAGCACGGTTCGCTGGACGCGATCCTGACCGCGACCGACGTCTCGAACACGATCCGCGCGAAGCTTCGCGCCGACGCGGACTACGTCGCCGCTGCGCGCAGGGTGGTGTGGATGGCGCGCGATGCCCCGGTGACCGGGGGCGATGGGACGATCCCGCGTGCGCCCGCGCACCCCAGGCGGGTCGAGGCCCTGGCCGAGAAGTACGCGCTGAGCGCCGCGACCAAGCGCCTCACCGAGGCACTCGCGAGCCAAGGGGTGACCGCAACTTAGCCGGCGGCCTCATGATTACCCTCCACTCGCCCGGAGGACGCGGATGATCATCTACCCCGCGATCGACATCTATCAGGGCCGCGCCGTCCGCATGACGCGTGGCGACTTCGCGACCGTCGAGCAGGTCGCCGCGTCTCCTCTCGACGCCGCGCGCAAGCTCGTCGCCGAGGGCGCCGAGTGGCTGCACATCATCGACCTCGACGGTTCACGCACCGGGACGCCGGCGAACCTCGACGCGATCCGTCAGATCGCGAACCGCTTCACGGTGAAGATCCAGGCCGGCGGGGGCATCCGCGACTTCGACACGGCCGAGGCTTTCGCGGAAGCGGGCGCGTCGCGCATCGTCGTTGGCACCGCCGCGATCGACGACCCGGAGCTGATCGGCAGACTCGTCGATCGGCACGCGGATGGGCTCGCGGTGTCGGTCGACGCCCGCACTGGGATGGTGACGACCGACGGCTGGACCGAGACCACGAACGTCCGCGCCGTCGATCTCATGCAGCGGCTCGCCATCACCGGCGTGGCGACCGTGATCTTCACGAACGTATCGATCGACGGAACGCTGCAGGGGCTCGACCTCGCCTCGACCGAGGCTGTCGCGCGTGCGTTCGGTGGCGACGTCATTTATTCGGGCGGGGTGGGCGCGCTCGAGGACATCGCCGCGCTCGCGAAGCTGCGCCACCGCGGACTGCGTGGCGTCATCGTCGGGCGCGCTCTGTACCTCGGTCGGTTCACGCTTTCGGACGCGATGCGCGTCGCCCGCGGGGGTGTTGTGGCCTAGCGAACCGCCCGTTCGAAGACCGTCCGGTCATCCGCGCTGCGCACTACAAAAGCGACGAGCTCAAGGGTCGTGTTCGGGTTTGCGCGCGCGTGTTCCCGCGCCGCAGCGATCATGACCTCGGCGCACTCGTCGATCGGGAATCCGGCGACCCCGGTCGCAAGGGCGGGGAAGCCGATGCTGCGGTCGCCCGCCTCGTCGGCCAGCGCGAGCGAGCGAAGCGTCGCGCGCCGGATGATGTCGGCGCTCGAACGCGAACCCGCGCGCTTCGGGACGGCCTCATCCTCTGCGCGGTAGCCCATCGCCGCCGCATGGATGACGTGACGGTTTGGCAGCGCGCCTGCCGATGTGCGGACCGCGTCGCCGAGCCGGATCGGTCCCTGACGAACCGCTTCGCGCTCCACCGCCTCTCCACCACGACGCTTGAGCGCGCCGGCTACGCCCGAGCCCATCCAGAGGTCGGTGTTGGCGGCGTTCACGACTACATCGAGGTCCGGTTGATCGGAGATGTCCCCTTGCCGGACCTCGATCCTCACGCCCGAAGAAAGTCCAGGAGGAGACGGTTGACCAGCTCAGGACGCTCTTCCATGACCCAGTGGCTCGTGTGCGGAACGTACTCGATGCGGAACTCGCTCGCGAAGAGCCCCTGCATGTCATTGGTCAGCTCCCTCCCCAGGGCGACGTCGTCCTCCGCCCAGATCAGAAGCGTCGGCGCCTGGATGATCGTCGACGCGTCGAGTGCCCTTCCGGTGAGCGCATCGCGGAAGACCGCCCGGTAGTAGTTGAGGGTCGCGGTCGCTGCGCCCGGCATCGAGAACGCCCGCCGATACTCGAGGAGATCGTCATCGCTGAAGGCTCGTCCGCGGTTCGCGCTCCCGCGCAGCATCCGCTCGAGCCCGGCGCCGCCGTCCCAGCCCAGGATCGCCTCGGGGACCCGAGGAAGCTGAAAGAAGAGCACGTACCAACTCCGCAGGACCTGGCGGGACAATGAGCGGAGGGCTCGCTTGAGCGGCATCGGATGCGGGCAGTTCAGCACGACGAGCCGGTCGACGGCCTCCGGGCGGGTCTCGGCCGCTGCCCAGGCGATGGCACCGCCCCAGTCATGACCGACGACGTGCGCACGGTCCTCGCCGAGCGCCTGGATGAGCCCGACGATGTCGGCGACGAGAACCGGGATCCGGTAATCGGACACGCGTGGCGGCTTGTCGCTCTCCGCGTAGCCGCGGAGGTCGGGTGCAACAACACGGAAACGCTCGGCGAGTGCGGGGATCTGCTTGCGCCAGGCATAGGCACTCTCTGGAAACCCGTGGAGCAGGAGAACGAGCGGGCCCTTCCCTTCGAGGACGCAGTGAAGGCGGACGCCGTTGACCGCAATGTCCCGCCGCACCGGCACATGCTGGCACGCGCGATGCCATGACCCCCGGGCATGTCCAGCGACCTCGCGTTCAGCGTCGGTCTGCTCGCCGGATGGCTCGCGCTCGTGGTCTGGCTGACGTGGCCCGACCCGCATTGCAAGTGCTGCCCCGAGGGGCAGCGCGCTCACCAGACCCGCGACCGAAAGGCGTAAGTCCGCTCCAGTCTTTTCTCGGTCAGTCCGCGACATCGTGCGTCGGCGCGATGAGGAAGATCCAGATATCCCAAGCGACATGGCTGATCACGAGCGCGCCGAGCGGCATGCGCAGCGCGCGCAGCAGTCCCCAGTAGGCGCCGGCGACCGTCGCCGCGCCGAGTAACGTGGCGTTCTCGGTGACCACATGCGCGCCACCGTAGAGAAGCGTCGACGTCACGTAACCGGCGCGTGATTGCACGAACCCGCGCCAGAACAATTCCTCGGCGGGCCCGATGATGAGCGCGAGGCGCGCCACGAGCTCTTTCTTCGTTCTGAGGGAACGCAATGCGTAGATGTCGCCGATCTCCTCACCACCGCGCGGCATCACCTTCCGCGCGATCGGATCTCCCGCGCGGAAGAGGCCGTAGAGACCTGCGGCCGCGCCGAGCCCGAGGGCCACCTCACGCGGTCCGATGCGCGTGCGACGCGCGTCGCGGTCGGTGGCGAGCGCGAGCGCGCCGAGGGTGAGCCCTGTTGCGGTCATGCGATCCCAGAAGCGCTCGCGCGGGCCGCGGAAGGTCAGGCCGAACGCGGCGAACGCGGCGGCGATGCCGAGCGCAAGGAGCCTCAACGGTCGAGGGGCTCCGCCCCCCGGCCCCCGATCAACGCGTCAAGAGCGCCGCGAGGACCAGCCCGGCGACTAGAAGGAAGCCGAACGCGGCGTGGAGCTGGGCGGTCTCGAGGTCGATCATCGCGATCGCGCGCTGCTGCCCGGTCGCGCCCAGCTCCGACGAGCGGATCTGACGGACGAGCAGCGGCAGCGAGAGCATGGCGAGGAGCGTCCACGTCGGCAGGAGCCCGAACACGACGCCGGCCGACAGCGCGAGATAGGCCCCGACCACGAGCGCCACGTACAGCCAGTGCGCGGCGCCGCGGCCCGCGCGCACCGAGAACGTCGCGGCACCGGCGCGGGCGTCCTCGCTGATGTCCCGCCACTCGTTGCCGTGCAGGATCGCGGCGACGAGCAGACCGACGGGAATGCTCGCGGCGACCGCGCGCAGGTCGAAGAGGCCGCTGACCGCGAAGAACGAGCCGATCACCATGAGCGGCCCCATGAGCAGGAACACGAGCGGGATTCCGACCGGCCCGAACTTGTACTGGAACGGCGGCGCCGTGTAGGTATACCCGCCGACGAGCCCGACGATGCCAAGCGCGACGATCGGCCAGCCGCGCACACTCGTTAGGTAGAGGCCGACGAGCACCGCGACCGCAAACGCGGCGATCGCGAAGCGGTACGCGGCCGGCTCGCTGATTCGTCCCTTGACGATCGCGTGGCTGGCGCGCGGTGAGACGATCGTGTCGACGCCCTTCCGCACGTCGTAGATCTCGTTCGTCACGTTCGTGCCGACGTGCAGCGCCACCGCGCCGACGAGCGTGGCGAGGAACAGCCACGGATCGAACGCGCCTGCGAGGGCCGCAAGCGCCCCACCCGCCGCCACGGGAACGGTGGACGCGGTGAACGAGAACGGCCGCGCGATCTCCCACAGGCCGCCGAGGCGATTTCGCGCATCTTGCGCGAAGGTCTTGCGCTGGGCTTCGAGCGACACGCGCGCCGCCGAGCCGACCTCCGCGGATCCATATAGGACGGCCGCCTCGAGCAGCGCGGTGACCTGTGCCTCCTCTTGGACGACCGGCTGCAGCAAGGGCAGCGACATTCCGGCCTCGTGATACGCGTGCGCGCGTTCGGCGACCTCGCGCCGGGTGCCGCAGAGGATGTAGGCATCCAGGAGCTCGTCGGCGATGAGCGCGCCCGCACCGGTGTAGTCCTCGCCGCGCCACTTGGTCGCGATGCGATCGCGGTTCTCCGGCTCGAAGCCCGCGCGCCGGAGCGTCACATCCGAGAGGATCGACATCATGTAGATCACGAACGGGTCGCGCTTCGCGCGGTTGAGCGCGTCGCGCCGGGTCTCGTCGATGAACGTCAGCAGGTACCCCGCAACGTCGATCGACTGCGGATCGCGGCCGGCGTCCTTCGCTGCACGCCTCATCACACGCAGAAGCTTCTGAAGGCCCGGGATCGACTCCGCGGGACGCGCCAGGTAGCCGTCGCCCTTCTGTCCGGCCACGACCATGATCGGCGAGCGGTAGCCGGCCACATAGATAGGTACGCGGTGCACCGGTGGGAACATCGGCTGGAGGGGCGGCAGGCCCGGCTTTCCCGGCGGTAGGCGCTCGCCTTTCCAGAGCGTATGCAGCGTGTCGATCGTGCCTACGGTGCGCGTGGCGGCGTCGTCAGGCGCGTAGGGGATGCCCATCTGCCCGAGGCGCAGCGGCAGCGCCGAGCCGAGGCCGAGGCGGATGCGCGAGGGCGCCATCTCGTCGAGCGCGGAGACCGTCATCGCGATGAGCACGGGATGGCGCGTGAACGGGTTGAGCGCGCCGAGGCCGACGCCGATCTCCTCCACCTGCGAGGCGACGGCGCTCGCATAGGTGACCGCGTCGCGCTCGAAGTAGCTGTCGTGGAACCACACCGACTCGACCCCGGTTGAGCGCGCGCGCTCCGCCCAGGCGACGCAATCCGAGACCTTGCCGCGCGACGCGAGCCCCAGTCCCACACGCCGAGCGAGCGCCATCAGGAGTTGGCCTTTCCGAGCGCGTCCATCGCCCCCTCGATCCGTTGGAGCGACCGGTCACGACCGAGCACCTCGAGCGATTCGTAGAGCGGCGGCCCGATCGTCCGGCCGGTGATCGCAAGGCGCACCGGCTTGTTGACGTCGCCCTGCTTCCAGTCCATCTCCTCGGCGACCGCCTTGAGCGCAGCCTCGATACGTGTTGCGATGAAAGGCTCGAGGTATCGAAGATGAACGGTCACCTTCGCGAGCGCCTCCACGGTGCCGGCGGGATCCCGCTTGGCCGGGACGAGGTCCTTTGGATCGTAGGTGATGTCATCCGTGAACAGGAAGGCGATCTGATCCTTCGCGTCTTTCAGCGTCTTCATCCGTTCCTGGATGTGCGGGACGATCCTCTTGAGCGTCTCGCGGTCCCAGTCGGCGGGTACGAAGGGCTCGAGCCGACGGACCAGCTCGTCGACCGACAGGCGTCTGATCCATACACCGTTGAAGAAATCCAGGCGCTCCTTGTCCCACTTACCGGGGGAGCTCTGCACCTGCTCGATCTTCCAGAGGCGGGTGAGGTCATCCATCGAAAAGATCTCTTCTTCGGAGCCCGGTGCCCAGCCCACGAGCGCGAGATAGTTGATCAGCGCCTCGGGGAGGTAGGCGTCCTTCCTGAATTCCGCGACCGCCGTGGCGCCATGCCGCTTGCTGAGCTTCTTTCCATCGGGGCCGAGCACCGAGGGGAAGTGCGCCATCGGAGGAATGTCCCAAGAGAACGCGCGATAAATGAGCAGGTGCTTGGGGACGGAGGCGACCCATTCCTCGCCACGCATGATGTGCGTGATGCCCATGACGTGATCGTCGACCACGACCGCGAGGTGGTAGGTCGGGAAACCGTCGGATTTCAGGAGCACCTGGTCCTCGATGGTGTTGACCTGCCACTCGATGTGGCCGTGCACGAGATCCTCGATCGAAAGCGTGCCCTCGTCCGGCACCTTGAGCCGCACGACGTGCGACTCGGCTTTCGCGCGCGCGGTGGCTTCCGCGACGGGGATGTTCCGGCAGTGCCGGTCGTAGCGCGTGAGCTCGTGTCGCGCTTCCTGCTGGCGGCGGAGCTCGGCGAGACGCTCCTTCGAGCAGAAGCAGTAATACGCGGCGCCCTTGGCGACGAGCTCCTGCGCGTGCTTCTGGTAGAGCGGCAGGCGCTCCGACTGGACATATGGTGCGTGCGGACCGCCTTCGCGCGGACCCTCGTCCCAGGTGATCCCAAGCCAGTGCAGCCCCGCGTAGATCGAATCCACCGCGCCCGGGACGAGGCGCTCCTGGTCCGTGTCCTCGATCCGGAGGATGAGTCTGCCACCGCGCTGGCGGGCGAAGAGGTGGTTGTACAGGATCGTGCGCACGCTGCCGATGTGGAGCTCACCGGTGGGAGACGGCGCGAAGCGCAAACGGACGCTCAAATCGAGGTCAGTTTAGGTCGGTATTCTGGATATGCATGGCCATTGGAACGCGCCGCGACAGGCGCGAGAAACAGAAGCGTCAGCGGCAGCGCCAGCAGGGACAGCAGCGGCACCGCTCGCCCGGCGGCATCAGGAATCAGCTCCTCGTAGGCGGAGCGATCATCGGCGCGATCGTGCTGGCAATCCTTGGGCTTCGCGCGGCGGGCGTGTTCGAGCCGCCGGTAAAGCCTCTCGATGTGAACTCGTCCGAGTTCCAGGTGCCTGCCGGAAGCACGATCGGCACGCTTCAACCGGACCAGGGCAACGCGCACATCCCGGTCGGACAGAAGGCGACCTACAACAGCGTGCCACCGACGTCAGGGGAGCACTGGTCGTCGAGCGCGCCCGCGGCTCCGGCGCCATGGGGAATCAAGGACGCGATGCTGCCGAACGAGGTGACGACCCACAACCTCGAGCACGGCGGCATCGTCATCGCCTATAACAACCTGACGCCAGCCGAGACGGACCAGCTCAAGAGCATCGTCCGCGCGCTGACCGGCGGTACGTACCGGAAGATCATTCTCGAGCCCTATCCGCCCCTCGGCGACGCGAAGGTCGCGCTCACGTCCTGGCGCTGGCTCTTGAAGCTGCCCAACATCGATCAGACCCAGATCGTCCAGTTCGTCCGGTCGCACTACGCCGACCCGAACTACGCTCCCGAGGCGAATATCCAATAGTCCTCGGACCTCGCGGTCCTGCGGTCTGCTAAGCCTCCGGCCGAAGAGCTCGCTCTTCGGCCACCTCAGTAGCCCGGTACTACCGACCCGTACCTCAGTACGTCCCCAAGCCGACTCATTTAAAGGACCGCGCATCTGTGCGTTCATACGGCGAATGTCCACGCAGAATCCCGGCGGTCAGGGCGCTGCCCTCGATGCAGCGCTACTCGAGATCGAGCGCTGGCTCGGGACGAGACCATGGCGAAGGCTGACCGCACTGTGGCGCGCCCAGACGCGAAGGATGCAGCTCGCCCTCGCCTTCACCGGACTGTTCGTACTGGCGAGCCTGGTGAACCTTTGCGGCTCGGGCGGAAGAACCACCACGAGCCAGCTGATCGTCCCGGTCGTCGCTACCGCAAAGCCCGCGCCGGTCGTCGCGCCGTCACTCGTGGCGGAAGGCGCGCCGGCGGACGCTGGGAAGAGCTGGGTCGTCACCAAGGTGTGGCAGGGAAGCGACAGCCGGGATACGGAAGAGCTCAGCATGGCGGGTCACTGGCGTGTCGACTGGATCTTCAGCCCAGCGAAGGGCGGAGGCAGTCTTCACGTCTTCATCTATTCCGTCGAGCCCCGGGTGCTGCTGTACGAGGTGGTGGGCACTCAGAATGGCGGCGCCGATTCGAGCTTCTGGTCGGGCAACGGCAGGTTCTTCCTGAAGATCAACGCCGATCGCGGCGACTGGAAGGTAGCGGTCCAGGAGCTGCGTTAGCTAGGGCGCGCTCTAGTCACCCCAGTAGCGCTCTTCTTTCCACGGGTCCCCACGGTTGTGATATCCGTTCTTTTCCCAAAATCCGGGCGCGTCCGTCGATCTGAACTCGATCCCCCGCAACCACTTCGCGCTCTTCCACGCGTAGAGCCGCGGGACGACGAGCCGCGCGGGCGCACCGTGCTCAGGCGTCAATTCCTCGCCGTTCGCGCGCAGTGCGATGAGGCAGTCGTCACGCAGGCAGAACTCGATCGGGGTGTTCGCGGTGAAGCCCTGCTCGCTATGCGCGATCACGAACTTCGCATCGGGGAGCGGCTTGGCCAGCTCGACGATCTTCGCGAAGGGGATCCCTTCCCAGCGCTGGTCGAGGCGCGACCACGTCGTGACGCAGTGCATGTCCGCGACGACAGTGGTCTCGGCCAGCTTGCGGAACTCGTCCCAGCTCAGCTTGAACTCGTTCAGGACCTTGCCGAAGACGCGGAAGTCCCAGGTCCTCGGATCGAAGCGCGGAACCGACCCGTAATGAAGCACAGGCCACTTCTCGGTCAGGTACTGCCCCGGCGGCACGCGCGCGGCGATCTCCGCCGGCAGCTCGCTCTTCTTGGTGAAGAATTTCACTAGTCGAGTCCCGCGGCGCGCCGCAGCAGCTTGAACGTGTAGATCCCGGTGTCGTGCCCGTCCGCCCATTCCGGCGTCAGCCCGTAGCGGCCCACCGCATAAACCTCCTTCAAGGTCGTCTGCGTCTCGCTGAACTTCGTGTCGGGGTTCACGTTGCCGGCGAAGGCGCCCTCACCGGAGCAGTACGCGCACGGACACGCGCGACGAAGCGGCTCCCAGTCGTACTCGGCGACCTTCCCGTCGTCCCACCGGACGCGAAACGTTCGCTCGTCGGGAACTATCTCCCAGCCCACCGGTCGGTGGAAGACATCGGCCACTCGGTCGATGATACGAACGTGCAAGCCACGATGGACGACTTCCGAAAGATCGAGATGCGCGTGGGCCGCATCGTGGGCGTCGAAGACTTCCCCGAGGCGCGCAACCCCTCGTACAAGCTCACGATCGACTTCGGACCACACGGCACCCGCAAGTCTTCCGCCGCTCTGCGACGCTGGTATGACAGAGCCGACCTCGAAGGTCGCCTGGTGGTCTGTGTGACGAACTTTCCGCCGCGGCGTATCGCGACCTTCGAGAGTGAGGTCCTGACGCTGGGCGCGATGCAGGAGGACGGCCGGGTGGTGCTGCTGGAGCCGGATCGCGACGCCGAGCTCGGGAGCCCGATTGGCTAAAGGCTGGTCACCATTCGAAAAAGACGAGCCGATCGAATGGCCAGAATCGCAGGGTCACCTTCCCGATGATGTTGACCACCGGCACGGCGCCGAACGTGCGCGAGTCCGACGACGATTGCCGGTTGTCGCCGAGCACGAAGATCGTGCCCAGAGGCACGGTGAAGGGGTACTTGATCGTCGCCGCCTGTGGCGTCGTGGGCTGCGCGCGGGTCTCCGCGTACTCGATGAGCTTCCCGTTCACGTAGACCTTGCCATCGCGAAGATCGATGGTCTCTCCGCCGACGGCGATGACGCGCTTGACGTACGGGATCGTCGAATCCGTCGGCGGGTTGAACACGATGATGTCGCCACGCTGGGGAACGCCGAACCGGTAGTCGAGCTTGCTCACGAGCACGCGGTCGTTCTGCTCGAGCGTCAGCTCCATCGATCGCTGTCGGACCTCGGTGACCTGCACGACAAACAGGTTGAGAACGACCGAGATGACCACCGCAAGAGCGAGCGCTTGGACGATCTCCAGGATCGCGCGCCACGAAAAGGGCGCCCCGCCGATGGGTTCCTCGTATTCGGGACGTGAGACGGTCTGGGGAGTGGCCACCTGAAACTAGTGTACGGACGCGCCCGGCCGAAAGATGGAACAGCCCAAGATCAGCTAGTTGAAAGCGGGGATCAGTCGCTCGCGCGAGCGCTCGATCATCTCGGGGGCGCGGTCCTTGGGGAAAGCGCACAGGTACTGATCGAGGCCGGCGCGCCCGTAGCCGCGGATCTTCTCGACCAGAGATCTGCCGTCTCCCTCGAGCGTGCTCGACGACCAGTGCGAACGCAGCAGCGGCTTTTCCCGCTTCGCAGCCACCTCCATCGATCCCAGCTCTTTGAATGCGGCAGCAATTTCCTCGTTGGTCAGATCGGCCCCGCCGGTGCCGTGCTTGCCCAGGTCGAATCCGTCGGCGTACCGGGCGGCGAGGCGCATGACCCGCGGTCCTTCGCCCCCGACCCAGATCGGCGGCCGCGGGCGCTGCGTGGGCTTCGGCGCGCAGACCGCGTCGTCGATCCGATAGTGCTTTCCGTGGTACGTCGCGCGCTCCTCGCTCCAAAGGCGCCTGGTGATCTCGAGTCCGTCCTTCAGCTGCTCGACGCGCTCGCCGGGTGGCGGGAAGTCGTACCCGTACGCCCGATATTCCGCCTCTTTCCACCCTGCGCCGATGCCGAACTCGAGGCGGCCGCCGGATATGTTGTCCACGCCGGCCGCGATCTTGGCTTGTAGGGCCGGGTTCCGGTACTGGACCGCCGCGACGAGGACGCCGAGACGGATCCGCTGCGTATCTCGCGCCAGCGCCGCGAGCAGCGTCCATGCCTCGAGACAGTTGCGGTCCGGGATGCCGCCGGGACCGCCGAAGAAGTGGTCGCTGACCCAGAACGAGTTGAACCCTGACGCCTCGGCCTTCGTTGCGAGCTCGCGGATCTCGTCGTAGCTGAATCCGGCCGCGGGCGACACGATGACCCCGAGACGCATCGTTTCGGATGCTAGCCGTGGCGCTCGGAGATCACTTTCGCGACGTCGCGTCCCAGGCGAACGCTGTAGTTGGTACCACGATCCTCCGGATAGATCTGCGTGGTGTTCGCGACGAAGATCCCGTTCCGCGGCGTGTCGAACGGCAAGAGGCGACGACGGTTTCCGACGCGGGGTACCGGCTGCGCGGCGTCTTCGCGGAAGGCCCAGTAACGGAGCACGTCCTCCGGGCGGAAGGACGGGTTCATGAGCTTGAGCGCGGCGAGGTAATGCTGCAGCAGCGCGTCCGGTCCGAGGCGCGTCAGCGGATCGTCCGGGGCGACGTAGTTGGACACATAGAGGTAGCGGCCCGGGTACCGATCCGCCGGGACGAGGTTGGTGTGTTCGACCATGCCGAGGAAGGGCACGTCCATGTCGGCGACGTTCATCCAGTACACGTCCAGGTACGCGCGACGCATCTCGAGAAGAAGGACGACCGCGGCGCGATAGGTCCACGCCTCCAGGCGAGCTCGGTACTCGGCGGGCCATTCGCACAGCGCGGCGGTCGCCGTCGTCGGAGTCGTGAGCAACACGATGTCCGCACGAAGGTCCCGACCGCTCTCCATTGTCGCGTTGCCGATCGGCCGGCGGTATGCGCCGGGCGCCGCGCACTGCAGCGCGAAGCCATCTCCCTCCGGCCGGACGGCGACGACCTCGCGATCGAGCTCGATGACGGCGCCCCGTTTGCGCAAGTCCTGGGCGAGCGCCACGCAGATCGCGCGGAACGAGCCCCGCGGATATCCCAGCCGTTCGCGTCCGGCGCTCGCGCCCTTCCCGCGGCGGAGCACGAACTTCGACCAGAGCCAGGCGAGCGGGATCAGCTCCGCGTCGTCGCCGAACTTGCCGAGCATGAGCGGCAGCCACACGGAGCGGACCGCGCGCTCGCCGCACGTGCGCCGCAACCACTCGAGCGCGCCGATGTCGTCCATGCGCTCCCAGTCGGTGCGACCGACGAGCCGCAGCACGACGAAGCCGAGCCGCACGCGGTCCGCGAGCGGGAGCGGCGCGTACGTGAGCAGGTCTTTGGGAGTGACAAATGGATAGACGCGCCCGCGAGTGAAGATCCCGACCGACGACGGATACCACTCGAGCTCGCCCGGGAGAAGCTCTTCGTGCAGCTCGATCATCTCGCGGTCGCTCGGAAACAGATGGTGGTAGTAGCGCTCGAGCCATACGTCCGGTGCGACCTCGAACGCGCTGGCCTGACCCGCGACGTCCGGCCAGCGTTCGACGAGCGTCACCGCAAATCCTCGCCGGGCCAGCTCCCTGCCGGCGACGAGACCGGTGACACCGGCTCCGACGATGGCGACCCGTCGCGGCATCGCACCTAGGATGCGCGAGATGAGGCGCCGCCCGCAGATCTCGACGGCGGCCGCGCTCGTCGTCGGCGCGCTCCTCGTCCTCTCTCCGAATCTGCCACTGAATCGCGTGCCGAGCGAGGACGAGGGCGTCTTCCTCTACATCGCGCGCACGATCGCGGCGGGCGGCGCGCCCTATCGCGATGTCTGGGATCACAAGCCGCCGGGTGTATATCTCCTGGATCTCCTCGCGGGGGCGAACGTGTGGGGCGTGTTCGTGCTGCAAGCCATCGCGCTCGCGACCGCGGGCTGGCTGTCGTATCGAGCGCTCGCGCGCGGCGGGCTCGGTCCATACGGCGCGGTGTTCGGCACGATCGCCTGGGTCGTCGCGGTCCCGCGGCTCTTCCTCGAGGACGGCCTGCAGACGAATTTCCCGGAGTTCTACGCCCTGCCGCTGCAGTTCGGAGCCCTCGGTCTGTTCGCCGAGGACGAAGCGCGGCATGCGCCGACCTGGCGGACCGGGGCGCTGGGCGCGCTCGGCGCGGCGGCGGCTCTGCTGAAGCCGACGGCGATCGGGCTCTGGCTGACGATCGCGCTCGTCCTCGTGTTCACGAGCGCGAGATATGGGCGATGGCGGGACCTCCGCCGTAGGGCGCTGCTCATCACCGGGCCTTTTCTCGGCGTGGCCGTGGTAGTGGTCGTCTGGCTCGCCATCGCCGGAGCCCTCCCCGATGCGGTCGAGCAAGTGCTGCGCTACAACGCGGCGTACTCGGCGTTCGCTACGCCGCTGGCCCGCGCGGAAGCGATCGCCCTCGGTCTGCGGCTCACCCTTCCGTCGGGCCTCGCGCTCGTCGCGATCGCCGGCTGGGTGGCGGCGCTCTCCGGGCCGCGACCGCCGATCGTTCTCTTGGCCGCCGCGGCGTTCCCGATCGAGCTGCTGCTCTCTTCGACCGGACGCGCCTACCACTACTACTTCCTGCCGTGGCTCCCGGCGATGGGCGTACTCGCGGCATACCTCTGCTGGTGGCTCCTCACTCGTTTCGGGGGGCGGTTCTCGTTCGTGGTGCTCGCGGCCTGCGTGTCGATGGCGATCGTTCCCTTGTTGCTCGTCGGCCGGCTCATCGGGGTCCGTGACGACGGTGCCGCAAGAGAGGCCGCCACGTATGTCGACTACGCCACCACCAGCGCCGACGCGGTGCTGGTCTGGGGCTCGCGCGCTGAGGTCCTCGTGCTCGCGGACCGGCGCTCGGCGACGCGCCTTGTGTACCAGTACGCGGCGCTCGCGACGCGCGGCTACGCCTCGCCGGCGACGATCGACGCGGTCATCGCCGACCTCGCTCGCGAGACGCCACTCCTCATCATCGACGCGTCCAAGGACAGCTTCGTCACACCGCCGCTCGATCGCGCCGGGCTCGCCTCCTGGACCTCGCCCGAGCCGCAGTACGCGTGGCCGCCCGAGACCTCACGCATCGTCGATTTCGTCGAGACGAATTACGAGCGACTGGGGGTGCTGCAGCAAAGCGGGTGGACCGTCTGGCGCCTCCGCTCGCGCTAGATGCGACGGAGCGCGATGCGGCGCTGCGCCGCAAAGAAGCGCGGAGCGACCCTGATGAGGCCGTCATCGATCACGTCCACGACTCGCAGCGCAGCCTCCGGCAGCGGCACGTAGGGGACTCGCGCGCTGATGCCGCCGTTGTTGAAGTGGATGAGGAACTCCGAGAGCCGCGCCTCGGTCACTTCGAACACCGGATAGTGCTGCTTGAATTTCGCGAGGTCATCGAAGAGCAGATTCGGGATCGCGCAATTGGCGCTCCAGGGATCCTTCGGATCATTACACGGACGGCTCGCGTCGAATGGATCGGCGGACCAGTCGTAGGCCTCATGACCGGTCAGCCGCAGCGCCCACTCCGTGGTCTTGCCGAGGTTGCATTCCTGCACCAGGAGATATCCCTCCGGTCTGAGCACCCGTGCGGCCTCGCGCACGAAGCGGTCGGGGTATGCGAGGTGGTGGATCACGTTGTTCGCGATCAGCACGTCGACGCTCGCGTCGGCGTAAGGCAGCTCCGTCGCGTCGACCACTCGCGCCACCCAGGGATGCGGCTCGGCATCGGTGAGCTCGAGGCGGCCGGCCTTGAGGAACCGCTCGCTGAAGCCCGCGCCGCATCCCACCTCGACCGCAAATGCGGTCGGACCGAGGTAGCGCTGCATCCAGGAGAAGCGCTTCCGCAGCGCGTACTTCAGATTCGCGCCTGGTCGGCGGTCGTATTCGGCGCGCGCCAGAGCGACGTCGCCGGTGTGCGTGACGACCGGCATCAGGCGGGGAGCCGGCCCCAGAGAAGCCGCGCCAGCCCGAAGATTGCAAGCGCGAGCGCCGACGACCAGGCGATCGCCGAGACGAGCGGCGCCGCGAAGTCGGTCCCCGAGAAGAACGCGTGGAAGAAGATGGCCCCGAACGCGATGTAGCTCGTGCGATGGATCCACTGCCAGAGCGTGTTGTTCATGTACCTGCGCAGCCAGCTCGTCACCGTGACCACGATGAGGATGTCAAACGCGAGAGTCCCGAGACCGATCTGCCACCAGCCGTATTGGACCTGGAAGGGCACGATCGCATCGCGGAGGGCGATCTGCGCGGTCTTATCGAGGACCAGCGTGACGATGTGCGCGATCACGAGCGGGATCCAGAGTGGCGTGGTGAAGTCGTGCAGCTTCCGGATGGCCCGGTTCGACGCGAGGAAGTCGAGCACCGAGGTACGCAGCGCCTCTCCGGACACGACGGAGATGCAGATCGCGGCGAAAGCGGTGAGTCCGGTCGCGCGGGCCGCGAACCAGAAGGTCAGGTCGTCCAACGCTACGAACTATGCGCGAGCGTCACCTTCGGCACAGCGGTCATTTTCACTCCTGAGCTGAGCACGAGCGTCGGCCTGCGCGCAGGCCGAGCGGTAGCTCGGGTTATTGCTGGCTCGTGATCTCCCACTCGTTCGGGACGACGTGGACCCACGTCTGGCCCTGGTCGAAGAGGATCTGTTCGCCGGCGGCGTTCTTGAACGTGAAGAGGTCGCTCTCGGTCGCTCGCGCCCACGTGCCTTCTTGGCGGAGCCCGTCGCGGAAGATCGTCGCCGCTCCGGCGCCGACAAGACGCATGTCGTGCGCGTGGGCGCCTCCGGCGTCGACGATCTGCGGGACCTCCCAAATCTCGGTGTGGATGATCACCACGTTCGACGCTGCCACCGGCTGGTTGTTCACGCCGTCGACGTCGCGCACTGCCTTGCTCGCGCTGTTCTGCCAGCGCCCGTACGTCCGCGTCTTCGCGTCGTATTTGTACTGGACCCGTGAGCTGTCCTCGCGGTAGGGGATGGTGATGTCCGTGGCCACGCTCGCGCCGGTCATGCCGGCGATCGTCGGCGCGTGATCGGGGTCGGCGAGGAAGCCCCACGACGGGACTTGCTGCGGACCGTCGCCACCCTTCGCGGCCATCGCTTGGCGCATCGCGGCGGCGCTCGTGAACATGTCGTACGGACCCGGACGGAAGTTCACCCGGTAATAGCCGCTCGTGTAGTCGGCCGACAGATCGATGTACTTCCCGTCCGACGCATCAGCCTGGATGAGCGGCTTCTCGTACGTGGACGTCCCGGAATACACGAGCGCCCCGCGGACCATCGGCGTCAGCGAGCGGTCCGCAAGGCGCGCGCTGCGGATGTTGCCGATCGTTTGCGCGTCCTGGGACTGGTAGACGGCCGCGAGGCGCGTGACGAATCCCTCGACGAGGATCTCGAAGACCATGTCGGCCTGCGTGATCCCGTAATGCGGACGCGCGAGCGGGACGTTGTCGATCTTCACGACGAGCGGGCGCTTGTCGACGGCGCCGACCTTCAAGGGCTTCCCGGTGAGCGGCCAGCAGTCCTTGCAGGGCGCGGCCGGGTCGGGAGTCGCCTCCGGCGTCGGGAGCGGTGCGGCCGTCGCGATGGACTCGATCGAGGGCTCCGGTGACGGGCTCGGAGCGGCGACCGGTGCGGTGCAGCCGGCGAGAAGCACGGCGACCGCGACGATCCACGCCGCGCTCGGGCGATCCTTCCTCATCCGCTATCACTTTACCGGCCGCAGCCTGGTTCTCCTAGGCGCGACCGACGCCACGCTCGGCTGGCTTCCCCGCGAGCCCGAGCCAGCGCTCGAGCTGTCGCAGTGCCTGCGTGAGCCGTTGGTGGCGGAGGGAACCCGCCGGTAAGAGGTACACACCCTTGAGCGCCGCCACGATGAGCGCGGCGGCGTCGTTCACGTCGACTTTCTTGTCGACCGCACCGTCCTCCTGCGCGCGGTGGAGCAGTGCGCGCAGCGTCGCGTGCCAGATTTGATCGACCTCGTGCATGATCGCCGCGATTCCGGGATCGCGGGCGGCTCGGAGCGCAACCTCGCCCATGACCGCGAAGACCTCCGGCTCTTCGCGACTCAGCCGGCGAAGACCATCGAAGTGCGATCGAAGCAGCACGGTGGCGCGACCTTCGGGCGCAAGCGTTGCGCGGAACCGTCCGAGCGCGTATTGGACCACGCCTCTGACGAGCGTCTCCTTCGTGGGGAAGTAGTAATGAAGCGTGGCGACGTTCACTCCGACCGCCCCGGCTACGTCGCGAGTACGCAGGCCTTCGAAGCCGCGCTCCGCGAGTAAGCGGTAGGCGGCACGGACCAGCTCGTCGCGTCTCGGCTCGGCCGTCTTGCGCCGCCGCGCTTGACGTTCAATCAATCAGATGATTGAATCATACACGCAGCTGTTTTGGGGAGGTCTGATATGGCGAACTTCGTAGCCCCGACTCGCGCGCACGACCGGCGGGCGCCCATCGCGAGGGTGTTCGGCCCGCTCGCTCGGTTCTTCAATCCGCTGGCCGTGCGACTCGCGGGAAGTAGGTATGTGCCGCTCTGGGCGGTCATCCGCCACCGCGGCCGCCGCTCGGGCCGGCTCTACGCGACACCGGTGGCGATCGCGCACACCGCTGACGCGCTCATCGTCCCATTGCCCTTCGGTGCGGAAGCGGATTGGTGCCGCAACGTGCTCGCCGCGGGCGGATGCGTGGTGCGCTGGAAGGGCAGTGAGCATCAGACGATCGAGCCCGAGATCATCGAGGACTCAGCGCTCCCGGCGTTCGCGACGTGGGAGCGCTCGGCCTTGAGGACGCTCGGCATCACGCGGTTCCTGCGCTTGCGTTTTGCACCTCCGTCTGCGTCCATTCTGTGATCTTCGCAACAGAACACGTTTGCGTGGGTTGACCCGGTCGAAATAGCGGCCGCATCTTCGTTGTTCTTGCGTATACCCGCGCACAGGAGGATCCCAAATGCCCCAACCCCTTCGTAACCCATGGCCGGCGCTGCTCATCGTCTGCCTCGGCTTCTTTATGATCATGCTCGACACGACGATCGTGTATGTGGCGACGCCGAGCATCCTGACCAGCCTTCAGACATCGCTCGACTCGGTCCTCTGGGTGTTCAACGGATACCTCCTCGCGTATGCCGTTCTCCTTATCACCGCGGGCCGACTCGGCGACCTCTTCGGCCCGCGCAACCTGTTCGCGGCGGGCCTCGTGTTGTTCACGGCGGCGTCGGTGCTCTGCGGCCTCTCGCAGGATGCCGGTCAGCTCATCGCCGCCCGCGTCGTCCAGGGCGTCGGCGGCGCGCTGCTCGCGCCGCAGTCGCTCGCGATCCTCACCTCGATCTTTCCGCGCGAGCGCATGGGCGCCGCGCTCGGCTTCTGGGGCGCGGTCATCGGAGTCTCTACCCTCGCCGGTCCGACGCTCGGCGGCCTCATCGTGACGAACTTCGACTGGCGCTGGATCTTCTTCGTGAACGTTCCGATCGGCATCGTCGCCCTCGTTGGCGCATTTCTCGTCGTCCCGGACGTCCGTCCCGGCCGGCTGCACCGTTTCGATCTCGTTGGTGTCGCGCTCTCGGGAGTCGCGCTCCTCGCGATCGTCTACGCCCTCATCGAAGGCCAGCGCTATGACTGGGGGACCATCACCGGCGTCGTCTCCATCCCGCTGATCCTTGCGGTCGGCGTCGTGCTCTTCGTCGCGTTCCTGGCCTGGGAGCGTTCGCAGGCCGAGCCGCTCGTGCCGCTGCGCCTCTTCAACCATCGCAACTACACGCTCATGAACGGGACGTCGCTCGCAGTTGCGTTCGCGATGCAGGGAATCTTTCTGCCGTTCACGATCTACCTGCAGTCGGTCCGCGGCATGTCCGCGCTCGACGCGGGTCTCGCCGTGGCGCCGCTGTCGCTTGTCTCGATGTTCGTTGCGCCCTTCTCTGGCCGCCTGGCAGACCGCTTCGGCGGCAAGTACTTCCTCATGGCCGGACTCGTCCTATTCGCCACGGGCACCGGGGCCCTCTTTGTGTTCGCGTCTCTCGACTCGACCTGGCAGACCTTCGTCGCGCCGCTGATGGTGGCCGGCCTGGGCATGGGCTGCGTGTTCGCGCCGATGACCACCGTGGCGATGAAGGACGTCGCGACGCGCGACACAGGGGCAGCGTCGGGGGTGTTCAACACGATGCGCCAGCTCGGCGCCGTCGTCGGCAGCGCGGTCATCGGCGCGGTGCTGCAGGCGCAGCTTGCGATCGATCTTCCGGCGCAGGCCGCCGCGAAGTCAGGGCAGCTGCCGTCACAGTTCCGCGACCAGTTCGTGAATGGCTTCGCGCAAGCCTCACGCTCGGGGTTCCAGGTAGGCGTGGGCCAGAGCGGGGGAGCGCAGCTTCCTCCGAACATCCCGCCTCAGGCCATCGCGCAGATTCAGCAGATCGCGCGCGACGTCTTCGAGAACGCGTTCATCCTGGCGATGCACCCGACCGCTGTGGTCGCGATCGTCGTGCTCCTGCTCGCCGCGGCGGGATGCATCTTCATCGCGACCGGACGCCGAATGGCCGAGGTGCCCGAGCAACTCGTGGCCGCAGCGGCCGAATAGGCCGAGCGCTCACGCGCGAGCCTCCTCGCGACTCCGGGGGAGGTACGCGGAGGCCTGAAGTGTGAAGAGCTCCGCATAAAGGCCGCCCGTCCGCATGAGCTCGTCGTGAGTTCCGTGCTCGACGACCCGGCCCTCGTGGAGCACGTAGATGCGGTCCGCCGAGCGCACGCTCGAGAAGCGGTGCGAGATCAGCAGCACCGAGCGCCCGCCGAAGAGGTCGCGCATCCGTGTGAAGAGATCGTGCTCGGCGCGGGCGTCGAGCGCGGCGGTCGGCTCGTCAAGGATCACGAGCGGCGCATCGCGAAAGAAGGCGCGCGCGAGCGCGATCCGCTGCCACTGTCCGATCGACACGTCCTTGCCGCCCATGAAGTAGGGGCCGAGGATGGTGTCGTAGCGGTCGGGCCAGCTGTTGACGAAGCCATCCGCGCCCGCCCGCTCGGCCGCGCGGATGATCTGATCCAGATCCGCGAGGCGCTCGACGCGGCCCAGTCCGATGTTCTCGCGCGCGGTCAGCATGAAGCGCGCGAAGTCCTGGAAGAGCACAGCGACGCGTTCGAAGATCCAGCTCGGGTCGCGCGCTGATGCGTCGACGCCGTCCCAGCGCACCTGACCGGAATCGGGGCGGTAGAGGCCCGAGAGCACCTTGGCCAGGGTCGTCTTCCCCGACCCGTTCTCACCCACGAGCGCGATGACCTCGCCCGCGCGGATCTCGAGCGAGACGTCGTCGAGCGCGAGTCGGGAGGGCTGTGCCGGCGATCCGTCGCTCGAGGCCGACGGGGGATAACGGAACGACACGTGGTCGACCTCGATCCGCTCGAACGGCGTCACTGGCTCGAGCGCCTGCTGCGGTCGCGTCGGCGCCAGCGCGCTGAACTCCTCCCAGTCCTCGAGGAAGAGGCTCGCCTCGTACAGCTGCGTCATGTTGTTGACGAGGCTCGAGAGCTGCCCGGAGAGCTGCTGGCTCGCGGCCACGGCCGCACCGGCCTCGGCGACGCCGATACGGCGCTCGATGACGAGGTAGGCGAGCGCGCCGTACGTGAGCGCGGTAACGACTGATGACGCGCCGGTGCTGAGGATCGAGTAGCGGGCGCGCTTTCGGAGATTCGCGGCGAGCTCCTTGAGCCGCTCGTTCGAAAGTCGCTCGTACAGAGCGCGCATGTACGGGGCGAGGGCGAACGAACGAAGCTCTTTCGCGTACTCCCGGCTCGTGAACAGGCCGAAGATGTAGCTGCGCTTGCGCTCGTTGGGGGTCATGGACTTCCAGAACCAGTACGTCTGGCGGCTGGTCGCGGCGCTCGCGAGCCACATCGGCACGAAGCCGACGATCGCGAGGACGAGGAGGATCGGCTGCAGCACGTAGAGCGCGGCGGCGACGCCGACGATCAGGAAGAGGCTGCGGGCGAGCCCGATCGCCGAGCCGGTCACGCCCATCATCCGGCCCATCGCGTTCATCGCTCGGCGCAGCAAGTCCTGGAACTCAGGTGTCTCGAAGCGTTTGAGGTCGATCGCGATGATGCGGTCAAGAAGCACGGAGTTCGTGTGCCGCTCGACGATGGCGCCGAGCATCGATTGCTGCTGGCCCTGGATGAGGCCTGCGCCGCTCGAGACGAGGCTGAGTCCGATCATCGCCCCGAGGAGATAGCCGACCCGACCTAGATCGCCGCCGCTACCGGTCGCCAGGACCGCCGCGATGAGATCGCGCGTGATGATGAGCTGCAGCCCTGTGACCACTGCGCTCACGGCCTGCGGCGCGAGCGACGCCAGGAAGCGGCCGGGTGCGGCCTCCCAGACCAGCTTGAACGACGAAGAGAGGACGCGCGGTATCCGCTTGAGCTGCCGCCGCTCCGGCGGAGCTTCGACGCGACCCGGTCCGCGACCCCAGAAGATCAGGGTTTTAGGTTATCGCGCGAGTTGTGGCGCTTAGGTCCGCGGCGGCGGCGGTGGGATGCGCTTGCCCTTCACGTCGACCAGCGTCCCCCTCGGCGTGTGGACGATACGGATCATGACCGTCGCGCAGGCGGTGCAGCGCAGCACGATGCCGGGCGCGTGGACGTACGCGAGCAGTCCTCCGATGGGGTCGACCTGCCCGCAGCTGGCGCATTCTGCGAGGACGGTCGTCATCTCGTCGCCGTAGATCTCGGAGAGCGCTCCTGCCGCGGCGTTGCCGTCGAGCACGAGCTCGTCGTCCAGGGGCTCGCTCATGTTCCGCTCGGTCCGAAGCGCTCGGTGCGGATCCGATCGGCCGGGAGGCCGATCCGCTCGAGACCATCAGCCGCGGCCTCGACCAGCGCCGTCGGGCCGCAGACGTAGGCGACCAGGTTGGGACCGAGCGGCTTGCTCACTTCGGCGAGCATCGCATCGTCGATCCGCCGCGCATAGCCCTTCCATCCCGGCGGCTGCGCCCGCGTGAGGGTGTACGCGACCTTCAGCCCATTCTGACCCGCGAGCATGTCGAGCTCCGGCCCGTAGATGATCTGCTCGTAGGTGCGCGCGCTGTAGAGCAGCCGAGCCGGCGCGCTCACGTGCGCGGCCGCGCGATGGCGAAGCATCGCCATCAGCGGCACAACACCGGATCCGCCCGCCACGAGAAGGAGCGGACCGCCGACCGACTCATCCCAGACGAAGTACCCGCCGATCGGCCCGCGGACCTCGAAGCGATCCCCGACGACGACGGTGTCGAGGAGGAAGGGCGACACCTCGCCATCCGCGATCCGCTCCACCGTGACGTCGATCTCTCCGGTGCGCTCGGGCTCCGACGCGATCGAGTAGCTTCGCTGCGCCGCGTAGCCGTCGTCGGCGGTGAGGCGGACGTCGTAATGCTGCCCCGGCCGGTGCGGAGTCCAATTCGGTAGCGCGAGCGTGAGGGTTTTGACCTCAGCGGTCTCCGGCCTGATGGCCGCGACCACGGCGATCTGCCATTCGAGAGTGCGCTTCATCAGTCGCCGGTATACCGCTCCTCTTTCCACGGATCGCCGTGGTTGTTGTAGCCGAGCGACTCCCAGAACCCGGACACGTCCTTTTCCATCACGCGCAGGCCGCGGACCCACTTCGCGCTCTTCCAGAAGTAAAGGTGCGGGACGACGAGCCGCGCGGGTCCGCCGTGCTCGGGCGCGAGCGGCCTGCCGTCGTAGCCGTAGGCGACGAACGCCTGGCCGTTGACCAGCTCGGGGAGGGGGATGTTCGTGGTGTACCCGCCGTCCGAGAACGCGGTGACGAACGCCGCGCGCCGATCGAGCTCGACCTGTTCGAGCAGGATGTCCACCGAGACGCCGCGCCAGCGGGTGTCGAGCTTGGTCCACTTGGTGACACAGCTGATGTCTTTCACAAAGTCCTGCGCCGGAAGCTTCTGGAAGTCGTTCCATCCCCAGGAGACGGGCTCCTTCACGAGTCCCTCGATGCGGAAGGTCCACTTCGCCAGATCCGTCCGCGGGGTCGGTCCGGCCGAGAGCACCGGGAAGTCCTTCACCAGGTGCTGTCCCGGGGGGATGCGGTTCGCCTGCGCTCCCGCGCTCTCGCGGCGTCCGACGAATCCACGGGTCACGAATCTCTCGGGCATCTTCCCTCCGGTCACATTGTCGCGACCGTATCAGAATCGCGCCGTGCGTCGCATCGGGCACCGTGGCGCGAAAGGCCACGCGCCGGAAAACACGATCGCTGGATTTCAGAAGGCCATCGACCTCGGGTGCGATGGCGTCGAGACCGACGTGTGGCTGACCGAGGACGGCCGGCTGGTCATATCGCACGACCCCCCGGGGCCCGATGCGTCGCTCGGTTTGGACGAGGTCCTCGACTTCTGCCGCGGCAAGCTGGAGCTGAACGTCGAGCTGAAGTGCGTCGCGAGCGAGAAGCGCGCTCGCCAGACCGGCGCTCGAGTCACCGAGATGCTCGCGACTCGCGCAGATCCGGACGTGTACGTCTCCAGCTTCTGGTGGGGCGCGCTCGAAGGATCGCGAAGCGCCGGACCAGCGGTGCGCCGCGCGTTCCTTTTCTCGGACTCACCTGAGCGTCGCGCGCTCCTCGAGAGCGCCCGCGCCGCCGGGCTGTGGGCGCTGCACCCGAACCGCACTTATGTCACGCCCGAGCTGGTGCGCGACGCCCACGGAGCGGGTTTTGTCGTGAACGCCTGGACGGTGAACGAGCCGCGCGAGATCGCCCAGTTCGATAAGTGGGGCGTCGACGGGATCATGTCCGACTATCCCGAACGCGTGCCGAGAGGCTAGGGAGCCGCCCACCCCCGCGCGCGCTCCACCGCGCGCAGCCAGCCGGCGTACCTGGCGTCGCGTTCGTCGATCGACATCGCCGGCTCGTAGCGCGCCGCGACCACGCGACGTTCGCGAAGCTCGTCGGGCGACTTCCATAGGCCGACCCCGAGACCGGCCAGGAACGCAGCTCCGAGAGCGGTCGTCTCGCGGATCGCGGCGACCTCCACCGGGATGCCGAGGACGTCCGCCTGGAACTGCATGAGGAAACGGTTGGCCGTGCCACCGCCGTCGACTCGCAGGACCTCGATGGGCTGACCCGCACCGCGCATCGTCTCGACCAGATCGCGCGTCTGATACGCGATGCTCTCGAGCGTCGCGCGCGCGATATGCGCGCGGGACGTGCCTCTCTCGATGCCGATGAGGAGGCCGCGCGCGTAGGGGTCCCAGTGCGGCGCGCCAAGACCTGTGAACGCCGGCACGAGATAGACGCCGGCGTTGTGGGGGATGCTCGTTGCCAGGGCCTCGGTCTCGTCCGCCGACGCGATGATGCCGAGACCGTCGCGTAGCCACTGGACCGCAGCCCCGGTGATGAACGCGCTTCCCTCGAGCGCGTACCGCGGACCGTCGCCGATATCCCACGCCAGCGTCGCCACCAGACCACCGCCGGGCGACGCGGCACGCGTCCCGGTGTTGACGAGAAGGAAGCACCCCGTGCCGTACGTGTTCTTCGCCTCGCCAGGCTCAAAGCAGCCCTGTCCGAAGAGCGCGGCCTGCTGATCGCCCGCGATCCCCGCTATCGACACCGGGGAGCCGAAGTGCGCGGCGTCCGTCTCGGCGACGACGCCACTCGACCGGACCGCTGACGGAAGCATCGCCCGCGGGATCCCGAGGATCCCGAGCAGCTCGTCATCCCAGGTTCGGCGGTGGATGTCGAAGACGAGCGTCCGCGAGGCATTCGATAGATCCGTCGCGTGAACACGCCCGGCGGTCAGCTTCCAGACGAGCCAGGAATCGACGGTACCGCAGAGGAGCTCGCCGTCCTCGGCGCGAGCCTGCGCACCCTGAACCTGGTCGAGGATCCAGCGGATCTTCGTGCCGGAGAAATACGCGTCGATCACGAGACCGGTGCGGTCGCGGAAGAGTCGTTCGAGGCCCTGCGCGCGAAGCCGCTCGCAGATCGCAGCGCTCGCGCGACTCTGCCAGACCACCGCCGGATGGATCGGGTGGCCGGTGTCGCGCTCCCACACGATCGTCGTCTCTCGCTGGTTGGTGATCCCGATCGCGGCGAGGTCGCGACCGCCGACACCGGAGGCCCGAAGCGCTTCGCGTCCGACCGCGACCGTGGTGGCGAAGATCTCTTCGGGGTCGTGTTCAACGTGTCCCGACGCTGGATAGAACTGCCGAATCTCGCGGTCGGCGATGCCGCGCGCAGATCCCTGCGTGTCGAACACGATCGCGCTGGAACCGGTCGTCCCCTGATCGAGCGCGAGGATCGCCTTCACTCGGTGCTGAAGCGGCGCATCGGCTCGACCTCGCGACGGTAGGCCTCGATCTCTTTTTGCC
>Ga0209056_10000999_pt1 | contig 31329 bp, 41 predicted proteins | sample GraSoiAngelo_114_FD_185876 | JGI IMG/M metagenome (GOLD analysis project Ga0209056, IMG submission 185876) | Grasslands soil microbial communities from the Angelo Coastal Reserve, California, USA - 14_0903_13_40cm (SPAdes) (version 2) | ecosystem: Environmental > Terrestrial > Soil > Grasslands... | reverse complement strand
TTGTCCAAGAACGATTCTCCTACATTCTGGACGACGAGGGAAGTAGGTCGTGGTGCAAGTGTCGACGGCCACTTGTCCCGACCTCGCCAGCCCGGAGCGCAACTGCTCCGGGTTTGGTTTTTTGGGGAGGCTAGAAGAAGAAGTTCCCCCCTCCCCCCCCGAAGCGTGGATTCACGATGTTCGCGAACTTCGACCCAAACGTGTAGCTGAGCGTGAAGAATCCGAAGTAGCTGTAAGACGTGGCGAGTTGCCGGCGGCGCAACAGGACCTCCTGTTCCGACGCTCCCTCCTTGGATATGAAGAGCTGATCATGGATAAGTGCGAGGTCGCCGAAAAACCTGAACGCTAGTCCCTTGTAGATGCGAAATTCGCCGTTGCCGAAAACGGTGAGGCGGTTCTTCCGGAAGTCATGAAGGTAGTTGCTGCCCTCCAGCGCAACCCCCGCAGATCCCCACGGCTGCTTGACGCTGAGGGATGCGTTCAGACTTTGACTGAATCGGATTTCGTGCAGGCGGTTGAAGATCGTGGTGTCACGGTATCGGTAGGAGATCGGGCCAACTTGATACCGAAACGTCAGTAATTTGCGGGTGGACTGTGAATAGGGCACCACGTCGTATTCGATCGCCGGAGCGAAGCCCACGACGATCCGCTCATTGAAGTAGGTGGACGACGACACATTGGCCCGTCCTCCGAAAGACCAATGCGCCCCGAGACTGCGGACGATCATGGAGTTTGCGTCATATCCGCGTCTGATGTTTGTGACCGTAACTTCAACCGTATCCCCGAGCGAGTCCACCGTCGGATATGTGAAATCACTTTGGTTGTAGTTCTGCGTCACGGAGAGCCGAGTTTTCCATTTCTCCGTGATTCGATCAGCGGACAGTGTCCCGAACCACCCTTGGAACTTGAATGTCTTCTCGCCATTGAAATTCCCGTTCAACTCGGCACGGAATACCCAGTAGTTCCACGGGTCGCGCACCTTGGCCGCCGCTTGCGCCGGCGCGCTGTACGAGATCTCCAACAGTCGTCCGACCGGTGTTCGCGAGACAAAGCGGATCAGGCCGAGGCGCATGATGCGCGCGAGGCCGCTCCGAATGTCGTCCCGCGTATCGGACGAGCGCGACGTCCAGCGCAGCGTGTCCACTGCGCCCGCGAATCGTTCGAGGCCGATGAAGCTCAGCGTGTACTCCTGGCCGCCTCCCGTGCTCTGCGTCGTGATCAGCACGTGCACCTGCGCGTACTGCCGATCGCGCACCCAGTTCACGAACGTAATCTCGGTGCGGTAGTAATCGAAATCGCAGAAGGTGTCGGGACAATCGAGAAACACCCGCACGGCGGAATCCTGTACCGTGCGGGTGCTGTCCTGTGCGGCGAGAGGGGCAAAAGCAAAGGCACATGCAGCGGCAATCGCGCCAACCCGCATGTGCCTTGCTCCCGTCGAGAAGTTCTAGATCAACGATTCGACATCGCCGGCACGACTCTCATTCTACCAAGCATCTGCGCGACCCGTTCCGCCGCGATCCCCAGGACACAACCGATGACCAGGGCGATCACGACGCGGATCGCGCCGGTCATGGCGAACACCCGGAAGCCCATGGCGATGTACGTCGCGGCACCCACGATCGCTCCCGTCGTATAGGATAGCAGCGGGAAGCGCGCCTGGTACACCGTGCCGAACACCGCGACGCCCAAGACCAGCGCGTCCACGAGCGGCTGCCTGCCGAGCGCGCCCGAGATGGCGAGGTACAACGCCGCCCAGACGACGCCGGAGACCGTCCCCAGGATCGACTTCTGTAGCCCCATGACCCCGCCGCCCGCGCCCACAAAGCAGCCGAGGCCGACGATCACGGGCCATAATTGCAGGTTGACCTTTAGAAGATGCGAAATCGCGGCCCAGACGGCCGCAACGATCGCCAGACTCAATGCCTTCGTGGTTGAAGCGCTCATCGATTGGGCCTCCTCCTGGAAAGGGGGAATGCGGCGCCAACATAATGAACGGGCGGTGGGACGTGCAACGCTCTGCGGCTAAGCGCTTTGAATTACATAGGCTTCCATCGCGTAGTACTCGGGCAGCCCGAGCCGATCGGCGCGGGCTGCGGTCTCCAGATTCCGGGCCTCCACCCGCTGCCAGAACTCCCGCTCGTCATAGCCGGGGAAGGGGGCGGTGTCCTTCTGCGACTGATGGCGGAAAATGGCCAGGATTTTTGCGTTCAACTCGTCCTGCGACAGCGGTACCAGCACATCCGCTTCGGTGAGCGACCATTCCTGCCAGGCGCCGCGATACAGCCACACCTCCGGCCGCTGACCTCCCCCCTGATAGCGCTCGAGCGCCTGCTCGACGGCGGCTTTGCAGGTGCGGTGCGTGCCGTGCGGATCCGAAAGATCGCCGGCGACGAAGACGAGATCCGGGCGCACCTCTTCGATCAGCCGCTGCACGATCGCGATGTCGTCGTCGCTGAGCGGCCGCTTGCGCACCTCGCCGGTCCGATAGAACGGCAGGTCCAGAAAGCGCGCGGCGCTCGCCGGGATCCCGACCGCCGCCAGCGCGGCGATCGCTTCCGATTCGCGGATGAATTTCTTGAGATTCTGGACGACCGGGATGTCGACGTCACCGGGCGTCTTCTGCTCCATGCCGGCATTGACGGTGTCGCGGGCGCGCTGCACGGCGGATGTGTCGAGGCCCAACGAGACAGCGGCCCGCTCCACGAAGTCGAGGTGCCGATTCACGTCGTGATCGAACACCGCGATGTTGCCGCTCGTCATGTACGCGACGACGATTGCGTTTTCGTTTTCCCACAGTTTGCGGAGAATGCCGCCCATCGAGATGACGTCGTCATCCGGATGGGGTGAGAACACCAGCACGCGCTCGTGCGCAGGCAGCTTGGCGCGTCCCCGGATTTTTTCGCGCAGCCGATTGAAGACCTGGCCGTTGATCGGGCCGGCTGAGCCGGCGCGCGCGAGCAGCGGGCTGAGCTGATGCTCGGCGTAATCGCGCGCCGACAGCTTGAGCACGGCCTTCCCGCTCCGTTCCGCGAGCCACACGACCGACCGCTCGACCATCGCGGGCGTCCACTCGATGCCCTCGAGAATCCACGGCGTCTTGATGCGCGTGAGGTCGGCGGCGGCGGGCAGGTCGAGATAGCAGGTGACGCTCTGGTGGCGCTGCAGGAACGTGGCGGCAACGTCGGGCGAGATGTCGCCTTCGACCGCGCGCGCCACGATCGCCGCCTTGTGCTCGCCGGTCGCGAGCAGGGCGATCTCTTTGGCATCGAGGATCGTGGCGACGCCCGTCGTGAGCGCTTCCCGCGGCACGTTCTCCACTCCGAAGAAGTCGGCGGCGGCGTCCTTCCGGGTGAGCGTGTCGAGCGTGACGATGCGCGTGCGCGATGTCGCGTCGGAGCCCGGCTCGTTGAATCCGACGTGGCCCGTCTTGCCGATGCCGAGCAGCTGGAAGTCGATGCCGCCGGCCGCCCGGATCGCCTCTTCATACGCGGCGCACGCGTCCGCCACGCGCTCGCGCGGCGTCGTGCCGTCGGGGATGTGGACGTTCTCCTTCGCGATGTTGACCTGCGCGAAGAAGTTCTCCCACATGTAGCGATGGTAGCTGTGGGGGCTGTCGGGCGTCATCGGGTAGTACTCGTCGAGATTGAACGTGATGACGCGCGAGAAATCGACGTCCCCCGCCTGGTGCCGGCGGATCAGCTCCTCATACACGCCCAGGGGCGTGCTGCCCGTGGCAAGCCCGAGCACCACGCGGCCCTTGGCGCGGGTCTCGCGGTGAATGACCTCGACGATCCGCTCGGCGACCGCGGCGGCGAGGTCCGAGTGCTCGGGGAAAACGACGGTGCGTAGCCGCTCGCGGTCGCGCGAGCTCTCGATGGTCGTCGCGGGCGCTCGGCGAGCGGTGGCCTTCGCCATCTACACCTTCACCTCGATCGCCGCGCCCCGCTTGTAACGCACGTACAGCCAGGCCATCGGGACGATCAGCGTGCCGGCGGCGATGATCGTGAGGGCCAGCAGCACGGCCGACAGCAGCACCGCTTGCTGGGAGGTCTGCGCCGCCTGGAACATCGCCGAATCCTGCTTGGCCAGCAGCACGATCATGGCCTGCCGCGATTCGGTCCCGGCGCCCGTGCCTGTGCTCGTCAGGCCGCCGAGGACGGTCTGCACCCGCTCGCGGTCCTGATCGTCGGGCATCGAGTTGCCGAGCTCGGCCAGCTCGACCCGGAGCTGCCGTCCCAGGGTGTCTCGCTGAGCGACCGCCTCGCCCCGGCGGTACCGCGGGTCGGTGCTGGTCGCCATTTCGCGCCAGACCTCGAGCCCCGCGTTGTAGCGGTGGAGTGTCTCGGAGTTGTGGGCGCCCCGGGTCACCGTCGCGGCGGCCTCGCGGAGGGAGAACATCAGCCACAGCCCGATGATGAGGGCGAGGGCGAGCGTCACCGCGCTGATCGTGATCGCGATTCCCGGCCGGATAAACGTGTAATCCTTCATGGCGACGGCGAAGGATGATCGTCCGACCGAGGGACGCGAAGGGAAACCAGGAGGTGGTGTCGTCATGCGCCAGACGCTAGTCTCCGCTTGACGGCGTTGCAAGGGGGAGCAATTTCTAGACTGCGCCCCCCACCCGACACCCTGACACATCGGGATGCCGATGGAGGACAAGTTGAGTGCAGTAGTGTTTCGCGGGGACGAAGGCGAAGTACTGCGCCAGGCAAGCGCCGTCGTGGGACGCCCGGTCGTCCTGTGGGAAGTCATTGGACCTCACCAAGCCGTCCCTCGCGCGAGCAGCGGCCCCGATGTGGGTGCTGAGCCTCCCGGCTTCGATCTGGACGTCATCCTGCAGCGTTGGAGCGTCCCTGTTCCCGTCGGTTCTCGATGGGTCACGGCGCCGAGCCCGTCGGCCGATGCCTGGGTCATCGCGCCCGTCCGGTCCCGTCCTCCAGCGCCGCCGCCGGGCGGCCGCGAGCGGCGCAGTCGTGAGCGCCTCGCACTCGAGCTCGCGGGTCTCGCCCTCGGTCTGATCGCGAGTCCCCCATCCACCGACGCACCGGCGGCGGCGTCCGGGATGCTGGTCCATCAGGCGACCAATCCGCTCACGGCCGCACGCGCCGGATTGCAGCTCTCCATGGAGTCGATCGGACGCTGGGTCGACCTCGCGGCCGATCGCCGCCTCGCCCTGCTGGACGATCTCGGCCAGGTGCTCGAAGACCTCGATCGCACGTCGGAAATGCTGCACGCCATGCGAGAGAGCGCGCGTGCCGGCATGCTGACGGCTCGCGGAGGCGGAGGCCGATTCGACGCGGTGCGCGTGGTGCGCTCCTGCCTGACGCTCGAGCGGCGCTTGTTACGCGACCGCGGCGTCGATCTCGACTTCACGACCGCGCTCGAGACCGTGTACATCAAGGGCGATTCGAATGCGCTCTTCGACATGCTCGTGAGTGTCGTGCGGAGTGCCACCGATATGACCACGGGCCAGACCACTCCGGTGCGCGTGGAGTTGGAACAGAAAGGCCAAGAGCTCGCGCTGGTCGTTCGCGGAGGCCGGGCGCTCAGCGATCTCACCAAGGTGCGCAGCGTGGCGGAGAGTGCCTTCAATGGGACGGTGAAGGTCGAGTCCGGCGACGCGACCACACTCACCATCGCGCTGCCGCTGCCGCCGCAGCGGGAAGCGGACCGCCGCTCCTAGGCGAGCAGCGCCTGCAGATCGAGTGGCCGCGTGTGCATCCGGATGGCGCCGTCCGGTCCACGCGGCCATTCGCTTTCGGGCCTGTCGCGGTACAGCTCGATGCCGTTGCCGTCGGGATCGCGTAGATAGATCGCTTCACTCACCCCATGATCCGATGCGCCCTCGAGGGCGATGCCATGTTCGAGCACCCGGCGCACGGCGGCGGCAAGGGCGGCACGGTCGGGATAGAGAATCGCGAAATGGTAGAGGCCGGTCGTCCCCGCGGGCGGGCGCGGGGCGCCGCGGCCGGCCCAGGTGTTCAGGCCGATGTGATGATGATAACCGCCGGCCGACACAAAGACGGCGTCCGACCCATAGCGGGCGGTGATTTCGAAGCCCAGGACGTCGCGGTAGAACTGCAGCGAGCGATCCAGGTCGCTCACCGTCAGGTGGACGTGGCCGATTCTGGTTCGAGGATCGATCGTCATGTCATCTCCACAACACCCTGAGGTTCCCCGGTTACATTTCCCGGCATGAACACAGCCAAAATCCCTACCCCGGTCAACGAACCCGTCCTCGCCTACGCTCCCGGCTCACGCGAGCGCACCGAGCTCAAGCAGGCGCTGAAAGACCTCAGCGGCCGCCAAATCGAGATCCCGGTCGTCATTGGCGGCAAGGAAATCCGCACCGGCAAGACCGTCGATGCGGTGATGCCGCACTGCCACCGGCACGTGCTCGCGAAGGTGCATCAGGCCGGCCCGGAGGAAATCACCGCCGCCGTCAAAGCGGCCAGCGACGCGTGGCGCGACTGGTCAAACTGGAGCCTGGCCGATCGCGCCGCCGTCTTCCTCAAGGCGGCCGACCTGCTCGCGACGCGCTGGCGCGCCATGCTCAACGCGGCCACGATGCTCGGCCAGAGCAAGACGGCGTTCCAGGCGGAGATCGATGCGGCGTGCGAGCTGATCGACTTCTGGCGCTTCAACATTCATTACGCCGAACGGATCCATGCCGAGCAGCCGCTGTCGCCCGCCGGGAGCGGGATGTGGAATGCGATGGACTACCGCGGGCTCGAAGGATTTGTCTACGCCATCACGCCATTCAACTTCACGGCGATTGGCGGCAACCTGCCGACGTCGCCGGCGATGATGGGCTGCACCGTCGTCTGGAAACCGGCCGCGACGGCCTCCTACTCGAACTATCTCGTCTTCCGGTTGTTGCAGGAGGCGGGACTGCCCCCGGGCGTCATCAACTTCGTCCCGGGTCCCGCAGCCGTGATCAGCGAACGGCTACTGGCCGACCCCCGTCTGGGCGGCATTCACTTCACCGGGTCCACGGAAGTGTTCCAGACGCTGTGGAAGCAAGTCGCCGACAACCTGACCGGCTACGCCGACTACCCGCGCCTCGTCGGCGAGACGGGCGGCAAGGACTTCATCCTCGCCCACGCGAGCGCCGACGTCGATGCCCTCGCGACCGGAATCGTGCGCGGCGCATTCGAGTACCAGGGCCAGAAATGCAGCGCCGCGTCGCGCGCCTACGTGCCGGAATCGCTCTGGCCCAAACTGCGCGAGCGGGTGCTCGGCCTGCTCGCCGAGGCGAAGGTGGGTGACCCGGCCGACTTCCGCAACTTCATGGGCGCGGTGATCGACCGGAAGTCGTTCGACAAGATCAAGCAATACATCGAACGCGCGAAGAGCGAGCCGAAGGCCAAGATCCTGTTCGGCGGTGAGTGCGACGATGCGGACGGCTACTTTGTGCACCCGACGGTGATCCAGGTCCAGGATCCGATGTACCGCACCATGTGCGAAGAGATCTTCGGGCCGGTGCTGTCGCTGTACGTGTATCCGGATAAACAATGGAAGGAGACGCTGGGGCTAGTGGACCGGACGTCGCCCTACGCGCTCACCGGCGGCGTGTTCGCGCAGGACCGCGCGGCCCTGGCCGAGGCCGATACGGCGCTGCGCTACTCCGCGGGCAACTTCTATCGGAACGACAAGCCCACGGGCGCGGTGGTCGGGCAGCAGCCGTTCGGGGGCGGGCGGGCCAGTGGCACGAACGACAAGGCCGGCAGCCTGCTCAACCTGATCCGCTGGACCAGCGCGCGGGCGATTAAGGAGAACTTCGTGCCGCCGCGCGACCCGTGGTATCCATTCATGGCGGAGGCTTGAAGGCTCCGTTATTGGTGTGGGCGATGGCGGCGGCCTTTCTCCTGCTCGTGGCGTCGTTGTTGATCGGTGCGTTCAGTAAGCCAGAGTTTCCGCCTTATGAGATCGGGCCGCATGCCGATAGCACGTACACACTCGATGCCTCGCGCGGCGATGAATGGCGTTGGTGGCGCGAGATCGGCTTCCGCCGCAATCACGTGATCACGGCTCCCGGCGCTGCAGCGCTCGACTTGGGGGCGGTCAGCTTCGACTCGACCACGGAGGTGCCGGCGGAGGGGTACGCCGCGACCACCTTTGGGGCCGACACGACCAATCCCGCCATCGGCAAGTGGTACGCGTACAGCATGTGGTCCCACCTGCTGACCTCGAACCAGCACGTGTACGCCGTGCGCACCGCGGGCGGCCAGTTCGCCGCCTTCGAGATTCTGGCCTATTACTGCCGCGAGGTCGGGTCGGCGTGCTACACGATTCGCTACAAAACAACGCGCCCCCGACCAGCATCATCGGGGGCACGTAAATGAGAGACCGCGGGAGTCTACTTGGCGGGCGGCAGGATCTTGAACATCCCCGTTCCGCACACAGGACAGACACCTTTTAGCGCGGGGCGGCCATTGGCCATCTTCACCTGCTGGGCGTTCGAGATCTTCCGCTTCGCCTTACACTTCACACAGTAACCTTCATCCGCGGCCATCGGGCTCTTTCCCTTAGCCATTGTCGGTCGCTCCTCCAGTTCAAGGGCACGGGTCGCATTGGTGAACGGGAAGCTGCAAGCGCCTGACAACATAATAGGGTCGCGCTAGCCGGGGGTAACTTGCCCGTCTTGGAACCCATTCCGTTTGTGCGTTCCGTCACAAAAGGGCTTCGTCGCCGAGCCCCCACATCTGCACAGCACAACGACTTCCGCCGGTTTGCCGTCTTTGCGGGGTGGGGGCGTCAATTCCCGCCCGTCGGGCGTCACGATTCGCACCGGCCCCTCGATGATGAGCGGGCCGTTGGACTTGGGGGTTATGGTCACTTGGGTCATGCCGGCCAATATAGCGGCACGGTTCCCCAGGAGACGGGGTATTTCCCGCGTGCGTAGCATGCTGCACACCCGTGTTTCCCTCATCGTCTTCTGCGCCGCGCTCTCGGCGTGCCTCGGGGAGCGAGGACCATTCGCGAATCGCATGGCGCACTCCGGGACGAGCTACCTCACCCGCGCCGCGCGTCAACCCGTTCGCTGGCAACCCTGGGGTCGCGATGCCTTCGCGCTCGCGGCGAAGCTCGACCGCCCGATCCTGCTGTACATCGGCAGCGACGCCTGCCGCTGGTGCGCCGAAACCGATCGCGCGATCTACACCGATCCGGAAATCGGCTCGCTCATCAATGCGCTGTTCGTCCCAGTTCGCGTGGACCGCGACGAGCGGCCGGACGTCGCGCAGCGCTATCAGGCAGCGGTCGAGCGCCTGGCGGGACTGCGCGGCTGGCCGCTCACCGTATTCCTCACCGCCGATGGCTCGGCATTCTTCGGCGGCACCTATTTCCCCGCTGACGATCCGATCACGGGGCGCGGGCTGAAGCAACTGCTGCCGGAGGTCGCGAGGAGCTACCGCGACCAGCGCTCCTTCGTCGTGCAGCAGGCCGCCCTGGTGCGGCAGCTGGTACTTACCGGCAACGACGCATCGCGTGGCGTGCTGCGGCCGTCACTCGTGCAGGACGGCATCGTCGCGGTCGCGCACGAGCTGGACGACGCCGCTCGCACCCGCACGGTCGCCGGCAGCGTGATGCACGTCGAGGCCACGGCGCTCTTGCTGTCGGTGGGAGTGGGGGCCGATACGACGGCCCAGGCCTCCGCCCGGCGTGTGCTGGATCTCATGCTCGACAGCACCGCCGCACCAGCCGGCGAAGATCCTCCCCGACTCGTCCGCGCGGCGCTCGCCGGCAGCCTCGCGCAGGCGTGGGTCGCAACCGGCGAACCGCGGTATCGCGACGCCGGCCGGGTCCTCGCCCGCGCGCTGGCCAGCGAGCTGCCGAATCTCGCCGCACTCGACGCGGACGATGCGGTATTCGTTGACCACGAAGCGTTCGTCATCGAGCACCTGCTGTTCGCCGCGGCGACGCTCGGCGAGCCGGCGGCCCAGAAACGCGCCCTCGCCGCCCTCGACGTGCTGTTGCAGCGCACGTACGCACGCAGCTGGGGGGTGCGGCACGCGATCGCTGAAGCGCCGGCGGCGGGACAGACGACGCCCCTGGGGATGCTTCAGGACCATGTCCAGGTGGCGGCGGCGTGCCTGGCGGCGTACCAAGTCGACAAGGAGTCGCGCTACCGGGATGTCGCGCTCGACCTCGCCGCCGTCATCGAGCGGAGCTATGCCGACCCCCTCGGCGGCTATTACGACGTCGCCGATGCGCCTTCCGGCTCATTGCCCGCGCTCGGCGACCGCAGCAAGCACGTATTCGACGACGTACTCCCCGGCCCCAATGCCGTCATGGCGCGGCTGCTGGCGCACATCGCCCAGGTGACGGGCGACCCCTCGTACCGGCGCCGCGCCCAGCACACCCTGGAGGCGTTCGCGGGGGCCGTTCCCGGCACGGGTCTCCGTGCCGCGACGTTTCTGGCCGCCGCACGGGAAACCCTTGGCACACCGTGACGAAGCCCCCCCCCAGGGGGTCACTGACATGGTGAACAACGGCGCCCCCGATGTCGAAGTAGTCGCCCGGGTGTTGGGCGGCGATGGGGAGGCGTTCGGGATTCTCATCCGGCGATATGAGCCGGGTCTGCTGCGCTTCGCGACGCGTATGCTCGGGAACCCCGATGCTGCGGCCGACGCGGTAGCCGAGAGTCTCGTGCGCGCCTATCGGCATTTGGCACAGTGCCGGGACCCGGTTCGGCTGCGCAGCTGGCTGTATCGGATTACGGGGAATCGCTGCCGCAGCCATCTCGCGCGGCGGCACACGAACGATATCTCGCTCAGCGAAGCGCCGCCCCTCGCGGACGGCTCAGATGCCTGGGCGGAGCTCGAGCGGAGTGAGCAGGTGGCACTGGTGGAGCGCGCATTGGCTGCGCTGCCCGCCGAAAAACGCGAGGCGTTTGTCTTGAAGCATGTGGAAGGGATGAGCTACGAGGAGATGGCAGCCGTGACCGGGGCGCGCATTCCGACACTCAAGATGCGCGTCCATCGCGCCCGGGAAGCATTGCTGGCGGCGCTGGAGGAGGTGGTACGATGAGCCCAATTGATCCGCGGTTGCAGGAGGCGCTCGATGGCGAGCGTGATCCAGGCGAACTGCCAATGGATCAGCGGGAGGCGTACGACCGGCTGATCGCCGCGACTCAGGTGCTCACCGCCGCGCCGCAGTTGAGCGTCGCCGCGCGCGTCATGGCGGAGATCCAGCAGAACCCGGCGCCGGCCCTCGCCCAGGGCCCCATGCGGCGCGTGATGCGTTGGCTGGGGCGGCCGCGCGCCGTCACGCTGCGCCTGCGGCCCGTCTGGACGCTGGCGCTCGCGGCCGGCCTGGCCACGATCATCCTGCTGCTCTGGGGACCGGGCGACGGCCTCACGCCCGGCCGCGCCGAAGGCATTGCGAATTTCGTGGGTCATTTCCCCGGAGCCCGGTCGGTGGAAGTCGTCGGGTCCTTCAACGACTGGAGCCGGGGTGTGCTGCACCTGAACGACGATGATGGGGACGGCATCTGGCACGCCAAAGCGGTTCTGCCGGCGGGCCAGCACGAATACATGTTCGTGGTGGATGGCGAGCGCTGGGTGCCCGATCCGCTGGCGGGACGCTACGTCGATGATGGATTTGGCGCCGGTCAACAGAACGCCCTGCTGATCGTTCGTCCGGCGGCCGTCCAGCCATGATGTTACGGCTGGCACTCGCGCTGGCCCTCGTCGCGGCGCCGGTCGCGTCGCAAACCGGCGGCCCGCGGCTGGCCGGCCGGGTTCCCGCCGCAGCGCTTCCCGCGATCGACTCGATCATCGCTACGGCCGTGGCCGAGAGCTTGCCGACCGAGCCGCTGGTCCAGAAGGCGCTCGAGGGAAGCGCGAAGAACGTGCCCGCCGACCGGCTGGTGAACGGCGTGCGCCGCGGCTTGCTGCAGCTGCGCGCGGCGCGCGTCATCGTGGCGCGCGCGGTACCGGGCCAGTCGCCGCCCGAAGGTCATGTGGCCGCGGTCTCGGCGGCGCTCGCCCGCGGGCTGCCCGCTCCCATCGTCGAGCGGCTGCTCACGGTGGCGCCGAACGAGCCGCCGGGCCCCGCGCTCCACGCGGCTGCAGACCTGATCGCCCATCACTTCGACCCCGATTCCGCCGCCGACTTGCTCGCGGATGCGCACACCAAAGGCTTGCGGGGCGTGCGGTTACTCGACGTGGCGGTCGCCGCCGATCACGAGCTGCAGCGGGGTGGGGGCCGAACTCCTTCCGAAGCCCTGGCGCATGTCCGGGCGTTGCTGCCCAACGTGCCCGCGCCGAATCGTCCGTGACGCGACATGGAACGGGCGGGTCGTAAGAGCGACCCTAAACCCGAGGCTTTAATGTTTCTCCCCGCAATCCTGTTTTTGAGCCTGGCTGCGCAGCAGCCCACGCAGCAGCCGGCTGCCGCACCGGCGAAGCCGACGACGAACGCCTCGCAGCAGGCGGATACGTCGAAGACCAAGCACAAGGCGCGCCGGACGGCCCGCAAGGCGAAACCGGCCGCGGCTGCCCCCGCTCAGCGCGACACGACGAAGAAGCCGTAACCTACGACGTGTAGTCTGAGTTGATCCGGACGTAGTCCGGGGAAAGATCGCAGGTCCATACCACCGCCTCCGATCGACCAAGTCCAAGGTCGAGTCGGAGGCGGATGGCTTTTTGCTCGAAAATGGCGCGTGCTGTCGCCGGATCGGCGAGCGCGGTGGCGCCGCCGGTCGCGAGTGTTAGCCAGCCATTGGCGGACTGTGCGTCGAGGGTGATGCGCTCGGCGACGAGGGCCACACCGGCGACACCGGCGGCCGCCAGCACGCGGCCCCAGTTAGGGTCGCCGCCATAGATCGCCGTCTTGACGAGCATGGAGCGTGCTATCGCCCGTCCCACCTCGCGCGCGTGGGCTTCGGTCTGCGCGCCTACGATCTGAATCTCCAGGCGCTTCGTCGCGCCTTCGCCGTCCTGGACGACCGCGAGCGCCAGCGTGCGCGCCACCTCGGTCGCGGCCTCTTCAAACAGCTTCCACGTCGCCCCGTCGCGCGACGGGTCGATCCCCGCATGTCCGTTCGCCAGGAAGAGGACGGTGTCGTTGGTGCTGGTGTCGCCGTCCACCGAGATCGCGTTGAAGGTGTGGTCGACGACGCGCTTCCAGAACGGCCGCAGCGCGCCCGGCTCCGACACCGCGTCCGTGGTGAGCACGGCAAGCAGCGTCGCCATGTCGGGGTGGATCATGCCGGCGCCCTTGGCCATGCCGCCGATGGTGATGACCCCCGTCGGTGTTTCGAGACGCACCGCGCAGTGCTTGGGGTGGGTATCGGTGGTCATGATCGCGCGCGCGGCATCGATGCCGCCCGCGGGAGAGAGCTTCGTGGCGGCTTCGCGGAGGCCCCGCGACACTTTATCCACAGGGAGCGGCACACCGATCACGCCGGTCGACAGCACCAGCGCTGTCCGCGGTGGCAGACCGGCTGCCTCTTCGGCGCAGTGCGCCATCGCACGCGCGGCGTCGAGCCCAGCGGCCCCGGTGCAGGCGTTCGCGACGCGCGCGTTCATGGCCACGGCGCGCACGCGGCCCGGCTTCTCACTGAGCAGCGCTGCGTCGTAGACGACCGGCGCCGCGCGCAGCGCGTTCTTCGTGAACACCCCCGCCGTCGCACAGCTCGTCGCGCTCACGAGCAGCGCAACGTCGAGCGCGCCGTCCGTTTTGAGACCGGCGTGCGCGGCGGCGGCGGTGAAGCCGCCGGGAGATGTCGCGGAACCTGCTGCTATTGTCGAAATTGCGGAGGACATAGTCGCTTGTGTAACAGTGCTCCGTTTCTTATCATAGCACAACCTTCCCGGGGGGACCCGTTCGATGTCGGATCCGTTCCTCAGTTCCGACGAATATGACGAACGTGCACATCAGCTCTACAACGAAGGTCAATACGACGAAGCTATAGATATGCTGCGCGAGGGCCTGGGGTTGTACCCCCACGCCGTCGAGCTGCTCGTCGGTATGGGCTATGCGCGGCTCGCGCGTGAGGAGTTCGCGTGGGCGCGGCACGCGTTCGAGGAGGCGCGCGGTCTCGATCCCGACCACGAGGACACGCTCGCGGGCCTGGGCGAGGTCCTGCTCAAGTTCGGCGAGCGCGCGGCCGCGCTCGCGTGCTTCGAGCACGTGCTGGCGCTCGGTTTCCAGGACGATCACGACCTCATGCTGCAGATCGGGCGCGCGCTGTTCCGGGAAGGCGTGCTCGACCAGGCGCGGCGCTTCTTTGAGGGGGCGCTGCGCGCGCATCCCGATTCCGCCGATGCCGCCGCGTGCGTCGGCTACGCCGCGCACCGATTGGCGGACGAAGGCGGGAGCCTGCACTGGCTGCGGCGGGCCCTGGAGCTCGACGCGAGCCTCGGCGAAGCGCGCATCTATCTCGCGAACCTGCTGTACGACCGCGGCGAGTACGAGGCGGCGCTCTTTCACCTCGAGCGCACGGGTCCCGAAGAGCATTACGACGCGCTCGCGATCTGGCGGCTCGTCGAGCTGAAGAAAAGCGTATACCGCCTGCCCGACGACGATCCCGAGCTGGTGCCGTGGAACGAGCGACTCAACGAGCTCGCGGGCGACGCCGCCCCCGAGGACATCCTGCTCTCGGAGATCGAAGCGATGACGCCGGACGGCCAGATCCGCGATCCGCGCCAGCTCGAGCTGTTCGGGACCCTGCTCACCGAGCTGCAGGGGATGAAGAACAAGAGCTTCGAGGTCCACCGCGTGAGCACTGTCTCCGGCGCGACCTACGTCGGCACCTGGGAGGACATCGTGCGGCAGATGAAAGACGATGCCGCCGAATGGGTCGCGGGATCGATCGAGGAGTACATGGAAGCGAGCGCCAAGCGCTGGCGCAAACAGACGGGCGTGGCGATTCCGGCGACGGACCCGGAGAGCTTTCTCCGGGCCGGCGCCGATGCGGGAGTGCTAAGAATCCTGCATTAGACCTTCTTGAAGCGGATGCCGATCGACAGCGGCCCGTCGCCCAGGGCCATCAGGGTGACCGCGCCGGCAAGCAGCAGGGCCTCGAGCTCGATGTTGGCGTGATGCGGCAGCTTGGTTGCGATGATCGTCACCGCCATGTACGCGGCCATCGCCGTAGCCCAGAAGCGGGTCCACATGCCCAGGAGTACACACACCGCCCCGACCGTCTCGATCGCGATGACCACCAGGATCAGGAGGGTTCCCACCGAGAAGGAGGGGAGGCCGCTCTGGACCCGATCCAGGCCGCGGCTCAGGAACACACCACCCACAGCCAGCCGCATGAAGAACGCGGCATACGGCGCCAATGCGTTCATGAGGTCTCCCTAAAACATGGACATCGCGAGGAACGACCGCAGATTGTCGTTCGTCACGCGCAGCCGGGCGGACAGCAGCCGCACGACCGACCACAGGATCTTGTAGGCGACGTCGCGGTTGAAATCGAGGAGGAGCTCGAAGTCGGAACGGGAGATCGTAATCAGGGTGCAGGTGGTATTGGCGATCGCGTCCGTGGACCGCTCGGAGCGATCGAAGATCGACATTTCCCCGAAGCATGATCCCGGCTTGAGCACCGCGAGCGCCTCTTCCCCGGAGCCGGGAATCGTCCGCGAGATCCGGACTTCGCCTTCTGAGATGAGGAAAAGGCGGTTGCCCGGCTCGCCTTCCTTGAAGACGTACTGGCCGACAGTGAACTTCTGTTCGCGGCACACTTCCGTGACCCGGGCCAGCTCGCCCTCGTCCAGGTCCTGGAAGATGGCCGCTTGCTTGAGCAGCTTGACGTCCACGGAGGCTAAAGTACGGTCAAACCGCGTTTCGCGGTAGCCGATGTGCTCACCGCCCTGCGATTGCCGCTCGCCGCCGTGTTCCCATTCGTGGCGAAGCCTGCGTGGCAGCTCGCCATCGTCGCGGCGGCCGCGGTGAGTGACGTCGCCGACGGCATCCTGGCCCGGCGGTTCGGGTCGTCACGCGCCGGGGCGGTCCTCGATCCGGTCGCGGACAAATTGTTCATGGCGGTCGCGTTCATCACCATCGCGCGACGCGGGCTGCTCGTCTGGTATGAATTGGTCGGCGTGCTGCTGCGGGATATTCTGGCGGTGCTCGGGTTTCTCGCTACGTGGGTGCTGCGGCGGCCGGTGGCGCTGCCCGCGCGCGCGGGCGGCAAGGCGGTGACGATCGCGCAGCTGCTCACGCTGGTGGCGGCCATCGCCGATTGGACCTACACTCGGCATCTCGCGTGGGCCACCGCGGCCATTGCAGTGTACGCTATTTGGGATTATGGGCGGACCGCCGCGCGTAAATCGGCTCAGGCCGGGGCTGAGGCCTCACCGTGAACGTGGGAGCATGGACCGTGATGCGAATCGTGGTGCTGGCCTTCGTCGCCGTGCTTGCCGCGCACACAGCGGCGGCGCAGCAGTTCCAGCCGCCGAAAAACGGCCGGCACAGCGGTACGCGCATCGGGCTGTTCGGATTCGGCGTACGCGGCGGCGTCGACTTCAGACGAGCCGGCCAGCTCGTGATGGGAACGACGCTCGACCTCGGCGATCTGTTTTCGAGTCGCCTGCGCCTGCGTCCTTCGGCGGAACTCGGCCTCTTCAATGGTCCGAACACCTACGTCGGCAGTTTCGAGGCGCTGTGGCGCTTCACCGGCGACGAGGAGGTGGCGACCCCGTACCTCGGGCTCGGCGTCGGCCTGGCGGGGCGTGACGGCTGCGGCACCGACCCACAATGCCCCGGCCTCTGGCTCAACACCGTCTTCGGATTCGAGCTGCGGTACCGGTCCACGTTCAACTGGCTGCTCGAGTATCACGGCATGGACCGGATGCGCCGGCACCGGTTGTACATCGGCCTCACCACGCGCCGGGGCAACTGAGATGGCGAAGGCCGCGGAAGTGACGATGCGGTGGCTGCGGGAGCTGCAGTTCGAAGGGAGCGGCGCCGGACGGCCACCGATTCTCGTGGACGGCGATTCGGCCGCCGCGACATCGCCGGTCGAGCTGCTGCTGCTCGCCGCCGCGACGTGCACGGCGTCCGACGTCGTCATTATCCTGCAGAAGCAACGCGTCAAGCTGGAAACGCTCGAGGTCTCCCTGCAGGGCACGCGGCGCGAGACGCCGCCGCGCCGGTACACCGCGATCGCGTTCCACGTCGCCGTGCGCGGCGAGGGGGCGGACGACGCCAAGGTCCGGCACGCCGTCGATCTGTCGCTCGAGAAGTACTGCTCCGTCGTCGCGTCACTCGCGCCCGACATCGCGATCACGTACGACGTCGCCATTGCCTAGCCTGTTGTTTCTGCTGCCGGTTCTGGCATTGCAGGCACAGCAGCTCACCGCGACCGAGCTGAGCCTCGGCGCCGCCGCGGTGATGGCTCACCGCACCTTCGCCGGCGCCGAGTTGGGCCTTGCCCATCGCCCGAGCGGCGAGAGTCGCGTCGCGCTCGCCATCGGCGGCGGAACGGTCGTCGAGCGTGCAGCGGTGCGCGCACAGCTGACGCTGCAGCTGCTCGTCAATCCAGCCGCTCGGGCGGGACCCGGATTGTATGCCGGCGTCGGGGGTGCATTCGTGGCACGGCGGGGCTTGCCGGGACAGGGGTTTCTCGCGGTGCTGCTGGGACTCGAAGCGGCGCCGGGACGGCGGCAGGCATGGTACGTGGAGCTGGGTTTTGCCGGCGGGGTGCGCGCGGCGGCGGGGTGGCGCCTGCGCTGGTTCCCCAGGTGGTGGAGCCGACCGTAAGACAAAAAAAGGGCGCCCGGTACGGGGCGCCCTCCAACCCGAAGGCAGGCGTGTCAGGCGTTCGCGCCGACGGGAGTGGTCCGGGCCACGACGGGGCGGCAATAGCGCTCGCCCAGCACGCGGAGCTCGTTCAGCTCGGTCTCGGTCAGGTCGGTGAAGCGATCCGCAAGATAGAGCAACGTGTCGTCGAACCATTCCTTCTGATGCTCTGGCGTGGCTTCCAGCACTCCGCAGCGGAGGATGTGCGAGAACAACTCGTCGCGCGCCTGTTCGAAGCTGGTGGGAATCGTGTACTTCCGGGGCTCACCACGCTTTTTGGCCATGCAGGGGTCTTCCTTTCGGGTTGGAACTTCGTAAAAACGGCGCCGCAAGATAATTGGTTCTATGGTATAATGCCACCAGCAGGGACGCGGGTTCCCGCGTTCCGGGAGGAAGCAATGAGCGAAGAAGTGTACGGTCCCGAGCGAGCGCAGCGGCTCGTGGCGCTGCTCCGGGCTTTGGCCGAACGCATCCGCGACCTGGATCGAACCGGCCGGTTGCTCGATGCCGCGCCGGAGCTGCAAAAACTGCTGGGCAATGCGCGCAGTGAGCTGTTCCATTACGAAGTACGCAGCACCTACGACACACCGGACGCGGCCGAGAGCCGCCGCATCGTCGAAGAGGCGATGGGAAGCGGCGATCTCTCGCTCGACGATCCGGACGACGACGACCCATGGCGCGGGGGAGGAGATCCGCAGGCATGAATCGATTCTATGTCGTGCTGGGGGTGCTGGCCGGGGTGCTCGGGATTGCGGTCTTCGCGCTGTTGCGCACCGGCGGGACGGCGCCGGCCGCCGCGGCGGGCCCTCCACCGACGGTCGCGGATGACGGATTTCGCGGCTACTCGCTCGGGCAGGCAACTGCGCCGGTCGAGATCACGGAGTATCTCGATTTCGAGTGTCCGGTCTGCGCGTCATTCGCCACCATCCAGATGCCGACGATCAAGGAGCAGCTGATCAACAGCGGACGGGTGCGGTGGCGCTATCGCGACTTTCCGTTGCCCGTCCACAAATACTCTCGCTTCGCGGCGCACGCCGCGCAGTGCGCCGGCGCCCAGGGCAAATTCTTCGAGATGCATGATCAGTTGTTCAATCATCACCAGTGGGCACAGACCGGCAAGGATCCTTCGGACCTGTTCCGCAGCTTCGCTCTAAGCTCCGGCGTCGATCTCAACGCCTACGACGCGTGCATGGTAGCCGGCCGCTACGCCCAGCGCATCGAGTTCAGCCGGCAGGAAGGCGATCAACGCCTGGTGGACGGAACGCCGACATTTTTCGCCAACGGCAAGAAACTCGATTTCCGCCGGTTGCCCGGCTCCGACGACTTCAAGGCCATCGCCGACAGCATCATCGCCCATTCGCCTCGTCATTGATGCGCCATCGCCAGGCGATCGCGCTGCTCGCGCTCGTCGGCCTGTTCGTCGCCCTCTATCTCTGGCTGCACGCCCTGGGGTTCGGTGGGGCGATCAAGTGCGGGGCATCGGGCGCGTGCGAGACGGTACAGACGAGCCAGTGGGCCGTCTTCCTCGGCCTGCCGGTCGCGTGCTACGGTGTGGTGGGCTATCTCGCCGTGCTGGTCGTCGCGCTGGCGTCGCTGCGGGAAGCGGCGCTCCCACAACGACACTGGAACGTGATGCTCGTCGGTCTAGCGAGTGTCGGGTTCCTGTTTACGATCTATTTGACGTATCTCGAGCTGTTCGTGATCCACGCGATCTGCCGTTGGTGCATCGGCAGCGGCGTGATCATCACTGCAATCTGGATCGTGTCGCTCCTCTCGCTCAGGTCTCCTGCGATTCATACTGATCGCGCAGTTTCGCAACCACCGCGGGATCGGCCAGCGTAGTCGTATCACCCAGGGCGCGCCCCTCGGCGATGTCCTTGAGCAGGCGCCGCATGATCTTTCCGCTGCGGGTCTTGGGGAGGTCTGCGGAAAAGAGAATGTCGTCGGGCTTCGCGAGCGCGCCGATTTTCTTGGAGACGTGATTCTTCAGCTCTTCGCGCAGCGCGTCGGTCCCCTGCCGTCCCTCCTTTAACGTGACGAAGGCCGCGAGCGCCTGCCCCTTCAAGTCGTGCGCCCGGCCCACGACGGCCGCCTCGGCGACGGCCGAATGGTCGACGAGCGCGCTCTCGACTTCCATCGTGCCGATGCGGTGGCCCGCGACGTTGAGCACATCGTCCACCCGGCCGAGAATCCAGAAGTAACCATCCTCATCACGTTTCGCGCCGTCCCCGGGGAAGTATTTGTTCTTCCATTTGCTCCAGTAGACCTGCTGATAGCGCTCGTCGTCGCCCCAGATCGTCCGCAGCATTCCGGGCCACGGCTTGGGAATGGCGAGATAGCCGCCGCCGACCTTCACTTCCTTCCCTTCGCCGTCGAGGAGCACCGCTTCAATGCCGGGGAACGGCACCGTCGTCGATCCAGGCTTCGTCGCTGTGACGCCGGGCAGGGGCGTGATCATGATTCCGCCCGTCTCGGTCTGCCACCAAGTGTCCACGATCGGACAGCGTTTGCCGCCGATGTGCTCCTGATACCACATCCACGCTTCCGGATTGATCGGCTCCCCGACCGTGCCGAGCAGGCGCAGCCGCGATAGGTCGTGCCGGGCCGGGAGCTCGGTGCCCCACTTCATGAATGCCCGGATCGCCGTCGGCGCGGTGTAGAAGACGGTGACGCCGTGCTTCGCGCAGATCGACCAGAACCGGTCTTTGCCCGGATGATCGGGTGCGCCTTCGTACATCACTTCCGTAACGCCGAGCGCCAGCGGACCGTATACGACGTAGGAATGCCCGGTGACCCAGCCGACATCCGCCGTGCACCAGAACACATCCGACTCTTTGAGATCGAACACCCACTTGGTCGTCGCGTACACATGCGTCAGGTATCCGCCGGTCGTGTGGAGGATGCCTTTCGGTTTCCCGGTCGTGCCCGACGTGTAGAGGATGTAGAGCGGGTCCTCCGCGTCCATCGCTTCGGGTGGGCAGTCTTTTGGCGCCCGCGCCATCAGCTCCGTCCACCAGAGGTCGCGGCCGGTCTTGAACGTCACGGTCTGGCCGGTGCGGCGCAGCACGACGACGTGCTCGATGCTCGGTGTGTCGGCGAGCGCCTCGTCGACGTTTTGCTTCAGCGGCACGATCGCGCCGCGGCGGTAGCCGCCGTCGGCAGTGACCAGGATCTTTGCGCCGGCGTCGTTGATCCGGTCGCGCAGCGACTCGGCGGAGAATCCGCCAAACACGACCGTGTGCACCGCGCCGATGCGGGCGCACGCCAGCATCGCGACGGCGACTTCCGGGACCATCGGGAGATAGATCGCCACGCGGTCGCCGCGTTTGACGCCCAGTCCCTTCAGGACGTTCGCGAACTTGTTGACGTCGGCGTGCAGCTCGCCGTACGTGATGCGCCGGACTTCGCCGGGAGGCTCGCCTTCCCAGATCAGCGCCACGCGGCCGCTCTTCCCCGCGCGCACGTGGCGGTCGAGACAATTCACCGAGGCGTTGAGCTTGCCTCCGAGGAACCACTTCGCATGCGGCGGCTTCCACTCCAGCACCCGATCCCACGGGCGACTCCACTCCAGTTGCTTCGCCCAGTCCGCCCAATATCCTTCCGGGTCCCGCCGCGCGCGCTCGTGCGGGCTGGTGTCGCGCACGTGGGCCTGGGCTTTGAAGGCGTCGGAAGGGGTGAACCGCCGCTGCTCGTCGAGGAGTGTTTCGATCCGGTCAGTCGCCATAGTCTGGGATATTAAGGAAGAGGGTGACTCTAGCAAGTTGCACCGCGCCGCTCGGTATGCGGCAATCTGCGTACGTGAGCAGGCTCACGAGTTTCGGACAACCGCTTGATCCTGCGCGGCTTAGATCGCATGGCACCGGAGTGGCATACACCACCACGGGAGGAATTATGTCACCAATACCCGTGGAGAACGCACTGATGTCGACGCGTCCGATCGAAAAGACGCTGGCGGCGCCGGAGCGGCTCGATCTCGAGTCGCGCACCGCGTTCCGCCGCGCCGCCGGGGAGGTGCTCGACCTGCTTGCCGAGGGGGCCGGCCGCCTGGTCATCGATCTGTCCGGGACGCGCTCAGTCGACAGCGCCGGCCTTGGCGCCTTGATGCTGATCCAGCGCAAGGCCGCGGAGCGCCGCCAGACGGTGTGCCTGCGGGGTGCGAACGAGGAGCTGCGTTTCCTGCTCGTGCTCACCAAGCTGGACGACCTCTTCGAATTGGAGACTGGCGTTTCGTGAGGTAGATTGGCGCGATGGCGCCGTCGCCGCGCAAGGTCCTCTTCGTCGAAGACGAAGCCGCACTCCAATACTCCTACGAGCGGTTCTTCGAAGGAAAATACACCATGGCCTACGCGCCGAACGGCGCGGAGGCCATGCGTCGTCTCAGCGACTTCGAGCCGGACGTCCTCGTGCTCGACATGCGGTTGCCCGATACGGACGGGATCGAGCTGTTGCAGCGCATCCGCGAGACGCGGCCCACGCTCCCGGTCGTTGTCACGACCGCGTACGTGAGCATGGAGCCGCTGATGAACGTGCTCGACCTGGGACACAGCCGGTATCTTGTCAAACCGTACGAATTGAGCGAGCTCGCGGCCGCGATCGATGCTGCGGGCTGAGGCGCTGCGGCACAGCTTCGGTGCGGTCAGGGCTCTCGACGACGTTTCCTTCAGCGTACAGCCCGGTCAAACGCTCGCCGTGTTCGGCCCCAACGGGGCGGGGAAGACCACCCTTCTCAAAGTTCTCGCCGGTCTGATCCAGCCCCAGCGCGGCCGCGCCCAGGTGGACGGTGGCCGGCGCGCCATCGGCTGGATCGGCCATCAGCCGCAGCTGTACGCGCAGCTCACCGTGCGCGAAAACCTGCGCTTCTGGGCATCGCTCTACGACGTGACTCCTCCCGGCGAACTCCTGGCGCGGCTGGGACTCGAGGAGCACGCGGATCGGCCCGTGCGGGCGTTGTCCCGGGGGCTCGTGCAGCGCGTCGCCATTGCGCGCGCGTTGACACACGACCCGACGGTCCTGCTGCTCGACGAGCCGTTCACGGGCCTCGATCGCGTCGCGGCCGAAGCGCTCAGCCGTCTCCTCGGGCAACACACTGCGGCCGGGCGGGCCACCGTGCTCGTGACGCACAACGTGGAGGAAGGCACGGGGCTCGCGACCGACGTCGCGTTCATGCGCGCCGGCCGCTTCGTGCACTTCGCCCCGCGCGCCGGCCGGGGGCCCGAACAGGTGGGGGAGGAGTATCGCGATGCGATCGCCTGACCTCCTGCGCCACGCCTGGGCCGTCGCCGCCAAAGACCTGCTCGTGGAATTTCGCTCGCGCACGGCCATCCTCTCCGTGGCCGTGTTCGTTGTGCTCGTGCTGGTCGTGTTCAATTTCGGCCGCGATCCAACCGCAGTTTCAAACGTCGATCTGGCGCCCAGCATCCTATGGGTGACCTTCACCTTTGCGGCGATCCTGGCCCTGAACCGCGCATTTCAGATCGAGCTCGAGAACCAGGCGTTGGAGGGGCTGCTCCTCGCGCCGATCGATCGCAGCAGCATCTACCTCGGCAAGCTGATCGCAAACCTCGTCTTCGTGGCGACGATCGAGCTGATCGGCGTTCCATTGCTGGCGCTCTTCTTCAACGTCCAGGTTCTGCCGTTTCTGTTGCCGCTCATCGCGGTGATTGCGCTCGCCACGGTGGGGTTCGTCGCCGTGGGGACGCTGTTCAGCGCCATGACGGTGCGAACACGCTTTGCCGAGCTGCTGCTGCCCGTGCTGCTCTTGCCCTTCATGATTCCGCCGCTGAGCTGGGCGGTGCTCGCGACAGGACGGCTGCTCGCCGGCCGTCCCTTGAGCGAGACTCTCGGCTGGCTTAACATGCTGGCCGTGTATGACTTCGTCTTCGTCGTTCTTGCGGTCCTCCTCTTCCCCGCCACGGTGAACGAATGAAAATGCTGCGGGTGGGACGCTGGATCACTGCGATCGGTCTCGTCCTCCTGGCCGGGATTTACGTCCGCGCACTGGCCTACACGCCCATCGAGGCGAGTCAGGGCCTGGCGCAGAAGATCTTTTACCTGCACGTCCCCGCGGCGATTTGGGCCGAGTCCGCGATGATCCTGGTCGGGCTGGCGAGCATCTTCTACCTGTTCACCAAGGACCCCCGGCTCGACCGGTTTGCGGCGGCATCGGCGGAAGTGGGCGCCGTCTTCTGCGCCGTCGTGCTGACGACTGGGCCCATCTGGGGCAAGCCGATCTGGGGGACGTGGTGGACGTGGGACGCGCGTCTCACGTTCACGCTCTTTCTGTTTCTCCTCTATGTCGGGTATCTGCTACTGCGGAGCGCGGTGACGGAGCCCGCCACGCGGGCGCGCTTCGCCGCGGTGCTCGGGATCTGCGGCATGTGCGAGGTCCCGTTCATCCACCTCAGCGTCTACATGTTTCCGACGCTCCACCCCATGCCGATCGTGCTGCAACCAGGTCGCCCCAAGCTGCCGGGGAGCATGCTGGAAACCTGGGCGCTGTCGCTGGGGGTGTTCACCCTGTTGTACGTGGGCTTTGTCGTCCAGCGCTACGCGCTGAGTTATCTGCGCGAGCAGCTCGAAGCGGCCGGGGAGGTCGGACATGCATGAGACGGTGCCGCAAAACGGCGGCTATATGATCGCGGCCTACATCGTGGTGGCCGCGATCCTCATCGGTTACGCGCTGTCACTGTACCTGCGCGCGCGCCGCAGCCTTCGCGCGTAGCTCCGCCCGCGCTTCGGGGAGCCGGCTGTGCCCGTCCGGCACCTGGGTCGCCCAGAGGTTCAGCGCTTCGTCGGCCGCCCCATGATCGCCCGCGTCGTAGAGCGCCTGGGCGTTGTGCCACAGCGCCGTCGCTCCCCCCCCCGCCGCGTAGGCCCGCGCGAAGCGCGCCGCGGCCTCCGGAAACTGGGCCGTGCGGTGGTACAGCGTGCCGGCGGCCATGGCCGCGTCGGCGCGCTCCTCGAGCGCGAGCGCCTGCTCGAACGCCCCGAGTGCCTCGTCCTGGCGGAATACCATCTGCAGCGCTTCGCCAAGCAGCATCCACGCGTCGGCGTGATCGGGAAAGCGGACCGTGGCCTCCCGCGCCGCTTCGACGGCGCCCCAGCGATCGTCGAGTGCGCGGGAAAGATGCACCAGCGCGGGGTAGGTATCCGCGAAACTCGGCGCGAACTTGCAGCCGAGCCGCAGCCAGGCCAGCGCCCGTCGCGGGGCGTCGCGTTGGGCGGCGGCAGCGCGGCGCGCGCAGAAACGGCCGAGTGCGGCGCGAAATGAGCGGAACATTGCTTGATAATGGGGAGAGCCACGGTGAGATTGCAACGGCGCATGGGAGCATCCTTGAAGGGGCGCCGCATCGTGGTCACGCGCGCGCGCGAACAGGCCGGTGATCTGGTGCGCGCGCTGGAGACCCTAGGCGCCGAGCCGATCATCGCGCCCGTCATTCGCATTCAGCCGCTCGAAAACCTCGGCGCGTTGCGCGCCGCCCTCACCGGACTCTCGGCCTACCGCTGGGTCGTCTTCACGAGCCAGAACGCCGTGCAGATCGTGTTCGATCGCCTCGTCGCCTGGGGACTGACGCCCCGGGTGTTCTCGACGACCGCGGTTGCCGCGATCGGAACCGTGACCGCCGAGACTCTCACGGTGCGGGGCGTCGTGCCGGCGCTCGTGCCCACCGAATTCGTCGCTGAAGCGCTGGCCGCAGCGCTGATCGAGAGGAGCGGCGGCACCCTCGCCGGGGCACGGGTGCTGATCCCCAGTGCCGAAGATGCCCGCGAGGCGCTCGCCGCCGGCCTGCGCAAGCATGGCGCTGACGTCGAGGCCATCGCCGTCTATCGCACCGTCCCCGTCCAGGCGGATCTCAGCGGCTTGGCGGCCGATATCACGCGCGGCCGGATCGACGCCGTCACGTTCACGTCGTCATCCACGGTCCGCAGCTTCGTCGATCTCGTGGGCCGCGCGGCCGCCACCTCGCCCCGCTTCGTCGCGGCGACGATCGGCCCGATCACCGCGGGTACCGCCCGCGAGCTGGGCTTCCGCGAAGTCATCGAAGCCGAGCCGCACACCGTCCCGGGACTCGTCGAATCGCTGGCGCGGCGGTTCGCGTGAAGCTCGGTACGCGCGGCAGCCAGCTGGCACGATGGCAGGCGGAGTGGGTTCAGAACCAGCTCGCCGCGCAAGGTGTGCGTGCGGAGATAGTGGTGATCAAGACGCGCGGCGATGCGGAAGTGGACCGGCCGCTCCACGAGCTCGAGGGGAAAGGGTTTTTCACCAAGGAGATCGAGGATGCGCTCCTCGACGGCCGCATCGACGTCGCGGTGCACTCACTCAAGGATCTGCCCACGGCGCTGCCCCCGGGATTGGCGCTCGGCGCGATTCCGGCGCGGCACGATCCGCGCGAGGCGCTGGTCAATGGACGATCACTGTCCGAGTTGCCAGCCGGTACGCGCGTCGGCACCTCCAGCCTCAGACGGATCGCGCAGGTGCGCTTTCTCCGCCCGGATCTCGAAGTCGTGCCCCTGCGCGGCAACGTGCCCACGCGAGTCCGGAAAGTGGAGAGTCACGAAGGCCTGGATGCGGCGCTGCTCGCGATCGCCGGCCTCGAGCGATTAGGTCTGGGTGCAAAAGGCTCGATAGTCGATCCCCTCGACATCATGCCGGCGCCGGGGCAGGGAGCACTGGGCGTCGAAATTCGCGCTGACGACCAGGCTACCAGAAAAGCACTGGAGCCGCTGCACGATCGGACGAGTGCGTGGGCAGTGGCTGCCGAGCGCGCGCTGCTTGCCGCGCTCGGTGGCGGGTGTCAGGCGCCGGTTGCGGCCTGGGTCGGGATGCGGGATGCGGGAAGCGGGATGCGTTTGTACGGACGCGTTACAGAAACCGAAGGCGCGGTCCAGCTCACTGCCTCTGCCGAGATCGATGCGAAGCGGCCCGAAGCTGCCGGCGACGCCGTCGCGCGCTTGCTCGAGAGCGAAGGCGCCGCGAGCTTACTCGTCCGATGAGCTCAGCCCAATTCCCGATTCGTCGTATGCGGCGACTACGACGTACGGCCGCCCTCCGGCGCCTGGTGTCCGAGACGCACATAGTTCCATCGCAACTCATATGGCCGCTCTTTGTGACGCACGGCGAGGGACTGCGGCGGCCCGTCGCGTCGTTGCCCGGCGTCGCGCAGCTGTCCGTCGATCAGCTGGTGAAGGATGCAGAGCGGGCCGCGTCGCTCGGATTGGGCGGCATCATTCTCTTCGGGATTCCAGCGACGAAGGACGCCACCGGCTCGGAAGCCTACGACGACCAAGGGATCGTCCAGCAGGCGATTCGCGCAGTGAAGCGGGCGGTACCGCAGCTGCTGGTGATTGGGGACGTCTGCCTCTGCGAGTACACCGATCACGGCCACTGCGGGGTGATTCGCGACGGCGACGTGGACAACGATTCGTCCGTCTACCTGCTCGGCAAGACCGCCGTGATGCAGGCGCGCGCCGGTGTGGATCTGGTGGCGCCGAGCGACATGCTGGACGGCCGCGTCGCCGGCATCCGCAAGGCGCTCGACGCCGGTGGATTCTCGCACGTCCCGATCATGTCGTACGCCGCGAAGTTCGCGTCGGCGTTCTACGGGCCGTTTCGCGAAGCCGCGGGGTCGACGCCGCAGTTCGGCGACCGGCAGTCCTACCAGATGGCGGTCGCCAACGGCGACGAGGCCATGAAGGAAATCCAGCTCGATCTGGACGAAGGCGCGGACATCGTGCTGGTGAAACCGGCGGGTCCCTGCCTCGACCTGATCCGGCGTGCCAAGGAACGCTTCGGCTCGCCGCTCGGCGCGTATCAGGTGAGCGGCGAGTACGCGATGATCAAGGCGGCCGCTGAGCGGGGCATGCTGGATGAGACGAAGGCTATGTGGGAGTCAGTCACTGCAATCAGGAGGGCCGGCGCGGATATTGTCCTCACCTATTTCGCGCCGACTCTGGCTGAACAACTGTAGGGGCGCAGCATGCTGCGCCCCTACATGCCTACCGCAGATCCGTTACACCGGGCGGCAGCAGCAAATACCGCCACAGCCCCGCGGCGGCCGCGGCGCCGACCAGCGGACCGATCCAGTACACAGCCTGCGCGTGCCAGTCCCACGAGACGAGCGCGGGACCGAAGGCGCGAGCCGGGTTCATCACCGCGCCCGTCAGCGCGCCGCCACCTCCCAGCGCGCAGACCACGACGACCAGGCCGATCCCGAAGCCCGCGACCTTCTCCCCCTGCGGCGAGACGACCGTGCCGTAGACCGCGCTGACCAGGAAGAACGTGAACAACGCCTCCAACGCGATCGCGCCGATCAGGCTCATGGACCCCGCGACCTGCGGCGTGCCGAGCGACGACATTCGGACCGCCGACGCGGGGAACGTCGCCTTGATCAGCAACGCGCCGACGATGGCGCCGAGCAGCTGCGCCAGGACGTAACGCCCCAGCGTCAGCGCGTCGATCTTCTTGCCGAGCCAGAGCGCGACGCTCACCGCCGGATTGATGTGGCCGCCGGAGATGGGCATCGTGATCGTGACGGCGAGGGCCAGTCCGATGCCGTTGGCGAGGGCGATGGCCAGGCCGGCGGCGCCGCCCTGGTTCGCGATGGCGCTGCCCGCCCCGACCAGGACGAACAGCGCGGTGCCGACGAATTCCGCTGCGGGAGCCCGGAGAATCCGGTAATTCACGTGTGACCTCGGGATGGAAGCCGGGCCAATCTACCGAGCGCTGCTATCGGGCCGCAACACCAGCGCGGCGTTGATGCCTCCAAACCCGAACGAATTTGAAACGACGGCCTCGGGGGCAGCCGTCCGGCCGCCCCCAGGCAGGCAATCCAGGTCGCACCGCGGATCAGGGCGCTCGAGATTGATGGTGGGAGGGAGCCAGCGCCGCGATAACGCGAGAGCACAAATCGCGGCCTCGATGGCGCCGCTCGCACCGAGCGCGTGGCCGTAGTAGCCCTTCGTGCCACTGACGGTCAGCCGGTACGCGTGATCGCCGAACACCTGTTTGATCGCCGACGTCTCGGTCGGATCGTTGAGCGGGGTGGACGAGCCGTGCGCGTTGATGTAGCCGACCTCCGTGGGGGGGACGTCGCCATCGGCAAGGGCCAGCTGCATCGCGCGCGCCGCCTGCCGGCCGTCGGGCCGCGGTGCGGTCATGTGATACGCGTCGTTGGTGTAGGCGTGACCGACCACTTCGGCGTAGATCCTGGCGCCCCGCGCGAGGGCCCGGCTGCGCTCCTCGAGGACGAGGACTGCCGCCCCCTCACCCATCACGAAGCCGTCGCGGCTCGCGTCGAAGGGCCGGGATGCACGGGCGGGATCGTCGTTGCGCGTGCTCATCGCGCGGATGACGCTAAATGCCGCGTAGGTGAGCGGCGCCAGCGGCGCCTCTGCGCCACCCGCGAGCATCACATCGGCGCGCCCGTCACGCACGACGTGGAACGCTTCCCCGACCGCGATCGTCCCCGACGCGCAGCTCATCGCGTTCGTGGCGTTGGGGCCGGTGAAGCCGAACTCGATCGCGATGTTGCAGCTCGCGGCGCCGCAGAAGACGGCGAGCGCGAGCGAGGGATCGAGCCCGCGGGGGCCCTCGGCGAGATAGTGTGGCACCTGTGACTCGGCGAACGACACCCCACCCAACGCCGATCCCATCATCGTGCCGACGCGGTCGGGGTCCTCCTTGCGCGCCTCGATCTGCGCGTCCGCGAGCGCCATGCGGGCGCTCGTCACGGCGAGCTGGGAGAAGCGATCCAGCCGCTTGGCGCGCTTGGCGTCGAGATGATCCTGCGGCCGGAAATCGGGAATCTCGGCGGCCATGTGGCTGCGGAAGGGCGCTGGATCGAAGCGCGTGAGCGTCCGCACCGCGGAGGTGCGGGCCGCGAGGCCGTTCCACAGGCCATCCGCCGTCGTCCCGATCGGCGTGACGGCGCCAACTCCGGTGATCACGACCCGACGCAAATTGTTCATAACGCTCCTTTGAAGATCAGCCTGTCCAGTTATCGCGGGCCGTTCTCCACTGCCCGTTTGATCCCAGCGAGCGTGCGCGACGCGATTCCGTGGATGAAGAGGGGGCCGATGACGAGATTCGCGGCCAGCCGTCCGACGAGTGGCCAGCGCGGTCCATCCCAGGTGTGGATGACTTCCACCTCGACCTCTCCTTCAGAACCCCCACCAACCTCCACCAACCTCCACGCAACCTGCATTCCGCGCGTGATACCCCGCACGTGGCGATACCGGATTTCGCCGGCGGGACGGTCGATGGTCATCTCAGAGACCCACCACGTCGGGTACTTGAAGAGACCGAAGGGGCGCCACGCGGCCATTTCGACCAGCCCGTCGTCGAGCACCCGGACCCAGCGATAGTGCGGGAGAATCGCCGGCCAGCGCGCGACCGAGCTGGCCGCGGCGAAAACGCGGGTGAAGGGGGCATGAATGCGAAGACGGTCGACGGTGCGCATCACCGGCTGAGGCCTGCGTAGCCTCCTCGATAGTAGAGCAGAGGCCGGCGATCGGTCGCATCGCCGCCGATCACGAGTCCGATGAAGATCGTGTGATCGCCACCCGGCACGGTGTTGTGCTTCTCGCATTCGATGTGGGCCACGACGCCGTCGAGCACCGCGATGCCACGCTCGTTCTCGCGGTAGCTCACGCCCCGGAATCGGTCCCGCTCCGAAGCCGCAAACCGCCGCGACAGCGCCTCCTGGTCGGACGACAGGATGTTGAGGACGAAGTGCGTCTCCTGTTCCATGGCGCTGTGCATCTCGTGGCGGTGTTCGACCGATACCAGCACCAGCGGCGGCTCGAGCGATACCGACGAGAGCGAGTTGGCGGTCATGCCGATGGGCTCGCCGTCCGCGGATCGCGTCGTCAGCACGGTGACGCCCGTCGCGAAACGGCCCAGCAGCTGGCGGAACTGCGGGGGCTCGACGCCGCGCGACGTCACAGGACCAACCCGGCCAGCACGGCGGGGGTCAGTGCGGCGCGGGCGGGAATGCAGTTGCCGGTCGCCCGCACCAGCAGGTCGGCGAGCTCCGGTCGCCGCAGCAGGCGCCCGACGACCCGCTCGATCAGCGCCGGCCAGCCCACGGCGATCCCGATCATGCGCTCGAGCAGCCACTTGCCCGCGAATTCCCGCCGGCGCGCGCGGGCGTACGGCTGCAGGCTGGCGCCGGTGGCGAGCATGTCGAGTATCGCAGCAGCGGCAAGCTCGGCGCCGCGCAACGCGCTGTAGATGCCCTGTCCCGTAAACGGATCGAAGAAGTCGGCCGCATCGCCGACCAGCAACGCGCCGCTCGTGACCGGTCGCCGCGACCAGCGCGCGAAGGGGCCGGTGGCGAGCACGCGCCGGACCATGCGGCGAGGATCGAAGCGGCCCGCCACTCCCGGGAAGCGATTCAGCTCGTCGAAGAATCGCTCGCCGCGGCGCGCCTCGGCGAACGGCACGACCAGCGCGACGGTCGTGACGCCATCCCCGATGGGGCCGAGTCCGACGTAACCCGGTCGTCCCACGTGCATCTCGCCGATGTCGTGCACATCGTGCACGCCGGCGACATGCGCAGTGAACGCGACGCG
>Ga0209056_10000997_pt1 | contig 31362 bp, 38 predicted proteins | sample GraSoiAngelo_114_FD_185876 | JGI IMG/M metagenome (GOLD analysis project Ga0209056, IMG submission 185876) | Grasslands soil microbial communities from the Angelo Coastal Reserve, California, USA - 14_0903_13_40cm (SPAdes) (version 2) | ecosystem: Environmental > Terrestrial > Soil > Grasslands... | reverse complement strand
GCGGCTCATGTAGGTCGACTCGGTCTTCGTGTACCGGTGACGGATGTCACATTTCTCGTCCTGGAACTGCCACACCTTGACGACGAGGAGGTCGCCTTCGCGAATCCACATCCGCTTCTTCAGCTTCCCGGGGATCCGACCGAGCCGGCTCTTTCCGTCTTGGCACATCACGCGAATCCGCGACGCTCCAAGGAGCTGGTCCGCGATTCCGAGAATTTCGCCGTCCTTGCCCCGCGGCATGCGGACCCGGACGACTTCTTCTTCCGGCACCACGGCGACGATGCGACGAGAGACCTTAAACGTTTTCGGCGGCTACTCCCGGAGACCGACCGCGCCGGGTTGGAGCGGCGCTTCCTCGAGCGGAGTCTCGCCGACCGGCACATACGGGAACGGGACCGGTGGCGTCTCGAAAAACTGCGGGCTGACGATGTCAACCCCCACCGGCAGTTCGTACTGTTGATCGTCCACATGGCCAAACCAGTAGACGACGGCCCCATCGCCAAACAGGTCGCTGTACGGTTGGAGCTGCTTCCGGAGGTGGCGCCGAATTTCGTAGGGGTCTCCGAACGTCGCTTTCGACTCGATCCAGTATTTCCTCGAACCGTTCATCTCGAGAGGTATGTGCAACAAGATGTCGGGGGTCTTGTCGTACTTCGCGCGAAGATCCTTCTCCGTCTCGTACACGAGTCCGCGGGCGTCGAGCCAGGTGTGGAGCTTTGCCTCGCCCCACCGTCCGCGCGCGTATTGACGGGCGCTGCCCCCGGGGGAGTAGACGATGTCCGTGCGATTCACGTCCTCGAGCTCCCGACGGAGACGGCGGTCCTTCACGCTGGCGAGATCGTTGATCATCTTCCAGAACTGCTTTCGGGAAATTTTCCGTTGCTCGAGGACCATCAGGGCGGTCAAGATCGGCGGGAACTCGAACTTGCGCGCAATCTCGAGGAGACTCGATCCGTTCTGCCACATGAACGCCAGCCGACGGGCCTGCGCCTTCACACGGTAGAACTTCTTCGTCGTCTCGCGTACGATGCGCTGCGTATAGATCACAAGGAGAAGTTCCTTGTCGTACCCGGCGTTCTCCGCGAGGAAGTCGATGTCCTCCGGGGTGGCGAGCTTACGGTAAAGGTCCTGATATTCAACCAATTTCATCGATGAGGCCACTAAATCACACTGACGGGATGAATGGAACGGTGGGACCAACCGAGCACCGTCCTTAAATATCTTTGCGGCCGAGCTGCGCGAAACTGCTTCGTCCGTTGGGAGGAAACCGGATCGCGGAACCTTCACTGCCTCCCCAGGCTTCCGGCGGCGGCGTTCCCGCGAACGGATAAATAGGTCGGTCCCAATCGTGCGAAATTCGTCGATGCCGACGGACATCTCGAAAATCATCAGCGACGCCGCGTACCAAGCGTACGAGCGTCGCCTCCTCCATCAGGTCAAGCAGGCCGCGGTCCCCCATCACGTCGCGATCATCATGGACGGGAACCGCCGGTTCGCGCGGGAGATCGGTCTGGGCAACGTCCTCGATGGTCACACGAAGGGCCGCGACAAGCTGGAGGAGGTGCTCGAGTGGTGCCTCGATGTCGGTGTCCGCATCCTCACGGTCTTTGCGTTCTCCACGGAAAACATCCGCCGCGAGAGCGAAGAAGTCCAACACCTCATGCACCTGTTCGCGGAGAACTTCCGCAAGGTCGGCGATGATGAACGGGTCCATCGGCACAAGATCCGCGTGAGCGTGTTCGGGAACCGCGAGCTCCTTCCCGCGGAAGTCATCGATGCAATCGAGTATGCGGAGGCACGGACCAAGGACTACGACCAGTACCGGTTCAATGTCGCGGTCGCGTACGGTGGCCGTGAGGAAATCCTCTTGGCGATCCGCAATGTCGTGCGCGACGCGCAGGCCGGCAAGGTGGACCCGGCCGACGTCGACGAGAAGTTCTTCTCGAAACGGCTATACACGGCCGACCTCCCGGATCCGGACTTGGTCCTCCGCACGAGCGGCGAAGAGCGCATCTCGAACTTCCTCCTGTGGCAACTCGCCTATGCGGAGCTGTATTTCGTCGACGTCTATTGGCCCGGTTTCCGGAAGATCGACTTCCTCCGGGCATTACGGTCGTACCAGATGCGGCAACGCCGGTATGGGGAGTGAGGGCGGGGCGGAGTACCGCCCGCCACGCGTAGAGTCCCGGGTTTGGTTTCTTCGTCGTCGACCCGGGCCTTTACGCCGACGGAGATGTGTCGACCCCAGCGACAATCGTGGGGTCAGGTCACCTGGATTGACCCGAGGACGGGACGGAAAATCCAGGTCCCGCCCGCGGCGTGGATGGAACTTGCCAAGTCGAAGTCGAGCGTCACGCTCACCGCGCCGCTCCCCGGGACGGTGAACGGAAGGACCGTCTTGAGGACGCCATCCGGGACGGTCAGCGTGATCGGGGTGCCGTCCGCCAGGACGCCATCCACCGCATCCACGACGAGCCGAAGCTGCGTGTATTTGCCCGCCGCAGCCCGGTCCAAGGCGAGGAGCTTCGTGAGGTTCCCGAGCGCCATGAAGTCGATGGTGGGCGAGGAGAGCGGCAGGGAGGTCCAATCACTCGCGTTGCCGGCCGCGGCGCGGTGGACTTGGATGTCGGAGAACGTGACGGTCAGGTGCTTCCAGTCGGCCGGCGCATCCCGCACGTAGATGTAGAGGGTCCCGGACGCGGAGGAGCCCAGGTATGCGATTCCCGCAACGAGAAGCAAGCCGACGACGGCCATCGCAAGTGCCGCCCGGCGCCTCAAACGGGTCCTCCTCTGCGACTATCATTCGCGGGGAGGGGTATATAGCTTCTCGGAATCTCCTGCGTTCAATACCGGGAGCGTCACGCCGCGGCGGGGATCGGGGCCATCGGTCCGATGGCTTGGTAGACGCGGTCGACGGCCTCCCGCGCGAGTCGCTCGTCGTCCGTCTTCACGAGAATCTTGCCGCTCTCATAGAGGGTGAGTTCCGGCTCGCCCTCGAGGATCAGCATGACCTTCACGTCGCTCACGTGCCAGCCCTGGGTGCGCAAGCGCTCAGCGGCCTCCGTCAGGTCCACCCGTTGCGCCTTCTTGAGCGTCGAAATGAAGGCGGTTGCGGTCCGGCACGGTTTGAGCAGGTAGTACGTCATCGGGTAGACCTGGGACTCGACGAGATTGGAACAGCGGGCCCGTCCCCCTTCAACTTTTCCGCCGCGACGCCCGCGAGGCAGGAAGCAGTGAGGCGTTCCGAATCGACCTTCGCCTCCTCGGCGAGGATTTGGTCCAGCCGCGCGTGGGTCGCGGGTTTCGGGGGTCCGAGCAGGTCGCAGATCTCCGGGCCCTTCGAGACCTCGTAGGTGCCGATCGCCTTCGCGCGGTCCACGATTTCCTGCTTGTCGAACCCGATCAGGGGGCGGACGACCGGATGGCGGGCGACCGCGTCGATCGCCCGGAGGCTCGCGAGGGTCTGGCTCGAAACCTGGCCGAGGTTCTCCCCGGTCACGAGGACGTCGGCCGACTCCCGATCCGCGATTCCGTCCGCGAGGCGGACCATGAGGCGCTTCGTGAGGACGAAGTAGAACCGACGGTTCGCGACGTGGGCGACCTCTGCGAACGACTCCCCCACGCGCACGACGTAGAGCGACCGGATGCCGAGAAGCCCGCACAAGGTCCGCGCCTTGATCGCGGCCGCGTCGTCCGTGATCGGTTCGAGCGAGAAGTGGGCCGCAACGAGGTCGAGCCCCTGGCGGGCCATGAGGTAGCCCGCGACGGGACTGTCGAAGCCGCCGCTCAGAAGGAGTACGCCTTTCTGCGCCATCTCAGATCCCCACGTACTTGGCGTAGACCGTCCGGGCCTCGGCCTCGCTGTTCACGCCCCGAATCAGGGCGCGTCCATCGGGGAAAATCGTGAGGCGTCGGCCCTCCACGTCAACCACGAGGACGCCGCCCGCGCGGCGCGCCGACCCGAGTGCCTCGAGCCGCCGCGCGAGTGCCTCCAAGTCGATCGCCCCGCGGTGGACTGGGTCGAGGGAGATCGTGTCGCTCCCGCACAAGGAGACCAACACCTGGGCCCGCTTCGCCCCGAGATACTCCCGCTCACCGAGAGCGCAGGCAGGGCAGTCGGACCGACGGGCCACGTGAATCTTCTGGATCTCCGGGCGCCAGCCGTCAATGATGAGGAGATCCCCCGACGGCGCCTCCCCGAGGAGCAATCGGAGGGCCTCCCCCGCCTGGATCGCGCCGATTTGCGCGGACACGGCGTTGAAGATGCCCGCGGTCTCGCACGTCGGGAGGCTTCCCGGCGGTGGCGCGTTCGGGTTGAAACAGCGGAAGCACGCCGTATCCGGGCTGCGAATCGCGAACACCATCCCATACGTCGCGATTGCGCCGGCGTAGACAAACGGGATGCCGAGGTCGATCGCGGCCTCATTCAGGAGGAACCGCGTCTCGAGATTGTCGGTGCCGTCGAGCACGATGTCGGCCCCGTGGAGAATGTCGCGAGCGGTCGCCGAGTGGGCGTCCTTCGAGACCGCTTCGATGTCGATTCCCGAGTTCACGGATCGGAGACGCTCCGCCGCGGCCTCCGCCTTCGGCCGGTCCACGTCCGATTCCGAGTACAGCGACTGCCGCTGCAGGTTCGTCAGCTCGACAACGTCCCGGTCGACGAGGCGAAGGTGGCCGACGCCCGCGCGGGCAAGGAGGTCCGAGGAGATACTGCCCAGCGCTCCCAGGCCGACAACCGCGGCGCGAGCGCGGGACAGCGCCCGCTGGCCCTCGGCCCCGATTTCCGCGAGGACCGTCTGTCGACGATACCGGTCCGGCCGTCTCACGGCCCGCGGAACGGATGGGCGGCTTATGACTTTGTCTGGCCGCGAACGATCCGATCGCTCGGCCCGTTTTCGTTTCAGGGCCGCCGCAACGGGGGTCGCCCATCAAACGGAATCGCATCCGGGAGCGACGCGAAGGGCCTCCTGCAAGCCGTTTTGGGCGCCGATATCGAGGGCGAAAAATCAGTTGTAGAGGTTGAACTCGTCCTTCTCGGGGACCGAGTCCCAGTCTTCTTCCCCTTCCTCGAAGACCGCGTTGAACAACGCGCTCACGACCTCGCGGAGCTGCTGAATCTCCGTGCGAAGGCGAGCGAGTTCCTTCATCACTTCCTCGTTGGAAGGAGGCATTCACGACCTCTGAACGCTGCTATTACAGCGTACGTTCTTATCCCTTTGCCTTCCGTTCTTGATGCTAATTCTCGGAACGGAACGGTCAGCGATTCTTTGCGATTTCAGTGGCGACGTCCGCGATCTCGATCGCGTCCGCCGCGGCCCCCAGGGCCCCGCCCTTCGCGGCCCCGGCCCCCACCGCGATCTCGGGACCGATCACGCCCTCCCCCTCGTCCGCGATCGCGTCCTCCGCGATCCTGACCTTCTCCCCGCGGCTCGCGGTGCTTCTCGGCGACCGTCCCGCCGCCGAGTTCGCTCGCAGGAACGGAGAGACGAAGGTCGGCGTAGTCGGCCGCGAGCTTGCGGCGCTCCGTCCGCTCGTCGCGCGGACAGTAAAGCTCTCGGCCCCGCAACTCGAGCGGCCCGCGACAGACCGAACAGAGGGCTTTCACGACGCCCAAGTCTCGCTCCGCGGTCGTCAGTTGGAGTGACGGTTTGACTTGGATCACCTTCGCACGGACGACGTCTCCGAGGCGGTACATGTCGTGGATGTCCTCCGTGTACTCCTCGGATACGTTCGAAATGTGAATCGTCCCTTCCGTTTCTCCGCTAATCTGCCGACTGCGGCCATGCAGTGCGCTGACCGTCGCGGTCGCCATCATCCCCCGGATATCGTCGACGACTCCGTAGACGATGTCCCCGACCTTGAGCTCGGCCGGCGGGTTGAACGCCCGCACCCGGGCAACCCGGTTCTCTGGATCCAGCACGAGAACGCCGGGCGTCGCCGCGAACACGAGGCCGTTCCGTTCGTACGTCCCCTCGCCGGGCTCAAACTCCTCCGCGACCGCGATCTCGTCCCCCGGGAGGACCATCTTCGGTTCCATTCGCTCGGTTCACCCCTTCGTTCCGGGCGAACAGGGGACCTCGGTATTTAGCCCTTCGCCGTCTTGACGCGGTACAGAACGACGTCCACATGGCGGAGTTCCTCGCGGTGAAACGGAAATGTGTGCCGGATCGGGAACGCGTACAGGCTGCGATCCGTTAGGCTTCCGCCATTGGACTCAACGTGTCGCCGCACGAATGACTCGGACTTCGCGTTCAAGAACGTGTAGACGACGCGGCCTTGGGCGAGCGCGACCTCGAAGAATGGGAGGTCCGCGTGCGACGTTTGAGAACCGAACGGAGGATTCATGAGGACCGTATCGAAGGGCTCCCGGACGGACCGCACGTCGTCGGGGCGCCACTCCACCTCCACCCGCGCCCGTTCCGCGTTCCGCCGTGCGACCTCAATGGCCGCCGAGTCCGAATCGACTCCGACGGTTCGGTCTGCACCGAGGAGTCTCGCCGCAATCGCGAGGACGCCGTTCCCGCAGCCCAGGTCGACGACCGTGCGACGCGCGATATCGCCTTTCGCGGTCGCGAAGTATGCGACCTCGGCCGCGATCCCGGCCGGCGTCGGATACTGCTCCGCGGGCGCGACGGGATTCGGGAGGGGATCGAGGGATTGCAGGATTCGCTCGAGCTGGGATTTCTTCGTGCGCTCCCCCCTGGGTCGGGTTCTCTTACTCCTCTTCCCACGTTACCGGTCGCCCGGCGGCCGCCCCTTGCGGCGTGATGAAAACGGTAAAGTCCGAGGCCCCGGACCACATCACGGTCACGAGCCCCTCCCCTTCGAGTCGTGTGAGCTCCGCTTTGAGATCGTCGAAGTTCACGCCGCGGAGAATCTCGAAGAACTGGTTCTTTGTCAGGCCCAACGACCTCCGCTTCTCCAGGAGCGAGAGGACTTTCTCCCGCAATCCGCGTTCGACGGCGCGGGCTTGTTCCAGTTGGAAGGCACGGTCGACAACCTCAATCGCAAGGGCGTTGAACGCATCCTCAACGAACTCACCCGTCCGAGCCGACGTGTAGATGTACGGCGCCCGGAAAGGCTCCGCGAGGGTCCGGATATCGTCCTCCGAAATGGCCTGTCGTTCTCGCAGATCCCTCTTGTTCACGACGAGAAACACCGGCACGTCGCCCGCGACCTCGAGTGCCGACGGAATCCAGTCGTTCAGGGAATGGAGGCTGTCCTTGCGCGTCAGGTCGCAGACGCCCATCAACGCCTGGGCACCGTGGTAGTACGTCTCTTTCACGAGGTCCCTAAATCCCCGTTGGCCCATGATATCAAAAATCGACATGCTGAGCTGGACTTCGACATCCGCGCCGTACGGGACCGCGAGTTCGATCTTGCTCACCTTCGTGCCGATCGTGTGGAGATACGTGTCCTGATACTCGTTCAGGACGAACCGTCGGATCAACGAAGTCTTCCCGACTCCGCCCTCGCCCATGAGCGCGAGCTTCGCCTTCATCCGCCGGACGGTCGGCATGGAGAATCCCGGGCGGCTCCCCATCCGGAAAGCAAGTATAAGCAGTTTCGTCGTGCGAAGATTGGACCGTCGCGCCTCGCCCCGCTGAACAACCTCGATAGGCCGGTCATTATCGCGAGCCGCGCGGCGCGTTATACCTCTTAAGAATTGAAATCAGCACAAACGACGATGGCTTTATTCACCTCGGATCGAACGGCGGATGCATGCGATTTCGACCCGAGGGCCCGCGAATCCCCGTCCCGACTTGGCTCATCGAGTGGTCGAAATCCCGCGACCTGTTCCTGAGCCTCGCGCACGATGCATGGGTCCTGAGGCCGAACTGAGTTGCGTCGGTCCAGATAAAGCGAAGACGTTATAGCGAGCCGGATTATCCACTGCGCCGGTCCGAGGCAGATGGCGCACCCGGAACCCACGGGCGAGGCAGAGGAGCACCACGGGAGCCCGTGGCCCGTGATCATCGCAATCGGGATGGGCGTCGGCTACGTCGGGATTGTCTCCGTCAGCATCCCGATGCTCCTCGTCGGCCTCGCGATCTTTGGCGGCGGGCTTGGTGGCTGGATCCATCAAGACCTGCAGCGGCCATCGAGCGCGTTCTATGGCGCTATCTCCGCGATCGAGTCGAAGTTTCCGCGGGTCAGCGCCCGGAAGCTGGGGATGTGGCTCTTCCTCGCAACCGAGATCATGTTGTTTTCCGCGGTGATTGGGACCTCCTGGACGTTGCGGTTGCGGACGACCGTCCTCGGTACGCCAGAATACGGCGGGGAGTGGGTCATCCCGGGTGTAACCCCTCCTATCCTTAACGTGCCCCTCACCGGCCTAAACACATTCATTCTGATCTGCAGCAGCCTGACGATGGTCGAGGCGCTGGGGGCGATCGAGCGTGGAAATCAGAAGCGCCTCCGCTTGTTCCTCGCGGCGACGCTGTTACTCGGGATCACGTTCCTCAGCATCCAGGCATTCGAGTACCAACATCTGTACTTCGGCGAGCACCTCACGTTCAAGAGCGCACCGTTCAACGTCAATCCGCTTTATGGCCCGACGTTTTACGCGCAGACGGGGGTCCACGGCTCCCACGTGACCGCGGGCGTGATCGGCATGGCGTACGTCACCCGGAAGGCGTTCAAAGGCGGATTCACGAAAGAGAATCACGAAGCCGTGGAACTCGTCGGGCTGTACTGGCACTTCGTGGATGTGGTCTGGATTTTCCTATTCACGATCGTGTACCTGATCTGAGGTGACGGATGGCAACCGCGACGGCAACGGGAACGGCTCCGGTCGAGGAGGTTCGGAAGCGCCCTTACGTTGTCGTGTTCGTGATCCTCGCCGTCGTGACATTCATCGAGCTGAATGTCTACAGCCTCCGCCTGCCGCGGCTCGAGACGATTACCATCCTGGTCGTCCTTGCGGCGATCAAGGCGAGCCTTGTTGTCGCCTACTACATGCACCTGCGGTACGAACCGCGATGGATCGCGTTGATTCCGCTGGGGGGACTGGCCCTCGTCGCGGTGCTCGTCGCCGCGCTCACGTCGACCTCGGCCCATCCGTAGCCCGGTTCGCGGACGCCCCATCGGTTCTGGGCCGACCAAAAGGAATGGGCTCGACCGGATTCGAACCGGTGACCTTCGCTGTGTGAGAGCGATGTCATAACCGCTAGACCACGAGCCCGCAGCGCCGCGCAAGGACCGTGCGGTATAAATCTCCATCGAAGAAGCGTCGGTCTCGCTGCGGCGACTTTATTACCGCTAACAGGGATTGCGCAGGCGGGAGGCGCCCTCGATGGCGAAAGAAGAGAAATCCGAGATGGCGACAATCGCGAAGAAACAGCTGGAGGGCCGCGGCTACGTCCTCTCTCTGTCCACGACCCGGGAGGGGGAGAATCTCATCGGCAAGGTCCGCGTGAGCGAAGCCGCAACGCATCGAACCGTTGCGAACTTCGTGAGCGTGTGGAAGATCGACAACCTGGAGCTCGTCTTCGGGCTCGACGCAACGGATGGGATCGCACGCGACGTCGTGAGCCAGGCGATGAACCTCTTCGACTTGTTCAAGACCGTCCTGCCGGCCGCGCAGGTGAAGGGAGAATAGAGCGCAGACATCACGATTAAATAGTCTGGACCATCTGGAGTGAACCGCCCCCATGGACCCCTCCAGCGTGCTGCTCGCCTTGGAAGAACAGAGGAAGTGGCGGGAGCGCCGAAAACGAGTTCGGGACCGTCTGCGGCAACTCGAGCGACGGCGAATGACGTTGCGGAAGGAACTGGACGGCGTCCGCAGGAAGATCCTGGAATACGACCGGCTCCTCACCGACCTGAGGGGCGAGGCCCAGACGCGGCCCTCGCGGTCCCACGTCTCCCCGATTCTCAGGGGGCGCTGACATGCCCGGTGCCCTCGAGGTGACCCGGAAGGAGGCGCAACGCTGGCGCCTCCGGGAGAAGCATCTCCTCGATGCGCTGCAAGGCTTGGAGGAAGAGCGCCGCCGCCTCGACGACGAGCTCTTGAAGGTCGAGCAGCAGGTCACGTACTACGACTCCCTCACACGCGACATGAAGCGGGAACTCGGCCGACCAGGGCTGTCGAGCCTGCTTTCGTCCCTGCGGCGTCCGTAGGAGGACTCGGTTGCACGTCACGATCGAGGGCGTCCCGCGCGAGCTCAAGACCGTGTGGCTCGAAGACGGCATGGTGAAGCTGATCGATCAGCGGTACCTTCCTTTCGACGTCCGGGTCTACGAGGCGAAGACATACGAGGACGTCGCGGTCGCCATCGAGGACATGGTGGTCCGGGGGGCGCCCGCCATCGGAGCGACCGCCGCGTACGGCATGGCTCAGGCCGGCGAACAGGGACTCGACTTGAAGATTGTCGCCGACCGTTTCCGGAAAACGCGACCCACGGGCCAGGATCTGTTCTATGCGATTGATACGATGATGGCGGCCGCCGCGGGGGGACAGGACTTGCTCGCGGCCGCGGAACGGTACGCCCGAGACGACATCGAGCGGTGTCGAAAGATCGGCGAGCATGGGGCCAAGTTGATCCGGAACGGCACGCGGATCCTGACGCACTGTAACGCCGGGGCGCTCGCGGCGGTCGACTACGGGACCGCGATGGCGCCGATGCGCGTCGCGAAGGAGCAAGGCCGACGGTTCTTCGTCTATGTGGACGAGACGCGCCCTCGGCTCCAGGGAGCCCGGCTGACCGCATGGGAGCTCCTGGAGGCCGGAATCGAACACGCCATCATCACGGACGGCGCCGCGGGACTTTTCCTCGGCCGCGGCGAAATCGACCTCGTCCTGGTCGGCGCCGACCGAATCGCAGCGAACGGCGACACCGCGAACAAGATCGGGACGTACGGAAAGGCCGTCGTGGCGAAAGAAAATGGAGTCCCTTTCTACGTAGCGGCTCCGACCAGCACAATCGATACGACCCTCGCCTCCGGAGCGAAAATCCCCATCGAGGAGCGCTCGCCGCAGGAGGTCTTGCATCTGGACGGGCACCCGATCGCCCCGAAAGAGAGCCCGGCGAGGAATCCCGCATTCGACGTCACGCCGGCAAAGTACATTACGGGAATCATTACCGAGCGAGGGATCCTGAAGCCGTCGCAACTCCGGACGATCCACGAGACACCGCCGTCTGCAAAGAAGAAACCGCGAACGAAGAAACGGTAGGCGGATACCTTTTACGGGCCATCCCCGTTCGCCCCGCGGAATGCTCCTCGTCACGACGTGGTTCGGATCCTTCCTGTTGGATGACGGCAAGGTGGTCCACCAGCGGCTCTTCCCGAAAGACGCCGACGCGCTGGCCGACCGCTTGGTCCGCGTGGAGGACTGGAAGGTCCTCGACGAAGAACGGGAACTCATGTCGATCGCCGAGGAGGTGTTCGTCACCGAGCCCCGCCTCGAGAGGGCCGGCGGAAACCGGACCTCCCAACGCCCGCCGTTCCTGAAGCCAGAGGAGTTCGGCTACGGACGGGACCTTCTCCACGCCGCGATGGTGGACCTCGCGAAACGTCGGATGCGAAAGGCGATTGGCCCCGAAGATCATCTTCGGCAAGCCGTCGGCGCGCTCGACGAACTGCAACACGAAGAGAACGTCCTCCTCGAGCGGTTGCGGGAGTGGTACGGACTCCATTTCCCGGAGCTCGCCCCCGTCGTCGACACGGGGACGTACGTCGATCTCATCGCGATGTACGGGCGACGAGATCGCATGCCGATCGACGGCCGGGAAAGCATCGGGGCGAACCTGCCCGAACGCGAGGAGGCCGAGCTCAAGGCGTTCGCCGGTCTCGCGAAGCTCGTCCAAGGTCAGCGAAAAGCAATCGAGTCGTACCTCGAGCGATCCATTCGAGAAATCGCGCCGAACGTTTCCGAGCTCGCCGGTCCGATCCTCGCCGCGCGCCTCATCGCCCTCGCCGGGACCGTCGAGGACCTGGCCCGCGCACCCGCGGGGACCGTGCAGCTCCTCGGAGCGGAGCGCGCGTTGTTCCGTCATCTCCGGACCGGATCACCACCGCCGAAGCACGGCGTGCTCTTCCAACACCCCTGGGTGCACGGAGCCCCGCCCTGGCAACGCGGTGCGATCGCTCGCGCGTTCGCGGCGAAGGTCTCGCTCGCGGCCCGCGCGGACGCGTTCACAAAACGGAAGATTGCCCCGGAGCTCGCAAAAGAGCTGCGAGCCGCGGTCGAGGACATCCGTCGACGGAAGGCAGAGAAACCGGTGCGACCGAAGGCCTCCTTCCCCGGGAAAAGACGACCTCAGCAAAAGCGCGCGCGCCACTGAGGAAACGTTTTAAGGGCCCGGCCGCATCGCCGCGCGAATCCGATGTCATGGGAGCAGGCGGAGATTCGCGAGCTGAAAGTCAACCGGTACGTCGTGGTCGACGACGAGCCTTGCCGGATCCTCAGCATCCAGATGTCGAAACCGGGGAAGCACGGCGAAGCGAAGGCGAGGCTCGAGGTGATCGGGCTGTTCGACGGGCAGAAACGGTCGATTGTCCATCCCGTGACGCACAAGGTCCGCGTCCCGATGATCGACAAACGGAAAGCCCAAGTCCTGTCGATGCACGGAAACGTCGCGCAGTTGATGGACCTCGCGACGTACGAGACGTTCGAGCTCCCGGTGACGGCGGAGTACCAAGGGAAGATCGAGCCCGGCGGGGAGACTCTGTACCTCGAGGCGCTCGGCCGCCGCAAGCTGTCGTCCCAGTGACCGGGGTCGACCTCAAATAAGCGCACGCGGTTTCCGTTCGCCCATGGCCGCGCCCCGCTTCGCGGACGCAGTCGCGAAGTACGAGGACGCGCGCATCGCGTTGTTCGGCGTGCCGTACGACCGGACGTGCTCGTTCCGCGGCGGCTCTCGATATGCGCCCCGTGCGATCCGCGAGGCGTCGTACAACTTTGAGACGTACATGATGGACCACCAGCGGGACATCCGCGAGGTTCCCGTCGCGGACCTCGGCGACACGCCCGCCTTCGGACCGTCGGCCGAGATGGTGGAGGGCGTCACGAAGATGGCCACCGATGTCGTCCGCGCGGGGAAGATCCCGATCGTGGTGGGCGGGGAACACAGCCTCGCCCCCGCCGTCGTACGCGCGTTCCCGAAGGACGTCGGGGTGATCGGGATCGACGCCCACTTGGATTTTCGGGATCAGTACCTCGAGGACCGATGGTCCCACGCATGCTCCGCGCGGCGCATCGCGGACCACGTCGGCGTGGAGCACGTAGTCTACATGGGGGTGCGCTCCTACAGCGCAGAAGAGCGCGAGGATCTGGAGCGACTCGGGTTGACGTACGTCAGCGTCTACGACATCCACGATCGGGGGATTCGTGCCGCGACGGAGCGCGCTCTGAAGTCGGTCAACCGGGACAAGATCTATCTCACAATCGACATGGATGGAGTCGATCCGGCGTATGCACCCGCCGTGGGGAACCCGGAGCCGTTTGGCCTGGCGCCGCTCCAAGTGAAGAACGTCATCGCGCGACTTGCCCCTGACCTTGTCGGGATGGATCTCAACGAGGTCAGCCCGGCCTGGGATTTCGGGCAGACAACCGTCCTGGCGGCCCGCCTCATCCGCGAGGCGATCATGGCGATCGGCGAGGCCCGCTCATAGCCCACTTCTCGAGGAGACGCACCTCGCAAGTTCGTCCAGGAAAAGGGCGCGACGAGCTCTGGCCCGCCCGCGGGACCGCGGCTCTCCCCGACTCCCTCCCCCCTCTCCTCGGGGAACCCGGGGCCTACGTGTCCCGGCCGCGCATGCCCACCCGACGGCGACGCAGGAACAGCGAATCCGGAGCTCGTCCCAACCCGTGGCACGCGATATCACGGCGCGCCATATAGTTTGCGACGCACCCGAAGAGCGTCCGAACGTTTATGTGCACTCCGTACCTAGTCGGCCGTCCCGATGCACATGGGCGACGGATGGCGCGGCCCGCTCGACAAAATCGATGCGTTCCGATACGAAATCCCCCGGTCATACAAGCCGGCGATGCGGACGAACGGGGTCATCTTCATTGACGAACCGATGGTGGCCCAGCTCCGGCAGGACCAAGCCCCGGAGCAGGTGGCGAACGTCGCGACGATGCCGGGAATCGTCGGAAACGCGATGGCGATGCCGGACATCCACTGGGGTTACGGGTTCCCGATCGGCGGAGTCGCGGCATTTGACTACGACGCGGGCGTGATCTCGCCGGGTGGAATTGGGTACGACGTGAATTGCGGGGTCCGTCTGATCCGAACGAACCTCACGGAGGCGGAGGTCCGCCCGAGGCTCCGGGCGCTGACCGACGCGTGCTTCGAGAACGTCCCGAGCGGCGTCGGCGAGGGAGGGAATACGAAGCTGTCCCGCCAAGATCTGTCGAAGCTCGGGACCGAAGGCATCGCATGGGCCGTCGACAAAGGGTATGCATGGCCGGACGACCCGGAGCATATCGAGGCCCGCGGCCGATTGGACGACGCCGACTTCTCGAAGGTGAGCGAGCGCGCGATCGCTCGCGGCAAAGACCAAGTCGGAAGCCTCGGTGCGGGTAACCATTTCGTGGAGATCCAGAAGGTCGACCGGATCTCGGACCAGCGAGCGGCCGACGCCATGGGGATCGGCGACGTCGGGACGGTTTGCGTCATGATCCATACGGGGTCGCGGGGCTTCGGCCACCAGATCGCGACCGACTACATCGAGGTCTGCGAGCGCGTGGTCAAACGGGAGAACATCGAGCTCCCGGATCTCCAGCTTGCGTGTGCCCCGATCGGGTCGAAGGAAGGGCAGGACTACTGGAAGGCAATGTGTTGCGGAGCGAACTTCGCCTGGAACAACCGACAGCTCATCACGTTCGGCGTGCGGAACGCCTTCTCGAAAGTCCTCAGCCGGTCGGCCGAGGATCTTGGGATGGACATCGTGTACGACGTGTGCCACAACATCGGCAAGGTCGAGACTCATGAAGTCGACGGGAAGCGCCGCAAGGTCGTCGTTCACCGCAAAGGCGCGACCCGCGCCTTCCCGGCCGGACATCCGGAGACGCCGGCGAAGTACAAGGCCGTGGGCCAGCCGGTCCTGATCCCGGGCGACATGGGCACGTGCTCGTTTGTCCTCGTCGGCCTGGATGGGGCGATGGAGCGGTCGTTCGGCTCGAGCTGCCACGGGGCGGGCCGCCAGATGTCGCGGAAAGCCGCGACGCGGAAGTACGACGCGAACGAAGTCGTCCGATCGCTCGACAAGCGCGGGATCTACCTGCGAGCGGCGTCTCGCGCGGGCATCGTCGAGGAGGCGCCGGGCGCCTACAAGAATGTCGAGGACGTCGTGCGCGTGGCCGAAGGCGCGGGCCTCACGAGGATCGTCGCAAGGCTGGTCCCGCTCGGAGTCGTCAAAGGATGATCCTGACGATCAAACCGTTCGGGACCGTGGACCCGACAATCCTCGCGCAGCTGCAACAGGAACTCACGTCATTCGGCACGGTCCGTCTCGCGCCCGGGGCCTCGGTGCCGGACTCGTTCGTTCGCCGGAAACGATCGGGGTACGTCCAGGTCCAAGCGTCCGACTTCGAGAAGGCGCTCGCGGAGGAACGCGGGGACCGCGTCCTCGCCGTGACCGACGTGGACCTCTTCGACCGAGGCCTGAATTTCGTCTTCGGGCACGCGACCGTCCACGATCGGTTTGCCGTCATCTCGATCGCGCGGTTCGGGGACGACGGACGGGACAAGCTGGTGGAACGGGCGACGAAGACCGCCATCCACGAACTCGGCCACACCCTTGGACTCTACCATGACGACGCGAACCCGGACTGCGTCATGCATTTCTCAGAGAAAATCGAGGACACCGACCGAAAGGGCCGCGCATTCTGCGCGAAGTGCGCTCCCGCGGCTGCGTTCACTTTGTCGCGCCTAGGAACGTGAAGCTCGCCGCGAGGTCGAAGCGGCTTGGGTACCGTCGGGGGAGCTCGACCTCGAGGAACCGGAGGCCCCGTTCGTACTCGTTGAGGGGGATGAGATCGAACGTTGAAAGGTACTTCCGCCGAATGCGGTCAAGCTGTTGCTCCGGCGTCAGCGTACGAACGTATCTACGCTCTTCAACCTTCACATCCGGGAAACCGGCGTCCTTCAACGCGGTCACGATCCGGTCGATCGGCGGGAACCGCCCGCGATCGACCTTGAGGAGACTGGGGAACGCTTCTTCCAGGATTCCGAGGCGCCGAGTCGCCATGTCGGAGGTAGCGAGGACGACACGACCGGAAACGCGGGCGACTTGCCCCAGGACGGCGCGGTAATCCGCGAGATGCTGGAGCACCATGACAATCATCGTGACGTCAAAAGCATCCGCCCGGAACGGCAATCGGTGCCCATCACCCAAGACACATTCAAACCGACTCTTGGCGCGGGCGACATGGAGCATCTCGCGCGACGCATCGAAGGCGACGACGGGATTCGTGGCGCTCAACAGGCTTGCGAACCGGCCCGTCCCGGCTCCGAGGTCCAGGACCCGTTCCCGGGGACGGACGCGGCCGACCTCGACAATGCCGCGGAGCCAAAACTCGCGGTCGGTAGCCTCGTCCCCCCGAATCCGATCATAGTCTGCGGCTCGCCGCGAATAGTCGACCGTCACGCAAGTTGCAAGAGACGGACGGCATATTCAGGATAGCGGGGTCGTGGGATGACGATCGCGGAGTTCAGCATCACGCCCATCGGGAAAGGCGTTAGCGTGGGGAAGTACGTCGCGCGGTGCGTTGACATTGTGGACCGAAGTGGCCTCGGATACCGCCTCAATCCGATGGGGACGGTCGTCGAGGGTCCGTTCGATGAGGTGCTGTCGCTCATTGCCCGCTGCCACAAGGCCGTTGCGAAGGACTGCGAACGCGTCTCGACGATCATCAAGATCGACGACCGGAAAGGCGTCGACAGACAGCTCGATGCGAAAGTCGCGGCCGTGGAAAAGCGACTCGGCCGGAAGCTCAGGACCTAGGAGCGGGACTCCACATGGAAAGGGCGATTGCCGCGATCGTCGCCGTGACTGCGCCGAAGGCGAATGTGGCGGCGGGCGCAACGTAGTAAAAGAGGAAACCCGCCACCAGGCCGGACGCGAGCTTCACCGCTCCGACGCTGGTATGATATGCGCCAAGGACCGTCCCTTTGATTTCCGGTGGGGCGAAGTCCGCGACGAGGGCGCGCTGGGTCCCCTCCGCCATCCCGTACTCCAAGCCGTACAGGATGAACGCGACGACGAGCACCGCGAGCGCATTCGAAAAGACGAGGAGGGTCGTCATCGTGATGAACGCGACGTATCCGACCAGCACGACCGGTTTTCGGCCGACCCGGTCGGAGAGGATCCCCGCGGGGAATGCGTGAACGGCGTATACGATGTTGTACAGCACATAGAGGAGAATGACAACCGTGGTACCGTTCGATTGGCCCGCCCGCAACAGGAGGAACGCGTACGAAAAGTCCGCAAAGGAGAACAGGCTCGCGATCGCGATGAACGTCACGAGCGGCCGCGGGATGCCGCGAAACGTCACACGAAGAGGCTGTTTCGGCGCCGGCGCTCGCGCCGGTTCGCGAACGAACAACACAATGAGGACCGAGAGGGCCGCGGGAATCGCCGCCAGCAGGAGGATGCCGCGATACCGGTCGGCGAGATTCAGGGAGGCCAACACGGTCCCGAGCAGAACCAACGTGACAACCGGGCCCGCGATCGCGCCGGCCGTGTCCATGCTCCGATGGAATCCGAAGGCCTTCCCGCGGGTGTCGGCCTGGGTCGATTCCATCAGCAGCGCGTCCCGAGGCGCATCGCGCACGCCCTTTCCGGTCCGCTCGACAACCCGCATCCCGATGAACTCGGGCCAGCTCGTCGCGAAGGGAAAGAGGGCTTTCATCAGGGTCGAAAGGGCGTAGCCCGCGCCGACGAACCGCTTTCGCTTCCCCGCCGCGTCCGAGAACCATCCCGAAAAAATCTTCATGAACGAGACGACGCTGTCCGAGAACCCTTCCTCCAGCCCGACGATGAGGGCATTCGCTCCCAGCACCTGAATCAGGAAGAACGGGAGAATCGGCAGAATCATCTCGCTGCTGATGTCCGTGAAAAGGGACACGACCCCTAAGATGACCACATTCGCGGTGAGCCCGTAAGAGAGGGATCGGCGGGACGTGGCCATACGCCTCACGCGGGAACCGGATGGAAGAAGAATGCCACCGCAACCACGGCGTACACCATGACGAGCAACGCGCCTTCGTACCAGTTACTTCGACCATCGGACACGACCGCCGCGACGACGGCGGTCGCCAAAGCCAGGGACGCGATCTCGAAAATCTCAAAGTCCAGGGTCATGACTTTAGCCGTCAGCAGCGAAACGAAGACGAGGATTGGTGCGACGAACAGCGCGACCTGAGTGGTGGATGTCGTCGCCACGGCGACGCTCAGTTCCATCTTGTTTCTCCAGGCCATGAGGACCGCGCTCCCGTGTTCCGCGGCGTTCCCGACGATCGCCACGATGATGACCCCGACGAAGAGTTCGGTCAGGCCCAGGCTCTGGCGCGCCGCCTCGAGGGAGCCGACGAGAATCTCGCTCTCGATCGCGACCAAGACCGTCGCCGCGACGAGGACGCTGAGTGCGAACCGTTGCTCCCACCGCGGTTTCTCGGCGACTTCCGTCACCGGATTGAAGATATCCCGATGCGTGCGCAGAGAGAAGAAGAGGCCGAACACGTAGGCGAGGAGGAGGATCGCCGCGATGCCCAGGCTCATTTCCTCGAGCGGTACGCCGGCGCGGATGCCGGTGGAGAACACGTACAGAGCGGGCATCACGAGCCCGATAACCGCGACGACGAGCATGGTGATCTGAATTCCGGAGGCCTCGCGAGAGAAGTGCTGCGTCTTGTACTTCGCGCCACCCGCGAGCATGCTCAACCCGAGGACCAAGAGCAGGTTCCCCACAATCGAGCCGGTGAGCGACGCCTTCACGACCTCCGTCAAGCCGCGCGATAACGCAAAGACCGCGATGATGAGTTCGGTGGCGTTCCCGAACGTCGCATTGAGGAGACCGCCAACGCCGGGGCCCGCATGCTTCCCGAGCTCCTCCGTCGCGAGCCCCAAGAACCAGGCGAGAGGGACGATCGCAACGCCGGCGACCGCGAAGACAACGACCCCGGGTCCGAGGGCGATGGCCAGGATCCAACTCGAGGGGACGAACAGGCCAAGGAGGAGCGCCCATGTATAGGGCCGCAACGGCGAGATGTCCATCAGGCCCGGAAGTGTGCGGCCGTTTTTAATCCCGCGGCCAACGTTTAATTAGCGAAGGCCGAATGCGCAGCGGATGATTCCTCCCGTCGAGATGCGCGTCCTCGATCGAAACGCGCAGCACTTCGGCGTCTCGATCCTGGAACTCATGGAGAACGCAGGGAAGGCCGTCGCCGACGTGGCCCGGTCTGAGTTTCGGGTCGGGGGAAAGGACGTCCTCGTGCTGTGCGGCACCGGGAACAACGGGGGGGACGGCCTCGTCGCGGCGAGGCACCTCGCGAACGAGGCCAGGGTCACGGTCCTCCTCGCCCGCTCTCCTGATCAGTTCGCGACGAAGGAGGCCGAGACGAATTTCGAACGGTTGCGAGACGTGCAGATTCTCGCGGGGCTCGATAAGAGCGAGGAAGCGATTGCCGGCGGAGACCTGCTCATCGATGCGCTCCTGGGAATCGGAGCGGAAGGCGCGATTCGGGAGCCGTACGGGGCCCTGATCCTTCAGATGAACGGTTCCGGGAAGCCAATCCTCAGCATCGATGTGCCGAGCGGCTTCGGCACGGACCGATCCGTGAAACCGACCGCGACGGTCGCACTCCACGACAGCAAGGAAGGCATGACCGCGGAGAACTCCGGACGAATTCACATCGCGGACATCGGGATCCCCGCGAAGATCGCGACGACGATCGGGCCCGGTGAATTCTTGCTGTACCCCGTGCCCAAGCCGACCAGCCATAAGGGTCAAAACGGCCGACTGCTCGTGATCGCCGGGGGTCCGTACACGGGCGCTCCCGCGCTCGTGGGATTTGGAGCCCTCGGCGTAGGCGGGGACTTGATCCACATCGCCACCCCGGCGCTGGCGGCGGCCGTCGTCGCTTCGTACTCGCCCATGTTCATCGTCCATCCGCTCGTCGGCCATCGACTGCTCCGGGAGGACCTGCGGCAAATCGCCGAGTTGTCGGCTCGCGTGGATGCCGTTGCGATTGGTCCCGGTCTCGGCGATGCGTCCGGAACGCTCGAGGCCGTGCGGGAAGTCGTGAAGACGCTCTCCCTTCCGGTCGTCGTCGACGCGGACGCGATCCGGGCTGTGGGAGCGGACCCCCGATGCCTCGTGGGCAAGCGCGCGGTCATCACGCCGCACTCCCGAGAATTCCAGGCGCTCACGGGGAAAACGCTCCCTGACGGACCCGAGGAACGCGCGGGCATCGTGCGCGAAGCGGCGAAGGCGCTTGGCGTCGTGATCCTTCTGAAAGGGCACGTGGACATCGTGACGGATGGGACCCGCCTCAAGTTCAACTACACCGGGAATCCAGGCATGACGGTCGGAGGGACCGGCGACGTCCTTTGCGGCGTCGTCGCCGGCCTGATGTCGAAAGGCATGTCTCCCTACGACGCCGCGCGCCTCGGCGCGTTCACGAATGGCTACGCGGGCGATTTGGCATTCAAGGTCAAGAGTTATGGCTTGACGTCCGTCGACGTCGCGGACAACTTAGGCCGGGTGCTCGCGGAGTTCCTCGGATCGTGAGGTCGTCGCCCCAGAAGTCCTGCGGGCGGCATCGGGCCGGTCCCGTTGCGCGCAAGCATTAAGCAGACCCGCCTCTTGGAGCGGACGTGGAGCTCGAGCCCGTGCCGGACGAGCCCGCCCTCATGGCGGACGACATCCTCGTCGTGGCCGATTTGCACATCGGACTCGAAGAGGAGCTTCAGGAGAAAGGGATCCGCGTGCCAAGCCGCGCGGAAGGGATGGGTCGGAAGCTGATGGACCTCGCTGCGCGGCGCAGCGCGACCCGACTCGTGATCCTCGGCGATGTCAAACATCTCGTGCCGAAGATGGCCTCCCGGGAGCGGCGCGACGTGTACGTCTTCTTTCGGGATCTCGCCTCTACGTTCAAAGAAATCTACATCGCCCAGGGCAATCACGACGGGATGCTGAAACACATCGTGCCTCGGAACGTCCGGTTCAAGCCGGCGTACGGTTTCCGGATCGAGGATGTCGGATTCTGCCACGGCCATGCGTGGCCGTACAAGAAGGTCATGGAAGGGACGGTCCTGCTGATGGGGCACAACCACCCCGCGGCCGCGTTCCGCGACGCCTTGGGCTCCCGGCAGGTTGTGCCGTGCTGGATGCGTGTGCCCTTCCTGCGGAAGCACAAACGGTATCCGAAGCTGCCGAGAGAAGCGATCGTCGTCCCCGCGTTCAACGAGCTGTGCGGCGGGATGCCCGTGAACGACATGCGGGCGCGTTTCATCGGTCCGCTGTTCGACGAGGCGCTCGTCCGTGTCGAGGACGCATCCATCCACCTGCTCGACGGCACGAACCTCGGTCGGCTCGGAGACATCAAGGTGGACCTCGGGTTCCGACCCGAAGACTACCGGCAGTGAGGCGTCGTTCGATGCGATGGAAGTGGCGGCTGGGTCTCCTGTTGATCGCGGCCGTCGAGGTCCCCTTCCTGTTTTGGATCTCCCAGGTGCTCGAGGCGCCACCGGAAGTTATCCTGTACGCGGGAGGAATCCTGGCGCTCGTCTTGATCGCGATGCTCGCGCTACGGCCATTTTTCTTCGTGATCCTGGGAGGGTGGCTCGGCGGCGCGGTGGCCGGCGCCTGGTATTTCTTGCGGTATCTCCCGCCCGGATTCGCACTCGGACTCGGCGCGACTCTCTCCACCATCGGGGCCGCGGTCGGTTTCCCTCTCGTCTCGCGAACGCTCGGGTTCGTCCTTCGACGAGGGTGGCTCCTCCGGCGCTGAGGGCGTCGGATGGGCCCGGTCGGAATCGAACCGACGATCTCGACTTTGTAAGAGTCGCATCCTAACCACTAGACCACGGGCCCGCGAACGCCAAAGGCCGTGAGGTCATTAACCCTTTTCCGGGGCAATCAGTCGAGATCTTGCGCGGCTGCTTTCGCGAAGCGAGAAATCGCGGCGTCGATCTCGGAAACCGCGCGCTCCGGCGCGACGACGAGCACGAGCATGGCCCGTCGACCGACCTCTTGAATCACGAGGGTCGCGTCGTCCGACTGCAAGAGGACTCGATGCGGGGCGTCATGGCCGAGCTCCGTAGCCGCTGTCATCCCCGCCCCCAAGATCGCCGCACACATGATCGAAAACGTTTCGGGCGAGACGGTCCGGGGAAGGTCGGCGACGACGATCCCGCCATCCCGGTTGATCACGGCGATGGCCTCCGCCTTCGTCACATCGCGGAGGGCCCGAACCATGTCCTGGAGGGCAGTCACGCCGTCTCCTCCCGCTCGAAGACGCACTCGCGGCCGCCGGTGCTGATACACTCCACTTCCGCGAGGCGGACGCGTTGCTTCGTCTTCGCCTCGAGGAGCTTCGACAGGAGGCCCCGCAGCCGGTGGCACGTTTCCATGTCCGCTCCCGGCATCGCCTCGATGGAACCGCGGACCCGCGCGCCGGAGTCCGTGAACGACACCTCCTCGGCCCATCCCCGCTCCAGGATGAGCTTCGTCCCCGCGTCGAGCGGATCCTCGCCGAGGGGCAGGGTCTTCGTCACCTCCTCCGCGAGGACCATCCCTTCGCGGAAGAAGAGGCCGTGGCATGCGTACGACATCACGCTCTCGTACAGCTTGCGCACGGAGTCGAGCTCCTCCTGAGAAACTTTCACGAACCGGACCACGGGCGGTGCCGAACCTGAGGAGCGACTATAAAGGTTCCGAGCCGGTTATCCGTGCAATCGGAGCTCGACGAAACGATCAGCCGCCGCGGCACTCGGGACACACGAGCAAGTTGCGGTCCCAGACGAGGTTCGTCGAATAGACGCCGCACGCCTCGCAGTGCCCTTCGATCCCCTTCGCAAACTGCGACTCCAGTCCGGCCCGCGCGGACTCGCGCGTGACCTCGATGAGCTGCGGCCAGATGCGAAGGATGTCGTTCTCGGTCACGATGCCGATGAGCTTTCCTTCCTTGACCACGGGGAGCCGCCGAATCTTGCGTTCCGCCATCAGCTTCGCGGCTTCCGCGACTTCCTCGTGCGGATGGACCGCCACGACGGGGGACGTCATGATGTCCCGGACGAGAACACGACTCGGCTGTTTGTCCTCCGCCGCGACCTTGGTCACGAGATCGCGTTCGGTCACGATGCCCATGGGTTTTCCCGTGTCGACGACAACGAGGCTGCCGATGTCCTTTTCCCGCATCAGGCCCGCGGCGGCTTTCGCGGTCGCATCGCCATGGATCGTCACCGGGGTTTGAGTCATGATTTCGACGACGGGGATCCGGGCTCGCATGCGCAGTTCGACTCGATGAGAGGTCGCGGTCGATAAAAGGTTTGTGTCGCCAACACAGAAGTCGAGAACGGTATCGACAATGTTAAGCGCGGTCGCTTGTTGTCGACCGAGATGCCGTACGCGGACCACGAGGGCGAGCTCGCCGTCCGGATTGCACGCGACGCACTCGACGCTTTCGTCTTAGGGCGTGCGAGACAAGCCTTCGAAATCCCGAAGCGGTTCGAGGAGAAGGCGGGCGCGTTTGTAACCCTCAACGAACACCCGAGCGGAGAGTTGCGCGGGTGCATCGGTTATCCGCAGCCCTTCTTCGCGCTCCTGAAATCGATCGAGAAGGGAGCCGAAGGCGCGGCGGAAGACCCGCGGTTCCCGCGGTTGCGGTCCGAAGAACTGGATCGCGTCTCCGTGGAGGTCAGCATTCTCACTCCGCCTCAGTTAATCGAAGTAAAGAAACCGAAGGACCTCCCGAAATACATCACGGTCGGCGTCGATGGGCTGACGGTGGCCCAAGGCCCGTTCCGCGGCCTCCTTCTTCCGCAGGTCGCGGTCGACAACCAGATGGATGCGGAAAACTTCCTCTCGGAAGCGTGCATGAAAGCGGGGCTACTCCCCGACGCATGGCTCGACCCCGCGACCCGTGTGTACAAGTTTCAAGCGGACGTGTTCGGAGAGATGGAGCCGCGCGGTCCAATCGTGCGCCGAAGTCTGGAGGCGGCGCATGTGGGTCATTAGGGGCCGCGTGTTCTTCCGGGGTCAGCTCGAGCCCTTGAGCCTCGGGATTGATGAGAGCGGACGGATTGCCGCGATCAAGAAAGTGCTTCGAGGCGACGCGGAGACCGACCACGGCGACGCGCTGATCCTCCCGGGATGCGTGGACCTCCACGTCCACATGCGGGATCCGGGGCTTACACACAAGGAAGACATCTCATGTGGCACGCGTTCCGCGGCGATCGGCGGTGTAACGACAATCGCGGACATGCCGAACACCGTCCCGGCGGTGACCACAACCACAGCCCTCAATCGGAAGACGGACAAACTCCAAGGACGGGCGGCCGTGGACTACGTGTTGTACGCCGCACCGCAATCGGCGACGGCCGTGCCGCGCCTCTCCGATGCGGTCGCGTTCAAAGTCTACATGGCGGAGTCCACAGGGAATCTCGAAGTGACCGTGCCGCGCATGGAAGAGATTTTTCGGGCCGCCGAAAAGGAAGGGAAGCTCGTCGCCGTCCACGCGGAGGACCCTGGAAAATTCATGAAACAGAAAGCGAGGGACCCCCAGGGCCACGCCGCCGCACGACCGAAGATCGCCGAGCAGACCGCCGTCGCGACCCTTATGCGCATCCGAGGCGAGGCGAGGGTTCACGTGGCCCACGTCACTTGCGTGGAGGCTCTCGACCAAGTGGCGGCGACCGCCACGTGTGAGGTGACACCCCACCATCTCTTCCTCGACTGGTCGAAGCCGCTCGGAGCCCGGGGGAAAACAAATCCGCCCCTCCGATCACCGGCGGACCGCGACGCGCTGTGGGACGCGTTCCGCAAGGGCCGCATCGACGCGGTCGCGAGCGACCATGCCCCCCATACGCTCGACGAGAAGGGCGAACCGTTCGAAGAAGCTCCCGCCGGACTCCCCGGCGTCGCGACCGCGTTCCCCCTTCTCATGCGGCGGATCCGGACGGGCGACCTGGACCTCCCGCGACTCGTCTCGGCAATGGCCTCGCGCCCCGCGGAGATCCTGGGCATCGCGAAAGGGACGATCGAAGTGGGCCGAGATGCGGACCTCGTCGTGGTGGACCCGCGGAACATCGAGGCCGTCACCACGAAGCGAGTGCGGTACAAGTGCGGGTGGACACCGTTCGAAGGGATGGAGGCCTGCTTCCCTCAAGCCGTCTACCTCCGGGGAGAACCGATCGTCGAGGACGGGGAGGCCGTCGCAGAAGGGCAAGGTCGACTAATCACGCCTCGGCGTACCGGGCATCACGACGCATGAACGGCGTCCTCAATCGCGTAGTAGTACTCGCCGGCAGACTTCTGTTCCCGATCCAGGCGGGAATCGAGCTTGTTGATCCGCGGGCGGTTCGTGTCCGCGTCCCGCCGGAACGTGATGCCGACCATTTTCAGGAATCGGTTCATCCCGTCCCGCATCGGGAACGGACCTTCGCCGACCCCCGTATGGCCCGGGTCGCCGGAGAAGACCATGATGCTGTCCGACACCATGTCGATGAAGTACACGTCGTGGTCCACGATGAGCCCGGTGCGGGCTTCCTTCTCCATGACACGCCGGATCGTCCGCGCCGCCTCCATCCGCTGGTTCGAATCGAGATACGCGGACGGCTCGTCGATCAAGTAGATGTCCGCATCCCGGCCGAGGCACAGGGCGATTGCAACGCGCTGCAGTTCGCCCCCGGACAAGGTCGAGACGTCGCGCTCGAGCATCCCTTTCACTTTGAGCGGCTGCAGGATCTCGGTCTCGAAATAACCGGTGTCGGCCTTTTTCCCGACGGTGTTGCGAAGCAATTCGCCGACGGTGCCCTCGTACACGGCCTCTAGGTATTGCGGCTTGTACGAGACCTGCCACTGTCCCTCCACGGCACCAGACGTTGGCGTCTCTTGGCCGGCGAGCATCTTCACGAACGTCGTCTTGCCTGTGGCGTTGGGTCCGACGACGCCGACGACCTCGCCTTTCCGGAGCCTCCCCGGATGGACCGTGAGTTCGAAGTCCTCGAACCGCTTGGTGAGTTTACCGAACGTGACGAGCGTCTCGGCCTTCCAGTCACCTCGCGGCGGGCGGGTGTCGAAGCGGATCTCGCGATTCCGGAAGCGGATGTTCTCCTCCTTCAGGTAGCCGCCGAGGTACACGTTGATCGCGGTGCGGACCGGCCGCGGCTGCGCGATGATCCCGTATGCCCCTTCCTCGCCGTACATCAGGAAGACCGTGTCCGCGAGGAAATCAAGGACGGCCAGGTCGTGCTCCACGACGACGACGTACTTCTCCTTCGAGAGGGACTGGATGACCTTCGCGACCTGGAGCCGCTGATAGATGTCCAAGTAGGACGACGGCTCATCAAAGAAGTAGATGTCCGCGTCTTTCAACATCGTCGCGGCGATCGCCATGCGCTGGAGTTCCCCGCCCGAGAGCTGGGCAATATCGCGATCGAGGAACGATGCGAGGTCGAGGGATACAGTCAGCTCCGCGAGTCGATCTCGCTTGTCGATTTTCGTCAGAAGATTGCGGACGCGTCCGGTGTAAATCTTGCTCAGTTTGTCAACGTACTGCGGCTTGATGGCCGTCGTGAGCTTCTTCGACGCAATTCTCGCCAGATAGTCGTGGAGCTCCGTTCCTGAGAAATAGTCGAGCACTTCGTCCCAGTAGGCTTTCTTTCGGCGGTAGTGGCCGAGGTTTGGCGCGAGCTCTCCACTCAGGAGGCCCACACACGTCGTCTTGCCGATCCCGTTCGGCCCGAGCAGGCCGATGACCTCGCCCTGCTTAGGGATCGGGAGGCGGAAGAGACGAAAGGCGTTCTTTCCATATTGGTGTACGAGATCTTCCTTCAGCGCCTCCGGAAGACCGATAATACGAATCGCGTCGAACGGACATTTCTTGACGCAGATCCCGCAACTTATGCATGTTTCCTCGCTGATCGCGGCCTTCGTGGTCTCCGGATCAATCCAGATGACTTCAGTGCCGGTGCGCTGGGGCGGGCAGAACGCGATGCACTCGAGATGACAGCGCTTAGGCTGACATCGATCCTTGAAGACAACCGCGACTCGCACAGCGCATTCCAAAAGGCGGGAGCTATTTAAACGTATGACGGGCGCGCGAATCCGCAGAACCTTTATCCGAGTCGCGACCATCCTTTCCACTGTGATGCGATGATCCCGGGTGGACGCGTGAACCCGCGGCAGATGCGCCAGGCTATGAAGCGGATGGGCATCGAGCAGGAAGAGCTCGATGGGGTCGAGGAAGTCGTCATTCGAACCGCCAGCAAAGAGTACGTGATCCGGGATGCGAACGTCACCGCGATGACCGCTCAGGGACAGAAGATCTGGACCGTCGTCGGCGAGCCCATCGTCCGCGACCGGGCAGACGCCAAGAAGACGGAAGCGACAAAGGGTCCCACAATTCCCGAGGAAGACGTGAAGCTCGTCGCGGAGAAGACCGGCGTCTCTGAGGCGGAAGCTCGCAAGGCCCTCGAAGAGGCTGACGGCGAGCCCGCGGAAGCAATCATCCGTCTGATGAGCCGATGAACATCGAGCGGATCCGATCGATCCTCGGCGTATGGGCGCCGATGGCGATCGGGCTTTTCATCATCGTCACATCGATCAACTTCTACCGCACCGCCCTGCTTGGGAACACGCCCGTCGGGAACTTGGAGTCGTGGCGGCTCGTGTGCTCCGCCGGCGCGTTCTTCGTCGGCGGCGTGCTCATGCTCTCGACGTACGGAAGGTACCAGAAGACGAAGGCGGCGCGGCGCGAAGCCGCCGCGTCATCCCTCGTCCCGGCCCTTCCTCCGACGCCGCAGCAGGATCGTCACCAGCAGAGCGACGGCGATGATCACGACGACCAGCAGCCCCCAGCCGGTGGTTGACACGCCGAGCGGCCCCGTCGTCGCCGTGTAGGTGGCGTGGACCGTCAGCGGACCGTGGACGGTCAATGTCAGCGTGGGTTGCGCGGACGTCGCATCGCCCGTCCATCCTGCAAAGTTGTAGGTCGTCCCTCCCTGCGTGACCTGAGCCGGCGCTTGGAGCGTCACGGTGGCCCCCGCGGCATACCATCCGCTTCCTTCGATTGTCCCGACGTCGCTCACGACCGCGACCGCGTACTCGGTCGACCAGTCCGCGGTCGCCACCTTCGGGCCGTCCATCAGGATGCCGGACGACACGGCCCCGGTGCCGCTCGCATCCCCGGTCCAACCCACGAACGCGTACCGGACACCCGTCGCCCCGGGAACCGAGGTGCGGCTCAGACTCACGAACGCGATCGTACCTTGGTCGTACCAGCCGCCCCCGCTTGCCTCTCCGAAGGGGGTCGTGACCGTCAGGTAAAACTCGGCGTGGAAACTCGCCTCCAAGCTCATCGCGCCGGAAAACTGAATCGGGTGGCCGAAGGAGCCGCCGTCGCTCCAATTCACAAACGTGTAACGAGCTCCGGGCGCCGATTGCGACGGGGGAGCGAATACGAAGTGGCTGGACCCCAGCTCGAACCAGAAGGTCTGCGAAGAATTATACTCGACGTCGTCGAGGAAGAAGTGAGGTCCCTCCGGTGAGGTTGTAATCCGAAGGGTCCCCTGGCGGACGAACGTCGCGGTCAGAGAGAGAGGAGCCGTCGCGACGACGGAGTGGGCCCTCGCCAGTCCGTCACTCCACGACTGCCATTCGTACCGGGCATCCGGCGTGTCGTCCGGCTGCGGAGGCGCCTCCAGCCAATGGGGCACGCCGTCGTCCCACCAGAACATCGTCCGAGCGGCGATCGACACGTTATCGACGAACACCGTCCGGTTCCCTGGGCTCGCGCCGATGGAGACTTGATGCTGCTTCACGAAGCGAGCGGTCAGAGTCAGGTCCGCATTGGCAATGATCTCGTGAGCGATGGCTCCGCCGTCGCTCCAGGACGTCCAGTTGTACCGAGAGCCCATGGTCCCCGTGCCAATCGTCTGGGAGACGTTTATCGCGTGGCTCGACCCGATGGTCCAGTTGTACGTCACCGGACTCACTTTTGTCACGCCGTCGATTGTCACGGGAAGACGGGAGGGATCCGTCGCAACGGTGACAGCCGCGACTGGAAATCCGGGGCTCCGTGCGTAGTAGATATCGAAGTCGTCGCCGCGGCCATCCGTCCATACCACGTAAATGTAGTCGTTCGGCCCCGCTTCGATCGCGAAGTAGTCCCCAGGACGAGTATAGGAACCCGGAGTTTCGGCCGTGGTCACGCGAACGTTCTTGGACCAGGTTTGGCCGCCGTCCGTGGAGTTCGAGTAGAAGATATTCCAGTTCCCGGTGCGCCGGTCCTCCCACGCGGCGTGCACTGTGCCCTTCCCATCGACCGCCAGGTCCACCATGTATTGCTGCGAATTGTCCGTATTGTCGTTGATGCGGTGGTTCGTTCCCCACGTCTTGCCGCCATCCGTGGAATTTGTGAAGTAGATGTCCGGATTTCCGTTCCGGCTGTCGGCCCATGAAACGTAGATCGCGCCAGACTTCGGGTCGACGTTCATCGCGGGGAGCGGGTATTGCGGGAAGCCGCCCGACGCGGATCGGTCCCGGTCGTTCACACGAACGATTGAACTCCAGGTCTTGCCGCCGTCCGACGACGATTCGAACAAGATGTTGAACGAATTGAAATTCCACCAGGTCAGATAGACGGTTCCGTTGGCGCCCGGAGCGACGATTGCGCCGAGGACGCTCGTCTGACCGCCCGGGTTGGTGATGGGTGCCCAGTGGTTGCCGTTGTCGTCGCTCCAGGTGAAGGCCAAGACATTGCCCTCGTCCCACGTGGCGTAGAGTCGGCCCGTGGAATTGAATGCGATGGAGTCCTTGTCAACGAGGCCACCGTTCCCTTGGATGTAATGCACGTTCCCCCAGTCGTGCCCCGTGGTCGTGTTCGACACATCGAGGCCGGAGTTACAAGGGGGACTGCTCCCGCCCCCCGGATCGTACTCAAGGTATGCAAAGTGCAATCGATCGGTAGGGTCCATCGCCATCCAAGGATCGGAATCGCGGCAGTTGTCACTGTCCGGATGCGTCCGGTTCATCAGGATGTTCGGGGCCCACGTCTGGCCTTGATCCGTCGAGTACGAGGAGCCGACGCGAAAGCCCGCGTCTGTGGCGCTGTCCGTCTCCTTCCAGCCGACGAAGATCGTGCCGCTCTTGTTGACCTGCATCGTCGGCTCGACCTGCCACGCATACGGCGTCGAGTGATCGATGATGTCAAAGTTCGGGACGAACGGGTTGATCGAAACAGGAGCCGGAGTCGATGCGGTCGCGCGCGTCACGGGAGACGAAGTCCCCGCCGCATTCGAGGACGACCACACTGCCGGAGCTGTCGCGACGACCATCACAACTAACAGAAACGCGAGTGGCCTCAACCCTCTCCCCCGCCCCGCCAAGGATTGTACCATTACCGTTTAATCGTTTTGCTGGCGCATCGGGACCCGCGAAGGGTTATATACGGTGCATCGGTTGAGAACGCCGCTAGGCTTGACCGGGGGGTTGGGCGTCCCCTTATAGACCCAAATCGTCCTCATGGGGCGGTGACAGTCGGGGGCGGTGCTCCCAGTCTGGCGCTGGTCCGGATGCCGACGTTGAGGCCCTGTCCCGCGGGGCTGGAGGCGACGGGGAACGCAGCTGGAGAGCGGCGGTTCCCGCCCCGATCGTGGGGAACGGGTCAGGCACGGAAGTGAGCAGCCTCACCGCGGACTACCAACGCTCGCGGGGGTGCGGGACCGAGGAAGCGTCCGGGTCACCCGGCGTCGGAGCTGAGCATCCACCTCGATGGCCTAGCTCCCCTTCACCGCTCCGTGAGCCTCGTCTGTTTCGTCTCCAAGACGAGCGCTCCCATCCCGAACCGCTTGACGATCAGGTCGGACAGAATCTCGTCCCGGATTTCGTTGCGCCGCTCCTGGATCGCGTAGGCGGGCTCGTTCGTTGGCAGCGGCAGACCGAGCTTGACGAGGCCCCGGCGGACTTCGTCGCGTTCCTCGCGCGGGGCGAGCGGCGCATCGACCGCCCCCGCGAATCCGCATTCTCGCAGTTCTTTCAAGAAGATGGGGCGCCGAAATAGCTTCTGGAGGACGCCGACCGCGAGGCGCACTTGATCCGACTCGTCCCCCGTCGCCTCCCGACAGCGGGCCCCGACAAGTTCGTACAGGTTCAGGTCCCGATGCGCGGAGGTGCTGTAGACCTTC
>Ga0209056_10000995_pt1 | contig 31391 bp, 37 predicted proteins | sample GraSoiAngelo_114_FD_185876 | JGI IMG/M metagenome (GOLD analysis project Ga0209056, IMG submission 185876) | Grasslands soil microbial communities from the Angelo Coastal Reserve, California, USA - 14_0903_13_40cm (SPAdes) (version 2) | ecosystem: Environmental > Terrestrial > Soil > Grasslands... | reverse complement strand
CCCACCGAGATCGGCGAAGACGTGCTCGAAGGTCACCCCTGACAGGTGGTGCGCCGCTCGCGCAGCGGTGCCACGAACGTTCCCCGGATCGTCAGCACGCCGAGCGGATCGGTGTACAGGTCGGCGCGCTGCGCCCGGAAGAGGTAACGGCCGCTGATGATCGCTCCACCGCCCACCGCCGCCGCATACTGGGTGATGCTCAGACTCCCCGCCACGGAGTCGATCGACGTCCTCCCGTGCGAGTAGGCGAAGATCCGGAGATTGTTGGGATCGACCGGGATGCTGGACCAGAGCGCCCACGGCCGCTGCGGATTACAGATGGGGCTGAGCGTGGGGATCGGGGAGGCCGCCTCCTCTCGACCGAGGGAGTCGATCTCGAAGAGTCGAGGGCCCTGCAATGAGTCTGGCACCGTGATGAGGACGCGTTCGGCCACGGCGCTGGTCGTAAGCGTGTCGATCAGCTGGAACGCGAGCTTGTCGTTCAACCTCGCGTAATTCAACGCCAGCGCCCCACCGCTCTGGTGGCGGATCGCCGTGCCGAACGCGGTCATGAAATAGCGACCGCTCCCGGTCGTATCCGTGAGGCTCATGACCACCACGGCCCCCGTGTCGCTCACGCTGCTCGTCCCATCGGTCAGGCGGGCGACGTAGGGGACGACGCCGTCGCCGTGCGCGGTCACGAGGCCGCTCACGGTGTCGATGGTGTAGACGCTCGACGCGGCCGAGGAGTCGAATCGCATCGTGGTCGGTGCCGGGGTCTTCCGCCTTGTCACGAGCGGCACGGTGATCGTGTCGCCCGGCATCACGTAGATCGTGTCCAGGAGCAGGGTCAGCTCGAGCGGCCGGGAGACGATCACCAGCGCGCCACTGGTGGCGCCCGAGACAGTCGCGAGTACGAGCGCGGTTCCCTTGGACACTCCCACGATCTTGCCGGTGACCGAGTCGATCGTCGCCACCGAGTCGGGGACGATGTTCCACTTGAAGGCTCCGGGGTCGTGATGGACGCCGGTCTCGTCCCGCAGGTAGACGTCCCTCGGGAGCAGCGTGTCTCCTACAAAGACGGAGTCCAGGACCGGCGCCACGACGAGGAACAACGATTGGTTGGTGTCCGAGACGTTGATGCACCCGAGCGCCGTCGCGGCGGCGAGGGGCAGTGCGAACACGTATCGTTTCATAGGGCCTAAGTGTAAGGGGAAGCGGTCGCAGGGGACCAGAGCCGTCGGGACACTTATGGAACACCGACGGCCCGGGATTGCTCCGGGATCCCTAGAACATCGACATCGCGAGGAACGACCGGAGGTTGTCGTTGGTCACGCGCAGCCGGGCCGACAACAGCCGCACCACCGACCACAGCACCTTGTAGGCGATGTCGCGGTTGAAATCGAGCAGCAGCTCGAAGTCGGAGCGGGCGATGGTGATCAGCGTACACGAGGTGTTGGCGATCGCGTCGGTGGAGCGCTCGGAGCGGTCGAAGATCGCCATCTCGCCGAAGCAGGCGCCCGGCTTGAGGACGGCCAGGGCTTCCTCCCCGGACCCGGGGATGGTGCGGGAGATGCGCACCTCGCCCTCAGAAATAATGAAGAGCCGGTTGCCCGGCTCCCCTTCCTTGAAGACCTGCTGGCCGACGGCGAACTTCTGCTCCCGGCAGACCTCGGACATGCGGGCCAGCTCGCCGTCGTCGAGGTCTTGGAAGATCGCCGCCTGCTTCAGCAGATTGAGGTTCACGCGGACGAAGGTATGACGCACGGGAGGGAGGGGCAAGTGAAACCGTGGGTGACACGGGCGGATCTCCTGACGGCGCTTCGTCTTCCTCTGGCCGCCGCGTTTCCGTTCGTGCACCAGCCGGCGTGGCAGCTCGCGCTCGTCGGCGCGGCCGCCGCGTCGGACTTCTTCGACGGCATGCTGGCGCGCCGGTTCGGCGAGTCGCGCGCCGGCGCCGTCCTCGACCCGACCGCCGACAAGGTCTTCATGGCAGCGGCGTTCCTCACCGTCGCTCGGACCGGACTGCTGCATCCTCTGGAGATCGTCGGCGTGGTGGCCCGGGACATCGTGGCGGCGCTGGGGTACGTGGGAGCGTGGTTGTGGCGGCGGCCGACCGCGCTGCCGGCCCGCGCCGGCGGGAAGGCGGTCACCGTGCTGCAGCTGCTCACGTTGGTGGCGTTCATCGCCCGCTCCCCGCTGGTGCGGCCGCTCGCCTGGGCGACTGCGGCGGTAGGGCTGTACGCCATCTGGGACTACGGCCGGGCGGCCGCCCGGGCGCGCGCAACACTGACGCGGGGGAAGGGGACCTGATGCGGCCGGTGTGGCTGGCCCCGTTGCTCGCGGCGGGCGTACTCACGGGGCTCGCCGCCCAGGAGTTCCATCCGCCCCAGGTACGATCGTCGGGGGGTCGCGGCACCCACCTCGGGCTGTTCGGGTTCGGCGTGCGCGGCGGCATCGACCTGGCCGGCAGCACGCAGATGGTGTTCGGCGTCACGCTCGACGCCGGGAATCTGGTCTCCCACCGCCTCCGGATCCGTCCCTCCGGCGAGATCGGCTTCTTCAATGGGCGCAACAGCTACGTCGGCAGTCTCGAGGGGCTGTATCGCTTCACCGGGGACGAGCAAGTGGCGACGCCGTACGCGGGTGCGGGATTCAGCCTGGTGGGACACGAGTCCTGCGGGGCCGACCCCGATTGTCCCGACGTGTGGGTCAACCTGGTGGTCGGCTTCGAGCGCCACTACCGGTCCACGTTCAACTGGCTGCTCGAGTACCACGGCATGAGTGGCTTCCGTCACAACCGATTATACGTGGGGCTGACAACGCGGCGAGGGAATTGAGGTGGCGGGCGACAGTCGCGAGATCACCATGCGATGGCGCGAGCGGCTGCTGTTCGAGGCCGGCGCGTCCGGTCGGCCGGCCGTCCTGGTGGATGGCGACGGCGCGGTCGCCACGTCGCCGGTCGAGATGTTGCTGGTCGCCGCGGCCACGTGCTCCGCGTCGGACGTCGTGCTGATCCTCGAGAAGCAGCGCGTCGCGCTGCGGGGCCTCGAGGTGGCCCTGCGGGGGACGCGTCGCGAGGAGCGGCCGCGGCGCTACACCGCGCTCCACTTCGGGTTCACGATCTCGGGCGTCGGGGTGGACGAGACTAAGGCCCGCCGCGCGATCGACCTCTCGCTCGAGAAGTATTGCTCCGTCGTCGCGTCCCTCGCCCCCGACATCCACGTCACCTACGACGTCGCGCTTCGCTAGGACCGTGGTCGCCGCGACCGGGCTCGCCGTGGGCGTGGCGGTGCCGGTGCGCGCGCAGGCCGTAAGCGCCACGGAGATCGGCGCCGGAGCCACCGTGGTCCTGGCGCACCGCGGCTTCTGGGGTCCGGAGTTGGGAGTGGCGCGGCGCTCCGGCGGCTCGGGACGTTTCGCCTTCGCGGCCGCGTGCGGCGACTACGGGCGGGCGCTGGGCGTCCGCCTGGCGGCGACCGCGCAGTTCCTGCTCCGCCCGGGCGAGCGCAGCGGCGTCGGGCCGTACGGGGGGCTGGGGTTGGCGTTCGTCGGCTCGGGAGGGGCGCGGGGCGCGAGCTATCTGACGGCGCTGCTCGGCGTCGACCAGGGGCCGGGCGCCCGGGGGGGGTGGTACGCGGAGCTCGGACTGGGCGGCGGGGTGCGGCTCGCCATGGGGCGTCGCTTCCGGCGCTTCCCCTCCTGGTGGCCGCACTAAAAAGAAGGGCGCCCGCGAGAGGGGACGCCCGGAGATGCGTTCCAGTCGGCGACGCTCAGGCGCTCGCGCCCACGGGGGCGCTCCGCGCCACCACCGGTCGGCAGTAGCGCTCGCCCAGCACGCGCAACTCCGCCAGCCGCTGCTCGTCCAACGCATCGTAGCGCTCGGCGAGGTACAGCATCGTGTCGTCGAACCATTCCTTCTGGTGCTCGGGGGTGGCTTCCAGCACGCCGCAGCGCAGGATGTGCGAGAACAGCTCGTCACGGGCCTGTTCGAAGGGGGAGGGGGTGGACATTTTGCGGGGTTCCGAACGCTTCTTGGTCATGCGTGGCGTGCTCCTCTCAGCTCTTTAGGACCGGGAACGCGGGGATAGGGAGACGGCTCGGGTCGCTCGAAGCCGCCGATCAATCGGCGCCGCAATGTAATAGGGCGCTTTGCGCCACGCAAAGGCCGACCACGGCCGCCGGGGTGGTATTATGATGGACGGGGCGGTGGGCGGGGCGGTGGACACATCAGGGAAGGCGGGCACATGAGCGACCACTCGGAAGAAGTGTACGGACCAGACCGCGCCGAGCGCCTGCTCGCCATGCTGCGCGCGCTGGCCGAGCGCATTCAGGCGCTGGACCGGACGGGCCGGCTGCTCGAGCGGGCTCCGGAGCTGCAAAAGCTCTTGGGGAACGCGCGGAGCGAGCTGTTTCACTATGAGGTGCGCGTGACGTACGATACGCCGGAGATCGCGGAGGGTCGGCGCATCGTGGACGAAGCGGAGCGGCGGGCGCGCGACGCCGCCGCCGGACTCGACGACGACGAGGACGACGAACCGTGGCGGAGGGCTCGGGACGAATGAAACGGTTCTACATGTTGCTCGTGGCGGTGGCCGTGATCGGCGGGGGGGCGCTGTGGTACGGGTCGCAACGCCCGGCCGCGCCGCCCGCGCCGAGTGCGCCGCTCCCGGTCGCGGCGGCGGAGGCGTTCCACGGCTACACGCTGGGCTCGGACTCCGCGCCGATCGAGGTCACGGAGTATTCGGACTTCGAGTGTCCGTTCTGCGCGTCGTTTGCGACGGTGCAGATGCCCGTCATCCGCGAGCAGCTGATCGCCACCGGGAAGCTGCGGTGGCGCTTTCGCGACTTTCCGTTGCCCTCGCACAAGTACTCCCGCTATGCGGCGATGGCCGCCCAGTGCGCCGGCGAGCAGGGCAAGTTCTGGGAGATGCACGACCAGCTGTTCAACAACCACCAGTGGGCGCAGACGGGGAAGAATCCGCGCTCGCTGTTCCGCGACTTCGGGCGGGCCATCGGGCTCGACCTCGACAAGTACGACGCGTGCATGGACGGCCAGCGCTACGCCGCGCGCCTCGAGGCGAGCGTGCAAGAAGGCGAGGCGCTCGGCGTGCGGGGCACGCCGAGCTTCTTCGTGAACGGGCGTCCGTACACGGGACGCGGGACCTCGGACGATTTCAAGGCCCTCGCCGACAGCCTGACCAAGAAGCACAAGTGATCCGGCGGCAGGCGATCGTGCTCCTCGCGCTCGTGGGGCTGCTCGTCGCGACCTATCTCTGGCTCTACAAGATCGGCATGCTCGGCGAGCTGCAGTGCGGCACCGGGAGCTGCGAATACGTGCAGACGAGCCGCTTCGCCGAGCTGTTCGGCATCCCCGTCGCGTTCTACGGCGTGGTGGGGTACGCGGGGCTGTTGGGACTTGGGCTCGCAGGCCTGCAACCCAGGTTTGCAGCGAACCGGCGCGTGGGCGCCCTGTTGGCGACACTCGCCACCGCAGGATTCGCGTTCACGTTGTATCTCACCGCGATCGAGCTGTTCGTGCTGCACGCGCTCTGTCGGTGGTGCGTCGTTTCGGCCGTGATCATGACGGCGATCTGGGTGCTGTCCATCGTGGGCCTCCGTCACCCTCCCTCGATGGCGCGATGACGGCGCACGCGGACGCTCGGGCGGGCCGGCGGGGCGGCTATCTCGTCACGCTTGCGCTCACGGCGCTGGGCGTGGTCTACGGGGACATCGGGACGAGCCCCCTGTACGCGATTCGCTATTCGTTCTCCGGGACCCACGGCATACCGGTCACACCGGGCAACGTGCTCGGCGTACTCTCGCTCGTGTTCTGGTCCCTGGTGATCGTGGTGACGATCAAGTACCACATCGTCATCATCCGGGCGGACAACAAGGGCGAAGGCGGCGTGCTCGCCCTGATGGCGCTCGTCAACGGCAGCCGTGTCGCCAGGGGACTTTCACCCCGCCGCGTCATGATCATCCTGGGGATCTTCGGGTCGGCGCTCTTGTACGCGGACGGAGGCCTCACGCCGGCGATCTCGGTGTTGAGCGCCGTCGAGGGGCTCGAGATCGCGACGCCGGCGCTGGCCTCCTGGGTGATCCCCGTGACGCTAGTGATCCTAATCGGTTTATTCCTGGTGCAGAGTCGCGGGACCGCCCGGATCGGGGCCCTGTTCGGGCCGGTGATGCTCGTCTGGTTCGCCGTCATCGGGGTGCTGGGACTGGGCGAGATCGTCCGGCAGCCGGGGGTGCTCGCCGCCGTCTCGCCGGTCTACGGTGTGCGCTTCTTCGCCGAGAGCGTTGGGCGCGGCTTCGTGGTGCTGGGCGCCGTCTTCCTGGTCGTCACGGGTGGCGAGGCGCTGTATGCCGATCTCGGACACTTCGGCCATCGCGCCATCCAGATGGCGTGGTTCAGTGTCGCGCTCCCCTGTCTCCTGCTGAACTATTTCGGCCAGGGAGCGCTCCTGCTCCGTGATCCGGCCGCGGCCGAGAACCCATTTTACCATCTCGCCCCCGCCTGGGCCTTATTCCCGTTGATCGGCCTCGCGACCGCGGCGACGATCATCGCGTCGCAGGCGGTCATTTCGGGCGCGTTCTCCCTGACCCGTCAGGCGGTGCAGCTCGGCTACAGCCCGCGGCTCCGGATCGAGCACACCTCGTCGCGCGAGATCGGCCAGATCTACGTCCCGGCGGTGAACTGGGGCCTGATGGTGCTCACGTGCGTGCTGGTGCTGGGGTTCCACGCGGCCAACACGGAGCAGCCCACGTCCAGCAACATCGCCGGGGCGTACGGCGTGGCCCTGTCCACGCTGATGCTCATCACGACGCTGATGTTCTACGTGATGAGCCGTGAAGTGTGGCGCTGGAGCTTCGCGCGGGCCGCCACCGTGTCCGGGCTCTTCTTATGGGTGGACGTGCTGTTCTTCGGCGCGAACATGCTCAAGATCCGCTACGGGGGCTGGGTCCCCCTGGTGATCGCGGCGGCCATCTTCCTGCTGATGACGACGTGGAAGCGCGGGCGCGAGATCCTCGCGAAGCGCATGCTGGAGAAGACGGTGCCACTCAAGATGCTGCTCGCCGATCTCGCGGCGGAGCCGCCGATCCGCGTGCCCGGCACCGCCGTCTTCATGTACGGCACCGCCGATCACACGCCCCCGGCGCTCGTCCACAACCTGGCCCACAACAAGGTGCTGCACGAAAAGGTCGTGTTCCTCACCGTCGTGACGGAAGACGTTCCCCACGTGGAGCCGCGCGAGCGCGTGACCATGCGACACATCGGAAAGGGATTCCACACCGTGGTCGCCCGCTACGGCTTCATGGACGATCCGGACATCGACGACGTGCTCGGGGCTTGCCGCGTGAAAACGCTCGACATCCGGATGGAGGGAACGACGTTCTTCCTCGGCCGCGAGACGCTCGTCGCCTCCGACCGGCCCGGCATGGCCCAGTGGCGGGAGCAGCTGTTCGCGTTCATGTCGCGCAACGCGCTGCGCGCCACCGCCTTCTTCAAGATCCCGGCGAACCAGGTGTTCGAGGTGGGAACGCAGGTCGAGCTCTAGCGCGCTTCATTCATTCTGGCCGAATGTGGCGATGTCCTCCGGGAGCGCTTCCTGCGTGGTTATCGTGTCCTTGCCCTGAACCATCGTGCGGATCTGCTCGACCACATCCGGGTTCGCGAGCGTCGTCACATCGCCGACATCCCTGCGATTCGAGATGGCCGCGAGCACGCGGCGCATGATCTTCCCCGAACGCGTCTTGGGCATGTCCGGCACGATGTACACGTGCTTGGGCCGCGCGATCTTACCGATCACTTCTTCGTTCGCCTTGACCACGCGGTCGATCACGTCCTGACTCGGCTGCACGCCCGGTTTGACGGCGATGTACACCTCAGGCACGCGTCCCTTTAACTCGTCTTGGACCGGCACAACAGCGGCTTCGGCGACTTCCGGGACCGTGAGGCACGCGGACTCGATCTCCTTCGTACCGAGGCGGTGGCCGGCCACATTGATCACATCGTCGATACGGCCCAGGATGCGGTAATAGCCGTCTGCCGCCTGCACCGCGCCGTCGCCGCACAGGAACGGCCAGTCGCGCCAGTCCTTGCTCCGGGGATTCTTGTTGTACTTGCTGTAGTACGTCTTGATGTAGCGGTCGTGGTCGCCCCAGATCGTCTGCATGATGCCGGGCCAGGGATGTCGGATGCAGATATTGCCCGCCTTGCCCGAACCCTTGAGGATCTCCGCGCCGGTCTCGTCGTAAATGACCGGATGAATCCCCGGCGCGGCGGGACCGCAGCTCCCCGGCTTCATCGCATGAATCGCGGGCACCGTGGTTCCGAGAAATCCTCCTGTTTCGGTCATCCACCACGTATCGGTGATAACGGCTTCCCGTTTGCCGACCTCGTCGTAGTACCAGCGCCAGGCCTCGGGTTCGATCGGCTCGCCCACCGTCGTCATGGACTTGAAATGGTACTGGTACTTGCGCGGCTCCTGGGAACCGAGTTTCCGCAGCATCCGAATCGCCGTCGGCGCGGTGTGGAAAATGTTCACCTTCAGGCGCTCGGCGATCCGCCACGGCCGTCCCGCGTCGGGAAACGTCGGCACGCCTTCGTACAGCACGCTCGTCGCCGCGTTCGCCAGGGGACCGTAGACGATGTAGGAATGCCCGGTGATCCAGCCGATGTCCGCCATACACCAATAGATATCTTCTGGATGAATGTCGAGGATCCATTTGGACGTGGCGGTCACGTAGGCCAGATACCCCGCGATGCTGTGCTGTGCGCCCTTGGGCTTGCCGGTGGTGCCGCTCGAGTACATCAGGAACAGAGGCGCTTCCGACGGCAGGGGCACCGGGTCTACTGTCTTGCCTTTGTACTCCTTGAGCAGGTCGTTCACGAAGAAATCGCGACCCGAAACCATCGGCGTTTTGGCGGAATACTTTCCGGGGTACCGCTGCCACACCAACACCTTGTCGACGTCCTGCCCCAACTCTTTCGCCGCCCGCACCGCGATGTCGGCGTTCGCCTTGTGATCGACGAGCGTGCCGTTGCGCCAGTAGCTGTCCATCGTAATCAGCACACGGCTGCCCGAATCCTGAATGCGTGAGCCGCACGCCTGACCGCTAAACCCGCCGAAGACTTGCGAGTGGATGACCCCCAGCCGCGCACACGCCAGCATCGTGATCGGCAGCTCCGGGACCATCGGCATGTGAAAGGTGACGCGGTCTCCGGCCTTGAGTCCCAGGCCGCGAAGCATGGCAGCCACTTCATTTACGCGGTCCGAGAGCTCCTGATACTTGATGACCACGTCCCGCTCCGCTTCCGGCTCGGGCACGAAAATGAAGGCTGCCTTGTTTCCGTGCTTGGCCAGATGGCGGTCCACGCAGTTGTACGACGCGTTGATCTTGCCGCCGGCGAACCATTTCCAGAACGGCGCGTCGCTGGTGTCGAGGACGGTGTGATATGGCTCGAACCAGGTGAGCATATCCGCATATTCTCTGAAGCAGTCGGGGAACTTGTCGAGCCCGAACCTGTCAAAAACGTGCGGGTCTCGCAGGTTCGCTTGCGCCTTGAATTTCTCGGAAGGCTGATAGTACGCCTCTTCCTTCCAATGCACAGCGATCTGCGCTTCGCTGACCTCGGTTTGCTCCGTGGTCTTCATCGTCTTCGCCATCTGATTCTGCCTCCTAGCCGGCACTGACCCCTTTTGCACAAAACTTGCCCGGGATGTCGTGTGTTCAGGGGGATACGCTAAGGTATGCCCCCGGGATGGACGGCGGTCAAGACGGCCTTGCAAACTGCGCCGCAAGCATTCCGTCTGCGGCAGCCGGGCGGGTGAGACGCCTCACCCTGCTTTGACAAGCGGTTGACGGCCCGCAGCTTAGCTGTATGGCATCGGAGTCGCATAACCTCCGGCCGGTGACCTACTGGAGCCGACTGTGGAGGAGCTGGTGACCATGTCCATGCGTCCGAGCGAGAAAGTCTTGGCCGCGCCCGAGGAGCTGGGGCTCGACTCACGTACGGCGTTCCGCCGTGCGGCCACCGAGCTGCTGGAACAGCTGGCGGAGGGTGCCGGGCGTCTGGTCATCGACCTCGCGGGCACACGCCAGATCGACAGCGCGGGCCTCGGTGCCCTGATGTTGATCCAGCGGAAGGCCGCGGAGCGCCGACTGACGGTGTGCCTGCGCGGGGCCAACGAGGAGCTGCGATTCCTGCTGGTGCTGACCAAGCTCGACGACCTGTTCGAGCTGGAGAGCGGCCCGCTGAGTCGCCCGTAGACGGCGGGGGGGACCCGCATATATTGGCCCCCCATGGGGTCCCCCACCCTCGGCCCGCGGCGCAAAGTGCTGTTCGTCGAGGACGAGTCGACGCTGCGGCGGACCTATCGGCGATTCTTCGCCGAACGCTACCACCTGGCCTTCGCCGCGAGCGGGAGCGAGGCTCGCCGCCAGATGGACGAGTTCCACCCCGAAGTGCTGGTGCTCGATCTCCGACTGCCCGACACCGACGGTATCACCCTGCTGCAAGAGATCCGTCAGTCGCAGCCTTCGCTCCCCGTGATCGTCACAACCTCGTACGTGAGCATGGAGCCGCTCATCAACGTGCTGGACCTCGGCCACTCGGGGTACCTCGTCAAGCCGTTCGACCTGGAAGATCTCGCCGCCCGCATCGATGCTCTCGGCTGAGGGCCTGCGGCACGCCTTCGGTGAGGGGAGGGGACAGGTGGTCGCGCTCGACGGCGTGTCCTTCGACCTCACGTCGGGCCAGACGCTCGCGATCTTCGGGCCGAACGGCGCGGGTAAGACCACACTCCTCAAGGTGCTCGCGGGTCTGATCCACCCCCAGGTGGGGTGGGTGCATGTGACCGGCGGGCGGCGCGCCATCGGTTGGATCGGCCACCAATCCCACCTCTACGAGCACCTCACAGTACGCGAGAACCTGCTCTTCTGGGCGGCGCTCTACGGGGTGCCCGCCGCGCGCCGCGGTCCCCGCGCCGCCGAGGTGCTCGGGCGTCTCGGCATGGCCCGTCGGGCGGATCAGCCGGTGTGGTCGCTCTCCCGGGGTCTGGCGCAGCGAGCGGCGATCGCCAAGGCCCTGATTCACGATCCGTCTGTCCTGCTCCTCGACGAGCCGTTCACGGGGCTCGATCTCGCCGCGGCGGCCGAGCTCCGGGCGCTCCTCGGGGAGCTGCGCGTTGGCGGTGCGGCGGGGGGGGGCCGCGTGCTCGTGCTGGCGACGCACAACGTGGACGAGGGGGTCGAGCTCGCGACCGACGTGGCGTTCCAGCGTCGCGGACGGTTCGTCCATTTCGCGCCGCGGGGCGGGCGGGGGCCCGCCGAGATCGCCGAGGCGTACCGGCGGGCGGTGGTCGATGGGTGAACTGCTCGTGCAGGCGTGGACGGTGGCGCGTAAAGACCTGGTGCTCGAGTTCCGCACGCGCACGGCCCTCATCTCGGCCGTGGTGTTCACCGCGCTCGTCCTCACGGTGTTCAACTTCGGACGCGACCCCACGGCCGTCCCCACCATCGATCTCGCCCCGACCATTCTCTGGGTGACGTTCACGTTCGCCGCGATGCTCGCCCTGAACCGCGCCTTCCAGCTCGAGCTCGAAAACCAGGCGCTCGAGGGGCTCCTGGTGTCGCCGCTCAGCCGCACCAGCCTCTACTGGGGCAAGCTGATCGCGAATCTGGTGTTCGTGGCGGTGGTGGAAGGCGTCGGGCTGCCGCTGTTCGTCCTGTTCTTCGACGTGCCCGTGGGTCGCGTGCTGGTCCCGCTCATCGGAGTCATCGCGCTCGCGACGCTCGGGTTCGTCGCGGTGGGAACGCTGTTCAGCGCCCTCGTGATTCGAACCCGGTTCGCCGAGCTGCTCCTCGTGGTGATTCTGTTGCCGTTCCTGGTCCCCCCGCTCATCGGTGCCGTGCAGGTCACGGCGCGGCTCCTCGGGGGGCGTCCCTTGAGCGAGGCGGTGGGGTACCTTAAGTTGCTCGCCGCTTACGACATCGTGTTCGTGTCGCTCGCGAGCTTCCTGTTTCGCTTTACGGTGGACGAATGAGCCTGGCGCACAAGGGTCGTCGGATCACGCTGGTCGCGCTGGTGTGCGTCGCCGCCGTGTACGTTCGGGCGCTGGCGTTCACGCCGGTGGAGCGGTTGCAGGGGCCCGCGCAGAAGATCTTCTATCTGCACGTGCCCGCCGCGCTCTGGACCGAGGCGGCGATGATCCTCGTGGGCTTGGCGGGGACCTTCTACCTGTTCCTGAAGGATCCGCGGCTGGACCGGTTCGCCGAAGCGTCGGCGGAGGTGGGCACGGTGTTCGCGACCATCGTGCTGACGACCGGCCCCATCTGGGGGAAGCCGATCTGGGGGACGTGGTGGACCTGGGATGCCCGGCTCACGTCCACCCTGTTCCTCTTCTTCCTGTACGTGGGATATCTTCTCGTGCGCGGGGCCGTGCGGGATCCGGGGCTCCGCGCCCGCTACGCCGCTGTGCTCGGCATCTGCGGGATGTGTCTGGTGCCCTTCATCCACCTGAGCGTCTTCCTGTTCCGCACGCTGCATCCCCAGCCTATCATCCTGAAGCCGAGCGCGCCGTCATTGCCGAGCAGCATGCTGGCGACGTGGCTCTTTTCCCTGACGGCGTTCACGCTGTTGTACGTGGGATTCGTGACGCAGCGTTACGCCTTGTCGCTCGCGCGCGACGCGCAGCGCGGGGGGAGCCCGGAGGCCGGCCCTGTCTGACGTGCCCCAGAACGCCGGCTACGCGGTGGCGGCGTACATCGTGACGGCGGTCATTTTGATCGCGTACGCAGTTTCCCTGTACCGCCGCGCCAACAAGCCTTAGTCGCCGCGCTTCTCCGGGAACAATGCGGCGCGCGCCTCGGACAGGCGTGCCAGCCCGTCGGGAACCTGCGTGGCCCAGAGGTGCAGCGCTTCGTCGGCGGCGCGCAAGTCGCCCGCCAGGAACAGCGCTTGGGCGTTGAGCCGCAGCGCCTCGGCACCGCCGCCGGCCGCGTACGCGCGGGCGAACCGCGCCGCCGCGTCGGCGTGGCGACCGGCGCGGCGATACAGATCGCCCGCCGCGAGCGCGGCATCGGGACGCTCCTCCAGCGTGAGCACCTGCTCGTACGCCACGAGCGCGTCCTGCTGGCGGAAGACCATAAGCCAGGCCTCCCCCAGCAGCATCCAGGCGTCGGGATTCGCGGGGAAGCGCTGCGCCGCTTCCTGCGCCGCGGCCACCGCGCCCCAGCGGTCTTCGATGGCGCGCCGCAACCGCACCAGCGCTGGATGGGATTCCGCGAACGTCGGGGCGACCGCGCAGCCGAGCCGCAGCCACAGGTCGGCGCGCTTGGGTGCGTCGCGTTGACAGGCGGCCGCCCGCCGCACGGCGAAGCGCGCGAGCGCGGAGCGCAGGGAGCGGAGCATTGTAGATTGCACCAATCTATGTCACACACGCCGCGCCCGCCGGGTCCCGCGCGCGCCCACCCGCTCGCGGGCCGGCGCATCGCGGTCACCCGCGCGCGCGAGCAGGCGGGCGACCTCGTGCGGGAGCTGGAGGCGCTCGGCGCCGAGGTCGTCGCCGCACCGACGATCCGCATCGCGCCGCTCACCGATCTCGCCGCGCTCCGCGCCGCGCTCAGCCGCGTCCCGCCGTACGACTGGATCGTCTTCACCAGTCAGAACGCCGTGCAGGTTGTGTGTGACCGGCTGCCGGAGTGGGACCTCTCGCCCCGCGACGTGGCGCGCGCGGCGGTCGCGGCGATCGGCCCCGCGACTGCGGAGGCACTCGTGCGCCGCGGGGTCGTCCCCGACCTCGTGCCCGACCGGTTCGTGGCCGAGGCGGTCGTGACGGCGCTCGTGGCGCAGGGTGACGTGCGCGGGAAGACGGTCCTGCTCCCGCGCGCGCGCGAGGCCCGCGACGCGCTGCCCGACGGACTGCGCGCGCTGGGCGCGCGGGTCGACGTGATCCCGATCTACGAGACCATCCGGGAGACGGGAGACGGGAGCGGACTCGCCGCGGAGATCCTCGCCGGAACGATCGACGCCGTCACGTTCACCTCCTCCTCGACCGTCCGGGGCTTCGTGGAGCTGGTGGGCAGGCCGGCCGCCGCGTCCGGCCGGTTCGCCGCCGCGGTGATCGGCCCCGTCACGGCCGGGACGGCGCGGGAGCTCGGGATCGCCGTCGCTATCGAGGCGCGAGATTACACGGTGCCCGGGCTGGTGAGCGCGATCGTGCGGTATTACAGGGACGAGGGACGACGGACGAGGGAAGGGTGATCGCTGCGCTGAAGCTGGGCACACGGGGGAGCAAGCTCGCAGTGTGGCAGGCCGAGTGGGTGAAGGCCGCGCTCGCGCGGGCCGGCGTGGACGCCGAGCTCGTGATCATCAAGACGCGCGGCGATGCGGAGGTCGATCGCCCGCTGCACGAGCTCGAGGGGAAGGGCTTCTTTACGAAAGAGATCGAGGAGGCGCTCCGCGACGGTCGCATCGACGTGGCGGTACACTCGCTCAAAGATCTGCCGACCTCCCTGCCAGCCGGCTTGGTGCTGGCGGCGGTGCCGCAGCGGGCCGATCCCGCCGAGGCGCTGGTCACGCGCGAGGCCGGGATCACGTCGATCGCCGGCCTTGCCGCGGGCGCCAAGCTCGGCACGTCCAGCTTGCGCCGCGTCGCGCAGATCCGATACCTCCGGGCGGACCTCGACATCGTGCCGCTGCGCGGCAACGTGCCGACGCGCGTGCAGAAGGTGAAGGAAGGGCGTGATGGCTTGGACGCGGCGCTCCTTGCGGGGGCGGGGCTCGAGCGGCTCGAGCTCGCGGGGCAGATCGCCGCGCGGCTCGATCCGCTGGACGTCATGCCCGCACCGGGTCAGGGAGCGCTCGGCCTCGAGGTCCGCGCGGACGACCGCAAGGCCCGCAGCGCCCTCGCGCCGATCGAGGATCCGGCGAGCGCGTGCCAGGTCGCGGCGGAGCGGGGCCTCCTCGCCTCGCTCGAGGGTGGATGTCAGGCCCCGGTGGCGGCCTACTGCGGGAGCGGGGAGCGGGGAGCGGGGAGCAGGCTGTACGGGCGAGTGACCGCGCAGGACGGCTCGGTGCAGATTACGGCGTCGGCCGAGATCGACGAGCGGGAGCCCGGGGCCGCGGGGGCGCGCGTGGCGGACTTGCTCCGGGCGCAGGGTGCGTCGAGATTGCTCGGCCGATGAGCCAGTTCCCGATCCGCCGCATGCGCCGGTTGCGCCGCACCGCTGCGTTGCGCCGCTTGGTGCAGGAGACGCATCTCGTCCCTTCGCAGCTCGTCTGGCCCCTGTTCGCGTGCCACGGGGAGGGCGTCCGGCGGGAAGTCGCGGCCTTGCCCGGTGTCTCTCAGACCTCGGTGGACGAGCTCGTGAAGGACGCCGAGCGGGCGCGGCGGCTCGGGCTCGGCGGCATCATTCTCTTCGGCCTTCCCGCAGCCAAGGACGCGACCGGCTCAGAGGCGTACGACGAGCAGGGGATCGTGCAGCAGGCGGCGCGGGCGGTGAAGCGGACCGCGCCGGACCTGCTCGTGATCGGGGACGCTTGCCTGTGCGAGTACACCGACCACGGGCACTGCGGCGTCGTGCAGGACGGCGAGGTCGACAACGACGCGTCGGTGTATCTGCTGGGCAAGGTCGCGGTGACGCAGGCGCGCGCCGGCATCGACATCATCGCGCCAAGCGACATGATGGACGGCCGGGTGGCCGGGATCCGCAAGGCGCTCGACGCCGCCGGATTCTCACGCGTCCCGATCATGTCGTACGCGGCGAAGATGGCGTCGGCGTTCTACGGGCCGTTCCGCGAAGCGGCCGGCTCGACCCCGCAGTTCGGCGACCGCCAGTCCTACCAGATGCAGGGGACCAACGCCGACGAGGCGATGCGAGAGATCCGGCTGGACGTCGAGGAAGGGGCGGACATCGTCCTGGTGAAGCCCGCGCTGCCCTGCCTCGATCTCATCCGCCGCGCCAAGCAGGAGTTCGGCTCCCCGCTCGCCGCGTACCAGGTGAGCGGGGAGTACGCGATGATCAAGGCGGCGGCGGCGCGCGGCATGCTCGAGGAGGCGCGCGCGATGTGGGAAACGCTGTACGCCATCCGTCGGGCCGGCGCCGACATCGTTCTCTCGTACTTCGCGCCGATCGTCGCCGAGACCCTCTAGCTGCGCGGCAGCAGCAGCACCCTCCACAGCGCCGCAGCCATGCCCGCGCCGATCACCGGGCCGATCCAGTACACCGCGTGGGCGTCCCATTGCCACGCGACGAGCGCGGGTCCGATCGCGCGGGCGGGATTCATCACCGCGCCGGTCAAGCTGCCGCCCACCAGCGCGTCCACGAAGATCGCGAGGCCGATGCCGAAGCCGGCGATCCTCGGCGCTTCCGACGAGACGGCCGTCCCGAACACCGCGCTCACCAGGAAAAAGGTGAGCGCCGCCTCGATCCAGATCCCCTGCATGAAGCCCACGTCGGTCGCGAGCCGTGGCGTGCCCCCGAGCGCCAGGCGCACGGCCATGGGCGGCAACACCGCCTTCACCAGCGCCGCGCCGACCGCCGCGCCCAGGACCTGCGCCAGGACATACTGCCACACCAGCCGGCCGGCGAACCGGTTCCCGAGCCACAGCCCCAGCGTGACGGCGGGATTCATGTGACCGCCGGAGATGCTCATGGTCATGGACACGATGACGGCCATCCCCACGCCGTGCGCCAGGGCCACGCCGAGCGGGCCGATGCTGCCGGTGGTGGGGCCGTTGGCGACGAACGCCACGACGCTGCCCGCGCCCAGGAACACGAACAACAGCGTGCCGATGAACTCGGCTGTGAGTGGCCGCAGAAGCTTGGGCATGACGAGGTCCTCGAGGTTGTGGCCACGGAGAATCTACGTCAATCGGGACGTCGCAACACCACCGCGGCGTTGATCCCGCCGAACCCGAACGAGTTGGTGAGCACCACGTCCGGCGCCGCCGCTCGGCCATCGCCGCGCAGGCAGTCCAGGTCGCAGGCCGGGTCGGGACGCTCGAGATTGATGGTGGGGGGGAGCCAGCGCCGCTCCATGGCGAGCGCGCAAATCGCCACCTCGATTGCGCCGCTCGCGCCGAGCGCGTGGCCATAGTAGCCCTTCGTCCCGCTGACGCTGAGCCGGTAGGCGTGGTCGCCGAAGACGTGCTTGATCGCCGCGGTCTCCGTCGCGTCGTTGAGCGGAGTGGACGACCCGTGGGCGTTGATGTAGCCGACCTCGACCGGTGCGACGCGGGCGTCCGCGAGGGCGAGGTGCATCGCGCGGGCCGCCTGGCGGCCGTCCGGGCGCGGCGCGGTCATGTGGTAGGCGTCGTTGGTGAAGGCGAAGCCCGCGAGCTCGGCGTAGATCTTGGCGCCCCGCGCGACGGCACGCTCACGCTCCTCGAGCACCAGCACGGCCGCCCCCTCGCCCATCACGAACCCGTCGCGGTCCTCATCGAACGGGCGCGAGGCGTGGGCGGGATCGTCGTTGCGGGTGCTCATCGCGCGGATCACGCTGAACGCCGCGTACGTCATCGGCGCGAGCGGCGCCTCGGCGCCGCCCGCGAGCATCACGTCGGCTCGGTCCTCGCGGATCGCGTGGAACGCCTCTCCCACCGCGATGGTGCCGGAGGCACAGCTCATGGCGTTGGTCGAGTTCGGCCCCGTGAACCCGAATGCGATCGCGATATTGCAGCTCGCGGCGCCGGGGAACACGGCGAGCGCGAGCGCCGGGTCGAGCCCACGGGGGCCTTCCGCGCGAAATCGCTCGATCTGCGACTCGGCGAAGGCCACGCCTCCAAGCGCCGATCCCATCATCGCCCCGATCCGGTCGCGGTCCTCACGCGCCGGGTCGAGATCGGCATCGGTGAGCGCGAACCGCGCGCTCGTCACCGCCAGCTGGGAGAAGCGGTCGAGTCGCTTGGCCCGCTTCGCGTCGAGGTGGTCCTGCGGGCGGAAATCGGGGATCTCGGCGGCGATCCGACTCCTGAACGGAGTCGGATCGAAGCGCGTGATCTCCCGGACGGCCGAGGAGCGGGCCGCGAGCCCGGCCCACAAGCCGTCGGCTCCCGTGCCGATCGGGGTGACGGCGCCGACTCCTGTGATGACCACCCTTCGTCCGCCGTTTTTCACGTTGCACTCCCTGTTGGTCCACGGCTGAAGCTGCGACTCGGCCCGCGCACTTCACGCACCCTCCAGCACACGTTTTAGTCCGGCAAGCGTCCGGGACGCGATCCCGTGGACGAACACCGGCCCGATCACGAGCCGCGCGGCCCACGGACCGATGAGCGGCCACGCCGGGCCCGCCCACTCGTGCACGACCGTCACTTCCACACCGCCCGGCGCCTCCACCAGCCGCCAGACAACGTCCATCCGCTGCGTGATACCCCGGACGTGCCGGTAGCGGATTTCCCGCGCCGGCCGGTCCGCGGTCATCTCCGACACCCACCACGTGGGGTAGCGGAACACGCCGAAGGGGCGCCACGCCGCCATTTCCACGGTGCCGCCGCCGTTCCGACGCTCGAGGAAGCGAACCCACCGGTAGTGAGAGAGGATCGCAGGCCAGCGCTCCACGTCTGACGCTGCGGCGAAGACGCGGTCGACGGGCGCGCGAATCACCACTCGGTCGACGGTATGCATCACAGTACACATTGCGTCTTGGCGTCTGACAACCTCACTGGTACCTGCGGTCTGGTGCCCACGATGCCACAATTCGGAACCCCGGTTGGTATCGCACGACCGCGGTGACTCCCGCCCCCTCCAGCATGGCCCTGAATTCCGGCAGCGTATAGCCCCGCTTGAGCGACACCACCGCGTCGTGCCGGGTCACGCCGCTCATCGCGAGGCCGACCGAGGCCGCCCATACGCCGGCCATGGCCACGCGCGAGCGGCGCAGGTCCGCGAGCACCACGGCGCGCCGGGCCACACGGTTGAACGCGGCGATCCAGCGCACGGCGACCGCGCGCGGCAGGTGGTGCAGCACCTGGCTCGCCACGATCACGTCCACCGAGCGCGGCCCGAGCGGCAGCGCGTTTCCGTCCGCGACGATCGTCGGCACGCCGGCGGCGCTGGCGATCCTCGCTGCCGTGGGGTTCAGCTCGAGGCCGATCGCCGTGAGATCGATGCCCCGCCGCCGGGCCGCCGCCCTCGTCGCCAACGCGATATCCCCTGAGCCAGTTCCTACGTCGAGCAGGGTCCACGTTTCCCCTTTCCCCTTTCCCCTTTCCCTTCTTCGTCGCTCGAAGAACGGCTCCAGCTCGCGCAGGACGGCACGCGTTCCGCCGAACAGCGCGTTGAGCCGGGCGATGTCGCGGAGCTGCCTCCCGACGAGGACGGGATCGGCCCGAGGATCGTCCAGCAGCTCGGTTCCGATCATGGGCCTCCGGCGCCGAGACCGGCGTAGCCACCGCGGTAGTAGAGCAGGGGCCGGCGGTCCGAGACGGTGCCGCCCGTGACCAACCCGAAGAACACGGTGTGATCCCCGCCCGGGGCCTCCGCCTGTTTCTCACACTCGATGCTCGCGAGGACGCCTTCGAGTACCGGGATGCCGTGCTTCGAGTCCCGGTAGCCGATGCCGTCGAACCGGTTCGGGTGGTCCTCCGCGAACCGCCGCGAGACGGCTTCCTGGTCCGCCGCGAGCACGTTCAACACGAAGCGTTGTGCGGCCCGGAGCGCGGGATACATGTCGTTCTTCTGATCCACCGACACGAGCACCAGGGGGGGCTCGAGCGACACCGAAGCGACCGAGCTCGCCGTCATGCCGACCGGGCGGCCGGCGGCGTCGCGGGTGGTCAAGACGGTCACGCCGGTCGCGAAGCGACCGAGCAACTGGCGGAACTGAGCGGGGTCGACGCCGGACATGTCGTCACCACAGGAATTGGACGAGGACGCTCGCCGCGAGCACGCGACGCGCGGGGACGATGTTCCCGGTCGCGCTCACCAGAAGATCCGCGAGGTCCGGGCGCCCCGCCAGGCGGCGCACTACGCGGTCGGTGAGCGCCGGCCACCCGACACCGACCCCGATGAGCCGCTCGAGCAGCCACTTCCCGGCGAATTCGCGCCGGCGCGCGCGCGCGTAGGGCGCCAGCACGACGGCGGCGAGCGGGCCCCGGTCCTCACCCCCTATCCCCCTCTCCCTCCGGGAGAGGGGGAACTCTGAACGTCCCCCCTCTCCGAAACGGAGAGGGGGACAGGGGGTGAGGATGGGGATGAGGCATTCGGCCGCGAGCTCCGCCCCCCGTAGCGCAGCGTAGATTCCCTGGCCCGTGAACGGGTCGAAGAAGTCGGCGGCGTCGCCCACCAGCAGGGCGCCGCCCCCGGGCGCGACTGCCGTGCGTGACCATTGTGCGAAGGGTCCCGTGACCAGCACGTCGCGCACCAGGCACCGTGGATCGAAACGTCCCACGAGACCGGGAAACCGCTGCAGCTCGTCGAAGAAGCCTGTCCTGAAGTCGCGACGCCCGTGGCGAACCGCGGCCAGCGGCAGAACCAACGCCACCGTGGTGATGCCGCCGCCGACGGGGCCAAGGCCCACGTAGCCACGCTCGCTGACGTGCAGCTCGCCCACGCCGTCGATGCCCGCGACGTCCGCGACATGCGCGGTGAACGCGACGCGCCGCGGCGGTGACGAGCGGACCAGGCCGAGCCGGCGCGCGACGACCGAGCGCAACCCGTCGGCGCCGACCACCACACGACTGCCGTACGTTTCCCGTTTCCCGTCTCCCGAACGCCCGACGACCGCGGCGACGGTCCCGTGGTCGAAGACCAGGTTCTCGACGGTCACGCATTCGCGCACTTCCGCGCCGGCGCGAGCGGCAGCGACCACGAGGATGGTGTCGAACGTGGTCCGCGGCAGGGCGAAGCTGTAGGGGCGGGGACCGCCGCGGAACCGGCCGCACATGGCGGCCCCGCAGGGCGCGACCACTTTCATCCCGTACAACTTGGCGTGCGCCGAACCCTCCACCGCGTCGAGGATACCCCCGCCGAGCCGCTGCAGGATTTCCGTGGTCGCCGGGCTCAGATACTCGGAGCACGCTTTGTCGCGAGGGAACCGGGCGCGGTCGACGAGCAGCACCGATGCGCCCGCGCGGGCGAGCAGCAAGGCGGTCGTCGCGCCGGCCGGACCGGCCCCGACGACGACGACGTCCCAGCGGTTGGTCACGACGTCGTCGCGCTCAGGGCGGCGCAACGTGCGCGCCGAGCACGGCCGCGGCGGCTCCGACGAGCGTCGCGGCGAGGTTCACGCCGTCGTTGTCGAGCCATCGCCAACCTCTCGCCAGTCGCACCGGCTCGTGACACACGGTATTCCCGCTCTCGAACCGCGCGTCGCAGGCGGGACACTCATACTTCGCTTGTAGCGTCGCGCCCAGGAGAGAGTCCGCGAGCATCCCCGCAACGCCGGCGGTCGCGAGTATGGGAAATCGCGGGGTCAAGCCCCGGGGTGAAAGCGCGGCCGTCAACCCGGCAATCAACGCGGCGCCGGCCACGCCGCCCAGCGTTCCCAGCGCAGTGATACCCCCCGACGTGCCGCGGGTCACCCGCCGCCCGGAGGTGATGAGGCGCGGCGGAAGCGGCGAGAAGGCCCCGACTTCGGTGGCCCACGTGTCCGCGGCGGCAGCCGCGATGGCGCCGGCGGCACCCGCCCACGAGCCGAGCAGGGCGGCGACCAGGGCGATGCCGCCGTTAGCCAGCACCTGCCGCGCGTTGCGGCTCGGGCCCCGGCGCTCGGCGAGCTGTGTGAGGATGCTACCGGTGAGGAAGAAAGCGGCGAGTAGCGCGAGCCCCGGCCAGCCCAGGCGCCAGGTCACGCCGGCCCCGACGGCGCAGGCCGCGACGAGCCCGCCGGGGGTGAGCCACTTCACTCGTCGAGCAGCTCGTCCAGGATCCGGCGCTTCAGGTCGGCGGGCGCACCCTGGGCCCGGCAGCGGGCCCGCAGGAAACCGAGGAACAGCTTTTCGAAGTCGAATTGCTCCCCGCACGGCGGGCAGTCGGTGAGGTGCTGACGGATCTCCTGCTCCACCGCGGGCGTGAGCTCGCGGTCGAGGTACTCATAGAGGTGCTCCTTGCACTCCCGGCAATTCATCTGGCGGACCCCTTGATGTACCCCATCCCGACGGCGTAATCGTACAGCTTCTGCTGCAGCAGACGCCTCGCCCGGAACAGCCGCGACTTCACCGTGCCAACCGGTACTTCCAGGACACGAGCGATGTCTTCGTACGACATGCCCTCCACGTCGCTCAACACCACGGTCTCCCGGAATTGTTCCGGGAGGTTGTCGATGGCGCGGAGCACCTCGTCGTCCACGATGCGGTCGAAGAAGGTCCCCTGCGGGTCCTCGTCCTGGAGCTCCTCGAAGACGGAGAACGGCTCGATCGCGTCGATATCGACCGTCTCCGGGTGCCGCGTGCGCCGCCGATATTCATTAATGAAGGCGTGGCGCAGAATCGTGAGCAGCCACCCCTTGGCGTTCGTTCCCCTCTCGAACTGGTGCCAGGCGCGGTAGGCCTTGAGCATCGTCTCCTGGACGAGGTCGTCGGCTTCCGCGGGATTGCCGGTCAGGCGGAGGGCCACGCGGTATAGACTGTCGAGGTGCACCAGGGCTTCGCGCTCGAAGCTCGCACGCTTGTCGGCCTCGGCCGCCGGGCTCGGCGCAGGAGGCGGGGGGGTCGGCGGGGTGGGCGGGGTCATAGCGTCACGTAACCTCTCCCCGCGCGCCCGGGTTCCGCAATGGGGCGTGGCTTGCTAGGTTTCGCGCGCCGTGGTCCACAGCATCGTCCCTCTCGCCGTCCTCGAGGCGGTCAGGAACCTCGACACGCCGGTCGAGGACGGGTTGTCGGAATTCGCCGAGGAGCTGCTTTCCAAGCGGCTCGGCCTCTCGGCCACGGTGGCGATGCAGCTGCGGGAATACGAGGGCATGGTCCGGCGGGACGCGGCAGCCGACCGGTCGCACGTCGAGGCGCTGCTCCGGCTGGTGGGGCGGCGGCCCGATGCGGACCTGGTATTCGCGGACGCCGGCCGGCGCGCGGCGCGACGGGCGGTTCGGCGCCTCTTCGTGCTCACCCGGCTCGCCGCGCGCGCGGGCCCGAGGGCCCTCGGGTACGTGGCCGCCCGGCGCGCGGCGCGCGCCGTGTTCGACGGTGAACTGCGCCGCGAGAGCCATATCCCGGTCGCGCGCGTGGGCGACGCGCTCGCCGTGCAGGCGACGCCCGACGGCGCCGCTTGCGCGCTGTACGGCGCCGGGTTCACCGAGCTGCTCCGTCTCCTCGTCGGCTTCGAAGGGGCCATGCTCCATATCTCCTGCCGGGCGACCGGCGGCGAAGTGTGCGAGTGGCGGGCCGCCCCGCCCGATCCGCGACACGACTGATGCCCCTGCTGGACGGCTTCGACCTCCCGGCGCTCGCGCAGGCCCTTGGCGCCCTCGGGGCCGACGGCTGGCTGCTGTACGACTTCCGCAAGCTCAACCCGATTGCGGGCCGCATCCTCGGGGACACGGGGATGGGAACGCGGCGCCTGTTCGTCCTGCTGCCCCGCTCGGGCCGTCCGGTCGCGGTGGTCCATCGCATCGAGCTCCAGGCACTGGCCGATTTTCCGGGGGAAGTGCGGCCCTACGGCGCGTGGCGCGAGCTCCACGGGCACCTGGAGGCGCTGGTCCGCGCCCGCACCCTCGCGATCGAGATCTCGCCCCGGGACCAGGTTCCGTACCTGGATCGCGTCCCGCACGGTGTGGTCCAGCTGCTCGAATCCTTCGGGGCGCAGCTGGTGTCGTCCGCGCCGCTCGTGTCCCGGTTTGCGGCCCGGTGGTCGGCGGCGGAGCTGGCGGGCCACCGCAAGGCGGCGGAGATCCTCGCGGGTGTCGCGCGCGATGCGCTGACGTGGGTGGGGAGCGAGGCGGCGCGCGGAGCCGAGGTCCGGGAGACGGGCGTCAAGCAGCGCGTGCTCGACGCGATGGAGCGCGCGGGACTCTGGACCAACGACGGGCCCATCGTGGCATTCGGACCGACCAGCGCGATGCCCCACTACGAGCCGCATCCGGGAGCCGACCGGCGCCTCGCGGCGGGGGACGTCGTCCTGCTCGATCTGTGGGGCGGGCCGGGGCAGGGCTCGGTGTTCGCCGACCAGACGTGGATGGGGTTCGCGGGCCCCTCGCCCGACGCGGACGTGCGCCGCGTGTGGCAAGCGGTGAAGGGGGCGCGCGATGCCGCTGTCCGCTTCCTGCGGGAGCGCTGGCGGCCGGACGGCGCCGTCACGGGAGCCCAGGTGGACGACGCCGCGCGCGCCGTGATCCGCGAAGCGGGGCTGGCCGAATACTTCGTGCACCGCACCGGGCATTCCATCGATCGCGACCTGCACGGCTCCGGGCCGCACATCGACAACTTCGAGACTGAGGACGCGCGGGCCCTCGTGCCCGGCGTGGGCTTCTCGATCGAGCCGGGTGTCTATCTCCCGGGGCGTTTCGGGATGCGCAGCGAAATCAACATGTACATCGACACCTCGGGTCCCGAGGTGAGTCCCTCCCGCCCGCAGGACGAGCTGATCTTGGTCTGACGGGCGGACGGCCGGACAGGCGGACGGTTCAGAGCACCGCCAGCACCAATCCGGCCCAGACCGCCGTGCCCACCGCGACGTGGGTGGCCTGGAGTGGCTGGGGCAGCCCTGACAGCACCATCGCCGCAGCGACGGCGACCTGTAGGGTGACGAGCGCGACCACGCACCACGCACCACGCGTCCGGGTGCGCAGCGCCCACCACACCGCGTACCCGAACAGCGTGTAGGCGAGCAGCCGATGGAACCAGTGAACGTGCGGCAGGTAGTTTCCCGCCGGAAATATCTGCCCGTTGCAGAGCGGGAATCCGAGGCACGCGCTGGCCGCGCCGAGATTGGCCGTGAGCGCGCCGAGCAGCAGGGTGACGAAGCCAAGCGCGAGGGCGTATAGCCCCGCCCGTGACGGCGGGGCGCTCGGTCGCCCGCGCGCCGCGACCATCAACGTCGCGAGCAAGAGCATCGCCGTCCCGAGGTGCAGGATGACGGTCCACGGCGGCAGGCTCAGCTTCACCGTCACGGCGCCGAGTAGGACCTGCACCAGCAGCAGTACGAGCGCTACGTAAGCGGTTCTGTCGGGAGGGTATTGCTCCCCGGGACCGTCGGGGACTCCTTTAGGGCTCCCTGCTCCCTGTCGCAGCCACCACGCGTACGCCGCGAGCGCCGCCACCAACCCACTCACCGCCGCCGCCGCGAGCCGGTGCCCATACTCGATTATCGTCGGCAGGTCGAGCGGGGGCAGCAGCTTGCCGTTGCAGAGCGGCCAATGCTCGCCGCAGCCCAGCCCCGATCCGGTGATCCGGACGACGGCGCCGAGGAGGATGAGCAGGTAGGTGAAGATCGCCGCGGTCCAGGCGAGTCGTGTGAAGCGTCGCGTCATGGGTGCGGAAATGTAGGGTCGGGTGAGGAGCCGGACCATCCGCGGGCAGGCGACCGGGTGTGACGTGTCACGCGTCACTTGACAACCAGCGGTACTGCGCCATAGTGATATGCAACTGCACAAACTGATCGGCTGGGGTGATGAGACGCGTTGTCCTCTGGGCCTCGCAGCGCACCGAGGTGCTCGCGCTGATCAAGACGACGACGGACTTGAATATTCGCGACTTTCGTTGGGCGGTGGTGCGCAGCCAGAAGACCGGAGGAATGGAAGTCGCCAGGCTCGAGTACGATCGGTCCGGCCGTCACCATTTCTTTCAATTCGACCGCCATCAGGGGCAGCATTACGCGATCTACACCGCAGGGAACGACGGCGACGTCGAGGAGCATTTCCCGGGAACCTGGGAGCGCCAGGCGCTCCATTTTGCCGGCTGGGCCGCCCGCGTCGATGCCGAGGAGCGCGGGGGTCGACTCCCGCGGTCGCCGTAGCTCGTCAACCACCAATCGCGCGGACCTTTCGTGCCGAGGCCCCGAATGACCCGTCGACCAACGCCCGATGTTCGACTCGTGGAGCGCATGGCCGCAGGTGACCGCGACGCACACGAGGAGTTCTGCGAGCGGCACCGTCTCTCTCTCTACGCTCAAGTGTATGCCATGCTCGTGGACGCGGCGTCGGCCGAGCGCGTGGTGATGGAAGCGCTCGAGCGCGCGTGGCACGCGGCGGAGGATTTCAATCCCGGCGCCGGAAGCGCGTTTGCCTGGCTGTCGGAGATCGCCCGATCCGTGGCGCAGCGTCGGCGGCAGACGCCTGAAGGCCCCACGGCGTCGCCTTCCGCCGCGCTCTGATCCGTCGGGCGCCTCGACCGGGCCGACGCGCAGTATATTCGGCCTCTGATGTCCACGTCCCCCCTCGCTCCCGCGACGGACCGCTGGGGCGACCGGCTGCCGCGCCGGCTGGGCTTCTGGAGCGCGGTCGCAGTGCTGGTCGGCTCCACCATCGGCGGCGGGATCTTCCGCACCCCCGCGGTGATCGCCGAGCGCGTGCCGGCGTCGCTGCCGATGTTCGGCGTGTGGGTGCTGGGCGGCCTGCTCGCGCTGTGCGGGGCGCTTACGTACGCGGAGCTCGCGGCGTTGTTCCCGCGCTCGGGCGGCGTGTACGTATATGTCCGCGAGGGGTTCGGCCGATTGCCGGCGTTTCTCTTCGGGTGGACGGAGCTGGTGCTGATCCGGGCGTCCGCGCTCGGCGCGATTTCCACTCCCTTTGCCGAGTATCTGCTGCGCTCGCTCGGCCGGGACCCGGCGCTGCCGGAGAACGCAGCGCTGGTGCACTACGTCGCCGCGGCGGCCATCACGGCCACCGCGGCGCTGAACTATTACGGCGTACGCTGGAGCGCGCTCGTCTTGAATCTCACCACCGGCGCGAAGTACGGCGCACTGCTGTTGCTCGTGCTGCTGGCGTTTCTCGTGGGGCAGGGCGACTGGAGCCACTTCGCCACCGCGGCGGGCCCGGTCACCCCCGGCCTGTTCGGCCTCGCACTGGTCTCGGTGCTGTGGGCGTACGATGGCTGGGGCGATCTCTCGTTCGTGGGCGGCGAGGTGCGGAATCCGGAGCGAAACCTGCCGCGTGCGCTGGTGGTGGGGACGGCAGGCATCATCGCGATCTACCTGCTCGTCAACGCGGCGTATCTGTACCTCTTGCCCCTCGACCAGATGGCGCGGTCCCCGCTGGTAGCGGCCGACGCGGCGCAGGCGGTGCTCGGCCGGATCGGGATCGGCGCAGTATCGGTCGTGGTGATGCTCGCGACCTTCTCGACCCTCGTCGGCTCGATCCTCACGGCGCCCCGCATCTTTTTCGCGATGGCGGACGACGGGCTGTTCTTCCGCGCCATCGCGAAGGTGCATCCGCGCTACCAGACGCCCTCCGCGGCGATCGTGTTAACGGCCTGTCTGGGCGTGGGATTCGTGTTGCTCCGCACGTTCGAGCAGCTGGCCGACCAGTTCGTGGTGGCGATTTTTCCGTTTTATGCGCTCGCGGCGGCGGCGGTGTTCGTGCTGCGCCGCCGGCGCCCCGATCTGCCCCGGCCGGTGCGCGTGCTCGGCTATCCGGTGGTGCCACTGCTGTTCGTGCTCGCGACCTTCGTCATTCTCGGGAACGCGTTGTGGGCGCACCCGCGTGAGACGGGGTTCGCCTTCCTGATCATCCTCCTGGGGGTGCCGGTCTACTCTTGGTGGACGCGCTCGCGGAGGGGGCAGACGTGACGCGAACGTGACTTCCGCGCTGATTGACGACCCTGCAGGCCAGCACCATGTTTGACCCGCCCAAACACCGTTCCCCTTCAGCCATCCCGGAGATTCATTCTGATGAAACGCTTTGTCTGGTCGTGTGGCGTGCTTGCCACGATGGCGCTGTTCTTTCCGGCCCGCGCGGCGACGGCGCAAGGTGTCGCTTCGGCGGCGGTCGCGGGGCGGGTGACGGATGACGCAGGCGCTGCCGTGCCGCAAGCGCAAGTGCTGCTCATTAACACGGCCACGGGACAGCGCTACGCGACCCGTTCCGCCGTGGACGGCGGCTACTTCATCGAAAACGCGCAGCCAGGTGGGCCCTACACGGCCGAAGCCCGCGCCCTGGGCTTCGAGGTCGTGCGCGTTCCGGATATCCGATTGTCCCTGGGCCAGCGACTATCGCTCGGCCTACAAATGAAACGGGCCGCGGTCGAGCTCGCCGGCGTGACGGTCGAGGCCCAGAGCAACCCACTGACATCGGTGTCTCGTACCGGGGCCAGTCAGTTCGTCTCCGAGAGCCTTGTGGCGCGATTGCCGACCCTGACGCGCAACTTCACCGACTTCGTCGAGACCACGCCCCAGGTGTCGCGAAGCTCCGCCGCGGGCCAGAACAACCGCTTCAACAACATCCAGATCGATGGCGCCGTCAACAACGACCTCTTCAATCTTGGCTCGACGCAGGGGCAGCCGGGCGGGCAGGTGAACGCCAAAGCCATCACCCTCGAGGCGATTTCACAGTATCAGGTGCTCATCGCTCCGTTTGACGTGCGCCAAGGCGGTTTCGCGGGGGGGTTGATCAACGCCGTCACGAAGCGGGGCACGAACGCCTTCCACGGCTCTGCGTTCTTCGCTCGCCAGGACGAAGGCCTGGTGGGGAACAATCAGGCCGGCCTGCCGTTCGGGAAGTTCAAGCAGGACCAGTACGGCGGGTCGCTCGGCGGGGCGATCATCAAGAACCGGTTGCACTTTTTCGTGGCCGCCGAGCACCAGGCGCGGACTGCGCCGGACGCGGGGCCGGACATCGGCGTGGACGCGGCGAGGACCACAGGCATCCACCCCGATTCCGCGACGCGGTTCGTCACGATCCTGCAAGCGTACGGCGCGAACGCGGGAGCCTTCGGCCAGCAGACGCTCCCGACTCCTAGCACGAACGTGTTCGCGCGCCTGGACTGGCAGGCGGGCGACAACAATCTGCTCACCATCCGGCACAATCACCTGCACGGTAGCGATCTATCGATCGGCCACCTACGGGTTCTCGTCGAACAGCGTGGACCGTGGCAACCGCGTCAACTCCACCGTGTTGCAGCTCAACTCCACGATCCGGTCGCGCTTCTTCAATGAGCTCGTGCTGCAGTACCAGGACATCCACGACGAGCGGGCTCCGACCTCCCCGTTCCCGCAGGTGCAGGTGAGCGTGCGGAGTGACACTGGCGCCGGGAACACCGCCCCCGGCCCCGCGAGGACGCTGGTGGCCGGGGCTGAGCAGTTCTCCCAAGCGAACCGGTTGGATCAGAAGATCTTCGAAATCACCGACAACCTCACGTTTGCGATGGGGAGTGCGCATCGCGTTACTCTGGGAACGCACAATGAGGTCTTCCGCTTCCAGAACCTGTTCCTGCCCCAATCGATCGGCCTATGGACGTTCACGAGCCTGGCGAACCTCCAGGCGGGTACGGCGGCGACGTACGCGCGCGTGCTCCCGTTTCCGGGCACTCCGACGCCGATCGCCGATTTCCACGTGCGGCAGTACGGCGCCTATGCCCAGGACCAGTGGCAAGCGAGCCCGCGGCTCGCCGTGACGTACGGGTTGCGGATGGACGTGCCGACGCTGCCCGACCACCCGCGCTACAATGCAACGGCGGACACCGTCTTCGGCATCGACACGCGCGAGGTGCCGAGCGGCAACATCCTGTGGTCGCCACGTATCGGCTTCAACTACGATGCCCGCGGCGATCGGAGCACGGTCGTGCGCGGGGGCGCAGGACTCTTCAGCGGGCGTCCGGCGTTCGTGTGGATGTCCAACGCGTACGGGAACTCCGGGCGCGAGACGCTCACGTTGAGCTGTCTGAGCCGGACGGCGAACGATGCAGCCCCGGCGTTTACACTCGACCCGAGTGCGCAACCCGTCGTTTGCAAGAATCAGGTCTCAGCGAGCTCGAGCGCATTGATGACCGTCAACTACTTTGACAAGAACTTCAAGTTTCCGCAGGTGTGGAAGTTCGACATCGGGGTGGACCAGGAGCTGCCACACGGATTCCTCGGTACCTTCGAGGCCCTGTACTCGGTGTCGTCGAGTACGCTGCTCATGCGCGACCGGAACCTCATAGGGCCTGTCGGGGCTGACAGGAACGGGCGCCCCCTCTACGGCTCGATCGCGAGCACGGGGATCGCCACCACGAGTTTCGTAGACACCCGGTTCGACAAAGTGCTCGAGCACTATAACGGCAGCGGGGACTGGGGCGTCAGCTTTGCGTGGCAGCTACAGAAGCGGTTCAGCAACGGCTTCGAGGCGAGCGCGGCGTACAGCTATCAGCACGTGACTGATCGCGTCAGCCTGACGTCTGACATCGCAACCTCCAATTTTGCGTTCGACCCGATTCGCTTCGATCCCAACGACCCGGAATCGGGGCGCTCGGCGTTCGATATCCCGCACAAGGTAACGCTGACGGGCACGGTCAACCTCCCCCGCGGATTCCAGCTTTCGGCGATCTATGTCGGGCGCTCGGGGACGCCGTACTCGTACGTGTATGTGGGGGACGCGAACGCCGACGGGTATCCGAACCGCAGCGGCAGCGTACGGGGCGAGAACGATCTGGTTTACGTCCCGCGCAGCCAATCAGACATCTTGCTCCAAAACGCCGCGGACTGGGCGCCACTGGACCGCTTCATCACGAACGAGCCGTGCTTGAACCTGTCCCGCGGCGCAATTGTCAAGCGCTACGGGTGCTCGGGGGCGTGGCGGCAGTTCCTCAACGTCCGTCTCACGGGGGCTCTGCCCACACTACGCGGCCAGCACGCCGAGGCGGTCCTCGAGGTCTTCAACTTCCTCAACATGCTGAACCGGAACTGGGGCTTGCAGCGGAACCCCGTGACCTCGAGCGCGAGCGGCCCCGACCTTGAGCTGCTCCGGCTGGTCGGGTGGGACACTGCGACGAACCAGGGGATCTTCACCTTCACGAATCCGTTGAAGGATCGCCCTGACGATTCCGCCTCGCGGTGGCGGATGCAGCTCGGCGTACGTTACGAGTTCTAGGATGATACCGTAAGACAGCACGCGGGAGGGGCGGCGGCGCGATCCCTCCCGCGTGTTTCATGCTTTCCCTGCTACGTCCGCGCCTTCCGCCACAGCCACACCCCCGCCGCCCCGAACAACAGGTTGGGCACCCAGGCCGCGAACGTCGGCGGCAGCGCGCCGCCCTGGCCCACCGCCTTGGACAGCTGAAACATCAGGAGATCCACGAAGGTCGTCGCGAGACACACGGCCACGCCCCACGCCATGCCGCTCCGCGGCGTGGAGATCGCGAGCGGCGCCCCGAACAGCGCCACGATGATGCACGCGAACGGCACCGACAGCTTGAGCGCTTGCTCCACGCGCAGCTTCCTGGTGTCCGAGCCGGAGCGGGCCAGCGCGTCCACGTAGCGCCCCAGCTCCGCGTAGCGCATCTCGTCCGGCGCCTTGGGCTCGGCGAGCAAGGCCGTGGGCGTCTCGCGCAGCGTCG
>Ga0209056_10000993_pt1 | contig 31394 bp, 21 predicted proteins | sample GraSoiAngelo_114_FD_185876 | JGI IMG/M metagenome (GOLD analysis project Ga0209056, IMG submission 185876) | Grasslands soil microbial communities from the Angelo Coastal Reserve, California, USA - 14_0903_13_40cm (SPAdes) (version 2) | ecosystem: Environmental > Terrestrial > Soil > Grasslands... | reverse complement strand
CAGGCATGCGTTCTTGCTGTCGGCTTCACCATCGATGGTCGGTGGCAATCGCGGCCTCTGGTCGCTGCGCGTACCGCTCGAGCATCTCGGCTCGCGCGTGTATCCGGACATGTTTTCGCTCGCGCAGGCGCATCAGGCGTTCGACGCGCAAGACAAGCTCGCGAATCCGCAGCTGGCCGACCGCCTCGACCAATCGATCGCCGGCTTCATGGATCTCGCCGAGGCGGCTAAGAATTACCCCTGCGCCAAGACGGCCTGGGTCGAGTTCCTGGGCGAGCATCCCAACTCGCCGGTCGATCGCGTCGACAAACCAGCGTCAGCCGCCGCGAACAATCAGTAGCACGGCGACGAGCGCAGCGGCGACGCCGGCGGTCTGCCAGGCATTGAGCCGCTCGCCCAGTACGGCGCGAGCAAGCAGAACCGTGCTCGCGGGATATAAAGCGGAAAGGGTCACCACGGGGCTGAGCGGGCCAATCTGCGCCGCGAGCAGATACAACGTGTTGGCCAGCATGTCGAGCGCGCCACCCCCAACCGCGATCGCTGCAAGCTTCAGCGGCATGCGCACCGAACGGCGCCCCACCGCGGCGATGACAGCAAACAACCCCACGGATGTCAGACGCGCCGTCAGCAGTGGCCACAGACCGCTCGCTGGGCGTGTCTGCGCGAGGGCGAGCAAAAACAATCCGATCGCGACTCCAGCGACGAGCGCGACGCCGAGGCCGGAGCGTCGCGCGGTGCTCTGGGGATTCGCGGTCGGACGGCTCACGAGCGCGATCGCACCAATGCCCAAGAGAATGCCGGCGATCGCGAGCCAGCCGGGTCGCTCGCCCAGCGCGATCGAGGTAAGGACAGGAATCGCGACGGCGAGCACCGCCGTCGTGGGCGCAACGACCGACATCGTACCAATCGCGAGCCCGTAATAGAGGAGGGCGACGCCGACACCACCGGCCAATCCCCCGGCGGCGCCCCACCAGAGGTCCGCGGCCCGCGGCGCCGCCGTCCCGAGGAACGGGAGGATCAGGGCGACCATCACCAACCCCGTCGCCTGCGACAGCAGCACCACGGGGACTGTGGCGACACGCTTCGTCACCATCCCGCCGGTGAAGTCGGCCGCGCCGTAGAATACGGCCGCTAGCGTCGCGAGCAGGTATGCCATGCGTCGAAGTCTTTCATGAGCGCGAGGAAGCTATTGCCGATTGGGACGTCCCGGTAAGATTGGCAACAATGCCTCGCGCCGGACTGATCCTGCTCGCCGCCAGCCTGTCCTGCCGCGCGTCGGCGCCCGGCGTCACGTCCCCGCAGGGTGAGGCCGTCGCGATCCGCGTCAACCAGATCGGCTACCAGCCGGCGGCGCCGAAGGTTGCCGTCATCTGCGCCCTCGCGCCGCGCGAGATCCCGAGCTTTCGAATCGTCGGCGTCGGCAACCGGACGGTTTTCGGACCTCGGCCGGCCGACGCTGCCGGGGCTTTCGGTCCGTGCGCCGCGACGTTTCGGCTGGACTTTTCGGCGCTGCGGCGGCCGGGCGTCTACCGCATCGTCGCCGCGGGCGTGACCTCGCTGCCGGTGCGGATCGCGGATGACGTGTATCGCGGCGCGGCGGACTCGCTCCTCGCCTACCTGCGCGAGCAACGCTCCGGCTACAACCCGGTGTTCAAGGACTCGGTGCATCAGCGCAGCGACGGCGTACTCGTCGATCACCCAACGCGCAGCGGCGAGTTCATCCCGGTGGCCGGCGGATGGGCCGACGCATCGGACTATCTCCAGTACGGCACGACGACGGCGCACGCCACGACGATGTTGCTGCTCGCCCACCGCGATCACCCGGAGGCTTTTACCGACCGGTTTGAGGCGAACGGTCTGCCCGGCGCGAACGGCATCCCCGACGTGCTCGACGAGGCTCGCTGGGGCCTCGCCTGGCTGCTCAAGATGTATCCCGCTGACGACCTGCTCCTCAATCAGCTGGCGGACGATCGCGATCACACGTTTTGGGATTTGCCGGTCAACGATTCCGCCGATTACGGGTGGGGGCGGGGCGGGAAGCGGCCGGTCTACCCCTGTACCGGCAAGCCGCAGGGGCTATTCGACAGTAAGAACCGCTCGACCGGCCTCGCCTCGACGGCGGGGAAATACGCGGCCGCGTTCGCACTCGGCGCGGAACTCTATCGCGAGCACGACAGCGCGTTCGCCCGCCGGCTCGCCGCGCGCGCCCGCGCCGTGTACGCACTTGGCGCCGCGCATCCCGGCGTGTGCCAGACTGCGCCTGCCCGCTCGCCGTACTTCTACGAAGAAGACAACTGGGCCGACGACATGGAGCTCGGCGCGGTGGAGCTCTACGCGCTGACGCACGAGCCCGCCTATTTCGATGCCGCGCTGCGTTACGCCGCGCAGGAGCCGGTGACGCCCTGGATGGGACAGGACACGGCGCGTCACTATCAGTGGTTTCCCTGGCACAACAACGGTCACTATGAGATCTGGCGGACGGGCACGGACAGCGCGCGGCGCGTGGTCGCCGAGTACTACCGGCGTGGACTCGAGGCTGTGGTGGGCCGAGCGCACAACGGATTTCGGGTCGGTATTCCGTTCATCTGGTGCTCCAATAATCTGCTCGCCTCGTTCGCGACGCAGGCCACGTTCTATCGCCGCATGACCGGCGACTCGACCTACGTCGAGTACGAGACCGCGGCGCTCGACTGGTTGTTCGGCACGAACCCGTGGGGCGTGTCGATGGTCATCGGCCTCGGCGACAACTTCCCGCGAACGCCACACTCGGTCGTCGCGCAGGAGCTCCACGTGCAGCTCTCGGGCGGTCTCGTGGATGGTCCTGTGTATCGGTCAATCTTTCAGAACCTTCGTGGCATCCGGCTGCTCGAGGCGGATGAGTACGCGCCCTTCAATACCGGTTTCATCGTGTATCATGATGACGTGGGGGACTATTCGACGAACGAGCCGATCATGGATGGCACGGCGAACCTGGCCTACATCCTCGCTGCGCGAGCTGCGCCGTAAGCCCAGCCTCCCGGGTCGCCGATCATCACGGGCCTCGCGCTGGGCAACGACACCGGCGCAAAACTGTTGTGGTCGGTCCTCGGCTGCTTTGGCGACTAGAAGCTCGACAGTTACGCCTCGCGCTTGCGCCGCTTTTTTTCCTGGGGCTGAGGCCGCTCCTCGCTCGTCCCGGCCACCACGACCTGGTTCCGGCCGGCGCTTTTCGCCTTGTACATCGCTGCGTCGGCGGTGGCGATCAGCTCCTCCGGCGTGTCTCCGCCGTCGGGGTACTCGGCGACGCCGATGCTCAGCGTGAGAGACCCCTCGCCGAGATCCTGCTCCGCCACGCGGGCGCGAATGCGCTCCGCGACCAGGGTGGCCGTTGCCAGGTTGGCCTCGAGCAGCATCACCACGAACTCCTCGCCGCCGTAGCGCGCCACGCAGTCCACCTGCCGCGTCGTCTTGCGGAACACCTCCGCGATCTTCACGAGCGCCGCATCGCCGGCGAGATGGCCGTGCGTGTCGTTGTACTGCTTGAACCGATCGACGTCGGCCAGCAGGACCGCGAAGGCGCGCCGCAGGCGGCGCGACCGCTGCACCTCGCTGGCGAGCGTGCCCATCAGGTGCCGGCGATTGTACAGGCCGGTCAGGGAATCGGTGAGCGAGAGCTTCTCCAGTTCCCCCTGACTCTCTTTCTCACGCAGCCGCGACACGAGTGTGCTGAACGCCCGGGTGAGGTATCCGACCTCGCCGCTGCCGCCCGGGGGAAGCTCGACCGACAGATCGCCGGACGCCACGCGCGCCGCCGCTTCGGTGAGACGCTCGAGAGGGCGCGTGACGAACAACCCCACCATGAACGCGAGCAGTCCGACTCCCAGGACCAACAGCGAGAGGAGGAGCACGGTGCGAAACCGCAGCACTCCCGCCTCGCGCACGGTCTCGGCACGTGGTGTTTCGGCCACGGCCGCCCAGTGCAGCTGGGGAATTCGCCGCAGCACCGCCACGACCTCACGCCCCTGCGGGCGTGCCTGCGCGATCGTCTGGCCTTCTCGTTCGGTGAGCTCTCTGGTCGTCGCGTCCGGCAGGGTTGCCTTCATGGCGTCCGCGGGGTTGCCGGCGGAGCGGATCACGACGCGCCCCTGTTCGGTAATGAGGTAGAGGTCGCGGGAGTGGCCGGCCGACAGCTGGTCTAACACCTCGCGGAGGCTGTCCAGATTGATCTTCGCGCCCAACGCGCCCAGGAAGAGCCCGTCATCCTGACGGATCGGCACGACGAGGACGACCGCCGCTTTCCCGATGCTGGCGTCCCAGAAGGGATCGCCCACCAGGGCATCGCGGGTCCGCAGATTGTTCATGCGGTCGGGCGTCAAACGGAAGCCCGTCCGGCTGCCGCTGCTCGTGAGGACCTGCCCGTCTCGACCGATGATGGCGAGCCCTTCGTGAGCCGGGAGATTCTGGCGCACGGAATTGAGGTAGTCGCGGAGCCGGTTGAGGGACTGCGCCGCATTGCGGCCGGTGGCTCGCGCCAGGTTGTCCGACACGACGTAGGGGCTCGCGCGCAGGCGCAGATCGTAGACTCGCTGGTCGAACCAGACGGCCACCTCGCGCGCCATGTCCGAGCTCAGGGCGCGGAGCTCTTGCCCGACCCGGTCGCTCAGCGAGCGGCGATTCCGGCCGTACAACATCACGGTCATGACGAGCGTCGTGAACAGCGTTGCCAGCACCGCAAACGCGACAAACTTGCCCCGCATGGTGTCGAGGCGCAGGCTCCGCAGCGATCGGGTGGTTTTTTCCCAGATAGTCACGGCAGGCAACATTCACTTTCAGAGCGCAGACGACAATAGATGACGGGCTTGCGCCAAGCATTGCAACGACTTGTGGTATGCGTAGCCGCGTGACACTGGTCACGCGGCCAGCACGAAAGCGTGGGAGTGGCAGCTACCGGTTAATCCAGTACGACAGCTTCACCAGGAAACTGTTGTCGGGTCGCAGATTGAACAGATCGTTCAGGTCGCCGCTGAAGCTGCGCGTCCCCTCGAGCCCCGTGGACCCCCGCCGGCCCTGACTCCACACCACGAACAAGGTCGATCCGGGCCGGTACTCCCACCGGAACACCACGTTCGAGCGGAACTGCTTGAAGTTGAATCCGCCGATGTTGTTCGTGTACGCGGTATCGCTGTACGACTGATAGCGGCTCGCGTAGTCCGCGGCCCGCGGTGTCGCCGACAGCTCGCGCACGTTGCTGAATGTCCCCTTGGAGATGAACGGCTGCGCATACACCTGCAGCGTCGCGTTCGCCGTGAAGGGATACGTGACGCGCATCGTCACGCCGAGTTGCTTCTGCTCGAGATGCCCGAACAGGTGATGCGTCAGCTTGTCGATGCCGAGAGGCTGAACATCACTCCGGTTCCGCGAGTAGTTGGGTGAGATGGCGGCGGTGACGCGCGACGCGATCTTGAAATCCAGCTCCGGCGAGAAGCTGAAGCTGCTCGAGCGACCGCCATCCCCACGGAACCAGTTGAACCAGAGGTACGGCACGATGGCCTTGCGATCGTCTCCATTGATCCCGAGCCAGGGGGCGACATAGGAATCCTGACGCACCGCCGGCCCGCCACGCGCGCAGTCGTAGCAGTACGTGGTGCCGAGCTGGCCCACCGTCCCGCCAAAATGCAGCGACCACTGGTTGCGGAACGTCGTGTGCGTGTTCGTATTGAGCGCCCGCTCCTCGGGCAGCCCCGCCGTCGTCCAATACTGCCACCAGTTGAAATTCCACTGGAATCGGTTGTAGAACGCGCGCGTGTGCCGGTCGAAGTATCCTGCCCAGGTGCTCCACGCCAGCTGATCGGCGCGCCGCAGGTAGCCGAGGTCGTTGACCTCAAAACCGGGAGAGCGGCGCTCGACGTTCGTTTGGAAGATCAAATGGTTACCGCCCACCTTGCCGAACTGGAGCCCCTCGGCATCGCCGGAGAGGGATGTGCGCGTCGAATCGAACCGCAGGGCGTCGGGCCGCTGGTAGTAGTGCGTCGAGCCGCGCTGCGTGCTGGCGATCGCTTGCGCGCTGCCCGCGACGCGGCTGAAGTCGAGCGAACCGGAGAGTTCGTAGCGGCCGCCCGGAAAACGATGGCGGAAGTCCAGAGCGCCCACGTACGCGCTGCTGTGCAGGTAGGGTGAGCTCCAGGAATCGGTATGGCGATTTACGGTCGTGACAATACCACCGACGCTCGACTCGCCCCCGCGCAGGTCCTGACGTAGCCGCAGCACGCCGTAGTTGGTCGTCGGCTCGATGGTCACGCCTCCGGCACCAGTCTGATGTGCGGTCACCGCGTCCAGCGCACCAATCGTGAGGCCTCCCGGCAACCGGCCGGTGAGTTTCCCGGCGCCGAGGATCGTGGTAAACGCCGGCGACGTGCTGTCGGAGTAGGCGCCTGCCAATTCGGGGGCCCGCCCGATGCGACGCGAATAGACCAGCCCCTCACCGGTCGAACAGTCGTTCACCGCCGTGCAGTTGACGTTCCACTGAAACTGGCCCGCGCCTTGCACGAAGAACGGCCGCTGCTCGCGGAAGAAGGTCTCAAAGGCCGTGAGATTCAGCACCCCCGGATCGGCCTCGACCTGGCCAAAGTCGGGGTTGATCGTGGCGTCAAGCTTCAGATTCGACGCCACCCGATACTTCAGATCGCCGCCGACGGTCACGTCCTGCGTGCGCCCGAGGGTGTTGGCGCTGATCTGGGAAACGTTCTTCGTCACGAGGTAGGGCGCCGCCTCGAGCCGCCGCGGCGCCTCGAGATCGGTCAGGCCGGTGACCTCGCCGAACTGCGAGACGAACCCCGCCTGTGACTGCCGGAAGAGCGGCCAGCTCACTCGTTGGGCATAGCGGTACACGTCGCGGTCCACGGTGAAGCCGAACGTGTGGGTCCGTTGCCGTCCGTACGGCAGCTGGGTCAGGGGAATCCGGAACTCCGCGGTCCAGCCGAGCGAGTCGATGCGCGTCGCGACATCCCACACCGCGTCCCACGCGAAGTCTTCATTGCCGTCGTTGTAGATCTGCGCGTCGAGCTTCACCCCCGACGGATTGACCCCGAATTCGAAACCGGTGCGCCGGTCGTGATAGGAGTCGAGGAACAGCCAGACCATATCGCTCGGAGTGAAGTAGTCGCGGCGTGCGAGAACCGTGATGATGCTGTCGGGGTGCGGATCGAAGCAGCGCACGAACACGTAGAGGTTGCCCGCGTCATACGCGACCTTCGCTTGCGTTGGGAGCTTCGGCGCTCCCCCCTCGCTGGGTCGCCATTCCTGGAATTCCGTGATGGGCTTTGCGTCGCGCCACACGGCATCGTCGTCGCGCCCGTCGATGACGGGCGCCTGCGTGGCGTGCGCGGCTGTGACGCTCTTCGCGGGTTGTGCGGGCGGGTCCGCCCGGCGCTGTGGCGTAGGGGCTTGAGGAGATTGACTGGCCAGCGTGACGGCGGCGAGGAACGGCCATCCAAGCAGCATGAAGAGTCCGAGGTGGTTTCCTCGTTGGATGACGGAACCCTGAAAAGGGTTGTTTCACGGCGTCAGGGCGTCTCGAAATGCTACCTCGGTGACGCCCGCAGGGATGGCTCATCGGATCCCCCTGACCACGGCCGCGAGCGCGCGCACTTTCGCGCCGTCCGCCGCCCTCGCGGCATCACGCTCGAGGTCGGTGGCGAGCGTCGTCAACATGCTGCGCCGGGCGTCTCGGGATCGCGTCTCTGCACTTGCGAGAATCGAACGCGCCGCGCCGATGCGATCCGTCGCGAGTCCCTTCGACCGCTCGAGCTGATCGAGATACGCGCGCGCTACCACGAAGCTCGCCGGCCAGGTCGCACGCTGCTGATCCTGGACGTTCTGGTACGCAACCTTCACCAGTTTCGCGGCGTCGATCTCGTTCTGAGTGAGCAGCGCGCTGGGTTGCAGCTCGAGTACGTCGAGCCCGCGCGAGATTTCGGTGCTGTAGATGTAGCCGTTGTACCAGTACGCCGACCAGCTGCCCGCCATCTCGAGCTTGGTCGAGTCCATCGGCCCGCGATCGAAGTAGGCGATCTCGCTCGGGTGTGCGGGATCGGTGAACTCGAATAGCGACACGCCGCCCTGATACCACCCCTGGATCATGATGTCGCGGCCCGGGACCGGAATCAGGTTGCCGTTGTGCGCGACGCAGTTTTCCGTGGTCGTCTGCTGCGCCGGCACCTTGTAGTAACCCTGGAACGTCAGGGCGCGCTTGTTCGCAATCGTGAAGATCGCGTCGGCGCCCCATTGCGGTTTGTCGGTCGCCCGGCAGCGCGGCGCGACGCCGCCGCCCCACTCGTCGGTGAAGATCACCTTACTGGCATCGTTGTTGAATGTTGCCGAGTGCCAGTAGGCGAAGTTCGAATCCGACGCGGCCGCGAGGCGGACTGGGTGCGCGGGATCTCGGATGTCGAGCAGCAGTCCGTACCCGGCGCACGCCCCACCGGCCACGCCCATCGCCGGAAAGACCGTGATATCGTGGCACTGATCGGGGCCATGCCGCACGCCACCGGGACCCAGCGGCGCGAGAAACTCCGCGTCGATGATCCCCTGGATCGCGCCGCGCAACGCGGCGCTGTCGGCGCCGTTTGCCGCCGTTCTGCCGTTACTCCGGGCCACGCTGTCGAGCATGGGTGTGACGAACTGGGCCGGCAAGACGATCGGCAGGCCTTGGAACGTGATGACGTACGCCCCCGTCGCGGTGGCCGAGTCCGCCTCGCGCTGGGCAGCCGCTACGTCGGCAGGCGAAGCGCCATGTTCGGGCGGCGCGACCAGCGCGTCGAAGATGCGGGGCCGGCTCACGATCCTCGCCTGCTCGGGATGCCCGAGCGGCACGCGGATGATGTCGATCCGGAACCGCGCGGATGCCGTATCCTGCTCCGGCACCGCCGCCGAGCAGCCGGCGAGCTCTGCGGCGGGACGCACGGGTGCCTGTCCAGAGACATAGACGTACACGACGCTCGTGTCTTTGGGATCGGTCACCACGGTGTGCGTGTGCGAGCCGCGACACGTCTGCACGTTGGCCAGGATGCGTGGATGGGCGGGATCGCTGATGTCGATGACGCGGACGCCGCGGAAGCGCTGCGCGCTGACGGACTCCTGCACGCCCTGCGCGCCGCAATCGACGCGTCCGTTTTGCGACTCCCCCGAGAGGAACAGCAGATTCTTGTACACCGAGACGTCGTTCTGCTGCTCCGGGCAGCGTTCTGCATGGACCAGGCGCGGGTGGAAGGGGTCGGTGATCTCCCACACCGAAAAGCCCTGGAAGTTGCCCTGGATGAGATAATTCCCTTTGAAGGCCACGTCCGAGTTCATGTAATCGAAATCGCCCGGCTCGGCCGGAATGAACTCGGTGGGCGGCCGGCTCGTCGAGACGAGGCGCATGTTCCACGCGGCCTGTGCCGCGTCCCACCAACCGGCGCGCAACCCCACGCGAGCATCGCGCACCGGCGTCCCGCCCGCCGGCTCCTGCGCTGACAACGCCGGGGCGAGGAGCACCACTGCGGATAGAACGGCTCGGCACAGGTGCTGTGTGGTCATGGGGCGCATCAGAACACCACCGTTTGAATGGAATGGGGCCGCGAATTGATCGGGATCGAAGTAGAGCCGAGGACAATGTTGTATTGCCCCGGCTGTGACGTCGGATTCATGACGACGACGACCACCTTGCCGTCCGGGTTCACGAAGGCCGTGGTGAGATACATGCTGCGGCTCGGCGCCGCGACAATGCGCCGCGCGCCCGGACGAATGAATTTCGAGAAGTGGCCGATGTAGTAAAACGAATTCGTGTAGAGGAGCTTGCCGGTCCGCGTATCGGCATGGATCGGCGCCATGCAGAAGTTCCCGACGTGGTTCGGACCGCCCCGCTCATCGAGCAGAATATTCCAGTCCGTCCACCCCTCGGCACCCGAATTGAAATCGTTGATCATCGAACGGCCATACGCCTCGCCGAGGCTCCAGCGGCCGTACGCCGTGGAGTCGAAGTTCGCCGGCGTCCCCTCGGTGAAGACGAGGTGCTTGTCGGGATAGAGCCGGCCGACGAGCGCGACGTTGCCGTACATCTGTGTCCCACCCGACCAGTCTTCGTACCAGTGAAATCCCATCCCCCAGGCGTACTTCGCGGCCGCGGTATCGCCGAAGATCGTCAGCGCGCGCTCGATGATCAGATCGCGGTTGTGATCCCAGACCATGATGTTGACATCGCGCATTGCTGCGCGGGTCATCGCCGGACCAAGATGGTTCTTGAGAAAGTCGCGCTCGTCCGCCGCCTGATAGATGCACGATTCCCACGTCTGCGTGGCCATCGGCTCGTTCTGAATCGTGATGCCCCAGATCGGCACGCCGGCCTTGCGGTAGTGCTCTACGAACTTGGTGTAGTAGCGCGCCCAGGAGTGTGCGTATTCCGGACGGAGATGCCCGCCGTGCAGCATGTCGTTGTTGTCCTTCATGAATGCCGGCGGACTCCAGGGACTCGCGAAGAGCTTGAGACGGTTCCCGCTCGTGGTCATCGCGCGCTTGATCAGCGGAATCTTGTAGCGCAGGTCGTGCGCGACCGAGAACGAAGTCAGCGCCGAGTCGCCTTCCGTCACGTAGGTGTACATGTCGCTCGAGAAGTCGCAGCTGTTGATGTTGGTGCGACCCAGCGTGTAGCCGATCCCGCGGTCGGCGCTGTAGTACGCCGTCATCACCTCTTCCTGCGCGGCCGCCGGCAGCTTCGCGAACGTTTCCGCTGCGGCATCAGTCAGCGCCCCCCCGATCCCGATGAGCGGCTGAAATGTTTTTCGGGGATCGACGAAGACGTACACCTTGCCTTCCGACGTCGGTTCCGACGGCCTGAACGTCAGCGTGTCGGTGGGCGTCAGACGGAAACTGGTGCTCTCAGCTGTCGTGTAGACGATCGCGCGGTGTTGAGCCAGGACCAAGAAGGCGAGAAGAAGCACGTTAAGCCTCGAGTTTCGAAAAACGCCAGGCGCCGAACATCACGAACAGGATCCCCACTCCCAGGAGCACGGCAATGTCCAATGGCACGCCGAAATGCGTCCTCCCGATCAGCACGCCACGCACGCCGTCCACGCCATAGGTGAGCGGGTCGACGCGCGTGAACGCCGCGAGGACCTTGGGAAGTCCCTCGAGCGGGTAGATCGCGCCCGAGAGAAAGAAGAGCGGCATCACGAGAAAGTTCATCACCATCTGGAAGCCTTGCATCTCCTTGATGCTCGAGCCAATCGCCGTCGCCAGCGCCGAGAAGATCACGGCGATCAGCGCGATCACCAGAAATGCCAGCGGCACCGCAAGGAGACTCGCAGGGCGGAACCCCACGATGAGCGTCACCACGAAGATCAGCGCGCCCTGCAGCACCGCCACGGTGGCGCCGCCGAGGGTGCGACCAATCATGATCAGCAATCGTGGCACCGGCGCGACCAGCGTTTCCTTCAGGAATCCGAACTGGCGGTCCCACAGCATCGCGATTCCCGAGAACATTGAGGTGAAGAGCACCGTCATGCCGATCACCCCGGGCGCCATGAACTGGATGTACTTGCCCTCGCCGGCCCGTTGAAAGACCGGGCCCAAGCCGAAGCCGAGCACCGCCAGGTACATGAGCGGCGAACCGAGCGACGCAACGATTTGGACGCGCGAGCGCAAGTACTTCTTCACCTCGCGCAGCCAGAGGATGTAGATCACGCTCACGCGGCTAGCGCCTCCACACGCGAGAAACCTGGCGCATTTGATCGGCGGCCGTGGCGCTCTCGTCGCGAATCGTCGTGCCGGTGAGCTTGAGGAAGGCCGCTTCGAGCGAATCGGCGCCGGTTTGTTGCTTGAGCTCGGCGGACGAGCCGATGGCGACGATGCGTCCGTGGTCGATCACCGCGATGCGGCCCGCGACACGGTCGGCTTCGTCCATGTAGTGGGTCGTGAGAAACACCGTGACGCCCTCCGCCCTGTTCAGGTTGCCGACGAGGGTCCACATCTGATTGCGGCTCTGCGGATCGAGCCCGAGCGTCGGCTCGTCGAGAAACAGCACCTTGGGGGTGTGCAGGAGCCCGCGGGCGATCTCGAGGCGGCGTTTCATGCCACCGGAAAACGTCTTCACCAGATCGTCGCGCCGGTCCCACAGCTCGAACATCTTGAGCAGCGTCTCGGACCGCTCCCGCCGGATGTGCCGCGGCACGTGATACAGCACGCCGTGGATGTCCAAGTTCTCCCACGCCGTGAGCTCGCTGTCGAGACTCGGATCCTGGAACACGACGCCAAAGCGCCGTCGCACCTCGTTCTGATGTTGGGTGGGATCGAGCCCGTCCAGCTCGAGCGTCCCGCTCGTGGGGCGGAGCAGGGTCGTGAGCATCTTGATGGTGGTCGTCTTGCCGGCGCCGTTCGGACCGAGAAAGGCGAAGATCTCGCCGGCACGGACCTCGAACGAGGCGTCGTTGACCGCGGTGACTTTTCCAAATGACTTGACGACATGCTGAACGCGGATGATCGCGCGATCGCTCACAGTCAGTAGCTCCTGCCAAAGCCGAACGGATACAGCGGCCGCGTGCTGTCGTGGGGCACGTCGGAGCGCTGCGTCTGGACGGCTTCCATGGAAGACGGCAGCTCGAAGGGCAATTTGCCCGCGGGCCGGGCGCGGCCCACCAGGACGTCGATCAGGGCCGCATCACTCACCCCAAAATTCGCGATCAGCGCGCGGGCCTTGTCTCTGAGTGGCGTCAGAATCGCGGGGCGCTCGAGGTAGACGGTCACGATGGTCGGCACCACGGCGCTTACACGCTTGAACTCATCGAAGTCCGGGTCATCGTCCTTGAATGCGAGACTGCCCTCGTGGAAGAACTGGCCGAACACGTACTGCGGATGAAGCCGCTCGAACGGCGCGCCGAGCCGCATGATAGCGATGTCCGCCTTCAACGGATCGGTGACGACCGTCCAACCTTCGTGCGTCGCCGCATCCGCCGAGACTCCGCGAAGATAGACGTGGAGCGGACGAGATGAACGTAATGGGAGGATGCCCCCCCTGTTCTCCAGCAGCACGAGTGCGTGGCGCTGCGCATCGAGACCGGCAGCCACGAATGTGGGATTCCCGACCAGCCGCGCCGCGGTATCCGGATTCACGAACGGATGCTCGAACAACCCCTGCGCGAACTTCTGGGTGAGGATGCGGACTACGGAGCTGTCGAGCCGCGCGACTGTCAGCTGGCCGACGCGGATCGCCTCGACCAGCAGGTCGGCACGCTCGGTGCCGCCGAATTCGTCAACGCCCGCCTGGACGGCTTTCGCGAAGCGGTCGCGCATCGGGAGATTCTCGACGCCCCACGGCATCCCGACGTCGGCGAACGTCGGTCGCTCGCCCGGAGGCGCGCCGTTCTTGCACCGCTCGGCGCAGTCCCAGGTGATCGCCCAGTCGGTGACGATCACGCCCTGAAACCCGTAGTGCACCCGCAGCATGTCGGTCAGGAGCTGGCGGTTAAACCCGGCACCGACCTGCTCGATCGGTTTGCCATCCCAGGTGGCATGCTCGAGCACCGAGTACGTCGGCATGACACCGGCGGCATGGGCGGCAAAGGCGCCAAGGAACGGGCGGATGTGGTACTCGAGGTTGGGTCCTGTAAACGTCGCGAATCGGCCGTAGTAGGTATGACTGTCCCAGCCGTCCTTGGCTGCACCATAGCCCACCCAATGCTTCACCACCGTTACCACGCCGTTCGAGTCCACGCCGTTCGCGCCGTGCTGAAACCCGATCACATAGGCTCGCACCTGGCGGCCCGCCAGGTCGGCGTCCTCGCCGAACGTACCGGCAACGCGAGGCCAGCGGGGCTCGGTCGCGAGGTCGGCCTGAGGCGACAAGGCCATGTGGATGCCCACGGCGCGATACTCCTGCCGCGCGATGTCGCCGAACGCCCGAGTGAGTGCGGTGTCGTCGATGGCCGCGAAACCGAGCGCTTCCGGCCACTGTGAGAACGTCGTCTGGCTACTGACGCCGGGCAGGTATTGGAAATGGTTGCGCGGATCGGTGCTGATCGTCAGCGGAATGCCAAGCCGCGAGCGCTCGGCGATCGCCTGCAGGATGTTGTTCTGCGCCGCGAGCGTCCTGGGGTCGGTGTTCAGACGCGTGATCAGGTTGGTGACCTTCACGCTGTCGATCAGCGCCCGGATCGCCGCAGTGTCGTACTGGCCGCCCATGCCGGCTGCGGCCATTGGACCGCCGACCGAGCGGGCGGTGCCGTGCATCATGGTGCCCGCCTTCTCTTCGAGCGTCATGCGTCCGACGAGATCACGCGCGCGTTGTTCGGGGGAGAGGCGCCAGTCCTCATAGGGATCGACGACGCCGTTCCGGTTCAGATCCTTGAACTGCAGCCCCTCCTTCTGCAGCACAGGCGCCTGCACGAGCAGCAGTACCACCACGACGGCATGCATGCTAAGCCCTCGGCGCCGCAGGTTTGGCCGCGTAGATGAAGTCGTAGTAGTCGCGCATCGTCAGCCCGGCCGCGGCTTCGTCGTCCACGATCACGATCGCGTCTCGGTGCAGCTGCAGCGCGCTGGCCGTGACCATACTGGTCACCGGCCCCTCGACGGCCTGCGCAATGGCCTTTGCCTTGGTCTTGCCGCTCGCCACCAACATCAGCTGGCGCGCCTCGAGGATCGTGCCGACCCCCATCGTGATGGCATAGACCGGCACGTCCTCGCGGCGCTCGAAGAAGCGCGCGTTGTCATCGATCGTCTGTTTGGACAGGGTCTTGAGCCGGGTGCGCGAGCTCAGCGAGCTCGTCGGCTCGTTGAACCCGATATGCCCGTCCGTGCCGATGCCGAGGATCTGCAAGTCGATGCCCCCGCACTCCGTGATGCGCTTCTCATACCAATCGCAAAAGGCCGGATAATTGCTCGTGGTCCCGGAGGGAATGTTGATGTTGTGCGGCGGGATGTTCACATGCCGAAAAAAATGCTCGTGCATGAAGTAGTGATAGCTCTGCGGGTGATTCCCGGGCAGGCCGACGTATTCGTCGAGGTTGAATGTCGTCACGCGCGAGAAGTCGAGCTGCTCCTTCTTGTGCAGCCGCACGAGCTCCTGATACAGCCCCAGAGGCGTGGAGCCCGTCGCCATCCCGAGCACGGCGTTCGGCTTGGTGTTGAGCAATTCCGCGACAATCTGCGCCGCGATCTTGCTCATCTGGGCGTAGTCTCGCTGAATAATGACTTCCATAGGTCTCTGAGGTAGGGGCGCAGCATGCTGCGCCCCTACCGGTGAGGACTACATGCCCGTGCGGCGCTGCGCCGTCGGCGGCAGGATGCCGTTCAGCCGCAGATAATTCGCTTCCTGGCTGTAGTGATCGGCCCAATCGCCGACCGTGATGAGGACCGCAGTCGCGCGCGACGGGTTCATGCCGAACATCGAGACCGACTCGGCGAGCTTCGAATCGTCCATTTTTGAGAACGCCTGCTCACAGAACTGGAACGTCTCTCGGAGCCGAGCGACGAGCTGCTCCTTGGTCGCCGTCGAATCCACGGCCACGCGCTTCGGCGGCTCGACGCCCGCTGTCTTGCCACAGAGAACGTCGTTCCCCTCGTTCGCGAGGTGCACCTGGATTTGTGCGAAACTCATTTGCGCCGGCGTGGGCCGGTAGTTGTACTTGTCGGCAGGCATAGCCTCAGCGGCGGCAATCAGATCACGCCCGGAACGTTGCTCCCAGGCACGCAGCGCGTCGCTGACCGGATTGGCCGACGGGGCGGGGGCGGCGGCGGGGGCGGCCGCCATGCCACCCGTCGCCTGAGCGGCGAGGGGCAGCGGTAGGGCGGCAAGGACGATCAAGAGAACAGAGGCTCGGGGTTTCATAGTAAAACTCCAGTAAAGGGAGGCGTGGATTTTGTCCCAAACGGGCGCGCGGCGCTAGTCGAAACGTCGCACCGTGACACGACCCGCATGTTGACACGCGCTCACGTGTTCCTGGGCTCTTCTCCGTGCCAGTACCGCGTCGGATCGGCCACACTGCCATAGCGGCTGAGCAGCGCGTCAATCTTCTCATTGATCGGCGGGTGGCGGTCCGGCGCCTCGGCCCCAGCCGCCATGAGTGCTTCGATGATCTCCGCGCACCGATCGGGATTGCCGCCATGCCCCGCCCGCCAAATCGGCGCTTGGCCCACGACGCCATACCTGGTCCGGGCCCCGGGCTGAGCCCCACGCTCGAGCAGCAACCGCACGACCTCGACGTGATCGCCGAGTATGGCGTAGAAGAGCGCGGTTTCGCCGTCGCCGGAATGCGCGTCCACCGGGATGCCACGTTCGAGGAGAAAGCGCGTGGCCTCCAGCTGCCCAAATCCGGCTGCGTACCGCAGTGCGCGCTCGCGCGTCTCGGGATCCGCTTGCTCGAACAGCCTTTCCACGACGTCACGGCGGCCGATCCCTGCGGCGCCGACGATGTCGAGCTGCGCGCCATGCTCGGCGAGATAGTGCGCCGCTTCAGGACAGCCGTTGGCCAGGCAGGCGTAGACCGCGCCGTGGTTGTTGCCCGCCAGATTGGGATGCTCGACCTGCGCGCCATGATCCAGCAACACCTGGATCACGGGAATCTGGACACCCGCGTCCCGCGGCGGCGAGCTCGTCGCGACGAGACCCAGCGCGGTGCAGCCACCACCATACACATCCGCCTCGGCTTCGACATCTGCGCCCGCGGTCAGCAGTAGCTGCGTCATGCGAGCCGCGTTCCGAGGAGACTTCTGCCGATAGCCTTCCACACCGTTCGCCGAGACGTAATGCAGCAGCGTGGCGCGATGCTCGCGCGTGGATCGCGCCCGGATCAGCCCCGGATGCTCCCGCAGCAGCTGCTGTAGCGTTGCCTCGTCGCCGCGCACGATGGCCTCGGCCGCGGCCTCGAATGCGGTGGTCTCCGTATCACTGTGGGCGAGCGCGTCGAGGTGCGTGGCGAAGGCGGGCCAGCTCAAGAAACCGTGAGCGCGCGCGAGCACGAACTGCGCATCGGCCAGCACGCAGCGGCGTTCCGCGCGCGTGAGAGTCTTAATCGCGAACTCCTCGACCTGCGTGGCGGCGCGATCGACGCTCTTCCGCTCCCAGGTTGTGAGCAGCGATGCCATCCAGCGATCGGCCCACGCCGCGATGGAGCCCGACTGACAGGCCTTCACCAGATCCTTGGCGAGCTTGCGGTACTGCTCGAGGTTGGGACGGGGGGGAAGCGGCAGCGCGTCCTGCGGATTGGGAAACACACGAAGCTCCTTTCAGTGCGCGCCCGTTGTCCGCCTGTTTCGGGCTGAAAGAAGTTCGTCGATCGATTGTACCTGCTCGTGGGTGGGCACGGCCCTGTCCGCGGACTGGATGCGCCCCTAGCGCACCTCGAACGCTAGCAGCCAGAATTGCTGGCGCAAGGCCAACCAAGGAGATCTATGAGCATCGACCGCCGTGCTTTTCTTCAGAACGCAACCGCGGCCGCCGCGGCCGTGACGTTGCCGCCCTTTATGCGAACCCAGCAATCCGATCTCGCGCCGATCTATGCGCAGATCGAGCGCCGCCACGACGAATCGGTGCAGCGGCTGCAGGAATGGATCCGCCAACCCTCGATCGCCGCCGAGAATCGCGGGATGAACGAAGGCTGCGACCTGACGATGCGGATGTTGCGCGACGCCGGCTTCCAGCAGGTGACGAAGATTCCCAGTGACGGCCAGCCCGGTATCTTCGCCACGCTCGACGCGGGCGCGCCCAAGACGCTCGGTCTCTACTTCATGTACGACGTCAAACAAGTGGATCCGGCGGAATGGTCGTCGCCGCCGTGGGATGCCGCGCTCGTTGATAAAGCGGGACTCGGGAAGGTGGTGATCGGGCGTGGGGCGGTGAACCAGAAGGGGCCGGAGGCCACGTTCCTTGCGGCGCTGCACGCAATTCGGGGAGCCAATCGCAAGCTGCCGGTAAATCTCGTGCTGGCGGCGGAGGGTGAAGAAGAGATCGGCTCGCCGCACTTCCCGCAGATCGTGCGGCGGCCCGAGGTGCTCGCGGCGCTGCAAAAATCGGCCGGCATCTTCATGCCGTCCGCGTCGCAGGGGCTCGACGGCCAGGTCACGATCACCCTCGGCGCCAAAGGCGTGATCGAGGTCGAGCTTGTTTCGAGCGGCGAGCGCTGGGGCCGTGGCCCGCGCACCGACATTCACTCGAGCAACAAGGCGCGGGTCGACAGTCCGGCGTGGCACTTGGTGCAGGCGCTCGGGACCCTGGTCTCGCCGGACGGCAACGATCCTGCGATCGACAACTTCGCCGACAAGGCACGGCCCCTCGCGCCGGACGAAAAGGCGATGATTGCTGCCGCCGCCGCTCGCCTCGATGAGGCCGGCGCGAAGCGCCTACTCGGCGTCGAGCATTGGGTGCGCGACGTCAGCTGGACCGAGGCGCTGGAGCTGTTGATGTCCCGGCCCACCGTGAACATCGAAGGACTCGTCGGCGGGTACACCGGCCCCGGCGGCAAGACGATTCTGCCGCATCGAGCGGTCGCGAAGCTCGATCTGCGTCTCGTGCCGGACATGACCGCGGCCGATGCGCTCGCCGCGCTCAAGGCGCATCTCGCCAAGCGCGGCTTCGGCGACATCGAGGTCAACATGTCGGGGGGCTACGATCCTACGAGCACGCCCCGCGACGCGATGGTGATTCGGGCCCAGGAGGCAGTGTACCGCCGCGCGCGGATCGACCCGATTCTGCTGCCGAGGAACGCGGGCTCCTGGCCCGGCTATGTCTTCACCGGGGAGCCACTGAAGCTTGCGGCGGGGCACTTCGGCCTGGGTCATGGCAGCGGCGCGCATGCGCCGGACGAGTACTACGTCATCGAGTCCGCCAATCCTAAGGTGCAGGGGATTGACGGCGGCGTGCGGTCGTACGTCGAGTATCTGTTCGAGGTGGCGCGGACGCGCGTCTAGCTCAGGGCCAGCGTCGGCGTGAAGCCGGGCGCTCGGCGTACCTTGGTCGCCTGCTCGAACGCGTACGCCACCCGCAGCAACACCGGCTCGCTCCAGGCGCGCCCATAGAACGAGACGCCGAGCGGCAGCCCGAAGTGGAAACCCGCCGGCACCGTGATGTGCGGGTATCCGGAGACTGCGGGGAACTGCGAGCTGCCGGGGCCGCCCCCACCGCCTCCGCCGCCCGCGAGGTCGACGAGTGACGCGATGCCGCCCGAGGGGCCAAGCATCACGTCGAGCTTGTACTTGTCCATCGTCGCGTCGATGCCCTTCGTGCGGGTCAGCTCGATGCATTTGGCGCGCGCGTCGATGTAGGCCTGATCGGTGAGAGGCCCCCGGGCCTGCGAGGCGATGAACGTCTCCTGCCCGAAGTAGGGCATCTCGCGATCTTCGTTCGCCGCATTGAACGCGATCAGGTCCGCGAGCGTACGCGGCTTTACCGTGGCGGGCATCGTGGCGAGATAGGCGTTCAGATCCGCCTTGAATTCGTACTGCAGCACGTCGCGCTCGTTCATCCCCAGCTGGCCGGCCGTTTCGATGGGGGCAGGGTCCACAACGTCGGCGCCCTGGGTCTTCAGGACCGCGATCGCCTGCTCCAGCACGGCGTCCACGATCGGATTGTTGCCGGTGCGTGCCTGGACGCCGATACGTGCGCCCTTCAATCCGCTCGCGTCGAGAAACGCCGTGTAGTCCTTCGCGACATGGCCTTGAGCGTCCGCCGTCGCGGGATCGCGCGGGTCCACACCGGCGAGCGCCGTGAGCAGCGCGGCGGCGTCGGCCACGGTGCGTGCCATCGGTCCCGCCGTGTCCTGGCTATGGGCGATGGGGATGATCCCCGCGCGGCTCACCAGGCCAACCGTGGGTTTCAGACCGACGATGCCGCAGGTATTCGCCGGGCTGATGATCGACCCGTCCGTTTCGGTGCCCACCGCGACAGCGCAGAGATTGGCGCTCACCGACACCGCCGACCCGGAGCTCGAGCCCGATGGCGTGCGATCCAGCACGTACGGGTTCCGGCACTGGCGACCGCGGCCGCTCCAGCCGCTCGACGAGCGGCTGGACCGGAAGTTGGCCCACTCCGAGAGATTCGCCTTGGCAAGGACCACCGCGCCCGCGGCGCGCAATCGTTCGACAATGGATGCATCCCGCACCGCGAAGTTGCCCTCGAGTGCGAGGGAGCCCGCGGTCGTCTGCATCTTGTCGTGCGTCTCGATGTTGTCCTTGACGATGACCGGGATACCGTGAAGGGGACCGCGCAGCTTGCCGCGGCGCCGCTCGGCGTCCAGCCCGTCCGCGATCGTGAGCGCCTCGGGATTCGTCTCGAGCACCGCGCGCAGCGTGGGTCCTTGGCGATCGAGCGCGGCGATGCGGTCCAGGTAGGCCTGCGTGACGCCGCGCGATGTGAGGCGTCCGGCTTTCATGCCGTCCTGGACCTGGGCGATCGTCGTTTCTTCGAGCGTAACGGCCTGCTGCGGTCTGGAAGGCAACCCGGGCAGCATGGCACCGGCGACGGCGAGGGAGGCGAGTTCCGCGAATTCGCGGCGCGACAAAGAGGCCATGGAGGAGCTAGAACGCCCAGCCGGCGAGAATGAGGAACGAGCGGGTCTTGTAGCTCTCCGAGCTCGTGACTGTGCTGAGCTTCAGGTCGGTGAGCCCGTAGATGTAACGACCCTCGAGCGTGAAGGCGCGTGCGGCGCCGAGCCGGACGCCACCGCCGATCACCCCCGCGTAACTCGTGGAGGGCCGATCGGTGTTGGGACAGGCGCTGCCACCCGCGCGGCACCGCAGCTCAAAGGAGATTTGTGGGCCGGCGTACGCGTAGGGCGCGATGCCGGGCGTTGGAAAGAGGGCGCGCAGGAAAATCGGCACGTCGGCGTAGTCGAGCTTGCGCTCGTCGGTCGTGCCGGAGTTGGTGACGCCGCGCTGCGCGTAGAGCGCCTCGACGCCGAACCCGAGCATGTTGCGGCCGGTCCCGAACGACAGACCCACCGCGAACCCCGTGCGTTCCTGCAGATTGCCCGGCAGGACGCCGCGGTTCGACACGTTGCCGTAGGAGAACCCACCCTTCAAAGCCACGCTGCCTTGCGCCGGCGCCACGGTCGTGACGCCGAGGGCGGTCGCGAGGAGACAAGCGAGTGTCCGTGTCATGGTCAAACCCTCCCTTCTGTTCCCGAAGCTACACCGGGGCGAGAAGGGCGGTTCCCATGATCACCGTGATCGGATGTTCTCGAACGGGACGTTCAAGATCTGATAGCGTTGCCAGTCCCGAAAGTCGAAATGCCACCACTCGCTCGGATTCACCGTGAACCCTTGGGCCTCCAGCACGCGACGCAACAGGGCGCGATGCCAGCGTTGGCGCGACGTGCCGCCCGGATAATCGGACAGGGCGCGCGGCGTCGCCTCGTCGTACGTCGACGGCATCTCGACTGGCAGGCCGGTCGCCAGATCGTAGAGCGTGAGATCCACCGCGGCGCCACGATTATGCTTCGAACCGCGCGCCGGGTCCGCCACGAGCCAGCGGGACTCGGCGGGCGTCGCGTCCCAGAACACCTTCGTCACATACCACGGCCGGTAGGCGTCGTGGATCAAGATCCCAAGCCCTAGGCGTCGGAGCGCGCGCGCCGCCCGCACGAGGGCGAGGGCCGCGGGTCGCTGCAGGAAGGCACGGGCCGAGGAGTAGACGACGGTGCCGAGGAAATTGTTCGTCGTGGCGTACCGGATATCGAGTCGGATCGTCGCATCCAGCCTGGAGGGCTCTACCAGATCGGGCGCCAGAAACGCGCCGCTCTCGGCGGGCGGCCTCAGCCCGCGATCGACCTGCAGCAGCTCCGCGACTGATCGGACGGGCCGGAGACGCAGCTGCCCGCCGTCTGCCGGCCCCATCTGGAGGCGCCGCAAGACGACTTGCCCCACCTGGATCTCGCCGGGCCGGAAGACGATGCTGTCGGCGTCGTACGGTCCGCGACCGAAGAACGTGAAGACTGAGTCCGCCGCCTGCGCGAGATGGGCGGGAGCCGCGGGCCCGAGGAGCGCGATGAGCGCGCCGCCATCTTCATAGACGTACAGCGTGTCGTGGTCCGACGCGTAGGCGCCGATCAGGCTCATCCACGCACTGGGCGGCGCGGCAGGCTTCGGCGGGAGCGATTCACTGGGGGGGAGCTGCAGCAGCAACGCGAGGACGTGCTTCATCGAGCCACCCCGAACGTGAACACCGTGCGCGAGCGATACGTCGCGCCGGGGCGCAGGATCGTCGAAGGGAAGTTGGCGTGATTGGGCGAGTCCGGAAAATGCTGCGTCTCGAGGCACAGCCCGGACCGGTGCGCGTACACGCGCCCGCCCTTTCCTCTGATGGTGCCGTCCAGGAAGTTGCCGGCGTAGAACTGCACGCTTGGCTCGGTCGTGCTCACATCGAGCGTGCGACCGCTCGCCGGCTCCAACACGCGCGCGGCGTGGACCAGGCCGGATCCGCCTGGCCGATCGAGCACCCAGTTGTGGTCGTAACCCCGGCCAAACCGTAACTGCTCGTTGTCCTGGCCGATCCGGTCGCCGATCCGCGTCGCAGTTCGAAAATCGAGCGGCGTTCCCGCCACGCGCGCGATCTCGCCCGTGGGAATCACCGCCGAGTCGACAGGCGTGAATGCCGACGCGTCGAGCGTCAACACGTGATCGAGGATGGTGCCCCCCCCGCCGGTCGTGCCGTGCAGGTTCCAGTACGTGTGCTGAGACAGATTCAACGGCGTGGCTTTGTCGGTCGTGGCCTCATAGTCCACGACGAGCTCATCGCGGGGCGTGAGGGTGTAGGTCACCCGCGTCACGAGCGTACCCGGGTAGCCCTCTTCACCGTCCTTGCTCGTGTACTGCAGCGTGACACCGGAGCCGCTGTCGGTTTGGAACGGCTCGGCGGTCCACAAGACCTTGTCGAACCCGCGGACGCCCCCATGCAGCGTGTTCTCTCCGATGTTCTTGGCGAGGTGGTACGTCGTGCCGTCGAGGGTGAACTGCGCATTCCGGATGCGATTGGCGTACCGGCCGACGATCGCGCCAAAGTACGGCACGTTTTTCAGGTAGCCCGCGAGACTGTCGAAGCCGAGCACGATGTCGTCGAGGCGTCCGGCGCGGTCCGGGGTGCGGATCGACGTGATGATGCCGCCGTACGTGATCACCTGCACTTCGATGCCGTGCGCATTCGTGAGCGTGAACTTTTCTACTGTCCGACCATCGGGAAGCTGTCCGAAGGGCGAGTGCTTCATCGTGTCTCGCAGTGCAAAGACCACCGACGGATCAATCGGATACCGCCCGAACCGTGCGCCATAGATTGCGAGTCCTCCGGGTAGGGCCGCTGCCGCCGCATCGACCTCCAACCTGACGACCATCGTTCCAGTGCGGGCTCCCTCGCGGAGCGCCGCCGCGGGAATCGGTACCTGGAGCAGCTCTCCGTACGATCCGGCTTCGTAAAGATGCCCATCATGCGGCTGCGCGTGCCAGCTGAGGATGCCGCGCGAGTCGGCGGGATCGTCGGGCAGCTCCCAGCGGCCGGCCAATTCACCGTTCACGCGCACCGTGACGGCGCTGCGAAATGGCGTGGCGCCGGTCATCGGATAGCTGTTCGGGTTGCGGCTGGGATCGTGGAAGCCGCCGCCGCGCATGTAATCGCCGTTATCCGCCGCGGTCGAATCGCGATCCTTGCCGTTCAACCGCTTGGCGGACGCCTCGATGAAAAATGTCGCGCTCGCGACGTCGCTCACGGCGAGCCCCACGGGCCAGGGAATCGCGTACTCGAAGAATCCGCTGCCCGCGCCATTCAGCTTGCGATCGCCGAGCACGGTCCACTGCTTGAGTGTCCAGTGGCCGTCGCGCACGGCAGTCGCCGGGACCCGGGCGACGCGCACGTTCGGGCGGTCGGGCGGTGTGCCCTCGACTACGAATGTCGTGAAGTTGCGCTGCAACACGGAGTCCTTCTCGTCGACGAGCCGCGTCGCCAGCACCACCGTGGCCGGCTCGTTCGGCATGGTGACGGCGAGCGGCGGCAAAGCTTGCGACATCCACGGCCGGTATGGGACGCGCGTCACCACCGTGTCCCACGTGCGCCGCTCGCCGAGGGCATTCCAGCCGTACAACTCAGACCGCAGGGTGAGCGAGTCGCCGAATTTGGTGCTGCCCGTCAGGAATGATGCGTACAGCGGGACGTCAACGTGCTCGCCCGGACGGACCGTGCGGCTCAGCTCGGGATCGCCGACCGCGATATAGAGCGGCGCGTGCAGATCCCGCAGCGACATCCCGGGCACGATGTCGCCAAACCCGGGTTCCTTCCACGAGCGGTCGTAGCGCCAGTAGCCGTTCCACTCGTTGATCACGTCGTGGTGCTCGGTGTAGAGCCAGCCGCAGATCCTCGGGTGACGCCGAAACGCGTTGATGGCGCGGTGGTAGTCCCAGCTCCAATCGACGTCGCCGGTACTGCCCTCGTAGCCCCACACGTTGCCGAACTCCGAGTTGCACATCGGTTGACCGGCCTGGTGCCACCCGGTTCTGAAATTCCACGTCGACCCCGGGAACGTGCTGTCGCTCACCTGTTGGTCGCGTGACTCCCAGCGCCAGCCGGGCAAGTAGTCGTGCCAGGTGTTGAGGTCGGTCTCGGTGTGGCCGCTGCCGCAGCACACCGAGTTGTCCTCGACGAGCCGCGTGGGATCGAGCGATTTGGCGAGCCGGTAATCGCGCACGACCCGGCGCTCGGTCGCGGGCAAGTACCGATCGTGACCGTTGACCTTCGTCTCGAGACCCCAGGTTTCGTTGAACAGCACCCAACTGAAGATCGAGGGATGGTTGTAGTCGCGGGCGATCATGCCGCGCAGCGCGACGTCGTGCTCGTGGAACGCCGCGGAGTCGGGAGGACCCCACCAATTGGGCACGTCGGCCATGATGAGCACGCCCAGGCGATCGGCCCAATAGAGCTTGCGTGGGGTCTCGATCTTCACGTGCTCCCTGAGGCCGTTCAGGCCAATCTGGCGCGCGCGCAGGATCTCGTCGCGCAACACGCTGTCCGAGGGAAACGTGTAGTAGCCCTGCGGGTGGTACGCCTGGTCGAGCGCGAGCTGCAGATAGACCGGCGTGCCGTTGAGCGCGACGTAGCGATTCGTCGTGCCGGGGACCGTCACTACACCGATCGTCCGCATGCCGAAGTACGTCTGCACCCGGTCCTCGGCGAGTCCCGCGCCGTTCACGCGCACCTCGACCTCGTGGAGGAAGGGATCGTCGAGCGACCAGCGCCGAGCCTCGGGCAGCGGGATGTCGAGGCGCGCGGACCTCGCACCGCGCGGGATCGTATGGGTCACGACCGGTCCACCCGCGCGATTCGTGAACGCGAGGCGCAGCGTCACAGCGCGCGGGGCAGGGTCGTGCAGTCGCACGTCCACGCCGACCCCGGCGAGGTCGGCGCGCGGCGTGAAATGCACGAACTCGAGCGGATCGGTTCCCCGGGCCTCGAGATACACGGTCTGCCAGATGCCCCGCGCTTTGCCGTAGCCCTGTTTGCCCTCGAGCTTGAACGGGTGGGGCGTGTCGTCCACGCGGACGACCAGCCGCTGCGACGCGCCGAGCCGCGGGTGCTTCAGCTCGAACGAAAACGGCGTGTAACCGCCCTGGTGCTCACCGAGCTTCTGGCCGTCGAGCCACGCGGTGGTGCGCCAGTCCGACGCGCCGAACACGACAAACACCCGGCGACCCCGCCATGTCTCGGGCACCGTGATGTCGCGGGCGTACGATCCGATGTCGCCGCTGTCGGGAACGCCGGAGAGCGGTGAGCCCCAGGAGAACGGCACGACGATCTCGCGTTTGCCGCTGTCCTGTTGCCCGAACCAGAATTGCCAGCGGCCGTTCAGGTTGAGCCATTCGGCGCGCTGGAAGTCGGGGCGCGGATGTTCGGGAAGGGCGGGGGCCTGGACGAGCGCGAGGAGTATGCTGAGGCAGGCAGCGCTAGGAGTCATGGTCCTAGATTTAGCACGAAAAAAACAACGGCGCCCTTATGGGGCGCCGTGTCTTTGCTGCGTACCGCGGTGGTTACGAGAGCTTGACGACGTTCTGCGCCGCCGGGCCCTTTTGGCCCTGCACGACTTCGAACTCGACGCGCTCGCCCTCGGCGAGGGACTTGAAGCCCTGCGCCTGGATTGCGGTGTGATGCACGAAGCAGTCCTTCTCGCCGTTCTCGGGCGTGATGAAACCGAACCCCTTCGCGTCGTTGAACCACTTCACGGTACCGGTGATACGTGCCATCTGATGAAACTCCTGTGCTAAAAACTGTTCCCGGCGTCGCGCGTCGTCACCATGCGGTGCGCCGCGACCTGTGATTCCGGCGCCGGTGAGCGAGGCCAAAAGCAAAAGAACCTGAGACGCTGTCCCAGGTCCTCTCTCGGTCTGGCTTGTTCGCTCGGCAGAACGATTGCCGGATGGCCGGGAAAAGTCAAGTCTAGGCTCTCCACCCATGCCGCCGCGCGACGTCGCGGAGCGTCCTCCAGTAGGCCCGTCCGCCGAGACTCGGCGCGGTGGCCGTGACGATCTCCCTCGGGTCGATCGGGCAGAACTTGCCGATGACGTCGGGGACGGTGTAGAGGGGCCCTGGTGTGGGATCCGGCTGGGTGAAGTCCAACTCATCAGCCAGGTTGTTGGCCGTTGCATCGCGCACGGTGAGCGGGTCCAGTCCCCACCGCCACTCGATCATGCGGAGCACGGATGTGTGGTCGTACTGCGCGTGCGACGTCTGCCCGCGGCGCGCGAATGGTGAGATCAGCAGCGTTGGCGTGCGAAAGCCGAGCCGGCCGTCCGCGTTGCCGGCCGCGAGGTCGGCCGGCGGAATGGGCGCCACGGGCGGTGCGACGTGGTCGAAGAATCCACCCCACTCATCGAAGTTGATGACGAGCACTGTCCGGCTCCACGCGGGGCTGCTTGTCACCGCCGCGTAGATGCGGTTCATCATCGCTTCGCCCCTGCGCACATCACCATGCGGATGGTCGTCCGCCCCCGTCCCCGTCAGCTCCTGGAGGAAACTGCCATCGACGAACGCGACGTGCGGGAGCGTCCCTGCCGCGCAGTCAACGAAGAATGCGCTGATGGGACGGCTGATCGGCACATACTTCCGGCCCCACAACCCGAGGAACGGCACATCTGTGAAGTAGTAGCGACCGTCCAGTCCTCGCGCGGCGAGGCGGTCCCAGATCGTGGGGAGCTGCGACAATTGCGGCGTGTTGGCGATCCGATCCGTCTGTGCCGCGTGCTGGTAAATGCGATTGGGGAACGTCGGTCCGAGGATCGCGCAGAAGTACCGGTCAAAGGACGTCCAGTCGGAGACCGCGTGACCGAGGAAACCGAGATCCTCCTGGCGGTAGTAACCGATCGAGAACACGTCATTGACGCGCAGCCAGCCGTCGCACGCTCCGCCGTCGTATTCCACCCGTCCACCGGCGTAGGAGTGATCGGGATCCTTGTAGCCACAGCCCTGGAAGTCGGGCGCGAGCGGAAACGTCGAGTGCGGGACGCCGGCGGTATCGAGGTAAGTCAGCCCCGTCTGCCGTCCGTCTGCATTGGGCAGCCAGCCGAGGAGATGATCGAACGAGCGGTTCTCCATCATGAACACGACCACATGGTCGATCCCGGACGAGGCGGGGTCGGGCAGTGCGACCAATGAGGATGTGATGCGCGGGGCATCAGGGCCGGTGGGCCGGCAGCCGAGCGCGATGGCGCCGGCGGCGCTCGCAGCGTTCGTCAGGAAGGTGCGGCGATTCATGGTTTCCCGCCTTAACCTTTACCGGTTCGCCGTGATGTCGAAAAAGGGGCGGTTCGTCGCCGTCGTCGATGTTATCGTGATGTCACCCCTTGCGCCCACGGTGTACAGTCTGCCTCCCAGGAAGCTGACCGCATCTCTTCGGAACCTGGTTGCGGTCGAGTCGCTGTAGCGCCCGTGCAAGTTGTAGACGCCTATTGGTAGCGTGAGAAACGTGGTCGCTCCCTTGTAGGCCACGGCAGTCGTCAGGGTGTCCACCCGTGTCGTGTCGCCGGTTGCGTATTGGGCATACAAGATCAACGGATTCGCGTTCGCGATCGTGTTGACAAATCGGACATAGGCCACGCCATAATCCGCCGGCGGCGCCACCGGGTCTTCGAGGATGAACGCGTCCACGGTTTTCGTCGTGCCATTGTAGAACCCGCTCAAATAAAACGAGTAATACTTACCGGCTTCGATGGTTGCGTGGAGTGTGTCAATCGGCAGATCCTTGTTGGTAGTGGCGGCAATTCGACCCGTGAGCGCATACGAGCCGGCCGCGATCTGCGAGTATGCGCCACCATTCCCCACGCTGCCGTACGACACGCCCGTCGTGGCCTCGCTCCCCGTGCCGGACTGAACCGCGGTCATCTTGGTGTCATTGGCGTAGAAATTCACGCCGGGAGCACCCACACCGAAGTTGAAGAATTTGATACGGGCGTCCAGCAGCGGCGCGAATGGCAGCTCCTGGACCGGATTCTTGTCGCACGCGGCGAACAACGCTGCCGCGAGCAGCGCGGCGGCAATTCGAAATCCGTCCTTGGACCTAATCATGGTTGAGTAATCCATAGCTGTTGAATGTGATAATCGCTGGCCAAGCCGCCGATTGCGTCGAGGGCGTCACGGTTCCAGACATATTCCGAATTGAACCTCGGCCGGATCCGCTCTACGAGCTCGCCGGTATTGTCCGGGAAAACCGTGATCGGCGGCGCGAATCCGCGGAATACCTCTATCCCGCTGGCGGGGTCGAGGTCCGTGTAATGATAGCGGCGCATGTCCATCCAGATCTCGTTATGGCCCCATCCCCACAGCGCGATGTACTTTTGCGACATGATGTGTGAGAGTGTGATGGTCGTGGGAACGATGTTGGTATCGGCAAGGAACGTCGCTGTCTCCGCCCCGGTGATCTGCGTCGGCGTCTGACCAGCATCCGTGTTCCGCGCGTTCACGAAGGCCATGTGCGAGGAGATCCCGTTGATGTACGCGGAGCGCGCAGTCGCGGCATCGCCGCGCCGCAGTGCGGCTTCGGCCTTGATGAACTGCAGCTCCGAGTAGGTCATCACGGGAATCTTGGAGCGGTCGGCAAAGATATACCGGGACGGCAGGCCCAGCCCGGTGTCCGCCGGGTACCCGAAGAAATTCCTCGGCCGCTGCGCTACCGAGAGCGCGCCGAACGGAGCCGAGGCCGTTGCGTTGACATCGAGACCGCGGTAGGTGGTATTCGCCGAGTCCATCGTCAACATCCGGCTCATCCGCGGGTCGACGGTGCCGAACCGGGTGCCGTTCATCAGACCGACGACGAACTGCGTCTGCCGGTACAGCGTGATATTGTTGCGAGTGCGCCCCCAGAAGTTGCAGTCCTGGAAATCCGTCGTCGTGCACGGGTACGCCAGCAGTGCGTCGTCGCCATTGCTGGTGAATGACGAATCGACCAGGGCGATCACGCGCGCCGGATCGTATGCCGCCTTATTTGAATAGTGGTTGAGATTCAGGGCGAGCATGCCGTACGCCAGCTTCAGCCATTTGGTGCGGTCGCCGCCGTAAATGTGGTCCCCCACGGCCAGAAACCCTCTGTCGACCGCGCCGTCCGTCCGCTTGAGGAGTACGATCGCGCTATCGAGCAGGCGTTGGACCTCCTCATACGCGTACTGCTGGGTGTCGTAATCGAACTTCGTCCGCGTCGGATCGATCGCCTCTTTGACGATGATCTCCCCGTGGAGATCCGTCAGCACCTGCCACCCCCACGCCTTGAGGATCATCCCGACGCCGAGGAGGTCCCAGCGCTGCTCGGCTTGAGCCTTTGTGTTCATGTCGATGAGGTTCTGGCCGAGCGACCAGTACACGTCGCGCCACTGCTGCGCGCCGTTATCACTCCCCGCGTCGTAACCCATTTTCCCCCAGCTTTGTCCGGGGCTGAAGTTCGTCGACGTCGAGTACCACTCCTGGGTGTAGTGCCCGACAAAACGGCCGTCGAACTGCGGTGACGTCACCATCCAGTGCAACATCGGCGGCAGGTAGACATTCGCCGACACCGATTGCGGGCCGTTGGGATTGGTGTTGACATCGAGGAAGTCGCTGCATCCGGCCGTCAGCACCAGTATGCCAAGCAGCAACGTCGTATGGGTGGTCTTCATGGTCAGAACCCCACGCTGATGCCGAAGTTGACCCCGCGCGGCATGGGGAAATTGCCGAAATCGATGCCCACGGCACCGGAGCCGCCCACCGCGGCCGTGTTCCCGTTGACGATGGGATCCAGGCCTGTGTAGTTCGTGATAATGAACAAGTCCGTGCCGGTCAGGAAGACGCTCGCAGTGCGCGCCTTCAGAAATGTTCCCGGAATCTCGTAGCGCACCGTGATATCTCTGAGCCGCAGCCAATTGATGTCCTTCTCGATGAACAGCTCTTCACTCATGTTCGTGTAGTATTGTGTTTGGACGCTGGGAACGAAGACGATGTTGTTCGGCGTCGGGTTCGCGCTGTTCTCCTTGCCGTCGCGCAACACACCGTCGATCACCCGCGGTTGATCGCGGTCCAGCGTTTCCGTGCTGAGACCCCGCGTGGTGAGATAGTGCTCGGTCGCGTTGAAAATGTCGCCGCCCTTACGGATATCGAGCAGAAAATCCAGCGATAGTCGCTTATAGCGGAAGGTATTGCCGACGCCGATCGTGAAGTCGGGCTGGCGATCGTATCCGCCGTCGACGAAGTTCGCCGACACGGCGCTGGAGCGGATGGGCAGACCTGTCGCCGGATCGATCAACAGCTGACCTCGATTATTCCGCAGGTAAAAGAAGCCGGTCAATGACATGGTGGACAGACCGACCTGCGTGCCGTTGCGCACGTTGCCGTAGAGCCACGTGTCCGACACATACGATTCCGGGATGCCGTTGGGCAGATGCGTCACGATGGCGCCCGCGCTATTCCAGTTCAGCGTCATGTCCCACGAGAACGACGGTCGCGAGACGGGTGTCCCGCGAACGGTCAGCTCGAGACCGCGGCTCCGCGTTGCGGCGCCGTTCAGGTTGAACAAGATGAACCCAGTCGCATACGGGCCCCGGATGTCGTTGACGATTTGATCCTTGGTGACGGCGCGGTACGCGGTCGCATCCAAACCGAGGCGTCCGTTGAAGAACGAGAGCTCCACCCCTCCCTCAACCGAGCGCTTGAACTCCGGCTTCAGCTTGAGGTTCGGCCCCCAGAAGCCATAGCCGTAGCCGCCGTAAGACGTCGTTTTGGACTCCAGTGCCGGGCTATACGCGTAGGGGCGCGCATCCTTCCCGACCGCGGCATAGCCGATCCGCAACTTGCCCGTCACGAACCGCCGCACGCTCGGGAAGGCGTCCGAGAAAACGAAGCTGCTGGAAATGGACGGATAGAAGAACGAATTGCGAGGGCGCGGGATCGTGGACGTCCA
>Ga0209056_10000992_pt1 | contig 31404 bp, 32 predicted proteins | sample GraSoiAngelo_114_FD_185876 | JGI IMG/M metagenome (GOLD analysis project Ga0209056, IMG submission 185876) | Grasslands soil microbial communities from the Angelo Coastal Reserve, California, USA - 14_0903_13_40cm (SPAdes) (version 2) | ecosystem: Environmental > Terrestrial > Soil > Grasslands... | reverse complement strand
CGCTGCTGAAACAATAAATAACCACACGACAACACTAACCAAGTGTCCTCTTTCTACTCGCCCCGGTTTGGCCGGGCAAGAATGTTGACCCGATTTCTAAGTCATCTTAGGATATCGTGGATGAAAGCTCTGGCCCAACGGACATGTCCCTTGGGACTAGATGAAGTGGATCTTGAGACCTAGGACAGAACTCTAGGCGAGAATGAGAGAGGACCCATCTGCCTCTCCTGAACCAAGAAATGCGGACCCTCAAATAACCCCTGAGATGGCGCTTCGAAACGGACCAACGATCCCCTTGGACAGAAGATGGCTCGTCCTCTCGTCAGTTCTAACATCTCGAGTCATCTACACCATCAACTGGTTCAACATATCCCCAGCGCTATTCCTAATCGGCAAAGAGTTCAGTGTCGACCTCCCATCTCTAGGCATTCTAACAGCTTCGTTCCTAGCAGGCGCTGGAATATTTCAGATTCCCGCTGGAATCGCTTCCGCTCGCTGGGGTCCGAAGAGCACCTCTCAACTCGGAATGCTAGTTCTCTCACTGTCAGGCATAGGCGAGGGATTATCCCCCAACTTTCCGGTCTTGATCATTTCCCGATTCTTGCTAGGGGTGGGAGCCGCGCTGTTCTTCGCACCCGCTATCGGTATTCTGACGCCCCTCTTCAAACCCGAGGAAGAGGGTTTGGTGCTCGGCCTCTACAACAGCTGTTTCAACATAGGAGGTGGTTTAGGCCTGTTCGTCTGGGTGATCGTTATCGACGCTCTCAATTGGCACGTAGGGCTGATAGTCGGCGGAGTCCTCGGATTGATCTCCGTCGCAATCGGCCAAATCGTGATCCCGCACGATAGCGCCGAAAGAATAGCGAGGAAGCCGATGCGGAGAGCTTTCGAGAGTCGTAACATTTGGATTATCGCATTTGGCGTTCTTGGACTCTGGGGCGGAATCTTCACTGCATCCCAGTTCCTCGAAGGATACCTCAACAGGACGCTGTCATTTCCAGCCGAGATCGCTGGATTGCTGACGTCTCTAATCATGTTCGCTAGCATCTTCGGAGGTCCAGTTGGAGGCTATCTCTCAGACCGGTTTAGGCAGCGAAAAATCTTCATTCTCGTTCCTGGGCTTCTTGCCTCGATAGGAATAGCCCTATTTGGAGCCTCACCCGCAAGCGGATTATGGTTCTTGATTCCCGCAGTGGGCTTCCTCGACGCGATGGTCTTCTCAACAATGTACGCTAGCGCATCTCAATATCCTGAGGTAGGACACGAGTATGCGCCCCTTGGAATTAGCATTATCAACTCCGTCCAGATTCTGGGAAGCTTCTTTGTCCCGATCGGCTTCACTTTTTTCGCTAGTGCCTACAACAATTTCTCCGCAGGCTGGTTCTTCATGGGCGGGTTCGCAGTTGCAATGATGCTAATGATTTTTCTTCTTCAAGAACCGTTCAAGGCGGGTTCCGCGTAATCAAGCTAGTTTGTACAGCTCATCTTGGGAAACGGCTCTCAGAGCCTGTCTCCTCCCCCGTCTCACAAGGACTTTGCCCTTAGCTCGAGACGTCAGTTTTCCAACTTCGGTTAGTCTGAAGGGAAAGTTCAGCAGGGCTCTCTGAACTGCCCAGTGCTTAGACGCTCCGACTGCTAACAGAAGCGTGCCAGAACTCATCAGCTTCAACGGGTCGAGCCCTAAGGTCAGACAGATGACTTGTGTTGCAGGAGCTACTGGAATCTTCTCCGCCCAAACCTCTATGCCGAGATTAGAGGCTTCGGCCATCTCCCACAAACCGTTCAAGACCCCTCCTTCGGTAGGGTCGTGCAAGGCATGGACTATCTTTAGCTTGGCTGTCAAAAGCGCCTCCTCGACAACACTAATCTGTTCCTGGTAGGCTTTCGCCAGTTTCAACAGTGCCTCGGGTACCCCTTTCTTCCTTAGGAGTGTCGATCTGTCTCGTGCCAGAATCGCGGTTCCCTCCAGCCCTGCCGTCTTAGTTAGAAGAACTCGGTCTCCTGGTCGTCCATTTTCTGCACTCAAGACTCGGCCCCGTGTCTCTCCGACCATGAAGCCCGAAATTATCGGTCGGTCTATTCCCGGAGTTGCTTCGGTGTGTCCTCCTATTACAGTGATTCCAAGTCTCTTCGCAGTTTCGTGAATCTCTCTCGCGATCTCTCTCAGAGAGTTCTCTCTACTTCCGACTGGAAGTAGAATCGTGCACAGATACCACTTTGGCCGAGCTCCTGTTGTTGCAATATCGTTTGCATTAATCTCCACTGAATGTTGTCCGATATGGCTGTGTGTACCAGTAATCGGATCTGCAGTGAAAACCAGAACTACACCGTTTTGTTTGACTAAGGCCGAGTCGCGACCGATTCCAGGACCAACAAGCACTCTCTTGTCTCTTTTTCCCAAATTAGTGTAGACGGAGCGCAGCAGAGTTTCCGGTGGGATTTTTCCCGCTGCAAATCTCGTTCGCCTTCCTAATGCCATTATCCAGATGAATCCTGCCGAAGACTTCTAGATCGAAGAACTCAAGGCCTTGCTAAATCTCTTGGTCCAACCAGAGGGACCGCGTAGATCAAAAGACACTTCGCCATCCGATTCTCTTTAATCCCCGTACTAGGCCTGAGTGTCCTCCTCAATTCTTCGAGAGGCTAGAAGGACCGCTGCCAGAATGATCAGCGCACCAGCCAGATACCGTGCGGCAGTGAGAATGACCCCCAAGAAGACGAACGTAGCGCTGCTACCACCATCGGTTCGGAGGAAGAAGCTAGCCCAATCTCGTTGGCCGAGAGCCTGTCGCAAACCCGCTAAAAAGAGGCCATAAACCAGAATGGTTCCGAAGACAATCACGAAAATAACAAGATTCCATTCTCTGCTCCCTTTCCTGTTCCGACAAGAAGAGCTGCGGGTATTGCAATTCCAAGGGCACATGGACATGCAATGATAACGACAGAGACGAACGAAAGGAGTGAGAACGCGAGTCCAATTCTCGCGACAAAGTACCAGAACAAGAACGATGCTGTCGCGATTAGTATTATCGCAGGAACGAAGTATGCAGAGACCTCGTCGGCTAAACGCTGAAGGGCGGCCTTTCCAATCTGAGCTTCTTCAACCAGCTTGGCTATCTGCGACAGAACTGTGTCTTGCCCAATTTTCGTTGCCTGGATCTTCAGGAGACCCGTCTTGTTGATCGTTGCACCGATCACCTCGTCGCCAATCTGTTTGTCTTTCGGCAGACTCTCTCCGGTGACCATCGACTCGTCAACCGCAGAGAACCCCTCAACCACTTTACCATCAACTGGGACCCTTTCCCCTGGACGAACTATCAGAACGTCACCAGCCTCGACCTTTTCTACCTGCATGTTGGTCTCGACAAGATCTCGTATCACATGGGCCATTGTAGGCTGTAGGCTCAACAGTTTGTGAACCGCCTCCGACGCCTTACCCTTCGTGATGTATTCGAGAAGATTACCTGTCTGGATCAGAGTGATTATGATAGCCGAAGTCTCGAAGTAGGTCTCGCTGCCGGGAAAGAATCCGGGAATGAAGGTAACGATGGAACTGTAAATCCATGCTGCTGAGGTTCCAATCCCTATCAATAAGTCCATGTTGCCGATTCTTGAACTTAACGCGTCGTAGCTTCCACGATAGAACCTGAATCCGACGACGAACTGAACTGGAAGTGAAAGGAAGAACATCGCTAGGTTGTTCACAGCTCTATCAGAAATTATCGGAAGGTAGGTGAGAGCCGCGATCGGAACAGTGAGCAATGCTCCCAAAACTACTAGCCGCCTTAGGCGGGCAATGGCCTTGTCTGGCGCTTGAAACTCAACTAGACAAGTTTCACTGCAAAAGTAGTAAGTGGTCCGGTAGCGAGTGGTCTGGAGGGCATGTTCTCACTCTTCCACATACATGCCGCAAACAGGATCCTTGGCCATGCTCTCACAGGCACTGTAGCTGCTCTAAACTGTTGGGCTTTACAAGTGTAAAGCAAGATTGGCCCTCAGGGTAGCAAAGGGCTAGATGCGTTCTGCGGCCTCGACAGTAAGTTCGAGTTCCTTCAGTTTGGGCTCATACTTCTCTCGAAACTTTGCGAGGCACATCGGGCAGCAGAAGAATCTCTGGTGTCCTGCGACTTTTAGGATGAAGGGTTTTGTTGGAATTGGTCCGTTGCAGGTTTCGCATTTGAGATGGACCCCCATCCCAGGTCTGACGATAACTGCTTGATCATCTTTGAAAATCCTAACGATCATTTGGCTTGAGTTCTGCTCAACCCCAAACTCCCGGTCGAGGGTCTCGGTGAACTGCTGTAGCTCTTCTAGACTGTCGACGTTGATTCGGATGGTGAGATTGTTCTCTCCTGTCGTGAGATATATTCCACGGACCTCTAGACGCTTTTCGAGGTTGCGTGCAATTTCTTCGATCTCCGCTGGGTTGACCCTCAAGTACAACTGGAAGACCAAGCCAAGCTGAAACTTCGAAGGGTTGAAAATAGGGGATACCCCGAGGATAAGACCCTCATCCATCATACGCTTGATTCTGGTTTGCACCGTTGGGGTCGTTATTCCCGCGCGGCGTGCAACTTCACGAAAGGATCGACGCCCATCCTCAACGAGGATTCCTAGAATTCTAGCGTCTACATCATCGAGTTCGGGCATTCAGAGACGCAATAGTAGAGCCCAGCAATGTATCTAAACATTCGCGAATATTCCCACTAATCCACCTCCCTGCGATTACATCAAATGATTTGACAGCAACGCCGATGAGGGAGTTCCTCGTTCCATGAGGCCGACGGATTCGCTATTTGTTTGGTCCTTTGATCCATCCTCGAATCCCCAATGCGCTTTCTTTCTTCTGAATTAGCCTCATTCTTACGAGCAGCGAAATGAACTGAGGGTCTGTACGTAGAGAATCGAACCTTGGTTCAACTTTGGCCCAAGCGAGCCAGCTTGATCGTTCTTGGAAGGCTCTCCCTAGCCATGTGAAGGCCTGGTCTTTATCTCCGAGGCCGATGTGGATCATGGCGATCCAGTATGATGGCACGTACTGTCTCTTTGACCGGTCCATCAGTTTTTCAAGAATTTTCTTCGCCTCATCTTTGTTCCCAGCTGTCCCGTTTGCGTGGCCGAGCATGGCGAGTGATATGGTGCTTCCTCTCGACAAGGCTACGGCTTGACCTAGTTCGGCTATTGCTTCCCTGTACATTCTCTTTTGGAGGTACGGTCTTCCGAACCATAGGCGTGCTTGGATGAAGTTGGGGTCAAGCTTGATCGTGTTCCGGTACTGCTCAATCGCCCGGTCGTATTGTCGGCTGAGGTATAGAACGTGTCCGATTCCCGTGTTTATCGAGAGCGATAGCGGGTCGAGTGCGCCGGCGTAGCTCATTTCAGATAGGGCTTCGTCGAAGCGTCCTTGAGATTTCAGAAAGTCGGCGTAGAATTGGTGTGCTGGAGCGTAGCTAGGATTGAGTTCTATCGCCCGTTTGAATTCTTTCTCGGCTCCTCCCCAGTCCCAATCGTACTGGAACCTAACAACTCCCAGGGATGTGTGTGCTTCGGCGAGCCTGTTGTCGATTTCAAGCGCTTTCTCAGCAGCGGTTCTGGCTTTCGGGAAGGCCTCTTTCGGCGGCAAGAACTCAAGCAGTGCAAGAACGGCGCGCGAATCGGCCACTCCGGTGTAGGCTAGAGCATATTGAGGATCTTTCTCCAGCGCCTTGTCGAATCGCTCAATCGCTTTCTTCAGACTTTCCTCTGTCCTGTTGTTTAGGAAGTGGCGACCTTCCAGATAGAGACTGTAGGCTTCTTTGTTGTCTGTTGCTCTCTTGTCGAGGTTGAGTCTCTCGCTTTTCTTAATCTGGACTTCAAGCTCGTCTGCTACCTTCTGAGCGATCTCGCTCTGAACCGCCCAGATATCTTCCAAGTCCCTGTCATATTTCGCCGACCATAGTTGTTCTTCTGTTTCCGGGTCTGCTAGTTGGATTGTGATTCTGATCTTGTTTCCCGCTTTTCGTACGCTTCCTTCGAGGATGGCGGAGACGTTGAGTTCTTTGCTGATCACTCCGATGGGTTTCTTGGATTCCTTGTATCTCATCACTGAGGTTCGGGCGATGACTCTTAGGCCTGCGATCTTCGATAGCGCGGAGATTAATTCCTCGGTCATTCCGTCCGAGAAGATCTCATCCTTTGCGTCGGAGCTCAAGTTGGCTAGTGGTAGTACCGCTATACGCCGATTGCCGGCTGGCAGTTGCAATTCCGTTGTTGTCACCGCTGTTCTGTCCGGTTGTGTCGAGAACCGGGTTTGTTCTATGTTGAGATTAAGCTTGGTGATCCATCGTGAGAGAGCCAGGATCAACGGCTGAGGGTTCGACAGGGAACATTCGCTGGGAGGAGTAGATCATGATTCTTGCGAGGAATCGCCCATTTTCAGCCCTGATCTCGAGTCTGGGACACCCCTCACATCTTGCCCACAATTCGTTCGGGAATCGTTCTAGATTTCCCGTCTTTTTGCCTTTTCATCTAAGCTCGGACCCTGCCCTAAATCGCGGGACTCGCCCATTATCGATGCCAGACAGGAAATCATTTCTAGAAAATAGGGTCGTAGCAACCGAACCTCGCGTCGCGTGAGCGGAGTCCCTCGGACCCGTGCGAAAGTAAGAATAGTGTTCTTGCGCAAAAAATGATAGAGTTCGACTAGTCTTCATCGCGGGACAATTTTTTCTTGTAGCCCTCAATCGGCTTGTCACCTGGTTTCTCTTTCGTCTCTTCGATCGGTGAGACGAGCGGCGTGGTTGTTTCCGAGGATTTCAGGTCCACAGCCGGAACCTCGCGCTTGTCGATGATGATCGGCGCAGTCGCCTGTTTCGGCTCCGAGACAGCAGCAGGCTGTTCTTTGATCGATGGCTTACTTGGAAAAGTTGGACGAACGATAGGACGAGGCGCCTGCCTTCCTAGCGAGGGAGGCTTCTGAGTCATCGGGCCAACAATCACGCTCGGAGGGGTCATTCTCGGCGCTGGAACTGGAATGTAAGGCTGCTTCAATCCCTGATCAGGAACAACGCGAGCGGTCTTCTTCGAACCCGCAGGAGTCAGAACCCCCGTAGACTCTCCAACGTACTTGGGACTGTCCTCCCAGCCAGAAGAGGAAGAGACAACCATTGGTCTCTCCGAGAACTTGTCATCAGCATCCTGACTTGACACTGGTGGTTTTTCCGATATGACCAGAGGTGGACTCGGTGAGGAAGGCATCGGAGGCCTCGCCTCTATTCTCGGTGGCGGAATGCCTGTTTCACTCTGGAAGGGCGCTTCCGAGACATTCCTGCCCCGGATCTTCGGCGCAGGCGGACCTGCCTCTAGCGGTGTCCTGAACGCTTTCTCCCATGACCCAGGATTCGGCTCTCCGGGCGGTGAAGCCATCGCAGCTGCGAAGCTGGGCGACGGAAGGCCTGGAACAGAGACGCTCGATGTAGAGGGTGTTCTGAGGGAAGGGATCTTTTCCACTCTAAGCTCTGCAACCTGTGCCTCAAGAATCAGGTTTCGTTTCATCAGGTTCTCCAGCATCTGCAAAGCCCTCTCTAACCGGATACCCGGTCGAAGGCCACGGTGGAACTTGAAAGCCAATGTGATCGCGAACGACGCGATAATTACCATGACCGCAATATCAACAGTGGTAAAAGCGAGCTGTGGGAACTTTGTCAGTTGCTCGCCGAGCCCCGCGCTTACCGAGGGATTGTTGGCGTATACGAGGAAGATCCAGTAGGAAAGCCAACCGACCAGTGCGGTTTCGATTGCCACGAGCTTGATGAGTAACCTTCTCATCTAGACACATCCCACGCTCGAGACGATGAGGTTACTCGTGTGATCGAACAGCCTAATCCTTGCTGTAACCCGCTGATACCCTGCAAGGTCTCTAAGTCCTCTCTCCGACTCCCCGATCCTTCTTCAACGTCTTCAATATCGTATCAAGCGCAGTATCCCAATCCATTTCCCCACCAGGAGAACCCTGCTCACCGGCCTTGTCCTCCGGCTCCCGTGGACTTTCTGGAGCGCGTGTTTGAGACGGGCGAGGCGGAGACCCAAAGAGATCCTTCTCCTGCGAACCACCACCAACATCCCCCTTCTCAGCAGGCCTCGACGGACTCCAAGGCTGAGGCAAAGGCCCACCAGGAGACTGCACAGGTCGACCCTGCGAAGGCGGCCCAGAAGGACGAGGCTGATCCGACCGGAAAGGCGGAGCGACCCCCAACGGACCAGGCTGTCCAGGTCGACCAGGAGGATAACCCAGAGGCCGAGGACCCTGGCTAGGAGGAAACGGTGGACGTTGTCCCGCAGGTCCTGGAACGGGAGCAGAACCGGGCCTAGGCGGGCCTCCTTGAGGAGGAGGTCGAGGCCCAACACCCTGACCCGGTGGAAGAGCCCACTTCTGAGGCGCCGCGAGCCCTGGCTTCGGAACAGGATCAGTCCATTGGCCTCCCCGTTGATCGGGAGGAACCCACTTCGAGACCGGAAACGGAGTCTGAGAAGCCTGCGGAGGCTTCGGAACCTGACCAACAGGACCGCCAAAACCTGGGGAATCAGACCCGGGCTTCTGGTCAACAGGGCCTGGCCTAGGAAAGACCGTTCCCATATCCGGCCGCCGCTCGACAGGTTGATCTGGTTCAGGCTTCCACTGGGATGGAAAACTCATCCGCGATGGCTCCGTGGGAATCCTGTTAATCGGAGCACCACCCTCCCCACGAGCAGGCGCTGATGGCAGAGGAACAGATGGCAAAGGCCTAGCTGTTGGCTCCGGCCTGTACTGGTCCCTCAGCGTCGAGTTCAATATTGAAGTCGAAGGCTGAGTAATCCGGTCGAGACTCTGAGACATAGAAGTCGAGGAAGCAGCCGTCTTGGAGGATGCGCCCATCGAGGACGGAACAGCGCCTCTTGACCCACTCCCTGCCGACGGTGTGCTCTTAGGCAAAGGCGGCACCGCATAAGCCGTATGTCGGGAAACCTGACCTGGAGGAGGCCCAGTTGGCATGATCTTGCCTTGAGACGCGAGGCTTCCGGGGGTCTGCATCGGTCCACTCGACTTGAACAGTTTCGCCTTCTCAAGCCTTCCAGTCTCATCTCCTCCGCGTCTCCTCTTCAAGAGAAGGTATCCGAGGCTAGAACCGCCCCCGAGGCCTGCTGTGAGAACTATGAACGGATAGACTGGTCCGAGAGTAGCGTCAACGTAGGAGTGGAAGTATACATCGTAGAAGTACTGGTTCACAAGCCAGAGGCTCAAGATCACGTTCACCGCGAACGATGCGATCGTGGTTATGCCTAGTTTCCTCATCAATAATCATCCTCGACCTTCTTCACCCTCGTTGACCTCAAACCAGTCCCAACGGTGGAGACCAGTCTCATGAAGCCGTAAGCCGACGCGGCCATTAGAACACCGACCAGGAATACTGGATTGAACGAGCCAAAGTATTGCTGCTCGTAGACATTGTAAAAGTACTCCACAATCAGCCAAGTACCGAAGAAGAGCACGATGCAGTACTCGAGCAGAGAGGTCAGGAGAGCAGTCTCGTAGACCCCCACTCCTGTAGACTCCTCGCTAGGCCAACCCAACAAATTTTCTATGTACCTCCTGCTATTGCTCTTCCTGGGTTGGGCCTCCTCTCCCTCAACCCCCAATAATCCTCAACGCAACAGCACAACCAACAGGACTCACATTAAGCGTGTTGTAACCTGCGGAACCAGAAACCAAGTACATTAGACCCTCCGATCCGGATTAGGTTCGGAACAATCTCAGCTCTAAATCAGACCTGTCCCAAATTGCAGTTTAAATAAGCTCGAAACAGATTCCAAGATCATCCGAATCAAGTGAGACTCTAGTGACTCAGGAAGCCGTCCGGAAATACGAAGTTGTAGAAGACCTACCGGGCGTCGGACCATCCACATCCGAGAAACTGAAAGAACTTGGCTTTCATACAATCGAGAGCTTAGCAACAGCTACGGTGAGAGAACTCGTGCCCGCTGGAATAGGGGAGAAACAGGCTGCAAAAATCATCGCAGAAGCCAGAGACAGCATCTCACTCTCGTTCGTCAGAGCCGACGAACTCATGAAGATGAAAGCCAACGTGCGCCGCCTCACAACCGGAAGCAAAGCGGTCGATGGATTGATCGGCGGTGGACTCGAGTCGCAGACTATCACAGAATTCTACGGAGAATATGGCGTGGGCAAGTCCATCCTCTGCCACCAGCTAGCGATCAACGTCCAACTACCGGTTGACAAAGGCGGCCTGGATGGAGGAGCACTATACCTTGACACAGAACAAACGTTCCGTCCAGAATGGATCGTGCGAATGGCAAAGACAGCAGGACTGGAGCCTACTGACGTAGCGCAGAGGATCATCTACTCAGAAGCTTACAACTCCGACCACCAGATACTTCTCCTAGAGAAAGCAGACCAGATCATCAAGGACAACAACATCCGCCTGATCATCATCGACTCGCTAACATCACACTTCAGAAGCGAATACATCGGCAGAGAAATGCTCGCGGAGAGACAACAGCGCCTCAACAACCACATGCACCGTCTAATCCGTCTCGCACGAGGGTTCAACGCTGTCGCCGTAGTCACCAACCAGGTCATGGCGAAACCCGACCAGTTCTTCGCCAACTCCGTAGACGCTGTAGGCGGACACATCGTAGCTCACACAAGCCACACACGAGTATTCCTCCGCCGAGCAGCCACCGGCCCCATACGGATAGCACGACTTGTCTCAAGCCCATACTTGCCCGAAGGCGAAAGAATCTTCAAAGTCACAGAAGGAGGAATAATCGATGTCTCAGAAGAAGACGAAGTCAAAAGACGCCGATAATCGAGGACCGAAAATGATTCCGCAAATCCCAGTGAACAAGTTTCTCGAACATGTAGAAGCCAGAGCCTGGACCGACGCAGAAAAAGAACTTGACGTAATACGGCAGAAATCGGACAACTCTCAATGGTCGAGAGGATACGTCAAAGCCCTTGAAGGATTGATGCTCACATACCGCAACAACGATGACAAGTACATCTTCCTACCAAAAATCCTAGCCAACAGAACAGAAGACGCGATCAGCAATCTCAAGAAAGAATTCTCTGAATTCGCGACCAACGAGCTGCACGGTGAATACGATCGAGGATACTTCAAAGCTCTCGATGACTACTTCACATTGCTAGCCAACATGAAAAACCAGCGAACCCCGGCCGACGCCACTACACCCCAGCAGGCGACTCTTGACCAATCGACAGCTAGTAGGGACCAGGGTGAATGATCGTGTTCAGCAGAATCGTCGTAAACAGGAACCAGATGATATAGCTGCCAATGCCCAGTGTAATGGGCTTGTTTGGCCCCTTCAACTCAACCGGGCCGTAACGGAAAACGTACTTGACGAGGAAAACAGAGATCGCGTAGATTCCAACCCCCATACTAATCGCCGAGGCAGTCCCCTCCAAAACAGTTGGTCCACCAAGACCCAACGCGTTATACAACACTCCCGCCAAGACGGCAAACCCAAGACGCGTCCAGTATACCAACGTAAGCGGCGAGATCGAGCGGGTTTTCTGAGGCTCCGAAGGCTCAAGAGTCAGATTTGACCCAGGACTCGCAGCCAATAACGATCGCGCACAGCTCAACCGCGCCGCAGATAATGTTTGCTAGCTCCACCACTGAATGAAGATTTTATAGAAGGCGAAGGAAGGCCCATTTTGCATTGTCGGTTCATGAATCAGAGCCAGACATTCTTGTTCGTGACATAATGTCACGACCCCCGATCACGGCGAAGGAGAACGACACTGTCGCCGGAGTGTCGAAGCTTATGGGCAAGCATGACATCGGCTGCGTAATCATCGTCGACAAGTCCGGAAACCCGGCCGGAATAATCACGGAGAGAGACATTGTACAGAGAGTGGCTGCAAGAAACGTTCTTCCTTCCGAACTCAAGGCTGGTCAGACAATGTCAAAGCCAGTGGCAACCATCAGCCCAAGAACCAGCGTTAACGAAGCCGCAAAAGCTATGAATCACAGAAAGATTCGGCGACTCGCAGTAATGGATGAAGGAAAACTCGTCGGAATCGTGACCATGAAGGACATCCTGCAAGTAACCCCGGCCATAATAGACCTAGCCTCTGAAAAGAGTCGAGCTGGACTGGAGACCCCGCGGGCACGGCCTACACTTGGAGGATACTGCGATGAATGTGAAACATGGTCAGACAACCTTGTCCAGAAAGACGGCATATTCCTGTGCTCAGATTGCTCTAGGGACCTTGAACAACCTGAAGAGCCCTGAGGGCGAAAGCACTCCAGGGCTGCCCAGCCTAATAGTTCGAGACGCTCACATATGGACCAAGAACGCCACCACCAGAGGCTCAATCCTCGTTGAGCGCGGCAGGATCCAGAAGATAGCGCGAAGGATCATAGAACGAGCTGACGAAGAGATTCTAGCCCGACGGCTAATAGTACTGCCTGGCCTGATTGACGGTCATGTCCACCTGCGCGACATGAAGCTGTCTTACAAAGAAGACTTCACAACCGGAACAACAGCTGCTGCAGCAGGCGGATTCACTTCAGTCATAGACATGCCGAATTCTCTTCCCCCAACCGACTCAGCCGAGCGTCTCGTAGAGAGAACAAAGCGAGCTTCGGGAAAAATTCTAGTTAATGTAGGATTCCACGCAGCTGCGCTCGACGACTACGATAAAGTGAGGGCTGTGAAAGCAGCTGGAGCTTTCTCGATGAAACTCTACCTTCCCAGTCCTATCGCTCCCTTGGACGTCAACGATGACAAAGTGGTGGTTCGGGTCTTGAGCGCCGCGAAACGAACTCCTCTTCTCCTCACTGTACATGCGGAGGACCAGACCAAACTTCCAAGGACTAGAGAGATCGAGACGTTCGCAGAACTTGTCCGGCTGCGTCGCGGAAATGCAGAAACGAGTGCTGTGAGACGGATCCTAAGATTACAGAGACGGATTGGCTGTCGCGTTCATTTCTGTCACGTTAGTCTTAGGTCTACCTTGTCTGCAATTTCGAGTCGACCTTCAAGCTGTTTGTCTTCTGAGGTCACGCCTCATCACACTCTACTCTCTGAGGATCATGTGAGAAGGCTAGGCTGGAAGGCATGGATGGTGCCACCCCTAAGATCCCCCAAGGACACGCGCAAATTGTTTCGAGCGATGAAGATGGGCATTCCAACGATCATGGCTACTGATCACGCACCACATACTATCAAAGAAAAGGCGCGACCGCCTCGAAAGAGCTCTCCCGGGATACCAGGCCTCGAGACCGCTTTGCCTTTGATGCTGACCATGGTCAATAAGGGAAGGCTGTCCCTTGGACGATTAGTCTCGCTCCTCTCGACCAATCCCGCGAAGGTCTTCGATCTTAGGTTGAAAGGGAGACTTGAGCATGGAGCCGATGGCGACCTGGTTTTGGTCGATCCGAAAAAAAGAGGAAGGATTGATCCTGCGAGTTTCTTTTCGAAGGCTCACTACTCTCCTTTCGAGGGCTGGAAGACGGAAGGTGCAGTTCACACCACCGTCGTGAATGGGTTGATCGTCTACCGCGAGGGAGAGATCTTAGGAAAGCCTGGCGATGGAAAGGTTCTGAAAAGCGGAGGACACGGATGAGATTTCTTGTTGACGGAATGCTCGGCGGACTAGCCAGGTGGTTGCGAATACTAGGATATGAGGTAAGATACGATGCGGGCGCGAAGGACAACGACCTTCTAACAATCGCCGGTGAGGAGAACATGGTCCTACTGACGAGAGACGAAGAACTGTGCCAACGAGCTGTAGCGAATAAGATAGCGTCCGCTCTCGTGGTGGGTGAAACTGAGGAAGAGAGATTGGCTCAGATGGCGAACTCTTTCGGTGTACGCTTGGACACTAACATGGCAGAGACGAGATGTCCAGAATGCGGAGCCAGCCTAATCGAAAAATCAAAGAGTGACATAGCCGACGAGGTTCCAGAGGAGAGCCTCAAAACATACGACCAATTTTGGAAATGCAGCAACCAGAGTTGCGAAAAGGTGTATTGGGTCGGAAGCCATTGGAAACACATACGGCAAACCCTCGAAGAGGCAGCGAAGCTAGCGAGATTGGAACAATGATGAGCGTGTTGTCGACGGAAGACGGGAAGAAACTTCTGGGGATTGCACGGCAAGCAATCGCCGATCATCTCGAAGGAAGAAGCATCGACCTAACCTCCAATGAAGGTTTAGAGGCAAGCGTCCCGAGAGGAGTGTTCGTTACACTATTTGACGAAGTGCTGGGCCGAGGGCTACGAGGGTGCATTGGCAACCCGTTCCCGAAGGCATCTTTGCTCACCGAGACGGTGCATTGTGCGATCGAGGCAGCCACAAGGGATCCGAGATTTGACCCCCTACGACTTGACGAGTTCAAGCAGAGGATTACGGTGGAGGTAACGGTGCTTTCGCCACTTGAACATATCATAGTCAAGAATCCCCTGGATTTGCCCTTGAACGTAGAGGTTGGACGGGACGGTTTGTTAATAGAAGGTGCTGGAACAAGGGGGCTACTCTTGCCCCAAGTCGCGGTAGACGAGGGTTTCGATGCAGAAGAGTTTCTCAACCAGTGTTGTTTGAAGGCCGGGCTATTGCCAGATGCCTGGATGACTCATGGTGTGAGGGTTGCTCGATTCCAAGGGCAGATCTTTTCAGAGGAAGCACCAGGAGGGCGAGTGTTCGAACGGAAGCTAGGAGTAGCAGGACATAGGGGTTGAGATTGTACATTGGACCTTGCGGGCTGGGCCTCGGCCATATCACTCGGTGCGATGCGATTGCCCGCGAGTTCTCGAACGAAGGTGCGGACGTATTGTTCTCATCCTATCTTGACGCCTTGGAGTATCTGAAGCGCGCCGGTTTCACCTACTTCAGCGCGATTCCCTTGTCTTTTCGAACCAGGGAGGACGGGACAATTGATCCAAAGATGACGATGACCCAGAACGGTGTAACTGTCGGATTGTGGGGTTTCATACGCCAGCTGATAGGAGAAGTGAGGCAGATCTCAATGTTCAAGCCTCATGTTGTGATATCTGACACTAGAATCTCCACTCTCATAGCCGCTTTCATTCTGAGAAAACCTAGAATTCTGATCCTCAATCAATACTCTGTGCAGATGCCCAAGGATAACAGAAAGCACAGGTTCGCTGATAGACCAGCGCTTTTCGCAGGAAAGATCATCTGGAAATACATTTCCGCAATGCTGGAGCTAGCGTGGGGCGTAAGCGATCTGATCATCGTCCCGGACCTCAAAGCCCCGTACACCATCTCCAGATACAATCTGGCGATCCCGCCCGGAATCAGGAGAAAGGTCCGGCTGGTCGGGCCCTTAACGCCACCCAAGCTCAAGCCTCCGAGCATCGCAAGAAGTGTTGGCGGATCTATGCCTCTGGTCTTTGCGTGCGTTAGTGGACCCGCGACCGACCGGAAATATCTTGTGAACAAGTTGACAGAAATCCTCAAGAGGTTCCCAGGTGATTACGAGCTGATTCTGAGTTGCGGCGATCCGAATGGATCGTTTGGCGGAAAGAGAATTGAAAAGCTTGTTGTTCACGAGTGGATGACGGAGCAGTCCTACTGGAGGACTTTCGAGCGGGCGGATGTCATTGTGTCACGGGCAGGCCATGAGACGATTATGAAAGCAGTGTCCGAAGGGAAGCCTCTGGTGCTGATTCCCCCACCGAATCACACGGAACAGGCGAACAATGCGAAGCGGGCGGAGGAATTAGGTGTAGCAGTTGTACTAGACCAATCTAGACTCGATGCTGCAGAGCTGGCTGGAGCGATCTCGAGAACTCTGAGGGATAACAGAGAGAATGCAGTGAGACTGAGCGAGACGTTGGGTTCGGAAAGTGGTATTCGGGCAGTGGTTGGAGCCGTTTCCCAGCTGGTATCACCGGTTAGCTAGGGCTATTCGTAATCCTTTTGCCATGGGGACGGGTTACAATATGGGTAAGAGAGATTTTCGTGTCTCAACAGGAAGATTTGAGCAACCTCAGGAACCTGGTCGGGGCGGAAAACGTTCTGGCTGAGTGCGCCGGCGTGAACTATACCGTTTACGTGACGGACTCGAGGCTGCTGGTGGGAAAGAGGTTTTCGACTGGAGAGAAATACGTGAACGTTCCCCATGCCGACGTGAGCACACTTGAGCTGATTACCAAGAGTCTCATCCCACCGTTGACATATTCGGTTCTTGGTGCAATAGCTGTGTTTCTGGTATGGTGGTTTCCGGGCCAGGCGAGGCTTAGCCTGCCTCAGGCACCGTTCGACTTGTTACTGATAAGTACTTTCGCCGTGTTCTTGGCGGCGGTGGTCGCTACATGGTGGAGGAGAAGGATAGCTGTGCTGAGGATAGGAATCTCAGGAACTAAGGAGCCAATCACGGTGAGGCTTGTCCCAGCCTCGAAGGCCGAAGGCGTATTCAAAGCTCTGAAGGGATAGCCTGTTCATTTCCACAAAGGGCGGTATGAACCTGGTCAGCGAACGGGCATAAGCTCCACACGGGTAGGGTCCCGAGACTTGGGGGCCTGGCACGAAGGAAGGACGCTAGCGCATGACTGGGTGAACGTGAGATTCTCGGCGTTTCACGAAGGGCGGGGCGCGGAAAAACAGACCCCCCGCGGGGTCACATAATAGTTAGCAGAAAAAAATAGTTAGCAAAAAGAAAGTTACAGAAAAAGAAGAGTTGCGGGAGAACAGAATTATTGGAAAATGGAACGGTTTGCCAGCTTGAGCAATTAGGGGAGCGAAAAAGATCAATATTCTCGGTAAGCAGGCGCGCCTTTCAGGTTGAATCGATGGCATAGAATGTTTAATGGGCTGTCGGGTCCAAGCGAATCGTTGTCTTGAGCCGGGAGATTAAGCTGGGCGATCGGGTCCTACTATACCAGGACGCGCGGCGCAAGTGGATTGCGAGGGTGGAGCCTGGAAGGTTCCACACGCACCGGGGCTATTTCGAGCTGGCAGATCTTGTCGGCAAGGAGTACGGTGGTTCCATTCGGACAAGCATGGGCCAGAACCTCGCCGTGTTCAGGCCGCGCGCACTCGACATTGTCGAATCGTTTGATCGGCCCACCCAGATCTTGTATCCGAAGGATATCGGGTATGCCCTGTTTCAGCTAGGCATTGGAAACGGGGATAGCGTATTGGAGGTTGGAACTGGAAGCGGGGCTCTAACCTCTGCGTTGGCCCGGGGGATCGCTCCAGACGGCCAAGTGTTCACTTACGAGATGCGACCGGAGTTCTTGCGAGCGGCAAAGGCGAATGTCGACAAGGCGGGATTTGGCTCGCTGGTGACTTTTCACAACAAAGATCCGACTGAGGGGTTTGACGAAACCGGCGTGAACGCAGTAGTTGTCGACCTCGGAGACCCATGGAGGATGGTGAGAGCCGCTTACGGGGCGCTGGTCGGAGGGGGGTTGCTCGCAGGCTTCACTCCCACCATAAACCAGCTTGAGAAGCTTGCAATCGCACTCCGCGAAGGAGGCTTCGTTATCCTAGAAGCGGTGGAGCTGCTTATGCGGGAGTTCAAGACAGAGGCTGGAAAAGTAAGACCGGAGACTAGGATGATAGGACACACCGCATACGTGACAATCGCCCGAAAGCTCCTCCCAACGCCTGAAGCGTGAATCATCTATATACGAGACTATTCGAGGAATGACCCAGCAGTTGGTGCGATAACAACGGGCACTAAGACAACGATCGCAGGAACGGAAATACACGATATTCTAAGGGGCCTAATGGTTGTGATTGCAGGCGCGCTGATAATCCTGCCAGCGTATATTAACTACGAATCGTGGCACCGACTCAACCTCGACATCACGGTTTCAATGTCGATCAGCCTCACATCCTTCGCCCTCGGAATACTCATCTTCATCCTTGTCGTGGGCAAGGAAAGAATCGAGGGAACAAAGATACCATAACCACTAGCGCAAGACACGGAACCCTCCAAACCAGGTCAATACTCTTATCTTCGTCCCGGGACCCGGGCGCTAGACATGAAGCAGTACGATCTGATCACGATCGGTACGGGATCGGCCATGAACATTGTCGACCCAATGATCCAAGAGAACCCGAACATTCAGGTCGCGGTCATAGACAAGGACGAGCCTGGAGGCATCTGCCTGACACGTGGTTGCATTCCTTCGAAAATATTGTTGTACCCTGCAGAACTAGTCAGAACGATCGAGAAAGCGCGTGAGCTAGGCGTAGACGCGAGGATCGCTAGTATCAATTTTCAGATGGTTATGGAGCGTATGCGGACTCTGATCAACCGGGACATTAATCAGATAAGGGAGGGTTTGTCCAGCTCGAAAAACATTGACTATTACCACTCTCCAGCAGAATTCGTTTCGCCTTACACCTTGAGAGTTGATGGAACCGAGATTACCTCCAAGATGATCTTCCTCTGCATCGGATCAAAGATCAATATCCCACCGATCAAAGGGCTTGACAAGGTCAAGTACCACACAAGCGACACGGTCCTCAAACTGACAAAGCTACCAGAGAGTATCGCAATTATCGGAGGCGGCTACATCGCTGCGGAGTACGGCCACTTCTTCTCAAGCATGGGGTCGAAGGTTACGATCATCGGGAGGAATCCACAGTTCGTACCGGAAGAGGAGCCGGAGATCTCAGAGCTGGCGAAAAAGGACTTGGAACGGCACATTACGATTCTGACAAACCAGGAAGTGCGAGAAGTCAGGGACATGGGAGACAGGAGGGAACTTGTGGCTGTGGACCGGAAATCGGGAAAAAACACAATCATAACCGCCAAAGAGATCATGGTCGCAACTGGAAGAGGTCCGATCAGCGAGATTCTCCACCCGGAGAAGGCCGGGATTAGGCTCACCAAGGAAGGCTGGATAGAAGTGAACGAGTACCTCGAAACCTCGCAGCCGAACATATGGGCGCTCGGAGACGCTGATGGAAAATATCCGTTCAAACACGTTGCGAATTACGAGTCAAAGATCGTCTACTACAACGCGATACTAAAAAAGAAAGTCAAGGCGGACTACCACGCAATTCCGCACGCAGTCTTCACTTACCCGGAAATCGCAAGCGTCGGGCTGGGGGAGAAAGAGGCGATAGCGAAGCTTGGACAGGACAAAATCCTGATCGGATTTCAGAAGTACGAAGATACGGCCAAGGGCGAGGCGATGAACGTGAAAGACTACTTCGTCAAGGTTATCGTTGAAGCGGATACGATGAGAATCCTCGGAGCACACATCGTCGGACCGTCCGCGTCAATCCTGATACACGAGATCATACCGTTGATGTATACGAAGAATGGATCGTACGAGCCGATTAGCGACTCGATCCACATTCACCCAGCGCTCAGCGAGGTAGTGGATAGAGCCTTCCAGTCGCTAGTGCCCGCAGAACACTATCAGCACTTGAAACAGCACTCTCACGAGCTCGTCGCCGCATAGCCTTCCGAATTGAACGAAGTCGCTTGATCACTCTTGCGTCGCGAGACGCTTGAAACATACCCCTTTTTCCTAAAGATTTCCTGTCCGGCACTGATTCCGGCGAATCTTGTTGATCAAGGCACAATACTGGCTGTATCCGACGGCGAAAATCGTGCATTATCTCGCAAGAACCGAACTATCCCTGGCCGAGCATTTGCAGGTGGCTCAGAATCGGGATCAGGGCTGAAAACGGGCGAATTCCTTCATCTCCCAAGTTAGGAACATAGCCACAAACCAGAATATACCTGTCTAGGTTGTGTCGTGAGACAGACTTGCGAATAAGCGCGGTAATACCAGTCTATAACGAGGAGGAGGTCATAGACGAGTTCTCCTCCAGATTGATATCCGCGCTCGAAAAGATCGACCCTGACTACGAGGCAATATTCATCGTAGAAGGAACGGACACCACTCTCGAAAAACTGACGGCCCTCTCGAAAGAAAACTCCCGGATAAAAGTCCACTACAGCCAGGAAAGATTGGGCCTGGGAAAAGCCATGAAAAAAGGATTCAGACTCATAGACGAGGATACCGAGTATGTCGTCACGATGGATGCGGACCTTAACCACCAACCGGAAGAGATACAGAACTTGATGGCGGCGGCCAAGAGCGCAGACATTGTCGTTGGAAGTCGGAACACGAACAAGGGAATGGTCGAAGAGCTACCAACGGTAAAGAGAATGATAAGCGCCACTACCAACTGGACTATGAGGAAGATCTTTCACATCCCCTCGAACGACGTCACTTCAGGGTTCAGAATTTACACGTGCAAAGCAGTGGAAATGTTACGGGATCAAATTGTAGCCAAGAATTTCGAGATTCAACCAGAACTCCTAATCCGAGCCAGAAAGAAAGGAATGCCAATCACCGATGTTCCGATCACCTTCCTACCGAGAACACGGGGAACAAGCAAACTTAGCTTTGTCAAAAGCGGAATAGGATACGCAATGCTGATCATAAGGCTCGGACTCTAAAGCCAACTCTTCAACGCCTGCTGATCAGACCTAGCATGTTTCTGCAAGATCTCGACAGCCTTCTGAAGACTCAAAGGCTTGAACTCAATCCCGGACTTAGCCAGTGTAGACTGAGACCCCTTCGCGATACTGGGTGCCACTATTATAGGGCGCAACTTCCTGCCGGGGGGAGCTTGTAGATACTTCAGATACTCCAATAGCTGCTTGATCGCAGGGAAACCCGCCGGGTCTTTCTTGATCTCGATAACAATCGTATTGCCATCACTATCAATTCCATAGACATCCACAAACCCGGGAGGCACTTTCTTCTCATAATCGAGGATCTTGAAACCTAGCTCAATGATGTCGGGCTGGAGAATGATGGCTCGCTGCATCTCCTCCTCGCTGGCGTGAAGAATAAACTCCGCACTGTCTTGCAGAAGAAAAGTGCCAAGAAACTGAACTTCTCTCACCACAAGAGTCAAACTCTCGAGTGGATTCGGGCGGACCGCCTTCAGGACAAGCGTCTCATTGTTAGACTGTGCCTGAATGATGCATCCTGACGGTTGCCAGTTAACAGGTTGATAGTCGCGTCCGCGGTGGACCAGTATGCAACCATCTCCTTTCACAATTATCAATCGTTCACCCTCTCCTAGATGACTCCCAGTCCTGCCCGAGTACTCCACGCTGCAGGACGCGACCATAACCACTAGCTTCCGAGCCTCGAGACCGATGACCAATTCCGCGCGAGCCTCATCAAGGCTTGGCGAGATCATGACCGGCAACTTGGACCGCCCGAAAGGTTCAATGCATTAGCAGGGCAATATATCGACATAGCTTTGCCGGCGAAGGACACCGAAGCTATTACGAAATGGTACGATGCCCTATCCAAGAATTATGACGAGCTATACGGCGAGGAACAAAACAAGAAGCACACACAGGTATTGCAGGTCATCGGAAAAAGAGAATTCAACACAATTGTTGACGTCGGATGCGGAACAGGCAAACTTCTCGAACTCATCGCCCCAAGAACCAAACTTGCCCTGGGAATCGACCTCTCGATTCAAATGCTGACCAAAGGCAAGCAGGGAAGTACAAGTCTTGGTATACAGTGGATCCGTGCAGACGCTTCTCACCTGCCATTCCAAGATCGTATTGCCGACGGAGTTACCTCCGTTTCGATGACAGAGTCAGGTCCTGTCCTCGATGAACACTTCAGTGAAATTTCGAGAATCGCAACCGAGAACGCCCTGATGGTTATGACGATTTTCGGAGACAAAGATCGAGCCTCCTGGAGACACTCGAAAGAAACAGGAATCGAACTCGTCGCCACGTTATCGGATAGAGAACAACTTTACTTGCTGGACAGCGCCAAGCATCGAATCAGAGCATCTCCCGAATCCTCGGCTCTAGTTTAAGAATAACCCGCACCCCTTTCTAGCTGACAATAATGGCAGGATGTTCCCACCAATGGCGGGGAAGAGGCCCTATGACGCGTTGTATCAGATGCGGAAAACTCAAGTCCGAGTTCAGGAAAGAGCAACACACTCAAAAAATGATGGCTAGAGAAAACTCCGAATCAGAAGAATAAACCGGTCACTCGACACTATTCATTTTCGGTACCCGATCTCCTCGGGTCCGTTCGTCTTTATCCAAGAGTTTTTATGCCCTACAGTGGGTCGTCCGCGCAAGGCGCCAATTGGAACCCTCAAGAAAACCGCTGAACCTACTCGTGCGAAAGTTGCAAGCAGACGTCTCAGTCAGACTGAAGAATGACGCAGAGTACAGAGGCAAAATGATCGACTGCGACAGCCACATGAACATCATCCTCGACGGAGCAAGAGAATACCGCGGGGGAGACCCGTCAACCAACTTTGGCAGCCTTATTGTTAGGGGCAGCAACGTCCTCTACATCTGCGTAACCGAGCCAACCCCATAGATCGCTTTGCCGTTATCGCTTTAGGACTCGTCACTTAGGCATGGTCTGGAACTACTAGACTCGCCCACCCTAGGCCTTTGGCGAACTCCCAGGCGTTGACCTTCTGGAGTAAATCGTGTTTGGAGGGAGTACCCTCCTTAGATATTGTGAAACAGGTATTCCAATTATTCCTCCAACAATTACTTGAGGGATATTGACAAACACATCAACAACCGAAGCGGGATAGCCCACAATGGCCAATGTTTCCGCGATGAAATATCCTCCAACCATGATAGCACTGGCGACTGACCATGAGATCCCAAGTTTCCATCTAGAGCCGCGGAAGGCCAAGTAACCGGCGGCCAAACCCTCTAGTCCCTTTATGACAAGGGTAAAGGGGGCATACACGCCTGAACCGGTAGAGAAAGCGTCGGATGCAGCGGACCCTATTCCACCGGCGAGTCCGCCAGTGACAGGACCGAAGGTTAGTGCGACAATGAATATCATGACATCGCCGAAATCGAAGTAGCCTTTCGTTGCCGGGATCGTGTAGTTTGCCGTCGCATAGGTGACAATGAAGACCAAGGCTATCGAAACGGCTGTGAGAGTGAGCTTTATCGTCGCGGAGCCTCTCGGCCTGGTGGCACTTGGCTGTTGAGGTTTTCCTGTTGATTGCATCTTTCAACTAGCCTTCGTTGTGGGAGAGACAATTTGCTTGGAGCCCATTAGAGGATCTTGCGTCTCCAGCGCTGCCTTGATGAGACCAAAATATGGAGGTGATGCCCTGGCGGGTCGAGATTTGAACTCTGCATGGAACTGTGTCGCAAAATGGAACTTGCTTGATGGAACTTCAAGAATCTCCATTCTTCGATTTTCGTCACTCTTGCCCGAGAATCTCAGCCCCTTGGACGTAATCTCTGGAATGTATTTTGGATTAACTTCGTATCTGTGACGATGCCGTTCCAAAATTTTCCCTTTCCCGTAAAGGGAATGAGCCATGGTCCCCTCATCCACTGTGATTTCATGGGCACCCAACCTCATTGTTCCCCCTTTCTCTAACACACCATTCTGTTCTGGCATTAGATCAATTACAGGGTTCTTTGATCCCGGGTTGAGCTCAGAGCTTGCGGCGTCGATAATGCCGCTGTGCCTTGCATATTCGACGACGGCCAGTTGGAACCCGTAGCATATGCCCAAGAAGGGAATGTTGTGCGATCGAGAATATTCGATGGCTAGAATCTTCCCTTCGGCTCCCCTTGCGCCAAATCCCCCTGGCACCAAAACCCCGTCGAATCGAGACAGCAGCCGGACCTTTTCATGCTGTTTTTCAAAGTCGTCAGTTTCAATCCACTCCAAGTTGATCTTGGCGCCTGCAGATGCTCCCGCGTCCTTGAGGGCGTCATTGACACTTACATAACAGTCAGCCAGTTCCGCGTATTTCCCGCAGATCGCGATGTTAACTTGTTTAGCTTGCGTTAAATGCTCTTCAAGCATTTTCTTCCAAGAAGTCCACTGGGGCGTATTTTCGGGCAACCTAAGACGGCGTGTGATGAATGAGCCGAGCCCTTGCTGTTCTAAGAGGAGAGGGGACTGGTAAATGCTGTCCATGTCTTGGGACGTGAACACGGCAGACTCCTCCACGTTGCAAAACAAGGCGATCTTTCGCCTCGGCTCCTGTTTGAGGGGGGCCTTGCTTCTCGCGACTATGATGTCAGGCTGCACTCCTATTCTGCGGAGCTCTTGGACACTGTGCTGGGTGGGCTTGGTTTTCTGCTCTCCCACTACATCCAACACAGGAACAAGGGTAACGTGGACATTGAGAACGTTCTCGCTCCCCTCTTCTAGGCGAAGTTGGCGAGCAGCTTCAAGATATGGTAGAGATTCGATGTCGCCAACAGTTCCACCTATTTCTACTAATACTAAGTCTACTCCCTCTTCGTTAGGAATCCTACGGAGTCTATCCTTGATTTCATCGGTTATGTGGGGTATGATCTGGACGCATTTGCCGAGAAAGTCGCCCTTGCGCTCTCTCTCGATGACAGAGAAATACACTTGCCCGGTCGTTATGTTGTGATTCTTTGGGACGTTGATATCTAGGAACCTTTCGTACGTCCCTACGTCCATGTCTGTCTCTCCTCCGTCCTCTGTAACGAAGACTTCGCCGTGAATGTAGGGATTCATCGTTCCCGCGTCGTAGTTGAGGTAAGGATCAATTTTGACGGCGGTAACTTTGAGGCCGCGGACCTGAATTATTTTCCCGATAGAAGCGGCGATAACCCCCTTGCCTATTCCGGACATTACGCCGCCCGTGACAAAGACGTACTTAGTCAAAGGGTAACAGTGAGAGCAATCACAGGTTCCTCAAAAGGCTAACGCTTAGCGCATATGCACGAAATCGTATGACAGAACCAATGAGCAGAAGCCGTGAGACCCTCATGCGCGCTGAACAAGAGGTCTTGCCTTAGCGGCAAGAGTTCCGCGTTCAGGAAGTTTCAAACCAGCCTTCTGCCAATCGTCAAGAAAACGTTTCAGACCAATGTCAGTAAGTGGATGCTTCACCATTTTTTCGAGGACATCGGGCGGCATCGTCGCCACATGAGCTCCTAGCTTTGCAGCATCAACTACGTGGACAGGGTGGCGGATACTTGCCACTAGGACTTGGGTTTCGATCTCGTAATTTCGGTAAATCTGCAACGTATCCTCGATCACCTTCATTCCTTCATGTCCCGCATCGTCCAAGCGGCCTATGAACGGGCTAACGTATGTAGCTCCTGCCTTTGCAGCAAGCAGGGCTTGATTGGGTGAGAAAACGAGAGTGACGTTTGTGTTGATTCCTTCTTTGCTGAGCGTCTTGACTGCTACCAAGCCCGCGCTCGTCATCGGGCACTTGACAACCACATTCGGGCTTAGAGATGCTAGGTTGTGCGCTTCGTGTAGCATTCCATCCGTGTTCTGGCTCACGACCTCAAGGTTCACTGGACCCTGTACGATATGAAGAATTTCAGATACAAGCTCAAGAAAGTCTCGATTCTCCTTCGCAATGAGGGTTGGATTGGTGGTGATGCCGTCAAGCACTCCCATGTCCGCGAAGGTTTTGATCGAAGAGACGTTGGCCGTATCAAGGAATATCTTCAGAAACCGGTCACCTAGATTTGATGAGGTGTTTCGCGGCCCGGGCTATGTCTTTTGATGTCAGACCGTACTTAACCATGAGTTCTTGGTGCTCACCTGACTCTCCAAAAGTATCCCTAACTCCAACTCTCGAAATGAGAACTGGATATGATTCAGTAATAGCTTCGGCGACCGCTCCACCCAAGCCACCGATCACATTCTGCTCCTCAGCAGTGACAAGCGCACCAGTCTTCCTTGCAACTCGAACAATTGTCTCGGAATCTAGGGGTTTCACCGTGTGGGAGTCAACAACCTCCGCTGAGACGCCTGTCTTCGAGAGGGTTTCAGCGGCCTCCATTGCCTCGTTGACCATGATTCCACAGGCTACGATGCCGATGTCCGAGCCTTCCTTTAGGATCTTGGCTTTTCCGACCTCCACATCTTTGGAAGCGGAGTAGATTGTGGGGACACTGGGCCTGCTGAGACGGAAGTAGAAGGGACCGAGGGTCCTGCATGCTTGTGCAATCAAAGATTTGGTTGAAGGAGCATCGGCAGGGACAACAACGTGCATTCGGGGAATAGCTCTGATCGCTGCTACATCTTCGATCGTTTGATGCGAAGCACCGTCTGGCCCGACCGTCAATCCGCCATGGGATGAGACTATCTTCACGTTGAGATTGGGATAGGCGATCGCGTTGCGAATCTGGTCGAGGCATTTGCCTGGCACGAAGGCTGCGTAGGTTGTGACAAAGGGTATCTTCCCGGCGAGCGCGAGTCCTGCCGCGATGCCCATCATGTTAGCCTCGGCGATTCCAACATTGAAGAACCGTTCAGGGTATCGATCTCCAAACAAGCTAGTCTTAATGGATACGGACGTGTCCGCGCCGAGAACAACGACCCTAGAGTCTTCTTCACCGAGCTCCAATAGAACCTCAGCGTATGCATCACGCATTGAAGCTAGCTGGACGAGCATTATGCTGGAACCTCTCTCCTAGTCCTTTGAGCAACCTTCCTCATGTTCTGGAGAGCAGATTTAACATCACCTTTCCGAAAGATGGAGGCTCCCGCGACCAATACGGTAGCTCCTGCTCCAACTATTGTCGATGCATTCTCCTGGTCGACTCCTCCGTCAACTTCCACGTCTAATCCTGTTGAATCAGCGAGCTTTGCGACTTTCCTTACTTTGGGCAGAACGCTAGGCATGAATGCCTGACCTGGAAACCCGGGGTTCACAGAAAGGATGAGAACAACGTCGAAGGGATTCGTTTCCATCCTTAGCCAAGATGGAATGGAAGTGGCCGGCTTCAGCGCAAGGCCCATTTTCTTGTCCTTTTGGTGAATCTCCTTTGATAGCTTGTAGAGAAGCGATCGGCTGGCAGCCTCTGCATGCACCGTTATGATATCGCTACCTGCGGAGAGAAAGGGCTCGTAGAATTTTTCCGGGTTCGTTATCATCAAGTGGATATCGAGCGGGAGTCTCGTCACTTTGCGAATTGCATTGACAGTGTCGGGTCCCAGACTTATGTTGGGGACGAAGTGTCCATCTGTAACGTCTACGTGAATCATGTCTGCGCCTGCTTCCTCCACCCTCCCGATCTCGCCTTTCAGGTCTGCTTGGTCAGCCGCAAGAATCGAGGGGGCGATTTTGACGCCGCTCATTCTTCCAACATCGTCTTTACGAGCTTACGGACGGTGTCTTTGTCTGGTGCTTTGCCGTGGTATGCGGGATCCCATTCCATAAAGGACACGCCCTTCCCTTTGACGGTATGTGCGATGATCACAGTTGGTCTGTTTCTCATGCTCTCCGCCTTTTCCAAGGCGTCGATTACTTGACGAAAGTCGAAACCGTCGACTTCCAAGACATGCCAGTTGAACGCCTTCCACTTGTAGCCCACAGGTTCCACGGGCATGATCTGTTCGGTTAGACCGTCTTGTTGGATGCCGTTTCTGTCGACGATTGCGGTTAGATTGTCAAGTTTGAATTTGGGTGCAGCCATCGCCGCCTCCCAAGTTTCTCCTTCATCGAGTTCGCCGTCGCCGAGGAGCGCGTATACTCGGTAGTCTTTCTTGTCCACCTTACCGGCGAGGGCCATGCCTATAGCAGCCGAAAGGCCAATTCCCAGTGATCCTCCAGGAAACTCGACGCCTGGGACCCTATGGTCTGGGTGGCCCTGTAGACGGCTGTTCATCTTTCGTAGAGTCTTGAGTTCGCTGGTTGGGAGATATCCAGCCTCTGCAAGAGTAGAGAACAGGACTGGCGCAGCGTGTCCTTTAGACAGAACAAACCGGTCACGATCTGGCCAATCCGGACGCTTAGGGTCGTGCCGCATCTTGTAGAAGAACAGAGAGACAAGGATCTCGACGGCCGAAAGGCTTCCGCCTGGGTGGCCGGACTTTGCCTCCGCCACCATCTCAAGAATATGGGCTCGGATCTTTGCGGCTTTCTGCAGAAGCATACCGATGGGGATCGATTGCTCTTCCATTATCAGTGGACCGGAACCTGAACTATCTGCTCTGCAAGCTCAAGTGTTGTGCTAGCTTGAGATCGAAGATCGTTCAGGTCTACAACGACAGTGCCAAGATTATCCGTGTGCTGCGCAGCTGCAAGTCCGGCGAGCAAGACAGCTTCCCCGATTGGTGCCTCAGAGACGATTGACATGGCCAGCACGGCCGTCATACAATCTCTTACACCGACGGCGTTGAAGCCGGGCTTGGGACCCTTGAATGGGGGAAAACTCGTGATGTTCTTCTTCTCAAAAAGAATCATGCCCTGTTCGCTTCGAGTAAGGAGGAGGCCTTCGCATTCCAACCTGGTCATGAGGTTGTGGCCCATGTTCCTCAGCGAGGTATCATTGACCATGGAAACACCAGTTGCGATCGTCGCCTCGCGAACATTAGACTTTACCATTGAAACGCCCACGTAGTCCAAGTAGTGCCGGACCTTTGGCTGAGCCACGACTTTCTTCTCTTGGACTCTGCACTCTTCCACAACATTGCTTATGAGTTCAGGAGTGATGACCCCTTTGTCGTAGTCTGAGAAGACTATCCCATCAGCGTCCTCAAGGAGGTCGTCCAGAGAGTAAAGGAACTGCTTCGTAACATGCGATTCCACATCAGTCCGGGATTCCTTGTCAATCCTCAGGTATTGGCGATGATTCAGGATGAAGCGGGTCTTCAGGCTGGTGGGACGACTGTTCACGACGGCCCCCGAGATGTCCACCCCCTTCTTCTCCAACTCCTCTTGAATCCACTTCCCCGGCTCGTCATTTCCTACGACTCCTATTACGCGGACCTTAGCGCCCAGGGCGACTAGGTTATTGGCAAGGTTAGCGGCTCCTCCGAGCACGAGCTCTTCAGAAATAAAATCCGCGACGGGAACCGGAGCTTCTCTTGAGAGTTTTCGGCCCTGAGAGCGAACGTACCGGTCGACCATCAGGTCGCCTATGACCAAGACCGTCTTATCCTGAAAGCCGTCGATTATTCTCGTGGGATCGGAAACGGCCAGGGTCAACTAGGGCTCTAAGATGAGCGGAGCCTAGCGATGTTATTTAAGATTGTCAAAAATAGGAATCCACACTGGGGCCCACGCGGGCTCCGTTACTGTGTTACTTGACGTCTTCGGCTCGCTTTACGAGCCTTACTCTGCACATAACATGGTCACCGTCTTTCACTCCAAAGATTTTCCGAATCTCTTCAGGGATCGTTATCCTTCCACCTGCTATTACTTCGGCAAAGAAAGGAATGTCCTCTTCGTCAACTTGAATTGGCAAAGCGACTGTCGCGCATCTGAGTACCTTGGGCCGGTCATATAACGTTTTGACAAAACGGCGGTGTTAGCTCTTCATCGGATTGCGAGTTTGCTAGTTATGGCAGGATGACGATTTGCTCCGGTTATTTTTCGCCACCCTCTCGAGTCTATTGGACGGAAACGCGTTCACATGTTTGGGGCGTGGTCATGTGTCGGCGGTGAAGACGGTCAGACAGAAACATCACCCCTCAGCAGAACTCCTACCGCTTCTCGACGAGTTTAGGCGTATGGTGAGTGTTTGCGTCGCTATCGGAATAGAAGAGAACATTTCCAGCCTCAAGTCCCTCTCGTTGAAATCGTACCACCGTCTCAGCCGCGACATACTCAGCTATTATGGGCTCTGCGCGATAAGCACCGCCACAGGAATACTCCACAACCACCGAAAAGCTAAGAGGAAGAACTCTCGCACAAGGATTCCATATGCCAAGAAGCTGATGCTGACCACATGCTATGGGTTCAAGATACAGAACGATCTACTGCGACTGCCGGTCAAACCACGAAAGTACTTCTAAGTGAGGCTGAACAGTCGCACAGTCCAGGTCCTCTCGGGCTCAATGTTCGATCGGTGACGCTGACATCAAACTCGCTAGGTATAACCTACTCGAAAGAGACAGTTGAGATCAAGCCGGAAGGATACGTTGGAGTAGACCGAAACCTGGATAACGTGACAATCGCATCAACTGACAAGGCAGTCAAAACATTCGACCTGTCAAAAGCGACCGGGATCAAGTCTACCTACCGGTTTGTCAACAGCCGATTCAAGAGAAACGATACGGGGATAAGAACTCGAGTCTTGTCAAAGTATGGAGAGAAGCAGAGGAACTGTGTCCAGCCACTACTCCACAACGTGTCTAAGAGAATAGTTGATCAGGCGAAGACCAGACGGTATGGGATAGTCATGGAGAGGCTAACGGGGATCAGAAGACTCCACCAGAAGGGCAATGGGCAATCTAGAAACTATCGAGCGAGGATGAACAGTTGGAGCTTTGGAGAGCTTCAACGACAGATAGAGTACAAGGCAAGATGGGAAGGAGTGAAGGTAATCTATGTTCCTGCTAGAAATACATCAAAACGGTGCTCAGTATGCGGGTACAAGACCCTAGAGAGCACCCAACGACAACTATGGTGTCCACACTGTGGAGCCATCCTAGACAGGGACGAGAACGCAGCTAGGAACATATCCGCGAGAGGGCTGAGGTTCAGCCCCAACGGGCCTCCAGGTGAAGCAATGGTAGAGGAACGGGAACAGGGAGAACGCGACCCTAATCCTCAAAGTCGATGGAGGCAAGTTAAGTCAACAAACCAGCGACAAAAATTGCCAGACGAAGAAGACTTGACAGAACCACAAAACTCACATTAAGGACAGGAGTATGGAGAGATTGTTTCGATTGAAGACAGTTGTAGACTCAGGTAGCGAAGATCTCTCCAAGATGAACTTCGACGTTTCAGACGAGCAGAAACTTATCCTGGACGAGGTTGACCGAGCTTGCCGAGAACTTCGACCGTTAGAAGACCAAGCGTACTTGGCGGGAAAATTCAACGATCATCTTGTCCCGACTTTCAAGAAGGCCCAACTCCTCGGGCTTCCGATATCGAGACGGTACGGGGAGGGCCAAGGCGCGGACATTCTAACATATGCCCTCACCTTGGAAAGAATCGGTCGAGAAGGAACTGGAGTCCGAACATTTCTCTCAGGCCACGTCTCACTTGGCCAGATGACCGTGCAAAAATGGGGGAATGAAGATCAGAAACAGCGCTATCTTCCCCAAGCGACAAGAGGAGAGAAAGTAATGTGCTTTGGGCTCACAGAGCCTACCGCGGGCAGCGACCCCTCATCGCTCCGAACATCCTTTGAAGACAAGGGAACATTTTACCTCCTGAATGGAAGCAAAGCCTGGATATCCAACGGAAGCATATCTGACATCTCCGTCATATTCGCCTATCCAAAGGGCAAACATGATGGAATGTGCGCGTTCATTGTCGAGAAAGGTTTCGAAGGCTACTCAGCCCAGCAACAGAAACACAAACTAGGAATGCCCACCTCAGACACTGGATCGATCTTCCTCGACAACTGCAGGGTCCCAAAGGAGAATCTACTCGGTCCCCCCGGAAAAGGGCTTAGCG
>Ga0209056_10000990_pt1 | contig 31441 bp, 36 predicted proteins | sample GraSoiAngelo_114_FD_185876 | JGI IMG/M metagenome (GOLD analysis project Ga0209056, IMG submission 185876) | Grasslands soil microbial communities from the Angelo Coastal Reserve, California, USA - 14_0903_13_40cm (SPAdes) (version 2) | ecosystem: Environmental > Terrestrial > Soil > Grasslands... | reverse complement strand
CTAGGGCGCGGCGCTGGATGTCTGGAAACGTACGCCTTTCGAAAACCGTGCTTCTTGTCGACGACTTGGATATCCTGCGCAAAATGATCCGCGATTTTCTGAAATCACTGGGAATTGAAGTACTTGAGGTATCAAACGCAACGGAAGCAATTCACACCGCACGCTCCGATACAGGAACAATCGACCTGTTGCTCACTGATGTCGAAATGTCCGGGATGTCGGGTTGGGACTTGGCACCCGAAATCGCTGGTCGAAAGCCCGGCATTCGCATTCTTTACATGTCCGCTGCGGTCAGCCTGCAGGAAAGGGACAACTACAAGCAAAAACCGTTTCGGTTGGAGGAATTAAAGGCGCTCTTGATGGCTATTTTTTCGCAATGAGGGATCGTCCGTCCGCTTCGGCTCGCGTTCATGGCAAGCACCTCGCCCGTTCTTGCGCTTTATCGGACGGAAGTGGATGCCTTTACCCGAGATCATCTCCGTATCCTGCTGGCAATCTGTTCGAAAATCGCGCTCTCGTTTGAAAATGCTTTGAAGTACCAGCGGTCCGAGCGAACGGCAACGACCGACTATTTGACGAGTCTGCCAAACGCTCGCTCCCTCTTTATCCATCTCGATAGCGAACTCGCGCGTTGCCGGCGTCACCGAATGTCTCTTGCGGTACTGGTCTGTGACCTGGACGGCTTCAAACAGATCAATGATCGGTTCGGCCATTTGCAAGGGAATCGACTGCTGACATCTTTTGCGGAAAAATTGAGGCAGACCTGCCGCGAATACGATTACGTGGCCCGTATGGGTGGGGACGAATTCGTTCTGGTTCTCTCTGGTTTAAAACCCGAAGCCCTGGAGGACAAAATACGCCATTTGCAACGGTTGGCCGCCGAGGCTGGCCGCGAGATATCTGGCACGGATGTGCTCTCCGTGAGTGTGGGTCACGCTTATTACCCGGACGAAGGTATGGATGCCGAACAGCTTCTTTCCGAGGCCGACCGGCGGATGTACGCGCAAAAGAGACAGCACCATGACCAGTTGTATACGAGTTCGGCCGTCGCCGCCGAGGTAAGTCCTGCTGGCACGATACACTAATTCCACAACGTTTGGATTGCTGCACAAATGTGGACCCGAGTTCTCGTCCGACACATCCGCGCTCTCTTGGTTACGGCTCTTCTTGGAGGAATCCTTGGAGCTACTTTGGTCCGTTTCGCGCCCGGGTTCGGCGTGGATGAGCGGGAACTCACGGGGCGAGCGAAGGAATGGGAAACTCCGAGATTTCCGTGAACAGCCCCGGCGAGGTAGCTTGCGTAGAACCGGAATAGATTGCGTTCTTCGGAATGTGAACGCCGAAGTGCCTGAATGCTGTTTTCCTGCAGGCGCGTGTCACAACCCATCGTCCCTTCGTTCGTTTTGACTTCGTGGACGTATAGGGTATCGCGCAATTTCTGTTCAGACTTTTCAATATTGGAATGGGACCGAATCTGGTTTTCGGTTGCAAATGCCGTACGTCGATTTTCTCACGCAGTCTCCTACACGGCAGCTCCGGTGGGCTGGCGTGATTGGACGCTCGGTAGGCCGAGCGGATGGCGAAAAGTCCCAGCCGCCCTAGAAAGTCCAACCTAATCTGTCTCTCCAGTAGATCGTTCCCCATTTGGAGTCTGGTTTGGGTCTGCCCTTTTGCATCCTTAAGTTGCGAGGCGACGGAGGCCCGCATGTCGTAGAGGCCGCGCAAACCCTCGGCGCTGCAAAAGCGCGCGTTACAGCACTGGCGGAGTTGTGGCCCGGCGAGTACCTCATCATCCACAAAAAGCCCAACAAAAGCGTAATCCTCTTGGAGTCATACTGCTACGAGTCCCCAAAGTCAAAACGCAGGAAGAGACGATGGGTCGTGTACAAGCGCACACTGAAAAACACAGATTAGGACAAGCTACTTTTTAGTCTTTCATAGCCTTATACTGCAGCGGTCGAGAAATGACAGGCGTCTTACTTGTTGCGTCGCATGACATTGCGGTTCCAAATTACTGCCTAAATTGAGTGAGTTCCACGTCCCACTGTCATCAGCCCCGCACTTAGCAACCTCGTCCCTATTGACACTCGAACATAGGGGATAGGCCCTTCGTGTTGTTTCCCCGCGCAAATGGCCCGGAAGAGGACCAGCCCTCATGCACCGGGTATACGAAATCTTTGAAGTCTGGCCCGATGGCTCGACGGTAAAAAGAGCCGTTGTGTCTGGCTTGGAGTTTGCCAAAGTGATGCTCGATGCGTTAGCGAAACGCACGAGTCACGAATGCATGGCTGCCGATGCAGAAACACACCAAGTGGTGGCGCAGAGGAATGTGCCTCGGGCGAAAGGGCGAGCGGTCAAGCGGATTTTCCAGATCGCCTATGATGAGGGAATAGGATTTCGAAGAGCCCAATTGCTAAGAGAACTTGGTTATGGCGTTATCTCTGTCTTGGGCACAATACAATTCACTGGAATGGTTTTTTGCCAAGCAGCAGATACACGCTCACATATTGCGGTATCAATCCATCCCTCTCATCCCTCTCCGCGACGCCTTAGGTACAATCCGCGTCAGAGCTTACAGAATAGTTTGTCCTAAGACAAAAGGGCAGACGCAACCAGACTCCAAATGGGGACAATCCACAAGGGCGCAGTGGGGTGATTAGCACATGAATCTGATGTGTTGCTACCAAGTGCGGCACACGGGTTTTCTTATAGAGCTGCGGCCTGCATTCATCTCAGCAAAACAACTTGGGTATCGCGCAATTCTTGTTCAGACTTTTCAATATTGGACTGGGACCGAATTTGGTTTTCGGTTGCAAATGCGCTAGGTCGATTTTCTCACGCAGTTTCTAGACGCCAGCTCCGGTGGGCTGGCGTGATTGGACGCTCGGTAGGCCGAGCGGACGGCGAAAAGTCCCAGCCGTCCTAGAAAGTCCAACCTAATCTGTCCTCACCGGCTCAACCCCAACTGAGAAAAGGAGTTACGATGAAAGTACGAAAGCTGATTTGGCTGATATCACTGGCAATCCTGGGGAGTCTGCTATCGCTGGCGGGTTCAAACCATAGGGCAACTTCTGCGAATCCTGTCTTGAGAGCCGACGGAGGGGCACCCGTACCACCGCCAATACCGATCCCTTGGGTTCCAACGCTTTCCTGACGCGTTCCACACCAATGCAGGGAGGGAGAAGATGTCCATTCTTTTCCCTCCTTGTGTGTTAGTATCCGGTGTACGTCCCCCCGGCGGCGAGCGTGTTCGAACAAATTCTTTGGTGGATGGAAATTGCAACAGAAGCTTTTATCCTGCTGCGTGCCATAAACGCAAGGCTCTACGATAAGTATCTCGCTTTCTTTATCTACCTCTCTGCGGTTCTTTTGATAGATCTTCTGCGTTTCTGCGTGCTTACCCTACACCCGAATGTTTACGCGCCGTTGTATTGGTACACGCAATTTCTCCATGCAGGCATCGGCTATGCCGTCATTCTTGAGATTTACAGACAGACATTGAATAACTCCCCTGGTGTGGCGCGCATTGCACGAACTTTCCTGTGGGGTGTCCTTGCGGCAGTCCTCTTGAGAGTCACCTGGAATGCAGTTAGTGGACCTGTTTGGTCGCCCGGCACAACCTCGGCAGAATTGGAACGCGACCTGCGCACAGTCCAGGCAATATTGCTGGCGGGTATCATCGCGTTGATCGCCTACTATGTCGTTGCCACCGGAAGAAATCTGAAAGGAATCACCTTCGGATATAGCGCGTATATCTACGCCAGCGTAGTATCCCTAGCATTCGGGGCGCTGCCGGGATACGGCCTGCGACCAGGGTGGCGGCTTGTTCAGCCGATTGCATATCTGGCTGCTCTGCTCATATGGGGTTGCACTCTCTGGTCTTATTCTCCCAATCCTGCGGCGGAAACTGAATCCAAAATCGACCGCGACTACAAACTCATCGCCGAGCAGACCAGAAGAGCACTTTCCAGAGCCCGTTCATTCTTCAAAATGGGTGGCGAATTATGAGCCAATTGCTGCCCTACCTCGGTGTCGCATCACTACTTTTGGTCGTCTCGGCCCTGTGGGCCCGGCAGCTCTTTCTCACGCGCAAAAGCAGAATAGAACTGATAGTCTCACAAAAGCGCGAGCCAACAAGTGGAAGCAGTGCTTCGCACCGAGACCATGGTGAGAGGATATTTGACCTCGGCGATTGGGATTTTGTTTCACGCAATGCGCCCTCAGAAATTCAGGAAATGTTTCTTCGCGAGCGCGCCATCCTTGCTATTTCTTGGCTTCGACGTACGCGAGCGAGAATCTCGCTGGTCATGCGCGCACACGTTGCAGCTGTCGGACAGATTGACGATCTGCACCTCGCGACGGAGCTCAAGTTAGCTCTGAGCTACCTTGTAGTTCTCACTTTGTGTGACCTTTTGATTGTCTGGATCTGGCTGCGCGGTCCGGTGCGCACTCGCAAGATGGTTGGCCGGACTCTTCGTACCGTGGCATGGCTGCGGGGCGCATTCGAGCAACTGATGGCGAGGGTAAGCGCTGAGATATGAGTCTTGGAGTCAAAAACGTTGAAATTGAGCCTGCGGTAAGAGACCTCAGGAATCGCACTCTCGCGAGACTTCCGGGGGATGTTAGCCGGCTCGTTTACTTGGCCTCTTCGCGCGATCTCAACACTGGCCGCTACTCCCATGACGGTATCGCTTTTCACTTCAGCGAAAACGTTGCCTCCAAAGCAATGGCAGCTTGCCATGAAGAAATTTTCGATCGGCTGGTTTATTGCTCTCTAGAAGAACTGATCGAGGAGCTGCAAAGTTATATTTCCTCGACAGCGGAAAGGCCGGGAGACGTTTTGCAGAGTTGGAAACGTCTCGGATCCTACCGGGTCACCATCCCGTCAGAGTGCGATGAAATGGCCGCTGAGATTTTCTTGTCCAACGTCAAGATCGCTTTGGCGATCTTGCAGGCGCGTCAGGAGTCCGCTTTCCAGGACGGACAATTCGCATAGCGATACCGGTCACTCGGCCAATGATCTCTGCTTCCCGTGCGTAGGCAAAGTGTCGAAGGCGGTTACGCGACAACGGATGGGGTACTAGGGTCAACTGATTCCTCTTCAGTTCACACCATGAGCAAGCATACCCACCAGGGATTCTTACGAAATAGATTGGCCGATCCAATTCTGTCCGCCAGGAGGAAGGACTAAGCACTTCGCGCACTCGATCGTCGATCTGCACGAAGGAGCCCGCTGGGATAAGGGGATCCATCGTGTAGTCCCGAAGGCCTACATATCCATACAGGCTGTGCCTGATGTCCAGGTGGCGTATGGCCGAGATGGGCACCTCGCCCCAGACTCTTACCATACGTGAGAGCAGGGTTGTCTTGTCTAGCCTAAACCCCTTACGCAATCGAACTGGAAAGGTCGTGATTCTGCGTTCATTGTAGACCTCCAGCCTGGCAAGGTGCGTTTTCGGCAAGCGAATTTCCAGCTGATGGAGGCCGATTCTTTCTAGGTCGATCCCAAACAGAGACAGCAACTCGACAAAATTGATCCGGTAGACAACGCTTAAGCTGAAGAGCTTCTGAACACTGGGTACTGATCCCGTGGCTTCAATCTGGCTGAGCCAAGCGTTGGAAATATAGAACTTCGCACTACCTTCGGCCTTGGCGATCTGCCGGCTGTATTTTTCGACTTGACGCGTGGAAATCCCATGACGCCTGCGGATCGCCTCAAGTCTTTCTCCAGGGTGCAATTGAGCATCGCCTAGTTACTTCTCTAATACAGCTCCAAGCTGAGCAGAAGCAGCTGGCGAGAGCAATAGAACTTTGGTTTAGATCGGGACCGATTAGGAAAGGTTGTTGCAAGGTTTTGAATCAGTCAAGCCCACTCCGGGACCGCGATTATTTACTTGGCTAGATTTCTCCGGTCTTCATCGGACGCATCGACAGCGTTTTCGAACGCTCGATACCATTGACAGGATTCAATATATGCCTTGCCGTATTCTTCTTCCGTACGAACTATTTCATGTCCATTCTTTGGGTTGAGTACAATCACGCTCACGGTCGGGCCTCCATGGATTCTCGCGTTTCTTCCGACGCCCGGGACTAACAGGTACGTCTCCGCTATTTTACTGAATTCTCTTAGTGTCAGGGCGAGACAAAGATGACCGGGCCGGTTTCCGCCGGAGCGACATCGCCACAGCAACCACCCGGCCCACAACGTCTATATCGTCGGGATAATTGAATTGCCGTGTCTTTCTTCCCGACATCTGGTGAGGAATGATGCTCAGGACCTTGCCTTCCAATTCACACCAGCCATATGCATAGCCCTCTCTAAGCTGAAAGAAGTAGATGGGACGCTCAAATTCGTTCTCTCCCGGATCCGGATCAATCTTGGTGTCCTGGTCATCTATCTGGATGAAAGCACCGGGACGAATCATCGGGTACAGTGTGTAGTCATCCATCCCAATGAATCCGTACAGGTATTTCCGAAGCGCAAGATTCTGAACGAACGCGATAGGAATTTCACCCCAGGTTTGCACCATGCGAGACAGGAGATCCGTCTCCTCGATCCTTGTTCCTGGATCGAACCTCGCCGGGAAACTCACGCGACGTTCCGTGTCGTAAATCTCGGAAGGAACGAGATGAGTTTTGGGCAGTTTGACGGCGAGGCGAGCTGTGTTGATCTGATCCAGGTCGATCCCAAAGAACAGAAGGAGGTCCACGAAGTTAATTCGATAGAGTGCGCTCAGTGTGAAGAGTTTGTGGACACTCGGGACCCTGGTGGAGTTCTCGATCTCGACCAGAGAACTGTGGGAGATACAATATCTCTGGTTCCCCTGTGAACGGGCGATTAGGCGGCTATGAGTTTGCACATCTCGACCGCTGATGCCCAATGCCTCGCGCAGTGCCTTGAGGCGCTGCCCAGGAGGGCCCGGAGGATCCTTTGCCCGTAGTGAGCGACCCCGGGTCATAAAGGGACGCTACCCCCTATACTATAGTGAGTCAATAGTACCGTTCGTTACAGGCTAATTAAAATGATGGAGGGCCTTTGCCCTCTCTCTAACATGGACCCTTACGTCGGCGCACAGCGTGGTGCCAAGTTTCATCAAGAGTACGGTGCCATATTTTTTGAAGGGTGAGCCTACGCCGGCTTTTGAAAACCGCTGCCAACACGATCTGCGCCCCGATCTAATGTCGAAGGACACCGAAGGGAGGGGTCTCAGGTCGGATTTTCGACCACCATTCTGTCTTTGGAGGGAAATTGCGGTTCGGACTACGACCGCTAGTCGTCGCAAAAACCGCGTCCAGCCCGGTGCAGTTGGTGTTCGTAAGTCTTTGAAATCAATCGGACAACAACCTCGAAAATACACTTCATTCACTAACCTCGCATTCGCCGTTCATCTATATAGGCCGGAATTCAGACCAGGAACATCTTTTTTCACCCACCAACTCAAATTTGTGAGACATCTTCCAGCGCGTCGCCGCGCAAGCGGTAGCGCGAGATGAAGGGGTTTTGTCCGAAAGGTCCGGACTTCACACTGCTCCTTTAGTCTTACAAACGGCCTCAGCCAGCCCGAGGCCGTTTGCTTCGAACTCAGACACTTCTGCCGGAGGGAAAGCGTGAAAACGGATGCCAACGCTAAGTGGTTGGTTTCTCCAGACGTCCGTTCCACATATTCCGAAGATGGCGCTGTGCTTCTCGATATTGGAAAAGGGCTTTGCTACAGCTTGAATGTAGTTGGGGCACGCATGTGGCTAACGATAGATGCGAGCCAAACGGGAATTACTCTTGACGGCATCTTGGGTGCGCTCGAGACTCACGTCAATGTTCCGCGTCAAGAACTTGAAACCGACATAGCCGAATACTTGGACAAGCTGGAACAGATGGGTCTCGTTCAATGCAACGGCCGCGGCATATCCTCTAAGGCCTTCGGCGGAGCAAGGTAAGGCGTGTTGCAGGGCAGGCTCGGTATCGAGGTAGCAGAAGGAATCTCGGGCTCAAAGAGGGGTTGGATTTGTGATCTCTTCGATCCCATGTTCGAGACGCTGCCTCATGTTTGGGGCCTCATAGACCGCTCAAGCGGCTGTGCTGGGGTGACGGCGGCGCACGAGGACGATTTTGTTGACTGGCTTCCAGGATTCTGGCGAAAAGGATAGAACCGCAATGGTCTATCGCTTAGAGAAATACGACCTAAAGATCATGTTCACGCACCTCGATCAAAGGAATCCCGACGTTGTCGTCACTTTGGGCTCGGAAGCGCGAACGTTCCAACTAGAAGGATTTATCAATTTCTGGTTGGACATGCTCAAAGTGGGCCGCAAGGCGGCAGATGCGCACTTAGTGTTGACTGGCTTCGCGGATTCGATCGGAAAAGATGGAACTCCCTTGGCCTGCGGCTTGAAGAGACACGGCCTGAAGATCAGGATCACCCACTTGGATCACAACAAGCCCGATGTTGTCGTCACTTTGGGCTCGGAAGCCCGAACGTTTCAATTGGAAGATTTTATCGACTTCTGGCTGGAGATGACCGAATTGGTACCCAAGGCCGTATACGCGCACCTAGCGTACTTGGAACAACTCGCGCGGCAAGGAAGAGAAAGGTCCGGAGGAACATGCCCGTCGCGCAAGCCCATGAATGAACGGAGGAATGCTAAACAGCAGGCGGTCGGAGAAGCGGCAGCGGGGAATGCGAAGGCAGATAAAGGCGCTGTGTGGTTGATTTCCCCCGACGCGCTGGCGACGTATAACCGAGATGGGGCGGTAGTGCTCGATATCCCCAAGGGTATCTGCTACAGCCTAAACGCGACCGCCAGTCGAATATGGTTCGCCATGGAATCGAGCCCATCCGGAATCACTCTTGAAGGCATCGTGGGTGCGATCGAGACACACTTCGAGATTCCACATCAGGAGCTGGAAGCGGATACCGCCGACTGCTTGGACAAATTGGAAAGGATGGGCCTCCTTCAAGCAAACGGTCACGGGATAGCGTCCAGTTCATCCCAAGGACGCAAGTAAAGTGTTGCAAAGCAGCCTCCATATCGAGATACCGGAAGTAATCTCAGATCCAGAGCGGGGTCGGATCTGTGATCCGCTGAACTGCTTGTTCGATTCGAGACTGCCTAGTACTTCCCCCATGGACGGCCCCAGCGCAGTCGTCCTGGCATCAACTTTGCTTTCAGGTCCAACCAAAAAAAGTTTGGGGGTTAGGTTTCGGTGTTCTTCCAAACGAGTGTTGGCGTTCGGGAACACCCGTGAAGACCGCGGGGCCAGGCTGTTGAGTCGAATCTCCTCTATGACAGATTTTCTGGAACTTTAGACGAGAAAGGAAACAAGTATGTCGAAGGCACCAAAAAGTGCGATTTCCAAACTGAGGTTTACGCTCGATAAAAGCAGTGAATTTTCTCGGGCGACAAAAACGATGTTAACACTAATAGGACCTAGTCTAGAGATGTATAAGGGCCCGGGTATACAAATCCTAGGGACTATCAGTGCGTTCATAAATCAACGGCTCGTCGAGATAGTGAAACCGACCGATTATGCAGACTGGCGCGTCACGAGGTTCCAACGGTTCGTGGACAATCAGGACGCCAAGATTGGTTGGAATATTCAGCAGACCTGTCGAGAGCTGGGAGTTGGGATTTCCGGGTCTCGCCTCGCCCGGCTCTTTAGACGTTGCCTCGGCGTTACGGTCAGGGAATATGTAAAGAGGAAGAGACTCTGCCTTGCGGCGCAGCAATTGAAAAACCCGGCCCTCTCAGTCAAAGAGATTGCTTTGGGTCTCGGGTATCGGAATGCATGGGATTTTCAACGCCAATTTAAGCACCTGTTCTCTCTAACCCCTACCGAGTTTAGGAAAATGTACGAAAAGGAAATTCAGCCCGGACAAAGCGAGACATGGGCCGAGGCGGGGTCCTTCTGATCCAGCGGCTTGCAAAAAGTGCGCAGCCGCGGCTACCGAACGGCAGATTAATTTGTGGATCCTACCACAGAGACGAGTGGGCTCAATGGTTTTTAGCCTGAATAAATATAACTTGACCGTAACGGTCACACAGGGGGACCGATTCGGACCCATTGTTCAGTTGGCCTTGGGCTCAGAAGTGCGGACACTCCAACTTGCCGAATTCACGGATTTTTTGTTGTCCGTGATCGAAGAGGGACGCAAAGCCACAACTGCGTATCTGGAGTCCTTGGGGGCATTCTCTCCAAAGAAGAACGGGAGAAAGGAGAAGACCACTTCGCACACATGCAGTTAGAACCGACGAGTCTGCGACGGCATATTTGTGCAACATTGTCCCCTTTCAAATCTCCGGTCGGGGGGCCACGAGGGTTCGAGAATTTCCGGTCGAAACGTCTCCAGGGGGAGCACCTTTGAGTCCTAAGCTCAATCCACAGCTGCGCTGGTTTGTTCAGCAACTCCGCCCTTTCATGCGTGCGCATCTTCTGAGTATCTCCCTCATCGTTTTGAGCAGCCTCATGTTTCTCCTCGATCCTCTACTCATCAAATGGCTGATTGATCGGGTCCTCCCCAAAAAGGATTTCCGTTTAGTACTCATCGCTGCGGCTGGGTTTTTCGGAATCTACATCCTTCGGCTGGGCTTCTCCGCGCTCGCAGGGCTTGTGAGTTTCCGCACAGTGCAAGATCTCGTATTTCGCATTCGGCTCGGCATCTTGGAGCAGATGAATCGCCTGTCCGCGGACTACCATGAAATGGTGCCCGTTGGTGAAAAGCTTTACCGGATGGAGCAGGACGTCGATCAGTTAGCAGAACTAGGATCGAGTCTCGTGCCCTATGTTCTCCAAGTGGCGTTCAACACGCTGTTTGTATTAGGAACAATGTTCGTACTCGATTCCCGGCTGACTTGCTTAATCCTTCCGCTCATGCCCCTCTTTTTTGTTTTTCGGAGACACTTCGAGAGTCGACTGCGCCGTGCCTCAGATACTGCTCAGCAGCAATCGAGTCGGGAGAGCACTTTTCTCCAAGAACACCTCGGTTCGGTTACTCAAATTCAACTCCTGCATCGAGAGCAGAGCCAAACCCAAGCGTTTCTGGAGCGCGCGACCGCACGAATGAAGGCGCTGAATCATCGCAACCTAGTCGAGATTCTATTCAGGACCTGTTACATGACGGTCATCGCTCTCGGCACAATCGCCATCTTCGGCTATGGCGGTTATCGGGTATTCGTTGGAGCTTTGACAGTCGGAGGACTCGTCGCTTTTTACAGTTACCTGGCCCGACTGTTCGATCCGCTGAACGCCGCCGTGGACATCTATTCCCGGTTCAACCGTCTGAGCGCCAGTCTCCGACGAATCTTGGAAATCCTCGAAATGGCTCCTGGCGTCCCGGAAAAGCCGGATGCGGTGCCCCTGCCTTCTCCAGTTCGAGGGTACGTTGAAATGACAGGCGTGTCTTTCTCCTATGACAGTGGACCACCTGTGTTCGAAGGGTTCAATCTCAAGCTCGAAGCGGGTGAAAAGGTCGCCTTGGTTGGCATCAGCGGTAGCGGCAAGAGTACGATCACAAAGTTGATTGCCAGGTTGTACGACGTAAATCAAGGGGCCTTGTATATCGATGGAATCGACGTCCGAGATGTAAGTCTTGAAAGCCTTCGAACAAAAGTCTGCTATCTCATGCAGGATTCCGTGCTATTTGATCGTACGTTAAAAGAGAATCTGCTTCTCGGAAAACCTTCGGCCACCAACAAAGAACTCTCCTCGGCACTTGAAATCGCTGATCTCGATGAATTGATGCGCCGTCTACCGAGGGGTTGGGACACACCAGTTGGCCCGAGGGGTAATGCGCTGTCTGGCGGTGAGCGTCAGCGCCTCGCTTTAGCTCGAGCCGTTCTTCAAAGTCCATCCTTGCTTTTGCTGGATGAATCGACATCTGCACTCGACGCTCCCGCCGAACGAAGGGTTCTTGCCAATCTGATCCAGCGCTTTCGCCATCTAAGTATGGTTTTTGTGTCTCACAGAATTTCTGCGGTGAAATGGGTTGATCGAATCCTCGTGCTGAATCAAGGTATGATCGCTGAACAAGGCACGCACGACCAACTAATGCGGAGGGATGGATTCTACCCCTATTTGTATGCCAAGGCCGACCTTGCTGACTCTCATTTGCGTGCAGGGATGCCTCAAAAGTCTCCGTCCAGAACCGCCCAGCCCCCCTTCAAGTCAGACTAGAGCAGAATATGCGGGTAAAAGACAAAATATGCGGGTAAAAAGCAAAATATGCGGCTCGTTTATTATTGACTTCATTCCATTCTGCCTGCAGCATCGCAGCGTCGCCCAGCCCTCTTCGAAGCCGCGATGTCTCGATTACTAGATTCTATTGAACATAGCGGCTTGGATGTAAAGGGTACTCAATCGAACGCCCTTCGCCGCCTGTGGCTGTTCCCAGGTGTCGAAAGAGTCCGAGGTTGAAGAATGCTGCTAGCGACAAACGCTCCCCCATTTACTCCGACTCAGCCTGTGACCGAGATTCTGTACGGGATCCCAGTCACTGACCGCTATCGGTGGTTGGAAGAGCAGCCTTCTCTCCGAAGGCGAGAGTGGCTTGAACAACAAAGCGCATACACACCCGCGTATTTGAGCGCAATTCCCGAGTGCGGACGAACCCGACAGCGTGTGGAAGAACTGCCGGCTGCCGAGGTTGTCTATGACTTTGGAAGGTCGGCGATCGGTACTTCTGTTTGGGGCGCAAGGCTGGTCAGAGAACAGCCGCTTAGCCAAGACACCGGAGGTTCACCTCGATGACGGTAACGAATGCAGCCGCTAAGGTCACCGGGAATTCGGACACTGACACTAGATCGTCCACTTTAAACCTCGGTCTGGATTCAATCAGTCTTCTGAAAAGACTCATGCGGAGCTTCCATGTGACCAGTTTCAACTAGCTTTTTATGGGGAGGGTATTCTCATGTTGTTTCTCGTGCTGCAAGCTTACCTGAACTTGATTCATTTCGACCTGTACCTGGCGCGAAGAAATTTCGCCGTGCTGTACAACAAGGTCCGCACATACCCGGTTGCCAAGGGATCTCCAACTCCGGATGCCATCGAAAAGATCTGCTATGCGGTCGACTTGGCATGCATCTGGTACTGGAAAGAGGCGCTCTGCCTGCAGCGGTCGGCGGCTACGACATGTCTTCTCAAACGATACGGTGTACCTGCGCACATGGTGATCGGCGCGCAGCACACACCCTTCAAGTCGCATGCATGGGTTGAAGTCGACGAACGCGTAGTAAACGACAAACCATACATTTCGGAAGTCTACGCGGTACTCGATAAATGCTAAGAGTTTAATTCGATCAATAAGCTAACGGAGCCGAGTCATGAGCGTTCAGTTCGGAAGATGGAATTTTGAAGGCTCGCAGCCAGCACAAGACTATATCAAGAAAGTATGTGCGATTCTTGCACAGTACGGACCGGATAGCGATGAGTCGTACTCCAACGGCGGCATCACAATCCTATACCGCGCTTTTCACACGACCAAAGAGTCTCGTCGCGAGACGCAACCACACATTTCCAGATCGGGGGTTGTTATCACATGGGACGGACGCTTGGACAACCGAGCCGAACTTATCAGCGAATTGCGGACCTCACTGGGCATCAACTCCCCCGACGTTGAGATTGTTTCGGCGGCGTACGACAACTGGGGACCAAAGTGTTTTGGAAAGCTCGTCGGAGACTGGGCGCTCTCGGTTTGGAATCCGCTCGATCGATCACTGATTCTCGCCAAAGATCCCATCGGACCGCGCCACCTTTTCTACTCCTTTGACAACAAACAAGCTAGCTGGAGCACAATCCTGGAACCGCTTGTCCAATTTGCTGGCAAAACTTTCGAAATCTCTGAGGAGTATATTGCCGGTTCCTTCGCACACCTATCAGCGACACATCTGACGCCCTATGTCGGCATCCATGCTGTCCCTCCGTCCTCGTCGGTGCTTATCCGTCCCAGGCAACATAAGGTCGAGAAGTATTGGGACTTTGATCCCGGCAAGAGCATCCGTTACCGCACCGACGCCGAATATGAAGAGCACTTTCGCACAGTCTTCGCTACAGCTGTACGACGCCGGCTTCGATCCGACCGCCCCGTACTCGCTGAGTTGAGCGGCGGTATGGACTCGTCCTCCATCGTTTGTATGGCCGACATTGTCATCGCCCGAGGCGAAGCCGAAACCCCGCGTCTGGACACAATTTCCTACTATGATGACTCCAACGCTGTGTTGGACGAGCGCCCCTATTTCACGATGGTCGAACTAAAGCGCGGACGCGTCGGGTATCACATTGATCTGGGCGCGAGAAGACAAATTAAGAAGGATGAAGCCCATTCAAAAGAGCGCTTCTGGCTTCACTTCGAAAGTGATCAATTAGCGGCAACTCCTGACTCCAACCGTACTTTATGGCCCGAGCTTTTCGAGCGCTATGCGCCATACATGAGGACAGAGGGGTATAGAGTCACGCTCTCCGGAATCGCAGGGGAGGCCGCCACAGGCGGCTTCGTGCCGGCGCCCACACTCGAACTCCAAAATCTTCTTGTGCGCGCACGCTTGTTCCGACTCGCTCATCAATTACGCGCATGGGCGAGGAAGATGGGAAAACCTGCTCTCCCCTTACTTTGGGAAGCCTTGCGAGGATTCTTTAGGTACTCTGCCACGTATCCGTGGGCGCCCGACGCTCTGTGTCCGCCTCCTTGGTTCCAGCCAGGCTTTGTCGAACGGAATAAAGCTGCTCTCCTTTGGTATCCATCAAGACTGGCACTGTTTGGCGGCTTGCCGAGTTTTCAAAACCAGATACAGTTGTTAAATCACACCCGAAAGTTTCTGGCGTACCGCAACCTATGGGCAGAGCTGCTTAGAGAAATAAGGTATCCCTACCTAGACCGTGATCTCCTGGAATTTGCGTGCGCCATCCCTCGAGAACAGATGGTCGGCGTGGGAAGGCGACGCTTCCTGATGAAGCGCGCCCTCGCCGGAATAGTCCCGGATGAACTCCTCAACCGCAAGCGAAGGGAGGTCACACCGAAGCCGGAGGAAGATATTTCGTGGCCGAGTGTAACTGAACTCGGAAGTCACATCATCAGCGACTCGCTAGGAATAATACAGTCAGGTCTGTTTTTGGAGGCAGTGCAAAAAGCTCGCGGCAAGGGAGACATTGCGTTGGACAGCTTGAAGCGCTCAATCGTTCTTGAGTACTGGCTGCGTCACCTCGCATCCGAAGGAGTTCTGAGGACTGGCTTGATACCGGCTCACGGAGCGGATTGCTCCTCTCTTGACGCGGAACGTAAAGTGCACATTCGATTTGGAAGGCAGAGTAGCGGAGCCGAGTCATGAGTGTTCAGTTCGGAAGATGGAATTTCGAAGGGCAGCAGCCTCATCAGGACTACATCACGAAAGTACGTTCGATTCTAGCCCGGTACGGACCTGACAGCGACGAGTCGTATTCCAAGGGCGGAGTAAAGATTCTCTATCGCGCTTTTCACATAACGAAGGAGTCGCATCGCGAAAGCCAGCCACACATTTCCAGTTCCGGAGCTGTCATCACGTGGGACGGCCGCCTGGACAATCGTGCCGAACTTATCAGCGAATTGCAGCATTCATTGACCATCAACTCCACCGATGTTGCCTTTGTTTCCGCGGCGTATGAAAAATGGGGCGCGAATTGCTTTGGCAAGCTCATTGGAGACTGGACACTCTCCATTTGGAACCCCGCGGAGCGCTCGTTGGTACTCGCCATAGACCCCATCGGCCCGCGCCATCTCTACTATACATTCGACAACAATCAGATTACCTGGTCCAGCATCCTCGACCCTCTAGTCTTGCTAGCGAATAAAACCCTCACAATCTGCGAAGAGTACATTGCAGGCTGGCTCTCTACGTTTCCAGCTGTGCATCTAACACCATACATCGGAATCCATGCCGTCCCTCCTTCCTCATGCGTGTTTTTGAGACCCGGAAAGCGTACCGTCGGAAAGTACTGGGATTTTGATCCTGGCAAGAGAATCCGCTATCGCACCGATGCCGAATACGAAGAACACTTCCGTACGGTGTTCGCTAGAGCTGTGCAATGTAGGCTCCGTTCTGATACACCAGTCCTCGCCGAACTCAGTGGCGGCAGAGACTCTTCATCCATTGTCTGCATGGCCGACACTGTCATCGCCCGCGGTGTCGCCGATACTCCACGCCTCGATACGATCTCCTTCTACGACGACTCTGAACCCAACTGGAACGAACGGCCCTATTTCACAAAAGTTGAAGAAAAACGCGGCCGCACCGGTTGGCACATAAATGTCGGTTTTGAAGATTCGGAAAAAACGCCCGTCGTCAAATCCTATCAATCTGAGAATTACCATCTTGTACCGGCAATAGGTCACGATGCCCGCACGTCTGCCCAACTCGAGATGTGCCTAATGTCGCAAGCGAACCGCGTGATACTTTCCGGAATTGGAGGCGATGAAGTCATGGGTGGAGTGCCATTACCAACGCCGGAACTCCAAGATTTGCTCGCAAGGGCACGATTTAGGCTGCTAGCTCACCAACTGAAAGCTTGGGCACTGCAGAAAAGAAGGCCCTGGTTCTACGTCTTTTTCGACGCTGCCTTGGGATTTGCTCCTCCAACTTTCATTAGTGTTCCCAAACGGAGGCGTCCGGCCCCGTGGCTTCGGCCGACTTTTGTAAATCGTCATTGGAAGGCGATAACCGGCTATCCAGTGCGAGTGAAACTGTTCGGTCCGCTTCCAAGCTTCCAGGACAATCTAGACACGCTAGACGGATTGCGAAGGCAACTGGCGGCCAAGCCGTTGCCGTTCGGGATTGTTTATGACAAGAGTTATCCTTACCTGGACCGTAGCCTACTGGAATTCATGTTTGCGATTCCGCGGGAACAGTCGGTCCGGCCAACACAACGGCGCTCCCTCATGCGCCGCGCGCTTGCCGGTATCGTTCCAAACGAGATCCTGAACAGGAAAAGAAAGGCCTTTGTTGCGCGGGAGCCCTTGTTACGCATAGCGAGGGATTGGGCCAATCTGGTTGAGATGACTCAGCACATGATTAGCGAATCCCTCGGAATTGTGGACATCGAACCCTTCTTTTCTGCATTACAGAACGCGCGCCATGTCGAAGAACACTCGTTCCGCCTAAGGCGCACGATCCATATCGAGAGTTGGCTCAGAAATCTTCTGAGGTTAAAGAATATCGATTTCGGCAGCATTACGAATGCCGAATTGGCTGCCGTTCGAGGCGAGGAGACCTCCACAGCCGTTCAGGCCAGAGTTCAGTTAGCTAGCTGTGCACGTAAATCTATATCGGAAAGGAGGTGACACTCATGAAATATGAAAAGCCGCAAGTCGTGGAATTGAACCATGCGATTGCTGCCATTCAGGGCCCCGGCAAACCGGATACCGCGAATGACGCCAACCAAGACACCGCCGCGGCATATGAGGACTGGGAGGAGTAACCGCGCTCATCTGACGGAGCGTCCAAGCTAGCGGGCGCTCCGGATGAACTTTATCAACCCGCCGGAGCGCTCCCAAGCATCGGGCGCTCCGGCGATTTTATCGTTCTGGTTGCAACTTGCCTCGCATCGCAGAACTTGAAGTAGGCCAAGTTGCTATCCTAAACTCCCGACCGGAAGCGGTCTACGCAGACATCGTGCAATCACGAAACCGAGCTCATTATCGTGTCTTCGAGGCCTCTGCCGTCTCCGGACGTGTGGCCCCTTTCAGGTATCGATCAAACCAGGCAATCGTGCGGTTGAGGTAGTCTACTGAGTTAGCATAGCCTTTGATCGTGTGTCCTTCACGTTCATATTTGGCATATTCCACTTCCTTTCCCAAGCGTCTTAACCCGACAAACACTTCCTCGGACTGTCCCGGTGGAGCATTCCTATCTTGGGCGCCCTGTATAATCAAGAGCGGCGTCTGTACTCTGTCTAAGTAAAAGATAGGCGAGTTCTCAATGTACCTGTCGCGCCCTTCCCAGATTGTTCCTCCCAATAGAGATTCGTTTGCAAACACGCTGATACTGGAGCCGTTAGTCCACATATTGCCATACTGGGAAACGCGGTCAATGAACGCTCCGTCTCTATCGACTGCGGCTTTGAACCGCCGAGTTTGCACAAGAAGACTCAACACACCGTAACCGCCGTAGCTCATTCCCATCACTCCGAGCCGATCGGGATCGGCTATGCCGAGCTCAACTAATTTGTTAACACCCGGTAAGATAGACTCAGCAATGTCCGCCATTGGCCTGCTCGGGCCAATAAGGGAGTCCGGCAGAAACACGACGTAGCCTCGGGTTGATAAGAGCGGCTCAATATTGTCGCCACCGGGCGGTGATGAGCCATAGTTATTTAGAAACTTCGACCGGCTTTGCCCCGGGTATTGAGAAACGATAACAGGGTAGCGTTTTCCCTTCTCGTAGTTCGGTGGCAAGAGTACAGCGCCTTGCATTGGCTCCCCTTCAAGGCTACGCCATTCAATCAGAGAGCTACTGCCGCAGCTGACGCGATCGAGTTGCGGATTTATGCGTGTTATTTCGAATGGAGGCCGCTCATTACTGGTGATCGCCCAGACATTCGGGCTTTTGCTTGTTTCTTCTGCGACGAATACGACGGTTTGCCCATTGGTGGAGGTATCATTAAAGGATTCAACTGGCTCGCTATAGAACTTATCAGATTCGAACATCGACCTGTAAGCGCCGTTCATAACATTGACCTTGAAGCATCCGGCTTTCTTCGTTTGCTCATCGAACGTCAAGACCAATAAACTGCCAAGCCCATTAACTGAGGATATTCGCCCGTTAATTCTTGGCGCGACAATCGTCAACACTCGCCGCCCCGGAATGGTCGTTACTTGCACAACCTCGTTTGTCGCCACTGTGACCATCCACACCGAATCACTCGAGCTCGCAACCCGATTGCTTCTACCGACGCCGTTATAGTACGGAACGAGATATATTGCCGTTCCATCGCCGTTCCACAAAGGGGGGCTGTATAAAGTCGCGAAACTTGCGTGAGGCTGCGGCGTAATATTTTGCAGGTGCTCGCCACTTACAGAAATAACTACACAGTCTCCTTTAATATCTGGCCATCTCGCAGCGTCAAAAGTCGTCAATGCCAGCGTTGTGCTGTCCGGAGACCAACTGACTGAGGAGCCCCATGTCTTGATACCCGCCGCTATAGTTATTACTCGCCTGGAAGTCAGATCCAGAACCAACAAGTCACAGATGGGTTGGTACGAGTTGGCAGATTCATTTCGGATAGTATAAGCAATGTATCTTCCACTGGGCGACAAGCTGTACCACACGGGGTCTTGCGCTTGCGAAAGCGTTTCCAGGTCGCCTGTTTTAATATCCACGAGAGCGAGTGTCGACGCCGCCGTCGGCCAACTGGATGCTGCCGTCGGGACAGTACCTGCTGTTTGCGACGGGTCGTCCACTCCAGGGGAACTTCGGTATACTGTCACGGTCGGCCTGTCCTCATTCGGACCTAGTAGTGGCGACTGTGATCCGGCAGCATCAGAGTTAGAGACATTTTTGCCGACGGACACCACTCTCGCAAGGAGTTTATCGCCGCCCACCGTCCACTGGGGAGTCTGTGCATAACCCCAGAGGGTGACACCGGTCTCGATGTTGCCAACACACCGGGAGATTCCGGTAATCCTCTCCCAAACACATAACTGCTGACTACCAGAGTGATTAGAGTAGTAGGCGAGACGAAGACCATCGAGAGACCATACAGGTCCCCAACTGGAGCTTTGCTCGTCCGTCATGCGTTTTGTGTCGCCTGTCTTGATTCTAGTAACCAAAACATAGCTGCCAGAAAAGCCGACAATTTCGTTTGGCGCGCCCGACGCGCGCTTCTTTCGGCCATCATCGATGGTATAGGCGACCCATTCACCGTCCGCTGAGAGATTCAGGGTCGAGCCATTCAAAAACCTTTGCATGGAAACCACGTCTTCGACAGAGAGAGCGCTATCTGCTGCCAGACAAGGGCTCGGTTGCAATAGAACACTGCAAACTTGAAGCACAAGGAGAGGAGTCCGTCGCAGTCTCACGAAACCATTCCTTTAAACATACAGTTCCCGGCGCGAAGAATCTTGTTGACGCGGTTTCCCATATCAGAAAATGATTTTCAGGGCTAACTGCTGGGAGCGCGGCCCTCCGATCTGGTAGAGGGCGCTAATACCACCCAACTGAGCGTTCAGCATGTTGGTTGCCTGGCCAAAGTTCGCTGCCGTTAAGTTTGTCTGAATTCTTCCGAAGTTGGGGTGGTTATAGATGTTGAATGCCTCCGCGCGAAATTGCAGCTTAAGACGTTCATAGAGTGCGAACTCGCGGCGCAAGGCAAAGTCCTGTTGCCAAGCGCCCAAGCCACGCACTTGGTTGCGCCCAAGGTTCCCTGATTGACCACTCGCCGGAGGCTGGAATGCCGCCCTGTTGATTTCTCTTCCTCCAGGACATGCGCAACTCACGTAAACAGGCACGCCAGAATTCACGTTCGGCCGGACGTTGACCTGAGAGCCATCCGCCGGATTTGTGTCTATTCGCGCAACTAGGTCCGCTGGCAGCGCTGATTGCGCGTGGAGGCTGCTATCGATGAACCAATGACCCAAAATGGCGCGAGTCCAAAAATTGTTATTCGCCGCCGGGATTTCGTAAGTCGCGGCCGCGGTAAAGACGTGCCGAATATCAAACACCGCATTTCCGCGTTGTGCGGCAAATGTACTAAGGCTAATCGAATCGTCGTCAAGCGCATGCGACCAGGTATACGAAATCAGACCCTGCAAGCCTCGCGACAGTCGGCGCTGAAACTGAGCCTGCAGAGCATCGTAATCTGAGGTTGCGTTGCCCCGGGTAAGAAAGATCGTCGTAAAACTCGGATTGATCGCGTTCAACGTCAGTTGCGTTGCCTGCTGCAGCCTTCGACCGCCCGCGCCGACGTAAGAGACCGTAAGGGCCTGGTTCTTGCCCAGCGATTGCTCCACAGCACCGTTCCATTGCAAGGTGTAAGGCAGCTTTAAAGCAGGATCGAATATCGCCGGGAAGTTACCCAGAGGAAGCTGTAGGGTGACGGGCGGAGGTGAGAGCTGAGCGGGGTCAAGCGGATAGCTGACACTGGACAGCGTGCGCGTTGCGGTGTACGGCGGCCTTTGGTTGAAATTTAGAGCGGCAATGTCGTTACCGGTATCATAGAAGACGCCGAAACCACCGCGCACCACGGTTTCGCGTCCGGCAGCGTGCGACAATTGATAAGCGACACCAAGGCGGGGTGCGACATTGTTATAAGTCGTCTTGTACTCCTTTGTCCCCGCCGGGGCTAACTGCATCGTGGCCAGATCAGTTATTTGGTTCACCGCTATCGGCAAATTGCCATTCGCTTCCGAGGGCGCAGGATTCACATCCCAGCGCACTCCAAGCTGGAGCGTCAGGCGATGAGAAAGTCTCCAGGTATCCTGACCATAAGCCGAGAAGTTGAGAAACACAGGCTCCATTGGAATGGTGGACCTAACGAAACCGCTGCTCGCGGTGCCGTCCAGCACCTGCTGCTGAGACGAGAACGTAGCGGATACAACGTAACTGTTAACCGAAAAAGTCGGAGTTAACCGGCGGTAATCAATACCAAACTTGAACTGGTGCGAGCGGACGCTATAGGAAACATTGTCCACGATATTGACTTGACGCTGGCTCGTCGAACCGTTCCGGAGAATGTTAAGTTGCGGGACACTAGCGGTTAGGCCAGAAAACTGAAGATTGAAAGATCCCGCAGCCGAATTTGAGTCGTATTGAGTCGGGATCAAGGCGCTTTGAGGAGGGGGTACGGCCCCCCCGAAATTGTCCAATCCGAATGTCAAGTAAGCGCCGTTGCTGCTGTAGTTCGCTCTGAATTCGTTGCTCATCCTTGGCGTTAACGACGCCGTCGCGCCAAGAGTGATGGTCTGAGTGTCCAAGCGACTAGACTGGAAGCGGCTAAGAACGGACCCCCTGGTAGTAATCTCGGAAGGCGCTTTGTTGTACCTGGCAAAGGCCACGAGCTTGCTATTAAGACTGTGATCTACTCGAACGCTCGTTGCATCCAGGTTCGAAGGATTCGAGTACCCGGCATTGAGCTCGGCGAGGCCGTTCCCCAAGTCCTTACCGTTTGGCAATGGAAATGCGTTCAGGAGAGGTTGTATACCTGCAACTGCCTGCTGCCTCAGGGCCAGTGTCGGAACGTTCGTCAGGCTAAATTGCGGTTGACGAAGCCGCAGACCTTCGTAAGAGAAAAAGAAAAACGTTCGGTTGTGGCCGTCATATAACGCCGGAATTACTACAGGCCCGCCCAGGGTCCCGCCAAAGTCGTTCTGCCGCTCCGCAGGTTTTGGCCGGCCGGCACGGTCAGCGAACCAGTCATTGGCATCAAGAACGTCGTTGCGAAAGTACTCAAAGACGGAGCCGTGAAATTGGTTTGTGCCTGAGCGGGTAACGATGGACACTTGACCACCGGGCTGTCGACCGTATTCAGAGGAATACGTCGAAGTCTGAACCTTGAATTCCTGGAGCCCATCAATCGACACCAGGCTCTGAGTAGTACCAAACACCGTAAAGCCGGGTGTATTACCGCTGTTGGCCGGCAAGCCAAAGGTGCCGGGCACTGCGCCGAAATTCGCGCTAACGCCATCGACCGTAAAATTATTAGCACTCGCCCGTTGCCCATTAACACTGAACTGCCCGGAGCTGTTGCTCCCACCGGGCACTGTGACCACTCCCGGCGCTAACGTAAGCAGCGATTGGAAGCTCCGGCCGTTAAGCGGTATGTTCTCGACAAATTGGCGATCTACAACCGTGCTTACCGACGCATCCGTTGTATTGATCATCGACGCGCCTGCCTCGACCGTGACCGTGTCAGAAATCGGGCCCACTGGAACCGTAAAGCCGATTGCCTTGGCATCCTGAACATTGAGAGTGATGTCGGGATGGACGATCGTCTTAAATCCTTGCTTTGAGACACGAATGTGATACGTGCCAGGGGGAACATTAGGCACGGAGTAGATCCCCTCGTCATTTGTTTCCGTCACGTAGCGGAGATTCGTCGCATCGTTAATGACTTCAACGCTTGCATTTGGGATTGCTGAACCTGAAGTGTCGCGCACTTGGCCATTCACGACGGCCGTGGGCGTCTGCGCTAGAGAGATAAGTGACGAACACAAAAAAATGAAAACAAGCACACCATTACGCTGTTTCACTCTTACCTCTCTTCCAATTTTGTCTGATGCGGGGATTCACTCAATATACGGAGCTAGGGGAACAAAGGAACCAACATGCGACTGCGCTTTCGAGAGAAATAAATGCGTGCTTCGAGATCTGCAAAAGAGAAAGGTTAAAGAAGCCTGGTTAAGGGTGATTCGGCTCTTCACCTAGATAGGCAAACAGCACTTGCTTCCCTCGTGGCGCTGAGCTCCCGCCGTTCGGCTCAACAGTCACAAATACTGCGTTGATCCTTTGAAGGGCCTCAGGATCATCGAATCGCAATACCCAACGCTTGTTGCTGGCGTTGTCTATGTACATCACGCCCAAATTAAGTGCAGCGTTTCGATCTGGACCGTGTAAACCCCACGCCTGAAAAGTGCTCGTCTCCTTGACGCCCGGTTGTTGGTCAAGGTCGTAGGCGTAGAAAATCAACGACTTTCTCTTTGTGTAAAACACCCTACCATATGGCTTCTTTCTCTTCCCGTTCCCCCCAACGTCGTACACTTCTGCCATGTACAGGTCCCGCGCACCCATTAGGTCGCGGATATCTCTGTCAGAGGCCAGGAAACGCTTTTGTTCATCAATGGTTGCGTCTTTGTCTTTAAGCAACTGCGACATGAAGTGAATTTGGTTCTCAAGACTTGTCACCCGGAGTGCGTCATTTGCCTTTGCTTCGTCGAGCGCGTCAAGCCTTTTCTGTGTTGACGCGAGGAGCGCTTGCTCCTCTTCGACCTCGTTAGCGAGGGTGTTTCTTTCCGCAGAAACCTTCTCTGTTTGCTCTCGCGCCTCCTGGCCTACAGACCGCAATGTAGTCTGTAATTCTTCGTTCTGTTTTCGCTGTTCGTTGAGTTGGGATCTCAGTCCTGAGATAACAATCTCTCGATCTCTCAGGCTTGCTTCCAATTGGTCTCTTTGATGGCCAAGGGTCTCAAGCTGCACTCGCCAAGATGCGCTATCACTCTTTGATTGTTCGACTACCTGAGGTTGCTGTGGAGCTCGCTTCAAGCCGATCCTGTAAATGGAGATTCCAAGAGCGAGTGCGAGAATCAAAGAGGCAGCGGCCGCCAATTGGACGCGTAGATTCGACCGAAGGAGGAAGTTCGCTAAACGTGCCCCCGAAGTCTTTGGTGGAAAGGGCCTCGTCCCGTCCTTCAGGTGCTCGAATGGAACCCTAGTTCCAGTCTCTGTTTCGATCGCAACGTAAAGCCTTTTCTCGCCCTCTTCAAAATCCCACAGCACAGGACCAAGTGTCGGGTCATCGACAGCCTCGTCGGCTACGAGCCGCACTCCACTTCTCAAAATTGTTCGGTACTCTTTTACGCTTTGTCGGCACAGGGAGCACTCGCCGAGGTGGTGCTCGAAAGATTGTCTCTTATCAACCGGCAATTCGCCGGTCAGATAGTCCAGGCAAAGGTCATCACTCATGTGCTGTGGACTCATTGGAACGTGCTCTTCGCTTGGAGTTTAGTTCCCCGCTGGACCGCGTGATTCGGCCCCGGCTTGTTCCCGTCGAATACGATCCGTCTCAGACGCTGAATGCCTCGATAGGCGTGGTGCTTTGCGTTTCCGGGTGAGCAACCTAACTTCTCAGCGATTTCGTGGAAAGTGTAACCCGCAACGCGCAGCCGGAATGTCAGCTGCTGCTCTCTCGGAAGCCTCGCCAATAAAACCCTAATCTCGTCAACGGAGATTGTCTGCTCCATAGGACCTTGCTCTTCAACTAACTCAGGTGGAGTGGCAGGGCTTTTTCTTTCCCCATTTCCCTGGTGAAATCCATGCCGAGCTTTCAAATAGTCGCGCCAATCAAAGCACTTGTGATAGGTCAACTGCAGCAGCCACGAGCGGGCGGTACCCTTTTTCGCATCAAACGAAGCACACCTTTTGTAGAGCGCCAAGAAGACCTCATGTACGAGATCCTCTGCCTCGGCGGAATCTCTTATTATCCGGGCACAGACCGAATAAACTGCCCTGGCATAACGTCGGTAGAGAAATCCAAGCGCGGATATGTCTTTTCCCTGTAGCCGAAGTATCAGAGCTTCATCGCTGATCTCGGCTTCCGCAATTCCGACATCTTCGCTGTGCGATTCAAACTCGTCACACGAGGCAGATGAAATCTGTTCATGCGCGCCGTTGCCGTTCCGTCTCGCAAAGATTCCGGGAAAGTAGCGGGCAGCGGGGGAACTCATGCTACCCCCGCCGAGTCACGCCTCAGCCCGTAAGATGACCATGAGCTTTTCGAGAGTATTCTGGGTGCGGGGCTAGAATAAGTAGGCACCCCAACACACTTCGGATTTGGTTGGTCGGAAAACCGATCATCCCGAGCGACTGACGGCGCGCTTTGTTGACCTTCGCTGGTAGAGGTCAACCCCTGTCCTCTCAAGCTTCTCGATAGGCCCTGGGGACGAGGTTCCAGGAACTTGGTCGAGTTCGTGTGTCTCGACCTTATTCCAGCTGACCATTTACACCCAGGGGTGGCTCCTGTCAATTCCCTCACGCTTGAGGCAATTGATAACTCATTTACTACGAATGGCTTATACCTGACCTTTGCTGTCCGCTCTGACGAGGCAACTTTATGGTCTCCAGAATGGAACTCGATCCGATTAAGCCTCGCCATGCCCTGCAAGCAATGGACTCGAATTGAGGGGAGCAGCGCGTGGGCCGACTCGACGGAAACTGGTGCTCTTCGCCTCGCCTGGCGTTCGGACGGAGTGGACGGTTTCCCGACCAAGGTCAGCTTCTGATTGCCCTGCGAAAAACAATCGCACAGGCTCCTCCTCACGAAGTTCCTCGGCAAACGGCGTCGCGATACGTCGTTCATACGGCTCTCGGCAGCCTGGGACGGTGCTGGCGACTTGTATCCAAAGCCTCGCGAAGTTTTCTCGCCTCGGCGTCGGCCACCCGGCTGACCCATTCTGAGGTACTCATGGATTGCGGATCGTAGCTCCATGCGCGCGAAACTACCGCAACGAGCAGATTGAGGACCGCTTTCCTTCCAAGTTGGTTTTTTCCGAAATAGCGGACTGCAACCTCTTGAAGTTCTCGATCACACGCTTCATAGAGCCCCATTACGGCAACGGCATCCGTCGAATTTGCTCTCAAGCGTCCCAGCGCATCCTTCGCCCTGGCGATCTTTTTGTTTTGCTCCAAAGAGAACTGTCGCTCATAAATCATTTGTGGAGCTTCCGTCCTGTCGCAGCAGTGTCAGGCAAGCGAATCTTGTATTTCAGCAAGCGGTCGGTGGACCCAGCAGTTTTGAGCTGCTCGAAGGCCCATTCCAGGATAAGTTCTGTGATATTCCCGAGCTTCCGTCTCTCGCGGACAGCAAATTCTTCCAGCTCGGCTCGCAGAGCTTGCCGGACCCGCAGGCTGATTTGGGCTTTCCATTCCCCCATCCGCGCTCTCTTGCTTACGCTGCAGTAAATCCACACGCAACCAAAAGCGTGTGAGTAAACGATTTTTCCTATGGGTCCACTGAAACCACAGGAGGTCTACAACCGAATAGCGTTTGTTTCGGTCAGACGGTCGCGTGTTCAGTGAGGCAAATCTTTTTGGTTGCTGTCCGGAGCCTTGCGTTCCCACGCGGTTCGCTGTCGCTTCAAACGACTTTGGTCGGCTCGCTCAGAGATGGCCATTCTGCCGGCCAATTCGGCGTTGAGTCCGGCGCGAACCTCTTCGAGCTGGGCCTCGTAGACTTTCATCTCGTGCTTGGAAAGAATTCCGCTCGACTCCATGCGCTGGAGGACGCGAATCAGGCGGTCCACTTCGCGATTCCATAAAAAGATCTCGCCGAACGAGTCTGCCTTCATAGTTCCTAAGTCCTTCCTTCTTTGCATGGGTTGCCGAATTCTCAAAAACAACGATTGGGCACAAGAAGCGGTCACAAAGGGGACCGCTCTCGGCAAACATGTGTCCTGCTTTCAGCTAGGGAGGAGGTTCAGCCACCGGCTCATGTGGGAAAAACAGCCGGGTGATTAGGCGGAGGGAAAGTTGCGCCTTGGAGTGGAAATGGATAACTTCTCTTGCAGCCATCGTGGCACCTCATACGTGCGACTGTGGTCAGGGGCGCGTCAAGTGTTCAAGCACTTGCGCGTCCCGCTTGTTAGTTTTTCTGAGATCTGGCCTTCTTGTTACCCTTTCTTTTCTTACCCTGACCCCAATAATTCTCCCGTTTATACTTCTTGACTTTCGCAAAATCAGCCTTTGTCCAATAACGTAGCCTGGCACCAGCAATATTCTCGGCCACAGGCTCGGGAACAACTCCTTCTTCAATCCACCTATGCAGTGTCGTTCGATGAATTCCCAATTGCCTTGCAGCTTCGGAAATCGAGATTTTTTCCATGATCAGGATGCTACATGATGTAGTATTTGTCAAGCACAAAATCAGAGCCGTGAGCACAGACAACGAATGCCCATGCGCCGCCAAAAAGAGTATCTCAATTCTGATTCAAATCGATAAGGGACCCGTAGGACTCTCACGCATGTCCGTAAGGAAGAGTGTCTACACGGATGGGAAGTCACTGATCTCTAGCTCGTTGCCAGAATATGCCCCAGCGGGGCGGCCTGTGTTAGGGGTTTGGCTGGACTGAGTCCGGATAAGGGTCAGGAGAAAAGATAATATCTCACTTCTGCTTCATTGGGTTGCCTTTGGCTTCAGGACTTCGGGTTGACCAATCAGATGGAGGAAAGGAGATGCGCCAAAATCGCGGGCAAGGGTTCATAAAGTCGACGCCTACTTGTCTCTTCTCCGATTCATGAGGGCTTGCGATCTCTTCTCCTGTTTTCGAATTGCGAAGAGTGAGGGATTGTCCGATCGAGACCTTCATTCCTAGCAGGATCATGGCGCCGTGCGCATTTACGGTGACTGTCCGCGTTTCTTCCGAGACGGGCGTGTTGTCGGTTCCCTCCGCTAGAAACATTACAGGCACTTTTACTATCACACGCTGACTGCGGCGTTGAGCGTTCTGATCGCCACTGTTTGACGGAGGGAAACTACCCATACGCCCAAGCTAGCACCGTTGCCTGCGGATTCTCGTACTACATTTGGTGTCGTCGCCTTTGCATCAATACGGCTGTGACCCATCGCGTTCTCGACGCGGGGAAAAAGGAAATTTTCTCTGTCCGTAGAGTCAAGGACCGGCGTTTGCCGAGAACGTCATGGTGAGGGGAGACCATCCGTGGTATGTAAAAAATGCCGGTTCGGCTACGAAAATTTGCGAAGTTTACCTCTAACGTTTTCAACTAGAGTCGAAATACGAATCCTCGTAAGTGTTTGAAAAGTAAGCAAAATAAGCAAAAGTTGGGTCGCTGGCTACAAGAATGCTCGCTTAACGCCCAATAGCGGCGCGGTCCCCATCGCTAAACTTGGTCACCTAGAGGGAGCTTTGATGAAAACCACTGCATATGACATATTCAGGAAAGACCTTCTCGGCACCCCGGTTTGGATGGAAGCGGTGCAAGACCTCGACACGGCGAGCCTTCACGTAAGGGAATTGGCGGCCCGCTCACCGGGCGAATACTTTGTTTTTTCCCAGCAATCGCAGGAAATTGTAAGCAGCACGCCGCCACGCGTGTTTGCGTTAGCTGTCTAGGTCCGTCTTTTCTCGAAGCGAAAAACCTGATCTCATTTCTTCTGTTTTGAATTTGTCCGTGTGCTGGGCCGGCCGCTTGTCCGCTGACAAAAACCTCTGCGTGCGGCACCCTTTGGGAAATGTCAAAAAGGTGTTGCCCCATTCACACTTCGCACCAAGCAAGCTATTCTCCCACAAAGAAATCTCCGTCAGACTAAAGAAGTTGAGAGACTCCTTTTGTGTGGAAGGTTACTCCGTGAGGCAACCCCGAGTTTGCTGAGTGAGGTGATAGCTGCATGGAATCTGATGGCGGCAAACGCGCCAAGGAATCTGGTGTGCGTAACCGGCGGTATTCGATCCGCCATCCTTTCGCAGCAAGCGCGGAGATGCTGGAGTTGCAATCCGGGAGTCGCGTTACCGGCGTGACCTCAGATCTTTCTCTTGGAGGATGTTTTCTGTGTGCGCGCCGCACCCTGGAGGTCGGCGCCCGGGTCCGCGGAACGCTCACCCTCGAAGGCCAGCAAGCAAGGATTCTTGCAGTCGTCCGTGTGGTGAGACCGCAGGTGGGAATGGGCCTCGAATTTCTGGACATTGCTCCGGACTCCAATGCAACACTGTTGGCTTGGATCGAAAATCTTCGCAAATCACGTTGAAGCTTCCGTCATATCCGAAGGTGGACACCGCATGACAGAGGAGGTCGTTAGTCAGAAGCGCCAATATCCGCGCATCTTTTTGCCCAAGGGTATGCGCGTGGCTTGGCATGGCGGCGACCTGCAACTTTTTTCGCGCGTCAGGATGCTAAGCATGGGGGACTGTTCATTTCCGTTTCCGATCCACCTCCAGTGGGCACGAAGCTGAGACTTTCGTTTGAAGTGCCGGGTGGGAACGTGCAGGCAGAGGCCATCGTCCGAAATATTGTTCCCGGCGAGGGGATGGGTGTCGAGTTCAAGAAGTTACGGTTGAAAGACCGAATTTTGCTGGAAAACTTGTTGAAGCGATTGCTACGTTGACACAAGACGTGTCGATCTCGAAACAGTCTTGCTTTTGCGCTATTCTAATTAGCGTCAGAGGGGAATCTATGATTGTTTGTGATCTATGCGGCGAAGTGAAAGATTGTCTGCAGAAGGAAATTGAGGGCAAGGAATACGATATCTGCGCCCAATGCTGGGAGCCACTTGCACAAAAGCTAAGAGGCAAAGGCAGAACGGTGAATCGGGAAATCGTGTTGCTACCGCCGCCCAGGGCGGCGAAAGAAGGGCAAGATGAACCCCCAGAACCGCTACCTGGGGAAACCCCGAAAATCTGGGGAGCGGCAAATAGGCTAACCAACTCGCTTCTGTCGACCTCCCGGTTGAGCTCACCGGAAAGGCAAATGTTATTATGCGCCGCTCGCCCGCTGTAATTCGTCAGGTCCTGACACTTGGAGATCACACTTTAGACTCGGCGTTGCTGTGCCGTCATCCTGAGGGCGCGAATGAATTGAAGCAACTGTCTTTGCTTCCTCCCAGTCTGGGTGACAAACAATCACCTCAACAGTGAGGGACCCATCCGGCTGCTCTTTGCATAGGATTTGAACGGAATCCCACATCTCTTCTTCTTTTCCTGCTCGCATCCGTTGCCCGACACGCACGGATAGCGTGTCCGTGCCGGCCTCAAATCGACCTGAACTCCCTGCATCGCAACGCACTTGGAACTTCCGTCTATCCGGCGGCGCCATTAGGTCCACACGTGTCTCCTTCACACCTCACAATATGGGCCTTCATCTCGCTGTTTGATATGGTACGAAGCGAAAAATCAGGCGGTACGCAGGTACCCTTACCCCACGACTTGGCTTCGCAACACAACTTCAACAATTGTAAGTAGATAGTCTCTGACTCTGTTTCGCCTCTATCTGTCTCCTGATTGGCGCAGGCCTTCTCCACGATGGGGTTTCCAACTCGGATGTGACCCAAACCGCAGGATCATCGCTGGGGCAGCGTTTCTTTCACTTGGTCTGATGGCATTGTGGGTTGCCATGAAAAGCTGGGTGGAATGGAGGAAAAAATACAAGAACGGTGACAGAGTAAAGTGGTGACTGATGAGAATTCTTCTGGTCGAGGATAACAAGCAAGCGGAGAAGTTCATCGGGCGGCTCTGAAGCGCCATTGGTGGGATAGCCTGAGTCTTGAATGCAAACCGAGCCTGTCACAGGCTCTTGACCAACTGAAAGACGAATCCTTCGACGCGATGGTGATGGATATTGGCGTACCCGATTTGCACGGGCCCGGACGGGCTGATACGCGTCGGGGCGGTAGCGCGGAAGCTCCCAGTCATTGCGCTCGTTGATGGCGAGGAAAGAGATCGGCTGATAGCTGCCCGAGACATGGGTATCCGCAATTGGGTCGCAAAGGAAACATTGACGCCCTCTCGCCTCGCAGCTGAGGTGAAGAGTGCGTTAGAGGCATATGGCATCTGGGAAGAAGTTTGAATGTTAGGAGGTGTGAACGCGAGACCGTTACCGTGTCTGTGCCAACTTGAAGCTGTCCGGAATCTCCCGCATCACGACGCACATGGAAATTCCTCCTGTCTGGCGCCGCCATTAATTCCATACGTGTACTGCTTCACGCACCATCGCAGTGCCGCCGAAGGTACCGGCCGTGAGTTGCACGGCGACGTGAAACCGCAAG